>Ga0334722_10007252_pt1 | contig 10776 bp, 12 predicted proteins | sample C3_bottom_MG_FD_207210 | JGI IMG/M metagenome (GOLD analysis project Ga0334722, IMG submission 207210) | Sediment microbial communities from Yellowstone Lake, YNP, Wyoming, USA - C3_bottom | ecosystem: Environmental > Aquatic > Freshwater > Lake > Sediment | place: USA: Wyoming | collected...
GTACGTCTGCACACCCATCGTGATGAGCGGTCTTCGTCGGAGCTCCCCAAACATCTCACGTCTCCTTGGCGCTAAGCCGTATCCGCAGCGCAACGCGCCCACGTAACCGCGTCACGGTGTCAGATGCGCCACGAGCCAATCCGCCAGCGTGCCCATCACTTCATTGTCCACTCGACCGTCTTTCAGCTTCACGTAGCCGCCGGGAAATCCGCTGGGATCCTGCAGGAAGAGATGGTTGCGATCCTTGAACACCTTGAGCGTCACATCTTTGTTGCCGCCGCGCTTGAACGCCTGCTCGAGCAGCGGCGCCTGCTCCGGCGTCACCTGCTGGTCCGTGGCCCCCTGCATGATGAGCACAGGGACCTTCACCTTTTGCGCGGTGGCGCTGGGATCATACGTCAGGAAGAACTTCATCCACGGCAGTTTGCCTGATGTGGAATCGAACTGCTCCTTGAGCGTGGCGAGCGACTTGCTTTTCTCTGCGTCACTCGCCGAGATCGCGCCGTCTCCCATCACCGTGTTGCGGAGCTGAAAATCAATCACGCGACGGCCGACATACGCCGTGCCCGCCATCAGCACGATGCCGGCGAGTTTCGGATCGGTGCTCGCGACCATCGGCGCAATGATGCCGCCTTCGCTGTGCCCAACGAGCGCAATGCGCGCGCCGTCAATGTCGGGCCGCGCGCGGAGGAACGCCACGCCGGCGCGGATGTCGTTCGCGAAATCCTCGCTCGTCGCCTTTGTCACGTCGCCGCCACTGCCGTTGATGGCGCGGTCGTCGAGACGCAGCACGGCGATGCCGCGCCGGCCAAGCGTATCCGCGACCTGGCGGAAGATGCGGTAGCCCGGCACCAATGAGATGTACTCATCGCGATCCTGCTGGCCGCTCCCGGTGATCGTGACGACGGCTGGGACCTTGCCCTTCGCGCCGTTCGGGAGCGTGAGCGTGCCGGTGAGCACATGGCCCATTGGCGTCTTCACGGTGACTTCCTCGGCGGTGTAGGGCGCACCGGCGGGCGCGCTATAGTCGGCGCGCCCGATGGAAATCTTGTCGGCCGCCGCGCCGTCCACGCGCGATATCACAATACTCTGCGACGGGATCGTGCCGCCCGTAATCAGGTCGTTGGCATCAATACCGAAGCGCGTCTCCTGCCCGGCGATGTGCACGATGCAGCTGTCGGCGCCTGTGAACTCGACCGTCACGTCGAGCTGCACGCCGCCCGTCAGCGCGAACATCGGCACCGTCGCCTTTGTGCCGCCCATCGTGCGAGCACGTTGAATGGCGAGCTCGAACATCGCAAAGTCGTTGTTCAGAATCGGCAGCGGCCGCTTGGTGATCGCCTTCGCCAGCTTGCGCTCGCCCGTCGGTGTTTGGACGACGATGAACGCCGAGTCGGCCGTCATCGTCTGCGTCCCACTCTGGATCGGCGGCGTGTCGAGGCTTGCGCCGGCGCCCCAGGCGCGGAAGGTCATCGTCGGCACGAACGGGCCAGCCGCCAGCTGCGCTGTGAAGATGAGCCGCGCCTGCCCCTTGATCATCAGGTCGCCGCTGACGGAGGCGCGCGTGCGGGTGACGCGCTCCACGATGATCGTGTCGGCGCCGCGCGCGAGGATGTAGGCCGACTGTGGCACGGCCACCGGTGGGTTGATCGCTTCCTGGCTTGCCGCAGCGCGCGGCGTGAGCGCAAGGAAGAGGCCGAGGGCGAGCAGGCCGGCAACGATTGCGACGATGATCAGCAGCGTAACATGCCGATCTTCATGCGATGCGTCTGCGGCGGGCGACGCTGCGGCGGGCGACGCCGAGGACTCGTCGCGATCGGGTGTCATCAGGCGGCGCATCACGAAGACGAGCGCTGCCGCGACGGCGGCACCCGCCAGTATGTACAGCAGTCGCGTCTGATCCACCTCGCGATGGTGCAGTCCGCTGGAGAGCGTCACGAAGAAGACGGCGATCGCCGCGCCGAGCATGCCTGCAAATCGCTGCGAGCGCCGATTGGCGCAGTGCGGTGAATGGGGAACGAACATCAGGACTCCGAATTCGAATGAGAGCTGTCCGCGTCCTCGCCCTGTTCCTTCATCCACGACACGAAGGCGATGAAACCAAAGAGGAGCGCGAGACCGCTGACGGCGTATCCCACCCCAAGAGGCGGCGGGTTGTTGCTGCGTGGACCGGCGATGAAGATGAACAGCGCAATTCCCAGCATGATGACAAAGACGACGAACATGCCAACTGTTGTGTCGTGCCGGTTCTGCGGCCTGTGGGATTTCTTTCGCAGCATGTGCGGTGGCGGAATGAACACCATGGCTTACTCCACTTCCGGCTCTGATTCGTGAACTGCCGCATCGTCGGCCGCCGACTTCTTGGGGAGGCGGCCGGTGCGACGAAGCGCGTCGCGCAACAGGTACTCGATCTGGCCGTTCAGGGAGCGCATGTCCGCAGCCGCCCAGCGCTGGATGGCGGCCAGCGTTTGGTCGTCTATGCGGAGAAGGAACGGCTTACGAGGCATGCTGAAGGCAGATGGCAGATGGCGGATGGCGGATGGCAGATGGCAGATGGCGGATGGCAGATGGCGGATGGCAGATGGCAAGAGCGGCGTGAATCTGCCGTCTGCCATCTGCCATCTGATGTCAGTCAGATCACGTGTACAGGCTTCCCGCGTTCACGACCGGCTGCGTCGAACGTTCACTGCAGAGCACGACCAGCAGGTTGCTGACCATGGTGGCTTTCCGCTCATCGTCGAGCTGCACGATGTTCTTCTTGGCCAGAAGGTCGAGCGCATTCTCCACCATCCCCACCGCACCTTCGACGATCTTGAAGCGCGCGGCGATGATGGCGCTGGCCTGTTGGCGCTGCAGCATCGCGGCCGCGATCTCGGGGGAGTACGCGAGGTGCGAGATGCGCGCTTCCATCACTTCGACGCCGGCCCGGCTCAGGCGATCCTGGATGGCGGCCTGCAGGTGCTTGCTCACTTCGGCGGCGTGCGTCGAGAGCGACTCCTCGCCGGCCTGGTGCGCGTCGTAGGCGAACTGCGACGCGGTGGCGCGCAGTGCGCTTTCGGTCTGCACGCTCACGTACTTCTCGTAGTTCTCGACCTCGAACAGCGCTTCGGCGGTCTCGACAACCTTCCACACCACGATCGCGCCGATCTCGATCGGGTTGGCGTGGATGTCGTTCACCTTCAGCTTGGCCGTCTCGAAGTTGCGAACGCGCAGCGAGACGCGGCGCTTCACATAGAACGGATTGGCCCAGTAGAAGCCATCCTGCTTGACGGTCCCCTTGTACTTGCCGAAGAGGACGAGCGCCTTGGCTTCATTCGGGTTGACGATGAAGAGCCCGCCGAGGCAGAAGATCGCGACGACGAGGACGATGACCGAGAGGATGACGGCCCCGGCATTGTCGCGCGGCGCGTTGCGGATGATGGAGAGGAACGAGAGGATGGCGATCGTCAGGAGGAGGAACAGCCAGACGAAGCCATTGGACGCGGTGGTCTGTTTTTCGCGGTACATATGGAATCACTCGCAGAGGGTGATGGCAAAATGATATCACTTTGAAAGCAAAATGTCAAATTGCATCGTAAACTGATGTAATAAAACAACTTGGATCAGACAAATAGAGTTTGCGCTGGCAAACAAAGTCCTCTTAGGCGCCCAAACTGGGTCATCATGCAGTTTGGGATGGAAAGGCCGCAGCGTGGGCTGCTCGGTCACCGTCACCGGAATCAGTCAGCGAACGGCGAGCGGTCAGGTCCTGCGGACCGTCGCGAAGTGCACTGGCCTGAGGCACCAGATGAACCGAGTGCACGGCGAAAGGCACTGCGGGCAGCCCTGGCGCAGGCAGCTATGCTCAACTGGCGAAGCCTCCGGAAAGGCCGGGGCGATTCAGTATGATGGATATAGCTACGGCGTGCTCAACAATACGCACGCCAGGCTCTGGGACAACCTTCAAACGGCGATCACGAATGCGTTCTCGCAGTTTCCTCAGCGCCGAGGCTCTATTAAGGTCTATGCCGCCACGTCGGGAGGTTCGTTCTATCACCATGATGTTTGGCCCTTCACAAACGAATACATTCAAATCAACACGACCAATGGTGTCTGGGGTGACTATGGTCGATTTACGGAAGCACATGAATTCGGCCACGCCTTCCACCACGAGGCGCTAGGTGGCTACCCCAACCTGCCGTCAAGCTGTGACTCACACACGTGGTATTCGGATGAAGACGAGTCATGCGCGTACGTGGAAGGGTTCGCAGATTTCTTCGGTGTGCAAACAGCTAACGATGTCGCAGGATGGAAGGCGTACGTTGAGTCGAACGGCCCTCGAGAACAGGCGCTTGCCAACGGCATTACAAACGGCGCTCGCGTCGAGGGGGAGGTAGCCGCGTTCCTTCTTGATGTGATGGACGGCGCGAACGAATCGTGGGACTCAATCGCCTACCCCGGGAGCTACTTATCTGGGATTGTCCAGACGTGCAGTGTGCAGCTCAATGGCTCTTGGTATCATGCCTTCCGCATCGAGGACGCTGTGTTCTGCATGGAAGGCGGCGTGGATCCGGCTATTACGAATAACGGCACCTACTTCCCTGGCCAGCCAACTCCGACGGCGGTGTATGAACAAACGTCGCATCCACCTGGTTGGCAGCAGTTCGGAGCCTCACTTCGCCAGTTATGGACGCATAACCTGTACGGGGTCAACTGATCTAAACGGCGGGAGGAATCTTAGACGCGGAGGATTCAATGCCGCTGCTTGATCATCGAGGCTTCAACGTTGCGCTTCTTCACCGGGGATGCCGCGTTGTATGCCTAGCATTCATCGCGGGTCTTGTAGCGTGTCGAAGTCCGACGGACGGCGAACGATTTACCACGGGAGCACTGCTGGTTGGTCGTGTCACCAACTCCGAAGGCAGTGGTGTTGCTGGCGCCGTTGTGGGTGGATACAGTGTTGCCGGCGACTGTCAGTCGAATCTGGTCCTTGCGACCGGTAGCCCCACCGAGGTCCTCAGCCTTCCCGATGGGTCATTTCGGCAGCTTGTGGTAGGTGGCCTGTCTCCGGGGCGCTACTGCATGAAAGGGCGCGTCATCCGACTGAGCGGTACTCGACCTGACACCTTTCCGTTTGAGGCGGGGATGGTGGAATTCAGGTATCGCGCACCCTACGACAGTGTGATCGCGGTCAAGTCAATCCCGTGAGTCAAAGAAGTCGAGGGAGTCGCATTCGTGAGAGTGCGGCTCCCCGGCTTGGAACTCATCTCATTAGGACCGGTCTCGAGTGAAACTCGGGAACTACAAACTCTGTCCGGCAGATGCGAGACGCTCAGGCAAACGCTGGAACACGCTGCACTTGTGCGATCTCAGGGGTGCGCATAGGAATGGGTATGCAACGCGCGCCGTACTTCCGGGGCGAAGGGATGGGCTCACTCAAGCGGTGGAAGCCCAGGCTCGCTGGCTCAACGCTTCTGGCCGCACTCATAGGCCTCGTCCTTCCGTGGTGCGCGGTGTCGGCACAAGCGGAGCCGCGCTGCGCTACGGTGCCTGCGTCGCCGCCGGATAGTCTACCTGTGGAGTATGAGACGCTCTCCGATACGATGAGCGGGGGCAATCACTGGGCTGGGGTGGTGCTGCGCCAGATCGTGGTGGTGCTATTCCGACGCGGTACAGCACAGCCACTCAAGCAAGCGGCGATCTGCAGCGTACGGGGCGTAGTGGTCGGTGGTCGCCCCTTCCATGGTGAGGATGGCATCTGCCTCGTTCGGGTGCCGACCGACCCGACCGGTGAGTTGCTGTGGCGAGCTATTGGAGGGCTCAAGAAGCTCCCGTCGGTCGCGATCGCCATGCCTGAAGAGGTGCTGATGGACCTCACTGGCGATGTGATGACGCCGATGCCGCGGTCCAAGGACTCAGTCGTCGTCCGTGTGCGATCCGACGCCGGGAACCCGGTCGCCGACGCGCTCGTTGACATCCCGGCTGTCGCCGGCAGGTCGAGCGTGCAGGTCCGGACGGATGCCAATGGGGGCGTGCTGTGCTCGTTCGAGCGGGACAGCATACCATGCGACTTCGCGTCAAGAGAATCGGTTACAAGGAGATGACCGTCGTCGTGGACCTAGACACAGCCCGGACAGAGCTCGAGATCGTCGTGGCGAGACATCCCATCAGGCTCGAGGGGGTCTGCACGCCGTCCACGGCTTGGGCCGTTGAACTGGTGGCCGACACCGTCTTTGCGCAGGATACGACACGCGTGACGATGCGCGTGCGTGACGGCGTATTCGAGGATGTGCGTACCATTCGCTTGCGGGATTGGAGCACAGTCGGATTCGCCGGAGAACGCGCAGGCACCTACGACATCGAGGTGCGAGCACCTGGCTATCGGATCTGGCGGCGCTCCGGTGTTCGAGTGACGAAGAATACCTGTCACGTGCGGACGCAAACCGTCCACGTTCGTCTCATTCCGATGCGCTGAAGATTCGTCGCAGCAACCGGGATGGTGAATCCGAGAAAGGGGCGAAGCAGTGCTATTCCTCTGCATCGAGTTTCGAGCCATACGACGAACACATCGCTCTCGAGTCGTTGAACGCGGTCGCACCAAACGGTCGTTGACGGATTGTACAGGTAGACACTCATGCTCACAACTGAAACCCTGTTGGCTCGTCCTCTTCGATCGCGCATGCGACTAAGAGTGCGTTTCAAAACGTGATTGGTGATCGTCCGTGAGGCATGAAACCTCTCCTCGACGATGCGCTGTGGGCGGTCGTAGAGCCGATGCTGCCCAAGGAACGAAAGCCCGGCAAGACTGGTGGGCGACCACGCGTGAGCAACAAGCAGGTCTTCACGGGCATTCTGTTTGTACTGCGAACCGGCCTACCGTGGCAGTTGCTCCCCTTGGAAATGGGATGCGGCAGTGGGTCGACGTGCTGGCGCCGATTTCGCACCTGGACCAAACGCGGGATCTGGCGACGACTCCATGCGGTGCTGTTGCAGGAGCTGGCGTGGGCGGACGAGATCGACTGGGACCGCGTGGCCATCGACAGCTCGACGGTGGCGGCGAAAAGGGGGGCAACATTACCGGCCCGAACCCGACGGACAAGGGTCGTCCGGGCTGCAAACGCCATATTGTGGTCGACGCCCAAGGCGTTCCACTCGCCGTCCGGCTGACCAAGGCGAACGTCAACGATTGCCAGTTGTTCGAGGAGATGCTGGAAGCGATTCCTGCCCTGAAGCATCGCGGCCCCGGTCGACCGCGCCACCGTCCCGGCAAGGCGCATGCCGACAAGGGCTACGACTACCGGAAGTGCCGGGATGCCTGCCGGGCGCGCGGCATCAAGCACCGCATCGCTCGCCGAGGCATCGAGTCGAAGGAACGTCTGGGACGCCATCGCTGGGTGGTCGAGCGCACGTTCGCGTGGCTCAATCGGCAACGGCGCCTCATCTTGCGATATGACCGATGGGCGTCACACTACACAGGCTTCCTGCATCTCGGCTGTGCGCTCATCTGCTGGCACTACCTCGCGAAGTTATGAAATGCACTCTAAAGACGCGGTAACGCCCGTGGAGTCGTCCCACACCTTGCCACTCCACAATTGCACTCCCGGAGCGACGCCGATGACGTCCACGCTGTTGTTAACTGCCGCTACCTTGTCCCGCTATCGCTGCTCGCCTTCGGTGGGAGAAGAACATCGCGAGAGTGCATAGTCCGCTGCCGCCGAGATCGACGCCATCCGGCGGACGCTAATTGGAAGCGGCGCTCTGCCGCTCGTGCCTAAGTTGCTGGCGAACAGCGGCTTAGCGAATGTCCACTTCTGCGGACTTGGTTTATCTGATCCATACTTACGATTTCTTATGGCTCGGCGTCTTCTTGGGAGCGGGACCGCCCATCACGGGAACCCGCTCGAGGCGAGCGCTATCGAATCGCACGAGCTCGAGACGCCGCTCACGCGTTTCGTCGCGCTTCGCCATCATCACGTACGCGGTCATCATCCGGCGATAACCCGGCGGCTGCGCCTCGAAGAACTTCCACGCCGCCTTGTCCGCTTTGAATCGCTTGAGCAACTCGGGCGAGAACTTTGGCGGCTCATTCTCGAATGAATAGACGCCCGCGCGCTTGGGATCGCGCCGCTCAAACGCGGCCATCCCGGCCGGCGTCATGCGTCCCTCGGCGATGAGTTCCTGCACGCGCTTCGTGTTGACGTTGCTCCAAATGGACTTGGGCTTCCGCGGCGTCCAGCGCTGCATGTAGCAGATGTCGTCAACCGATTTCACCTGCCCGTCAATCCAGCCGACACAGAGCGCCTCGTCGAGCGCCTGCCTGTACACGACGCCGCCTCTGCCCGAGGCCTTCGTGTAGTAGCCCATCCAGAGTTCGGTCTTGGTGCTGCCGTCCTTGGCGAACCAGGCGCGCAAGGACTCGGGCGTTCTGAAGAACTTGGGCGTCACTTCCATAGGAAGGGGAAGGGAGCAGAGTGTGGAAAGAGAAACAGCGCAGGGTGTGGAAAGTGAAAGCACCCGGCGCTCTGGCGGAAGTCCGCGAGATGCATCAATTCAACTTTCCCTTCCTACACTCTGCCTCTTTCCCTTTCCACACCCTGCTCCCTTCCCCTTCCTGAATCGCATGTCTGCCCGCATTGCCTTCGCAGCCATTCACGGAATGGGCGCCCAAGGCCCCGACTTCGCCGATCAATTCCTCCGCGATGTGCGCGATCGTGTGACCGCACGCGGCGTGCCGAGCGAGGCGCTCGAGATGACATCTGTCTACTGGGGCGACCTCTTTCAGCGCGATGAAGACGACCTGTGGCGGCGGATGACGCAGGCGCACGACCTGAACTGGACGTGGCTGCGGAAATTCGTCATGGGCGTGCTCGCCGACGCGGTCGCGTATCGCCGGGCGAACCCGGGGCAATACGACCAGTATCAGGCGATTCACGAGCGCATCCACGAACGGCTCGCCGAGCTGTCGGCGCGCGCGGGACCAAGAACGCCGCTCATCGTCGCCGCGCACTCGTTGGGCACGGTGATCTTCTCCGATCACGTCTGGGACGAGCAGCGCCGCCGCGGGCCGGGGCGCGACGCGCTCACGCGCTGCCAAACGCTGGCCGGGCTCATCACCTTCGGCTCCAACATCCCGCTCTTCACGCTCGGCCTGCAGGAAGTGAAGCCAATCACGTTTCCGCCGCCGAGTGACGCGCTGAGCGATGCCGTGCGCGGCGCAGCGCGGTGGATGAATTACTTCGATCCCGATGATGTGCTCGGATACCCGCTGAAAGAGATCAACGCCGCGTACGCGGCAACGGTGAGCGAAGACGTGGCACTCAATGTCGGCGGCTTGCTCGAAAGCTGGAACCCGGCGTCACACACGGCGTACTGGGAAGACGCGAAGTTCCTCGATCGCGTCGCCGATCAGATCGTGCGTGTTTACGAGGTGACGGCATGAGTCAACTCCTCGACCTCGCCGACGGCCGCCGCTTTCGCGAAGTTGTGGTAGGGAAGGTGCGCACGAAATGACCGCCGAGATTCGCCTGGGCTGCCAGGGCTGGAACTACGCCGCGTGGGTGGGACCGTTCTACCCGCCGAAGACGCGCGCCGCCGATTTCCTGAGCGTGTATGCCCGCGCGTTCACCACCGTGGAGGTGGACAGCACCTTCTACGCGACGCCGGCGCCGCAGACGGTGCGCAGCTGGGCATCGCGCGTGCCGGAGCATTTCACCTTCGCGCTCAAACTGCCGCAGGAGATCACGCACGAGTACCGCCTGCGAAACTGCGAGTCTCTGGTGCAGCACTTCTTCGATGTGGCGCGCGAACTGGGCCCCAAGCTCGGCCCGGTGCTGGTGCAACTCGGCCCCGACTTTGCGCCGTCGGAGCTGCCGGCGCTCGCGGCGTTCCTCCCGCTCCTGCCGCGCGACCTGCGCGTGGCGGTCGAGTTCCGCCAACGCGGGTGGCTTAACGACGGCGTGCTCGCGATGCTCGCCGAGCATCATGTGGCGACGGCGCTGGTGGACGCGCGGTTCGTGCCGCGGTCGGTGATGCTCAAGCTCGCCGATCATCCAACATCGGACTTTGCGTACCTGCGCTGGATGGGGCCGGACCGCGAGATCGTGGATTACTCGCGCGTGCAACACGACCGGCGGAAAGAGCTCGAGTCGTGGTATCAGGTGCTGCCGACGATCGCAGCGCGCGTGAAGACGATTTACGGCTACGTGAACAACCATTTCAGCGGCCACGCGCCAGACACCGTGCGGAGCCTGCAACGCCAACTGGGCCAGGTCACGGTGGACCCGGCCCAGTTGGGGGACCAGCTGCAGTTGTTCTGAGCGCTACCAGGCGACGATCCCGCGCGGCCCGCCCCCAACGTAGAGCGGGAATGGATAATCGAACGACTCGAGCCCGGTCGCAGGGTCAAAGGCGTACAGCTTGCCGGTGCTGACGTCGGTCACGAATCCGCGGCTTCCGTCCTTCAGCAGTGCCACGCCGTACGTGCCGCTTGCGCCCGAGAAGGTGATCTGGCTGACGGCACTGGTCGCGACGTCAATCACGGACACCGCATCGTTCTGCGTGGCGACGTAGATCTTGGCGCCGTCGGGCGAGATGGTCATGTTGCGCGAGGCCCCGGTGACGTTGATCTGCGTGGTGGTGCCGTCGGAGATCTTGATCCGCTTGACATAGCCGGCGTCGCTGCTGGCATAGACGTACTGGCCGTCCGGCGTTGCCGCCACGTCGCGCGGATCCCCGCCCACCGTGATGTTCCCGAGAATCGCCCTGGTGGCGACGCTGACGATCGTGACGGTGCCGCCC
>Ga0334722_10007253_pt1 | contig 10776 bp, 9 predicted proteins | sample C3_bottom_MG_FD_207210 | JGI IMG/M metagenome (GOLD analysis project Ga0334722, IMG submission 207210) | Sediment microbial communities from Yellowstone Lake, YNP, Wyoming, USA - C3_bottom | ecosystem: Environmental > Aquatic > Freshwater > Lake > Sediment | place: USA: Wyoming | collected...
ACTGCATCCAGCCGGTCTTGGACCACTGCTGCAAGTAGACCTGGTTGAGCGGGAAGTGGTCGTTCGGGCCGGTCTTGACGACGATCCCGGGCAACACGAACGGGTTCGTCGTGATGTTGAGGTTGCCGACGGCCTTGACGAGACCGTCCCGCGTAAGGTTCTTGCCGGCTTTCTTGAGCGCCTCGACGAGCGTAAACGCCACCGCCATCCCATAGACGTGGTAGACGTCGCTCACGTTCGCGCCCTTCGCGTACTTGGCCATGAGCTGGCGGTACAGCTTGATGGCCGCATCGGCCTTCCACTTCGGATCGGTCGGATCTTTGAGGAAGACGACCGAGACGCTGCCATTGACGACCGGGTTCTTGCCCCCCTCGGAGGCGAGGATCATGATGTTCGAGGCAGACGAGACCGCGTTGTTGACGACGATCGGCTTCCAGTTCAGCTTCGCGGCGTAGACGTAGGCCTGGATCGCGAACAGCGGCGTCGCGAAGATCGCGAACGTGTCGGCACCCGACGACTTGAGTTTCGCGACCTGAGAGCCGACGTCGGAAGAGGTCACCTCGTAGTTCTGCGCCGCGATCACCTTCGCGTTGCCGCCCGCGAGCCCTCGTTTCAAGCCGAGCAGGAGATCGCGACCGTAGCTGTCGTTCTGAGCCAGAACGGCGATCTTCGCCTTCGGCCGCGCACGGGCGAGGTATTTCCCGAGGAGGAAACCCTCGGCCTGGTAGCTCGGCTGGAACGCGATGGTGTAGGGGTACTTCGCCGCGTCCGCGCCGAACGACGTATCGCCGGTGGCTGCGAACAACTGCGGCACCTTCATCGCGTTCAGGTAGTCACGGATGGCGAGGTTCTGCTCGGTGCCGAGCGAGTTGAAGATTGCGAAGACGTGGTCCTGCTCGACGAGCTCGCGGGTCTGCTGGACGGTGTTCGCGGGGTTGTACGCGTCGTCGAGATACGTATAGGTGATAGTCCTCCCGAGAACCCCGCCTTTGGCGTTCACGTACTGGAAGTACGCATTGGCGCCGCGTGCGACCGAGGCGTAGGCTGCCGCCGGCCCTGTCAGCGGTGTCGTCCCGCCCAGCAATATCGACGTCGGCGTGACGCCCGGGTCGGACGCGCTTCGCGCCGTGCCCGCGAGCGCGACGGCTCCCGCGACCAGGGTCAGAGCGAGGATGACGGCAGCGGCGAGCGTGGTTCTGCGCACGGGTTTGCTCCTCGGATCAGTCATTTCGAGAGGGAGGATGGTAGCGCGCGCTTGTTAGAACTCATTTCAGAACGACGCTTCGTCGTCGGGTTGTGCTGGGCGAGTGCGCTGCTAGGACGCAGGGAGCCCGAATAGCAGCGCTATGCGGGCGACCGAGGACGACGCAGCGCGCCGCAGCACGGCCCGACGACTCAAGGCTTCATTTTGAAATGAGTTCTCAACTCTCCCACCCGGCGGAAGAGACCGGCTACTCCGGATGGCAGCAGGAACATCAGCGCGATCAGGACGACTCCGTAGACGACCGACGGTGTCCCCGGCGACTTGGAGACGTCCTGTGCCCAGAACGGCAGGAACTCGATCAGGACCCCGCCCGCGATCATGCCGAGCAGCGAGCCGAGCCCCCCGACGACGATCCCGACGAGCAGGAAGATCGAGAGGCCGATCGGGAAGGTGTCCGGATTGACATAGGTGGTCACGATCACGAGCAGCGACCCGGCAACTCCCGCGTACGCGGCGCTGACTCCGAACGCAAGCGTCTTGTAGCGGGCGAGGCTCACCCCCGACGACATCGCCGCCGTCTCGCTGTCGCGCACCGCTCGGAGCGCCCGACCGACCCGTCCGCGCAGGAACAGCCAGATCGCCACGTAGCTTGCGAGGGCGATCGTCCAGACGAGGAAGTAGAGCCAGTTGTAGAAGCTCAACGGATGGCCGAGGACGTGGACGGGGTGGAGCGATCCCGTCAACTCCGGGCTGCCGAAGAGGTTCTTGCCTGAGCCGCCGCCGGTGAAGTGCTCGAACTTCTTGATCACCGCCGGCGTCGCAACCGCAACGGCAAAGGTCGCAAGCGCGAGGTAGAGGCCCGACAGACGCAATGCCGGGATGCCGAAGAGAAAGCCGGCGCCACCTGCGATCACCGCCGCGATCGGGATCGTGTAGATGTCCTTGACGCCGTGATCGGTCATCAAGATCGCGGTCGTGTAGCCACCGACGGCCATGAACGCACCGTGTCCGAGCGAGATCTGCCCCGTGTAGCCGGTGAGCACGTTCAGGCCGAGCAGCGCGATCGTGTAGAGGCCGACGTACGCGGCCTGCTGCTCCCGGTAGCCCAAGAGGAACGCCGGCATGACGACGATCGCGACGGCGAGCACGGCGAAGGCGGCGAGGGGCACGGCGAGACGCGGCAGCCGGCTCATACCCGCTTCACCACGGTCTTCCCGAACAGTCCCGACGGCCGAACGAGCAGGACGACGAGGATGACCGCGAGCGCCGCCGGCAGCCGCAACTCGGCACCGATGAAGTCGACGTAGACGCCCAACAGGTTGAGCCCCACGCCGAGCAGAAGACCGCCGACCACGGCGCCGGCGGGAGAGTCGATGCCGCCGAGCACGGCCGCCGCGAACGCGTAGATGAGAGTCGCCTGCATCAGGTTCGGATCGAGGCTGGCCAGACTCGGAGCGGCGAGAGCACCGGCGATCGCGCCGAGCATTGCCGCGAGCCCCCAGCCGAGCCCGAGCATCCAAGGCACGCGCACGCCGATGAGGCGCGCCTCCGCCGGATTCGTCGCCGCCGCGCGCAACGCCAGCCCTACCTTCGTGAACTGGAAGAAGAGCCAGAGCACGATCACGACGCCGATCGAGACGCCGATCGTGCCGATGTCCTGGATCGAGACGGCGACACCGGCGACGTCGATCGTGCGCGTCGGGAACGGGCTGTACAGGCTGTGCTGCGAGCCTCCCCAGATCCGGTTCACGAGCCCGTTCAGCATCAGCAGCAGGCCGATGGTCACGATCACGACCCGCAGCAGGGATCCCCGCTCGACCGGTCGGACGACCAGCTGGTGGACGCCGACGCCGCCGGCGAACGAGATAGCCAGCGTGAATGCAAGCGCGGGCCAGTAGGGCCAGCCGTGGTTCGCGGTCAGCGTCCAGAGGATGTACGTCGAGAACGTCGCCATCTCTCCCTGCGCGAAGTTGATGACCCCCGTCGCGCGGTGGATGAGGACGAGCGCAAGCGCGAGCGAGCCGTAGATCCCACCGGACGCGAGCCCCGAGACCACCTGCTGCAGGAAGCTCGCCATCCGATCAGTAGCCGAGGTAGCTCTGCCGAACGGACTCGTTGCCGCGCAGCTCGGCGCTGGTGCCGGTGATCTTCACCTCGCCGACCTCGAGCACGTAGGCACGGTGGGCGGAATCGAGCGCGATGCGCGCGTCCTGCTCGACGACCAGCACGGTGAGTCCGTCGCGCTCGTTCAGCTCGCGGACGATGCGGAAGATCTCGCGCACGATCAGCGGCGCGAGTCCGAGCGAGGGCTCGTCGAGCATCAGCAGGCGCGGCCTGGACATCAGCGCACGCGCAACCGCGAGCATTTGCTGCTCACCTCCCGAGAGGGTCCCGGCCGGCTGGTTGCCGCGCTCGATCAGCCATGGGAACCAGTCCGCCACGCGGTCGACGTCGGCCTTGATCGAGCCACGCCGGACGTACGCCCCGAGCCGCAGATTCTCCTCGACCGTCAGCTCGGCGAAGGTGCCGCGACCTTCCGGAACGTGGGCGATCCCAGCCCGTGCAGCGCGTTCGGGACCGCCCCGCAGTGTCTTCCCTGCGAGCCGGATCGTGCCCGAGCGACGGACCGTGCCCGAGACCGCGCGCAACGTCGTCGTCTTGCCGGCCCCGTTCGCTCCGAGGATCGCGACGACCTCGCCCTCGTTCACGTCGAGCGAGATGCCGCGGAGCGCCTGCACCGGCCCGTAGCGCGCCTCGACCCGCACCAGTTCCAGGAGCGGGCTCACGTGCATTCCTCGACGGCGGCGGCTCGCTTCCCTTGCGAGCACCGTCCCAGAATCGGACGGCCGTTTGGTGCTGTCTCGACCGTCACGCGTGCTCGTCGTCGGATGCCCCGAGGTAGGCCTCGATCACCGCAGGGTCGCGCTGCACCTGCGCGGGCAGGCCGTCCGCGATCTTGCGGCCGAAGCTGAGCACGTTGACATGGTCCGAGATTCCCATCACGAGGTTCATGTGGTGCTCGACGAGCAGCACGGTCAGCTTCCGGTCGTCGCGCGCGCGTCGGATGAAGCCGCCGAGCTCCTCCACTTCCTCGTGGTTGAGCCCGCCCGCCGGCTCGTCGAGGAGCAGTAGCTTCGGCCGTGCGGCAAGCGCTCGGGCGATCTCCACACGTTTTTGCGTCCCGTACGGAAGCGACGCCGCGGTCCGGCCCGCGTGCTTGGTCAGCCCGACGTAGTCGAGCACCTCGAGCGCGTCGCGCTCCTGGCCCGCGCCCCCGCGCGCGTGCGCGCCGATGAGGACGTTCTCGAGCACTGACATCGTCTTGAAGAGGTTGATGTTCTGGAAGGTGCGCGCGATGCCGTGCTGGACGATGCGGTGCGGCGGCGTCCGCAAGAGAGACTCGCCCTCGAGCTCGAGCGAGCCCTCTTGAGGTCGGTACAGCCGTGTGATCACGTTGAACGCCGTCGTCTTGCCGGCGCCGTTCGGCCCGATCAGGCCGCAGATCTGCCCACGTCCCACGTCGAAGGACACTCCATCGAGAGCCACGATGCCGCCGAACCGCACCGTGACTCCCCTGACGGAGAGAAGGGCCTGCTCCGGCATCAGCGGCGAGTACCCTACTCGGCCTGAACGCCGGTCTCCACCCCACCGCCGTGAAGGTTCAGGAGCGATTGCGGGAGCTCGGGCTCGCCGTCGACGTGCGTGTGCTGCCCGACTCGACGCGCACTGCGGCCGACGCCGCCGAGGCGTGCGGCTGCGAGCTCGGGCAGATCGTGAAGTCGCTCGTCTTCGTGGACGCGGCGACGGAGGAGCCGGTCGTGTGCCTCTGGGCTGGGGACCGCCAGGTGCCCGCCGACGAGCTCGGGTTGCGGCGTGCCTCCGCCGACGAGGCGCGCGATGCCACCGGGTTCGCAGTCGGTGGAGTGCCGCCCCTCGGTCACGACAGGCAGCTCCGGACGATCGCCGACGACTCGCTGCGCCGCTTCGACCGGGTCTGGTGTGCAGCCGGCACACCGCACGCCGTGTTCGAGATCGGCGTGCGCGAGCTCCTCGGAGCGATCGAAGCCTGAGATTATAGGGTCGGGTCGTGCTCGGAAGGGTCACAGCATTCGCCCTGGCCACCCTCGCGTGTGCCACGGTGCTGACGGAGCTCGCGCGGTCGCAACCGGCTGCGACCGTCCCGACGATCACGGTGACGATGAGCGACTTCACGTTCCGGCTGTCGCGACGGAGCATCCCCGCGGAAACGGTGCGTCTCGTCTTCGTCAACACCGGCTCGGTGACGCACGACTGGGTCGTACCGGGTCAGAAGCGTCTGCGCTCGAGGCGGCTCACGCCACGCGGTCGCCAGACGCTCGTGGTCGCTTTGAAGAAGGGCGTGCTGCACTTCATCTGTGACATGCCGGGGCACGCGAAGCTCGGCATGAAGGGGACGCTCGCCGTCGGCGGCGCGAAGGCCCCAGGAGAAGGCAGCCCGACTCCCGCTCCTACCCCGCCTCCCGTCTCCGGTCAGGTCAAGCTGACCACCGTCGCGACGCACCTCGACCGCCCCGTGCTCGCGACGTCGCCGCCGGGCGTCACCACCGAGCTCGAGGTCGTCGAGCAGCCCGGCGCGATCCTGCGGTTCGTGAACGGCGTCGAGCAGACCGCGCCCTTCCTCGATCTGAGCGACCGTGTCAAGTTCGTCAACGAGACAGGACTGCTGGGCGTCGCTTTCGCACCCGACTACACGACGAGCCACACGCTCTACGTCGACTACAACGGCCGCGAGGGAAACGGCGACCTCCACGTCGTGGAGTACCGCACGTATCCCGAGAACCCCGCGCTCGTAGACCCGAGCAGCGCAAGAGAGCTCCTCCACATCGTCAAACCGTGGGAGAACCACAACGGCGGCATGCTCCAATTCGGTCCCGACGGCCATCTCTACATCTCCGTCGGTGACGGCGACTCGGGTGTTCTGCACCCGCCCGGGGCATTCGCCCAAACCCGTGACGACCTGCTCGGCGACATCCTGCGAATCGATCCCGAGCCGGAATCCGACGGCGCCGCGTACACGGTCCCGGCGGACAACCCGTTCGTCGGTCTATCGGGTGTCATGCCCGAGATTTGGGCGTACGGACTCCGTAACCCCTGGCGTTTCTGGATCGACGGGCTGACCGGCGCGATGGTGATCGGCGACGTCGGCCTCGGCGCCCGGGAAGAGCTCGACGTCGTGCCGGGTTCGGCTCTGGTGCACGGCGGCGAGAACTTCGGCTGGCCGTGCTTCGAAGGGACGCTGGCCCAGACCTTTCAGGCCGGCTGCGTCGATCCGGTCGCTCCGGCGTACGACTACGACCACGAGGGAGGAAGGTGCGGCGTCATCGGCGGGGTGGTTGCCCGCGACCCTGACGTCCCTGCACTCTTTGGCCGCTATCTCTTTTCCGACCTGTGTGCCGGGCATGTGATGAGCGCGACGCTCACCGACGACGACACGCTGTCGAGCCCCGACGACACCGGGCTCACCGTCGTCACGCCGACGAGCTTCGGCGAGGACGCAGCGGGGCACGTGTATCTGACGACGCTCGACGGCGACGTGTTCCGGTTCGACCCCGCGTGACGCCGCCGGGTCGCCTAGGGGCTTCCGGAAAGTGGCCACGGTGGATGTCTGGCGTCACGGGCCGCGAGGCAAGGAGGCAGGGAGCGCCGATATGCAGGCATATCGGCGCGACCGAGGACGCAGCATCGCGGCGCGTGACGCCCGGCAGGCGCCCTGGTTCACTTTCCGGACAGCCCCCTAGTGTGCGCCGCAGGCGCGCACTAGCATCGCGCCGTGGATCTCCACGACCGCAAGGAGGAGGCCGCTTTCCGAGCAGAGCTGCGATCGTGGCTCCGCGAGAACCTTCCCGAGGAGCTGCGCGGACACCGCGGCGGGGCCGCTCGCTTCGAAGGCCTGGCGCCTCGGGAGTGGAGTCGCAAGCTGCACGAGGCCGGCTACGCGGGGCTGACTTGGCCGGCCGAGTACGGAGGCGGCGGCCGCTCCCCGACCTACCAGGCGATCTTCCTCGAAGAGCTGTCACGCACGGAGGCCCCGCCTCACGTCGGCGTCATCGGCCTCGGCATGGCAGGCCCGACGATCATCGCTCACGGCACCGAGGAGCAGAAGCTCCGTTACCTGGAGAAGATCCTCTCGGCCGAGGAGATCTGGTGCCAGGGCTTCTCGGAGCCGGGCGCCGGCTCCGACCTCGCCGGGGTGCGCACGAGCGCTTTGCTCAACGGCGACCGCTTCGTCGTCGACGGGCAGAAGGTGTGGTCGTCCTTTGCCCACATCGCCGACTGCTGTCTCCTGCTCGCCCGCAGCGACCCGGCGTCCACGCGCCACGAGGGCCTCACCTATCTGATCGTGGACATGCACGCCCCGGGAGTGGAAGTGCGCCCGCTTCGGCAGATCACGGGCGAAGCGGAGTTCAACGAGATCTTCTTCGAGTCCGCCGAGATCCCGGCGGCGAGTGTCCTCGGCAAGATCGGCGGCGGCTGGCAGGTGGCGATGACGACGCTCCTGCACGAGCGTGGCACGCTCGGCTTCGCGCTGCAGGCGCAGCTCGAGGTCTCCGTGCACAGGCTCGTCGAGCTGGCCCGCGACCGCGGAGCGACGCCGCTGCAGCGCGACGCGATCGCCCGAGAATGGATCGAGCTACAGGCGCTCCGCTACACGAACTACCGCTCGCTCGCGCAGCTCGAGCGAACGGGCATCCCCGGGCCGGAGGGGTCGATCGCCAAGCTCGTCTGGTCGGAGGCAAACCAGAGGCTTACCAAGCTGGCGCTCGAGCTACTCGGCCGAGACGCGCCTCTTGCCGGCGACAACGCCCCCTACGCGGGCTGGTGGCAGCACCAGCAGCTGCGGAGCCGCGGCAACACGATCGAGGCCGGGACCTCGGAGATCCTCCGCAACATCGTCGCGGAACGAATTCTGGGCTTGCCGAGGTCGCGTTAGCGTCGCCCCATGGACTTCACCTTCACCCCGGAGCAAGAGGAGCTGCGCGAGCAGGCACAGGTGTTCCTCGCCGAGCACGCCACACCCACCTGGAGGGAGCTCGCCGACCTCGGCTGGACGGGCGTCTCAGTACCAGAGGAGCTCGGAGGCGCAGGGCTCGGCTTCCTCGAGGAGGCGATCCTCTTCGAGGAGACGGGGCGGGCGCTCTTGCACGCGCCTCTCTTCTCGACAATCGCGCTGGTCCTTCCGGCGCTTCCAGACGACCTGAAAGCGGAGGTCGCGAGCGGCGATGCGTCCTGGACCATCGCGCTCGGGCCGCTCGTCCCCGATCTCGACACGGCCCAGCGGGTCGCGTTTGTCGGCGGGGACGGGATCTACGAGCTGGACGGATTCGAGCGCGAGGTGCTCCAGACGATGGACGAGACTCGCCCACTCGGGGTCGTCGTGGGCGGCGAAGCCGGCCGGCGGCTGGGCGACTCCGAGCTCTTGCCGGAGATCCGCCGCCGCTCGCTCGTCGCGCTCGCGCTCGAGGCGTGCGGCGTCGGCCGCCGCGCTCTCGAGCACGCGGTCGACCACGCGTCCGTGCGCGAGCAGTTCGGCCGGCCCATCGGCGTCTACCAGGCGGTCTCTCACCCACTCGCGTCGAGCTACGCCGAGCTCGAGCTCGCCCGGTCGGCCGCGCTCTGGGCCGCGTGGTGCGTCGCGGTGGACGATGGGAACGCCTCCATTTCGTCCGCCTCAGCAAAGGCGCTCGCCGGCGACGCCGCAGTGACCGCGTGCGAGCGCTCGATCCAGACCCTCGGCGGCATCGGCTTCACCTGGGAACACGTCCTCCACCGCCTCTACAAGCGCGCGCTCGGGATCCAGGCGTGGGAGGCTTCAGGCGCGCAATTGCGCGCGGAGGTCGCGGCCCACCTCCTCGACGGCCCCATCGACGACAAGGAAGCGTGAGATGAACGGCCTGATGATGGACTTCCAGCTGACGCTGCCGACCATCCTCCGCCGAGCCGAGACGTACTTCCCGCGCCAGGAGATCGTCTCCCGGCTACCCGACAGGTCGTTCCACCGCTACGCATACGCCGACTTCGGCCGCCGAGCGCGACAGCTCGCCGTCGCCCTGCAGGAGCTCGGGCTCGGGCGCGGCGACCGCGTGGCCACGCTCGCGTGGAACCATCACGCGCACCTCGAGGCCTACTTCGGGATCCCATGCGCGGGTCTCGTGCTCCACACGCTCAACCTTCGCCTGCATCCGAACGACCTCGCCTACATCGCGAGCCACGCAGGCGACCGTGCGGTGATCGTCGACCGCAGCCTCGTACCGCTGCTCGAGCAGTTCCGCGAGCGCACGCAGATCGAGCACGTGTTCGTCGTCGAGGACTCGTACGAGGAGTTGCTCGCCGGCGCGGATCCCGACGCATACCGCGACCCGGAGCTCGATGAGGACGAGGCGCTCGCCATGTGCTACACGAGCGGCACGACCGGAATGCCGAAGGGCGTCGTCTACTCGCACCGGTCGATGGTGCTGCACACGCTCGGCCAGGCGCTCACGTGCCCGATCGACTTCCGCGTGAACAGCCGGGACACGTTCCTGCCGGTCGTGCCGATGTTCCACGCGAATGCGTGGGGCTACCCGTACACCTGCGCCATGGTCGGCGCGAAGCTGGTGTTTCCGGGCCCGTTCCTCGACCCGGAGAGCCTGCTCGAAGACTTCGAGCGCGAAGGCGTCACCGTGGCGGCAGGGGTGCCGACGATCTGGATGGGGATTCTGCAGCTGCTCGACCGGGAGCCGGAGCGCTTCGACCTGTCAAGGCTCCGCGCGACGCTCGTCGGCGGCGCGGCGGCGCCGCGCGCGCTCATTGCCGGCTTCAAGCAGCGCCACGGGATACAGATCGTCCACGGTTGGGGCATGACCGAGACGTCGCCCTTGGCCACCGTCTCCGACTACGTGGGCGAGCTGCAGGACGCGGACGAGGAGACGAAGCTCGACGTCGTCGCGATGCAGGGTCTCCCGCTGCCGTTCGTGGAGCTCCGCGCGCGCGACCTCGACGACAACGACGTGCCGTGGGACGGCGAGACGATGGCCGAGCTCGAGATCCGCGGGCCATGGGTCGCGTCCGGCTACTACGACACGCCTGAGCAGGCCGACCGCTGGACCGCGGACGGCTGGTTCAAGACCGGCGACATCGTCTCCTTCCACCCGCTCGGCTACATCCAGGTCAAGGACCGCTCGAAGGACGTGATCAAGTCGGGGGGCGAGTGGATCTCGTCCGTCGACCTCGAGAACGCACTGATGGGCCACCCGGCCGTCGCCGAGGCGGCCGTGATCGCCGTGCCGGACGAGAAGTGGGACGAGCGACCGCTCGCCGTGGTCGTGCTGCGGGAAGGCGCAAGTGCGACAGCGGAGGACCTGCGCGTGTTCCTGGCGCCGAACTTCGCCAAGTGGTGGCTACCCGACCGCTTCGAGTTCGTCGACGATATTCCCAAGACCGCTGTCGGCAAGTTCCGCAAGACGGCGCTGCGTGAGCGGTTCGCCACGCAGCCGGCCACCACGACCTGAGGAGACCCGTGGGAGAGTTCATCACGAGCGAGCAGGACGGCCACG
>Ga0334722_10007254_pt1 | contig 10775 bp, 13 predicted proteins | sample C3_bottom_MG_FD_207210 | JGI IMG/M metagenome (GOLD analysis project Ga0334722, IMG submission 207210) | Sediment microbial communities from Yellowstone Lake, YNP, Wyoming, USA - C3_bottom | ecosystem: Environmental > Aquatic > Freshwater > Lake > Sediment | place: USA: Wyoming | collected...
AATATTGTGTATACTTTGTTCATGGTCTGTTCCTCCTTGCTGGTATTTGGTTTGGCGACTAATACTACCAAACAAGTATAAAGAACAGACCTTGTTTCTATAAATCTTTACCGGACACTACTGTTGTACTTCAAAGAATTTGGGAGATGACATAGGGCTGCGGAGTACGGGACGTTGCCAATTTGGACAACTTATTAAACTATGGCGAATCGACATGAGAGTTCCAACAAGCAGGTCAAGACGCCAAGCGACTTACCTGCTTGTTATATTATGTAGCAATGGAGGGCTATTGTGAGAAAAGCATTATTAATAGTTATATTTGGTGTTATCGCTTTTGGAATGACTTGCGAAGAAAGTTGCGGCGGATCAAATAAGAGCATCACGTATCAATATCAATGTGCAAGCAATAATGAGTCGCTCTATTTCATCATGTATGAACGCGATGGAGATATCTACGGGGGGCATATGTACATTGAAAAAATGCAGGTTGCTGATCTTACTCTGGATGCAATTCTTAGCGAGGGAAATTTAGTCGTCAGAGTAAAAGGTAATGCGGCTGATGTCAAAATAAATTTATCGCCGGACAGAATCCTCATTAACCATAGTCCGACTCAAACGACGAGCCAAGTTTGCAAATGTTCTTACAGAAAACTATAAGAGATAGTAATCCAAGGAGGTTTAAAATGAAGATAATAAAAAGAAAGATCGTCATTTTGCTCATCTTAAGCTTAGCTCCACTATTTTGGATAAATAATGTCTACGGCGAAAGCAATAATGATACATCGAACAACCGCGTTGAAATGTCAAATGCTGCCCTAAAGCGGCTATTTGAGGCGGGAGAACCAAACAGATCCCAGATAATAGATATGCTTTCTAAGAGAGATATAGATGGACTTGAAAAAACATATGACAATTTGTTCCGTCAATATAAAGGCGATGCAAGTTACGAAGTATTGCTCCTGGATTCATATAATTTATTTTCGCCGGCCAATAATATTTCTCTGGCAGACTTGGATTATTGGGTGTCTGAAACAGGCTCATACATCGCCTTTGCTGCTCGTGGAGCATATAAAAATAAACTGGGATTCACTGCGAGGGGCACTAAATTTATTAGTGAGACTCCCAAGTACAGAATAGATGATATGAAGGAGCTCCATCGTGAAGCTGCCAAAGATTTACAACTCGCCATCAAAAAGAACCCATTGTTAATGCCGGCATATTTCAATTTAATATCTGTTGCTAAGGCTTCTGCCATGCCGTTTACCCCAAAAGAAATACTCGATCAAGCAATAAAACAAGATAACAGAACTTACACTGTTAGACTTGCATACATGCACGCCATCGTGCCCCAATGGGGTGGATCCTACGAAGAAATGTCAGATTTTGCGAAGCAAACAGCTCAATATGCTAACGTTAATCCATTGTTATGGACTTTGCAAGGTGTTGTTTTTGCCGAACAAGGTGCGGATTATTGGAGGGAGAGCAATTTCGCTAAAGCTCTGGATGCTTATACCTCAGCTCTAAAGTTCGGTGATCGAACTGCCTGGCTCGTGAAACGAGCAGCATGTTTTTGGCAAATAGGGAAAAAAGATAAAGCGGTAGAAGACTATAAAAAAGCACTTTATTATAATGGGAATGACACGGAAGCAAAGAATATGTTGCAAAGTTTGCAGACGGAGATGAAACGCCAATAACGGATAGGGCGAGGTTAGCCTCGACTGTTGCACATCTGGAGACGCAACTTGCGCAGCTGGGGACGTTGTTTCTAAAAGTGAGGAAAAATAAAGGGGGCAGGCTGGTTTTTGAATTAATTATGGATAAGCAATGAGATGACTGTGCTTTCCATCCATTTTCCAAAATGAAGAGATTCTACATAATCCCGATGCTATTTAGGAGTCTTTAAAGACGAGACACTAATAGCGATAAAAGTTTTATAATACAGGCAATTCAAAGCTTTAAATGGAATAGGATTACATGCCTAAAGAACTGATAGCAGCCATAGAAGTCACCAAGTATTACAACCGGGGAAAGGCCAACGAGGTGCTTGCGGTAAGCGGTGTCTCCGTGGGGATAATGCGCGGAGACCTGGTCGTGCTCAAAGGCCCCAGCGGCTCGGGAAAGACGACGCTGCTTTCCCTGATCGGCTGCATGACCCGCCCGACATCCGGCTCGATATTCCTTGACGGCAGCGACGTCTCTCACCTGCCTGAACGGTTTCTGACCAATATCAGAAGAAAGACTTACGGTTTTATCTTCCAGCAGTTTCATCTTATCAAAGGCCTCAGCGTAATCGATAATGTGATGGCCCCTCTGTATTCCTCGGACATCAACATAGCTGAACTCAGGCAAAGGGCCGGGGCGGTCCTTGAAAATCTGGGCATGTCAAAACGCACAAATTTTCAGGTGCAGGGCATATCAGGAGGAGAGCAGCAGAGGACCGCGATAGCCCGCGCGCTGATAAACGACCCAGAGATAATACTTGCGGACGAGCCCACAGCGCACCTCGATACCTCGTTATCGAAAGATTTCATGGCAATAATAAAAGAGTTTCAAAAAAACGGAAAGACTGTAATCATCGCCTCTCACGATCCCCTCGTTTACGAAGACCAGGACATAGACCTCACTGTAGGGATGAGGGACGGGGTTGTCAGGGACATGCTAAGGAAGGGCTGAAATTTGCTGCTGCAGCCCGGCATTCTGGCGCTTATAACAGGCTCCGGTCTCACCCTTGTCATCCTCTCCTTTGCGGCTGCTCTGGGCCTCAGGATCCTTTACTCATGGGACCTTGCCGACAGTTCGGAAAGGCAGCTCAGCCTCGAGAGAAAGACGTACCTGGTTTCCACGCTGGTAAAGTACGGTCTCCTCTTCGAGATAAGCTCGCTGTTTTTGTTTATCTACACAGCGGACGATATGCATAACCTGCTCGTAGGAGCAATGTGCGCAACAGGCTCGCTAAACGCAAACCCCTATGGTTTTCCGGCCCTGTATGCCGCCATAGCGGTAGTCTTCCTGGCGTCGGCATGGATAGCACTCAACCATATAGACAACAAGGCGATCGATTATCCGCTTACCAGAAAGAAATATGCCCTGCTCATTATAGTGGTTCCATTTGTAACAGCCGCATATTATCTGCAGCTCAGATACTTCCTGGAAATAGATCCCAATGTAATAACATCCTGCTGCGGAGTGCTTTTCAGCGAGGGCGGCACGGGAATCGGCAGTTCCCTGGCTTCGTTGCCGGTGAACCGGATCAGACCCGTCTTTTATGCAATCTCGGGCCTCATGATTTCTGCGGCGCTACTAACCGCAAGGTCCGGAAAACGGCTGCCCGCTGTTTTGCTTTCCCTGCTGTCGGTTGTTTTTCTGGTCGTGTCCGCAGCGTCTGTCATATCCTTTATCTCCCTTTATTTTTATCAGCTGCCTTCGCACCACTGTCCCTTCGACATACTGCAGTCGGAATATTATTACGTCGGCTACCCGCTCTATGCCTCTTTTTTTTCAGCCGGTTTTTTCGGCATGATGTCGGGGATAACGGCCATGATGGACAAAATACCGTCTCTGTCGGGCATTGTCCCCGGCGTAAGGAAGAAGTGGGCTATAACTTCCGCCATATCTACCGTGGTGTTTGTTATAATAACCCTGATACCTGTGATCTTTTTACCGTTTACACTCGAAGGATATTAGACGAGGAGGCCATAACTCCCCCTTCCCCCTCTTAAGTTAAGAGGGGGCGCCAAAGGCGGGGGCGTTACTTAAGCGAATCAATCCATGAAACACTTATTGTTTATTGTTGTCTTGTTCTCCGCATTATTTTCCTCCGGCTGCAGCAGCCTCCCGGCAGAACACAAAACAGTCAAGGCCGATAACAGCGGAATAAGATTCCCTGTCAGCGAAGTCAATGACGGCAAGGCCCATTTCTTCACATATAAGAGTTCGGGCAAGCGGATAAATTTCCTGATACGGACAGACGGCAGCGGGGCCCTGTCGGCGTCCTTCGACGCCTGCTTTACCTGTTATAAGCACAAGAAAGGTTACCGCCAGGAAGGCACGGACCTTGTATGCAACGAATGCAAGATGAAATTCAGGCTTGCGGATGAAAAATGGGACAACACAAACGGCTGCAGCCCCATTCATTTGAAAAGCGCTCTAGACAATGGATATCTCGTTATAAAGACCGAGGACCTTGAAAAGGGCGCCAGACTTTTCTGACCTGAAACCATGAAGGCAGCTTTTTATCAATTTGAACCCGTCTTCGGCGAGATCAAAAATAACGTCGACAACTTTATTGTAAAAACAGCCGGTTACCGGGCTGATCTTATAGTATTACCTGAACTTTTCAGTACGGGCTATCAGTTCATTTCAAAGGCCGAAGCCGCTGAACTGGCCGAAGAAATCCCTTCCGGTTATACGACCCGCAGGCTGATCGAACTATCCAAAGCAAAGTCTGTTTACATTGTCGCAGGCATAGCTGAAAGACACGGCCTGAACATATATAATTCGGCTGTCCTGACCGGCCCCGAAGGCTTCATGGGGGTATACAGGAAGACGCATCTCTTCTTCGAGGAAAAGCTTTGGTTCACCCCGGGCGACACCGGCTTCAGGGTGTGGGAAACCAGGATCGGCAGGATCGGCATAATGATATGCTTTGACTGGTTCTTTCCGGAAGCCGCAAGGACACTCGCCTTAAGGGGCGCGGACATCATAGCCCACCCGGCCAATCTTGTGCTGCCCTTCTGTCCCGAAGGCATGATAACCAGATGCCTTGAAAACAGGGTATTTGCGATAACCGCCAACAGGATCGGGACAGAGCAAAGGGGCGGCAAACCACCCCTCACCTATATAGGCTCCAGCGAGATAGTTTCGCCGGCCGGGAAAGTCCTTTACAGGGCCTCACAGGACAGGGAAGAACTCGGGGCCGCAGTGATAAACCCGGAAGAGGCGCGGAACAAGAAACTAAACCCCTTTAATGATCTGTTCGCAGACAGGCGGGAAGATTTCTATAAGGGATAAGCCGTTTTCTCACCATTTGTCCGTTTTCCATCCGGTCCCGCTATATGCCGGAACAATGGGACGGATCTTTCCGACAGACCCGCCCCATAACTCACTCCAGAGAATACGATACCGGGATAACCAGCTGTGCCTCGATAGGCGGTTTTGGAAAGGGAGACGCATTTTGAACAGCTGCTACCGCATTTTTATCGAGCAGTCCGAAGCCTGAGCCTTCCTTAATAGTAATGTCCCTGGCGTGCCCCTCAAGGGACACGATAAAGGAAATGATCACCTTTCCCTGCCACCCCATTTTTCTCGCTATCTGCGGATAGCTCAGGTTCTTCTGTACGATGCTTCTTATGTACGCGAAATGCCTGCTGAGATATTCCTGTTTAGCCGCCTCCGGAGAGCCGCCATGCCCGTGCGAGGCAGAGGGCGGCTCGCCTGTTTTTGAGCTGTTCGCGCCGGCATCGGATGCGCCTGAGCCTGAAGGCTTGCCCAGGTTGGAAGTTCTACTGCTGTCACGCGACCTGCCTGAGTCCTGTGACCTGACCTCAGCCGCAGGCGCCCGGTTCTCTGAAATTGTTTCAGAAATTGCCGCAACCTGCGGCGCCGGCGGACTGACCGGCGCTGTCTTCTGCGCTTGAGCTGCAGATGGAGCCTGTTCAGGACGGGGCTGCGCCGCGGGCCTGCTCTTTTCCCCGGCAGCCTTGCGCGCGCCGGCTTGCGGCAAGGGTTCCTCAATGCTGAAGTCGATCACAACAGGTTTACTGAAATGCCTGATTGAACCGTTCAGACCAACGGCCGCAAGCAGCACAGCCAGATGAACGATAGAGGAAAGGGAAAAGCCTTTTAAACGGTAGTTCATTGCCTCTCCTGTGTCTGGACGCTCACCTTTTTAAACCCGAGTTTTTTGACCACGTCGAGCACATCGACGAAGACCTGCAGCGCCAGCGACCCGTCGGCCCTGATCAGAACCGGCATCTCCCTTTCAAACGGCTGCATGGCGTCCGACAGGCGGTCGATAGCCACTGCCCGGGCATCGAGATATACCCTCCCCTCTTTGTCTATCTCAATCGTCCGGGTCTTCAGCAGCTCCGCCCTGTTTTTCGACGCCCTCGGCAGCTCGACCGGTATCACCCCCGCTGAAATGAAGGTGGAGGTCGTCAGCACAATAGTAAGTAACACGAGCATTACGTCCACAAGGGGAATGACGTTTATATAATCAAACTCTTTTTCTTCCATCTTCTATCTCCCAGCCGGTTATTAAAACCTTTGCCCTCCTCAGAAGGAAGTTGTAGAGCACTACCGAAGGAATTGCCACAAGCAATCCAATCGCCGTGGCCTTAAGCGCGAGAGCAAGACCGGTCATGATCCTGCCCGTGTCCATAAACCCTTCCCTGCCCATGGTGTGAAAGGTGAGCATAATGCCGAGCACCGTGCCGAGCAGGCCTATGTAAGGCGCATTGCAGCCTATCGTTGCTATGATGTGGAGCCTGTCCATGACAGCGAGTTCAAGGGATTTCCTGTCAGTGAAATCCCCTGTCCTGATATTCCTGTATACAAGGAACCGTTCAACCGCTATGCCGAAGGCTATGAAACTCATTATTCCGAGAAGTCCGATGATGCCGTAATCAACCGCGCCTTTAAGCCATTCCATTGTTGTCCTCCTTTTGATCCGGATTCTTTCTGCCATAAACAAACATCAGCAGGACACCCAAGCCCGCGCCTGCGCACCCGAAACATGACGAGCAGGCGCCGCCGGGACATCCGGACAGGGACAAAAGCCCCGCCATTCCGCCGGTCGCCCCGAGCGCGGCCGAGACAAATTTAGAGCGCAGGTTTTCCATAGCTGATCGCCTCCTTCGGGCATTTCTTTTCACACTCGCCGCAGGGCATGCAGGAGAGCTGGTTAATCGCCGCCTTCTTTTCCCTGACCTCTATTGCCCAGGTGGGACAGACCTTTGCGCACGCAGAGCAGCCGTTGCATTTTGTGGAGTCAACGCACATCCGCTTTCCGAACTTCAGACCCAGCCTGTTTGAAAGCGCATCGAGCGCGCCGATGGGACAAAGCAGGTTGCAGTATGCTCTTCCGCCCCTTGCAATAAAGCCGAGGCCGACGACCAGCCCAAGGTTTACCAGACCGGCGGACCTGATAAAATAGGACATGTCGGACGGTGAGAAGGCCGCGCCGACAAGCCTCGGAACCGTGGCAAAGTTGCAGTAGTTGCAGCATAGACTGCCGATGCCGACTGCCGACGCCAGTAAATATACTCCCAGATAACCGTATCTGAACGGGGCTGCCGGTACTGACGAGTAATTGATCTTGAGGAACTTCGGCAGGAATCTGCTGCCTCCCTCCATTGCGCCGCCGACCGGGCAGAGATGGCTGCACCAGTACCTGCCGAACAAAAAGGTGCTAAGCAGTATCCCGGATACCAGGGCAACGCCCATGTAGCTGCGGACAAAGCCCATAAGATATTCATTGCCTGCCATGCCCTTTCTCCAGGTAAAAAACATCCTCGGACACCAGGATCCGCAGAAGTTGCTGTCCGCCGTAAACTGAAACAAAAAAGAAAGCGGCGGCAGGAACAGCAGCACCGAAAGGAGCATTATCCAGTATCTGTATCTCGAAAAGAAACTTTTCTTAGTGATGATGTTCGCCTGCATCTTTTACCTCCCCCTTTCCCTTGAAAACAAGCGGAAGCCTTAATACCGCTTTATCTGTTTTAACGTCATAAAATGCGAGGGTGTACCTGCCGGTCACATTTTCCCTCCCTTGATATTTTGCCGGTTCTTTGACAAATGCATCCCTGCAGGCGGCCGAGCAGAAGCAATAATCCTTGCCGTCGATCCGCTCTTTTTTAAACCTGGTTGTGCATGTCATGCCGCAGACAGGGTCTAAGACCGGGGGTTTCATTAAAACCCAGAGGGCTATCCTGTCCTTTGGTCTGAGATCGTAGAGCACATTATCCTTAAACCTCGGCTTATGCTTCAGCCCCAGATCGATGACAGGCTCTGAAAAATGTATGCTGTAGTCAACAGCAGGTTTTCCCTCCAGCGCCACCCGAGCATCCCCCTGGTATGGGGGAATGACGGTTGCCGTTGCGATCCAGGTGTAGCTGTCTTTGCCGCTCTCCATGGCAGAGGGATGCCTCGCCTCTCCGCCGCTTTCCTTAATCAGTCCGATCGAATGCGCGGAGTCGCCCCAGCGGTAGGTCGCGCCGAGAAGCGATATGCAGACCGCTATCGTAAAAGTTATTATTTTTTTCTTCATTTTTTGTGCTCCTAGAATTTCCAGGTTGCCCTTGCCGTCAGGGTCAAGGGATCGCCGGGTCTGAACTTCAGGACGTTGTTATCCTTCGTGACCTCCATCGCATAACGCTTGTCGAAAATATTGAGGACATTCAGCGTGACATCGAGGTTTTTCTTCTCAAAGGCGACGAGGGCGTTTGTCACAAACTTATAGCCTTCGAACCTCTCTGAGTTTGCGTTGTCGACAAAGTATTGCCCCCAGGTGTTCGTATCCAGCCTGAACCTGAGACCTGAAGGATCCTTGAAGTAAAGGTAGGCGCTGTACTGGTGTTTGGGGATGTAGGGGAAGGCGTTGCCGCTCCTGTCAAAGCCGGCCTTTCCTATTATTTCCGTAAATTCCTTAAACCTGAAATCGCTGTAGGTATAGGAGCCTCCTGCGAACAAGCCTTTCACGATCTGATACTTGCCGTTGAGCTCGATGCCCTTTTTCTCGGATTTACCGGCATTGGAATAGGAAGAACTGCCGTTGTCAAGGGTCTGGACGATCTCGTCTTTGACATTCATATAAAACGCTGAGAGGTCTATGCTGTGGCCGCCTTTAAACCTGGCCTTCAGTCCTGTTTCATAATTGTAGACCTTCATGGGCGTCAGCCTGGGATTGACGCTCATCTCTGATGACTGGGGCGTCTGGAACCCGGTCGACAGGTTGCCGTAAAGATTTACAATTTCGTTCACAGTGTAAACAACGCCGATCCTGGGGCTGACGGCGTCAAAGGTCCTGTTCATCCGGACGTTTGCCTCCGAGGGAAGGGGATTCACGTACTTTCCCGCGCTGAAGTCGAATTCACGGAATACCTTGTTGTCGATATCGAATGTAACCTGGTCAAACCGTACGCCCAGATCGATTATCCACTTTTTGGAAGGTCGCAGAGACTCCTGCATAAATACGCCCCATTTTTTGGTTGTGTCGTCGTCGGTCTCTGCAAGAGAGCCCTTTTCGTCTGAAAGGGTATTCTTTATCCTCCCTGACGGCCCCGGAACCAGGACGAAATCTCTGTAGGTAAATTTGTCTCCGTCGCCATTGTCCAGCTGCGCTGTCACGCCCGAGGTAAGCGTTCCCTCCATCCCTGCGATACGGTGCTTCATGTCTACCTGGAGGTCTATGCCGTAAATATCCGCCCCGCCGTCGTTGATGATGCCGGTTACCGGGTGAAAATGGTTCCAGCTCTGGAAATAGACGAGCGGCTTAAAGGTAAAATTGCCGACCTCTTTTTCCATCTTGATATTCGCGGTCCATATCCTGCTGAACCTTCCCATGTTTCTCCAGACGTCGGAAGTGAGTTGTCTTATGTCCTGATCGAACTGGGCCTTTGTGAGAGTTCCGGGGAGCTGCAGGTTTGCCTCAGAATAGCCGAGCGATGCTTCGACAGTGCTGTTGTCCGCAAAAAGGTGTCCGACTTTGAGATTAGCCTGGTTGGTGCTGAATTCATTCCAGGCCCTCCACGAGTCGGTAGAACGCCTGCTGCCCGACAGATTGACATAAGTGTTGTTGATGCGGGTTCCGTAGTTGAGGTTATACATCTGGGTGTTGTTGCTTCCGAATCCCGCGGCAACGCTCTTGCGCTCTTCAAAGGGATTCCGGGTGATGATGTTTATCACCCCGCCTGCGGCATTCGCCCCGTAGAGCGTAGAATTCGGGCCTTTGACTACGTCGATCCTTTCAACAAGCTGGGAGTCCACGAAATCAAGGCGCGACATGCCGTCCGGGTCTGTTATCGGGACGCCGTCGAGCAGCACCATTATCTCTCTGACCCCGTACCTGGCCTTCAATCCTGCGCCCCGTATGATAAGCCTCGAGTCATACCCGCCGTTTTTTGACTCGGACTGGACGCCGGAGAGGCCGGAAAGCGCTTCTTTGAGGTTAAACATACGCGTATTCTGCATGTCCTCTTTTGATACGGTATCGATAGCTGCAGGTGTTTCCTTTGCAGCCCTCTCCGTTCTTGTCGCTGTCACGTTTATTTCTTCGAGCTCTTTGGCGGCATCTTCCGCCGATGCCGCGCCTACCGGCAGCAATAAAATTAAAAATAACCTGAAAAGATATTTCATCAATCCTCCTGTTTTTTGTAGAACTATTTATGTCACAAATCAGGTTGTTTACTGAGGTTGTTTAGACTGTAGTCTATTAGGTTTGTTGCCTATGCACCTAAATGACTACAGACTATTCACCTGAGTAGTTAGTAAATACTGAGGTTGTTTAGACTGTAGTCTGATAGGATTGTTGCCTATCCCTAAACACCTACAGACTATTCACCTGCGTAGTTAGTAACTACGGGGTTTGTTTAGACTGTAGTCTGTTAGGATTGTTGCCTATCCACCTAAACACCTACAGACTATTCACCTGAGTGTCATTTTTCAGCTGCATTCCCCAGTTCCTTTTTCAGGGTCATTCCCCAGGTGTAGCACCCTGTGATGTATTTTTTAGCATATCTGGATAAGCAGAATCAACCCTATACCTTTTTTCTTTTCCA
>Ga0334722_10007255_pt1 | contig 10773 bp, 9 predicted proteins | sample C3_bottom_MG_FD_207210 | JGI IMG/M metagenome (GOLD analysis project Ga0334722, IMG submission 207210) | Sediment microbial communities from Yellowstone Lake, YNP, Wyoming, USA - C3_bottom | ecosystem: Environmental > Aquatic > Freshwater > Lake > Sediment | place: USA: Wyoming | collected...
CCGCCCACGAGCAGGGCGTAGATCACCGCCACCGCCGAACATTCGGTGACGTTGAATATCCCCAAGCGGATGCCGCCGATGATGATCACCGGCATGATCAGCGCCCAGAATGCCCTGCGTCCGGTGAACACGATCTCGCTCCAACCGGCGCGATGATGCGTCGGATAGTTCCTGCGTATGCTCTGGACGTAGGCGACGATGAGCATCGCGAGGCTGAACAGGATTCCGGGGAGGATGCCGGCCAGGAACAGTTTGGAAATCGACAGGTCGGTCAAGACGCCGATCAGGATGTAAGTGATCGAAGGTGGAATGATGGGGCCGACGACATTGGCGCATCCGGTCAGGGCGGCCGAAAACTCCGCGCTGTAGCCGCTTTTGATCATGGCCGGGATGACCACCCGGCCCAGGGCGCTGGTATCGGCGATGGCCGAACCCGAGATGCCGGACATGAATGTGGCGGAGGCGACGTTCGAGATCGCCAGCCCGCCGCGAAAGCGGCCGAACAAGGCGTTGCAGAAATCGAGCAGCCGATCCGTCATGCCGCCCGAGGACATCAGGTCGCCCGCCAACAGGAAGAACGGTATTGCCAGCAGCAGGTAGTTGTCCACCCCGACGATCACCTGCTGCGGCACGATCATCATGTTGATCGTGCCGATGTACACGATGCCGGCGGCGGCGGCCAGTATCAGACTGAAGGAAATCGGCAGCGCAATCAGCATCAGGATGCTGAAGACCGCGACGACAATTACGAACAGGAGCATGCGCCGCTCAAATGAATTCCCCCTGCGCAACGTCGATCGGCGATCGGGCCCAGCGCGTGACGGCTACGATCAGCAGGATCAGCAATCCGCAGGCGGGCAGCGCCGCGTAGGGCAGCATCATCGGTATCTCCAGCGCGGCCGAATCCTGCGCGCCGTTCAGCAGGGCGAACTTGGTGCCGAAATACATGAATATCCCGGACACGGCCACGAGGAACACATCGCGGATGATCAGGAACACGGCCTGCCAGAAGGGATTCAGCATTTCGATCAGGAAGGTCACGGTGATATGCCCGCCGTGGCGCAGCGCCGCCGCGCTACCGAGCATGGTCATCCAGATCAGCAGGAAGCGCGTCAGCTCCTCGGTCCAGGAAGGGGCCTTGCCGAGCACGTATCTGCCGAACACCTGATAGCTGATGGTCGCGACCATGACGGCGAGCGCCACCGCCATCAGCAGATCCAGCAGGCGCTCGAGTTTCAGTGCAAGCTGCAACCTCGATTTCATCGATCAGGTTTCTTTTCGAAATGGGGCGGTCAAAGCGGGAACGGAAGGGCTCGGGCTTTTTCCGGCCCCTTCATACGACCCGCTATCGGCCGCAACAAGACAATTTCTGTCGCGGACCTTCAGCGAACAGCCTGAATTTTTTCCACCCAGGTCGACAACTCCGGAAAATCCTTGCGCATCGGCGCCAGCGTGGTCTGAAACGGCCCCGTGTCGATTTTCACGAATTGCATGCCTTTGGACTCGAGGCGCTTCTTGATTTCGCCTTCGAGCTTGATCATCTTCTCGGTCGCGTCGAGCATCGCCTTGTCGCCCTCTTCCTTCAGCAGCTTCTGTACCTCAGGCGGCAGCTGTTTCAGCCGCGCTTCGGAGTAGATCCAGGTCATGGCGCCGATCACGTGTCCGGTTTCGACCAGGTATTTCTGCACCTCGTTGAACTTGTAGTTCTCGATGAATTCCAGCGGATTTTCCTGCGCATCGACCACGCCCTGCTGCAGCGAGGTGAACAGTTCGGCCGGTCCCATCGGCACCGGGCTCGCGCCCAGATACTCCCAGGTCATGCGATACATTTTCAGCGGCGGCACCCGCATCTTCAGCCCTTTGAGCTCGGCCAGGTTGCGCACCAGCCGGTTCGAACTCAAGTGGCGCGCGCCACGATAGCCGGCGCCGATGATGCGAAACGAGGTCTTCTTCGCGATTTCGTCGAACAGTTCGGCGCCGACCGGGCCGTAATAGACCTTCTTGAAGTGGCCTACGTCGCGCACCAGGTAGGGATAGGCTTCGACGCCGGCGACGATGTTGTAGCGGTCCAGGGTTCCGATCGACTGCAGCACGATATCGTTGACGCCGATTTTCAAGCCTTCGATCGCCTGCGGCCAATCGCCGGTCGATCCCGAGTGCGCAATTTGAATGCGGACCTTTCCGCCCGATTTTTGCTCCACCGCCTTGGCATAGGCCTCGGCAGTTTCGAACCAGATGTTGCCTGGCACGTAGACGTGAGCCATTTTCAGGACGGTCTGTGCCTGGCCTGCCTGCGCCAGCAAAAGCAGAACTGCGGACAGCAACAACTGTTTGATCTTCAAGATGTGCGCTCCTCCAGGGGTTTTCGACACGGGGACCAACAGACGAAATATTTTTTTGAATGCCTTCATGGTGCCACGAAACAGAGGAAATGCGAAACGCGAAATAGCCTAGCGGAATACTCAGGCATCCTTCTTCTTTACCGGCCTGAGCGTGCCCATGCCCTTGGCGACCAGATGGCCGGCTTCGTCGTGGACATCGGCTTCGCAGAACAGCGTCGAGCGTCCGCCGCCGATCACTCTGCCTTCGGCAATGAGCCGCTCGCCCATGCCGGCTTTAATGAATTTCGCGTTCATCTCCAAAGTCAGGATGCCGCCCGGCGCGCCCTGCAGATGCAGCCTTGCGGCGAGGCTCATGGCGCTGTCGAGCAGCGTCATAATGACGCCGCCGTGAGCCGCGTTCCAGCTGTTGCGGAAAGCCGGCTTGACCTCCAGCGCGAGCAGGGCGCGCCCTTCGTGGCTCGGCACGCGCTCTACGCCCAGGTGATCAATGAAGGGAAGGGGGGTGCCGTATTCTTTGGAGAGGCTCAGTTTCATCGCGGCGCGCGGCGGGTCCTAGAAGTCAGTGAGATCGCCGCGCAGCGCAGGCGCGCGGGCGCTAGGGTCTAAATGCTGGTGGCGCCGCCGTCCACGGCGACGATCTGTCCGGTGATGTGCGCGGCGGCGTCCGAGGCGAACAGCGCCGCCAGGCCCTTCAGGTCTTCCTCGCCGCCGAGGCGGGCCAGCGGGGTCTGGGCGATCGCGGTATCGCCGATCTGTCCCAAAATATACTTGGTCATTTTCGACGGGAAGAAGCCGGGCGCGATGGCGTTCACGGTGATGTTGTACGCTCCCCATTCGGCCGCCAGCGCGCGCGTCAGATTCACCACGGCGCCCTTGCTGGTGTTGTAGGCGAGCGATTTCTGCAGGCGCGCGTCGTTGCCGAACAGGCCGGCGATGGAGGCGATGTTCACGATGCGGCCGTAGCGGCGCGGAATCATCGACAGCTTGCCCACGAGCTGGGTGGTCAGGAACAGGCCGGTGACGTTGAGGTCCATCACCTTCTGCCATGCGTCCAGCGGATGGTCTTCGGCGGGGGCGCCCCAGGTGGTGCCGGCATTGTTAATCAGGATGTCGATCTGGCCATAGTGCTGCACGATCTGTTCGATCACCGGCTGGATGCTGGCCGCCTTGCTGTGATCGCAGGGCAGGGTGTACACCTCGTCGTGCATGCGGCCCAGGTGTTCCTTCGCCTGCGCCAGTTCCTCCGGTTTGCGCGCGGTGAGCGCGAGCATCGCGCCCATCTCGCCCAGGGCCTCGGCGATCTGCAGCCCCAGGCCGCGCGAGCCGCCGGTGACCAGTGCGACCTTGCCGGTGAGATCCATCAGTTTCTTCACGCTCATGCGGGAATCCTCCTGCTTACACTTCGGTGATACGACCTAAAACCACTCGCCGCGCATTTCCAAACACGTGGTGTCCAGGCTGCGCAGCAATTCGTGCTGCGCAGCCGTTTTCGGCAGTTCGTAGCGGAAGAAATACTGGCAGGCCTGCAGCTTGCCTTGATAAAACGCCAGGTCGTCGTCTTGCGCTTTGGCGAGCGCGCGTTCGGCCAGCAGCGCCTGGCGCAGCCAGGTCCAGGCAATTACCACATGCCCCAGCATCTCCAGATAGACCGAGGCGTTGGCCAGCATCAGATTCGCATCGCGCACGGCCAGCAGTGTTCGAGTGGTCACGCCGGCCTGCGCCATGGCCGCATTCAGCGCCTCGGCGAACTGTTGCAGAAGCGCGGATCGGCTGACCTGCGCTTCGGCCGCGGTTTCCGCCATTCTCGCGACCAGCAGTTCGAACGCTCGACTCTGTTCCATGCCGACCTTGCGTCCGAGCAGGTCCATCGCCTGGATGCCGTGCGTGCCTTCGTGGATCGGATTCAGGCGGTTGTCGCGGTAGAACTGCTCCACCTTGTAGTCGCGCGTGTAGCCGTAGCCGCCGTGCACCTGGATCGCGAGGCTGTTCGCTTCCAGGCACCACTGTGAAGGCCAGCTCTTCGCGATTGGCGTAAGTATGTCCAGCAGCAGGCCGGCCTCGCGCCGCGCGCCCTCGCTCTCTCCGGTCTTTTGCTCGTCCACCAGGCGCGCGCAGTACAGGCACAGCGCGAGGCCGCCCTCGACGTAGGACTTCTGCGCGAGCAGCATGCGGCGCACGTCGGCGTGCGCGACGATGGGCAGTTGCGGCGACAGCGGGTCTTTCGCGGCCGGATGCCGTCCCTGCGGCCGGCTGCGCGCGTAATCGAGCGCATGCAGGTAGCCGGTGTAGCCCAGCAATACCGCGCCCATGCCCACGCCTATCCGGGCTTCGTTCATCATGTGGAACATGCAGGCGAGGCCGCGATTGGGTTCGCCCACCAGATAGCCGACTGCGCCGCCGCTGCCGCAGGGTCTGAACTTGCCCTCGCCGAAATTGAGCAGGGTGTTGACCGTGCCGCGATAGCCCATCTTGTGGTTGAGGCCGGCCAGCGCCACGTCGTTTCTTTCGCCCAGCGTCCCGTCTGCGTTGACCAGTTTCCTCGGCACGATGAACAGCGATATGCCTTTGACGCCGGGCGGCCCGCCGGGGATTTTCGCGAGCACCAGGTGCACGATGTTCTCGGACAGTTCGTGCTCGCCGGCCGAGATCCACATCTTGTTGCCGAACAGGCGGTAACTGCCGTCAGGCTGCGGCTCTGCGCGGGTCTTGATGTCGGCCAGCGAAGAGCCTGCCTGAGGTTCCGACAGGCACATGGTGCCGAAGAACCGGCCCTGCATCATCGGCCGCACGTAGGTGTCGATCTGCTGCCTGCTGCCGTGCGCGAGCAGCAGATTCGCGTTGCCTATGGTGAGGAAAGGATAGCCGGCGGTGGCGACGTTGGCGCCCTTGAACCAGGCGAAACAGGCGGCGTTGACCACCGCGGGGAGTTGCATGCCGCCCAGGTCGTAGTCCTGTCCGGCCGCCATCAAACCGGCCTGGCAGAACGCGTCCAGCGCCTGCTTCACCTCCGGGATGATATGTACCCGCTCGCCGTCGAAATGGGGTTCGTTCTGGTCGCTCTTCTTGTAGTGCGGCTCGAACAACTCGGTCGCCATGCGCTCGCAGGTGTCGAGCGCGGCGTCGAAGGTCTCGCGCGAGTGGTCGGCATAACGCGGCCGGCTGCTCAGGCTGTCGACCTGCAGCAGTTCGTACAGCACGAATGCGAGGTCGCGGCGGGAGAGGATCTTGGATTGCATCGGCATTCGCCTGCGCGATAAGGCGCTGCTACTCGATGACGGCGACCACGTCGCCCTCGCCCACCACCTCGCCTTCCTTGTAGTAGATCTCGGCCACCGTCCCTGCGCAGGGTGCGTTGACCGGTATCTCCATTTTCATCGACTCGAGGATCAGCACGGCATCGTCCCGCGCCACCTTGGTGCCGGCGGGGGCTTCGATTTTCCAGACCTTGCCGGCGATATCGCTGAAGACCTTGGTGCCCGCCATGTCAGGCCACTTCGAACAGGCCGGCCGCGCCCTGGCCGCCGCCTATGCACATGGTGACGACGACGTATTTGACGCCGCGGCGCTTGCCTTCGATGAGCGCGTGGCCGGTGAGCCGAGTGCCCGAGACGCCGTAGGGATGGCCCACCGCGATGGCGCCGCCGTTCACATTCAGCCGGTCATCGGGAATGCCCAGCTTGTCCCGGCAGTAAATCACCTGCACGGCGAAGGCCTCGTTCAGTTCCCACAGGCCCACGTCTTCCAGCTTGACGCCGGTGCGCTTCAACAGCTTCGGGATGGCGAACACCGGGCCTATGCCCATCTCGTCGGGTTCGCAGCCGGCCACGGCGAAGCCGCGGAAGATGCCCAGCGGCTTCAGGCCTTTCTTCTCCGCCACTTTCGCGTTCATCACCACCACGGCGGATGCGCCGTCGGAGTACTGGCTGGCGTTGCCGGCAGCGATCACCCCGCCCGGGAGCGCCGGCTTGATCTTGGACACGCCTTCATAGGTGGTATCGGCACGTATGCCTTCATCCTTCGTCAGGGTGACTTCCCTGGTCAAAAGCATGCCGCTGTCCTTGTCGGCTACGCCCATGATGGTGGTGAAGGGTACGATCTCATCGTTGAACTTGCCTTCGGCGTGCCCTTTCGCCGCCCTCTGCTGGCTGCGCGCGCCGTATTGGTCCTGCAACTCGCGCGAGATGTTGTAGCGCTTGGCCACCTGTTCCGCGGTCTGCAGCATGGGCCAATAGAGCTCCGGCTTGTTCTGCTTCAGCCAAACCTCGTTGATCATGTGGCGGTTGGCTTCGTTCTGCACGCAAGAGATGGACTCCACGCCGCCGGCGACGAATATGTCGCCCTCGTTGGCGATGATGCGCTGCGAGGCCATGGCGATGGTCTGCAGGCCGGAGGAGCAGAAGCGGTTCACCGTGGCGCCGGCGGTGGTCACCGGGCAGCCGGCCCGGAGCGCGATCTGGCGCGCGATGTTGGAGCCGGTCGCGCCCTCGGGCGTGGCGCAGCCGATGAGCACGTCCTCGACTTCGGCCGGATCAAGCTTGGCGCGCTCGATAGCGTGCTTGACCACGTGCCCGCCCATGCTGGCGCCGTGGGTCATGTTGAGGGCGCCGCGCCAGGACTTGGCGAGGCCGGTGCGGGCGGTGGAAACGATTACTGCGTCGGTCATGATGTTCTCCTGAATGTTCTCTAGGAACCTGCTGCAATTTTGTTTTGCAGCGGGTCGATCTAGGGGAGCACGAGGGGGGAAATCCCCTCATGTCGAAACAAACTATTAACGCATTTCAATTAAAGGTCTTGCCTTCGGCGGCCAGTCTGGCCAGCAGCGGCGCGGGTTTCCAGTATTCACCGTGGCGGCCGCGGGCGTATTTCTCCATCGCCGCGACCACGCTGGGCAGCCCCACGGTGTCGGCATAAAACATCGGACCGCCGAGGTGCAAGGGGAAGCCGTAGCCGGTCAGGTACACCATGTCCACGTCCGACGCCCTTTGCGCGATGCCTTCTTCCAGCAGATACGCGGCTTCGTTCACCAGCGCGTAGACCAGGCGCTCGACGATTTCCTTGTCGCTCACCTTGCGCCGCTCGACGCCGATATCCTTCGAATGCTTGACGATCATGTCGTTCACCAGCTGCGAGGGATAGGGTTTGCGGTCGCCCGGTTTGTAGTCGTACCAACCGGCGCCGGTCTTCTGCCCGTAGCGGCCCATTTCACACAGCAGGTCGGCGGTCTTGGAATACTTCATGTCCGGGCGCTCGACGTAGCGGCGCTTGCGGATCGCCCAGCCGATGTCGTTGCCGGCCAGGTCGCCCATGCGGAACGGCCCCATGGCAAAGCCGATCTTCTCGATGGCCTTGTCCACCTGCTCCGGCAGGCAACCTTCCTCGAGCAGGAAACCGGCCTGGCGCGAATACTGCTCTATCATGCGGTTGCCGATGAAGCCGTCGCACACGCCGGATACCACGCCGGTTTTCTTGATCTTCTTCGATAGCGCCATGGTCGTGGCGAGCACGTCCTTGCCGGTCTTGGCGCCGCGCACGATTTCCAGCAGCTTCATCACATTGGCCGGGCTGAAGAAGTGCGTGCCGATCACGTCCTGCGGCCGCTTGGTGAACGCGGCGATCTTGTTCAGGTCCAGGGTCGAGGTGTTCGAGGCGAGGATGGCGCCGGGTTTCATCACCTCGTCCAGTTTCTTGAACACCTTCTCCTTTACGCCCAGCTCTTCGAACACCGCCTCGATCACGATGTCGGCGTTCTTGATGTCCTCATAGGACATGGTGCCCTTGATCAGGCCAACGCGCTCATCCATCTTTTGCTGCGTCAGGCGGCCTTTCTTCATGGTGTTTTCGTAGTTCTTGCGTATCGTCGCGAGGCCCTTGTCCAGCGCTTCCTGTTTCATTTCCAGCACGGTGACCGGAATGCCGGCGTTGGCGAAGTTCATGGCGATGCCGCCGCCCATGGTGCCGGCGCCGATGATGGCTGCCGACTTGATCGGACGCTTCGGCGTGTCTTCTCCGATATCGGGAATCTTCGAGGCCGCGCGCTCGCCGAAGAAGAAATGGCGCAGCGCCTTGCTCTCATTGGTTTGCACCAAGGCGAGAAAGGCTTCGCGTTCGAACTTCAGGCCGTCCTCGAATTTCATGCTGACCGAGGCCGCCACGCAGTCCACGCATTTTTTCGGCGCCGGGAAATTCTTCGCCATCGCGCTCACGGTATTGCGCGCGAACTGGAAGAAGGCTTCGTTGTTCGGATAGTCGATCTTGATGTCGCGCACCTTGGGTAAGGGGCGCGCAGCGGCCACTTTGCCGGCGAAGGCGATGGCGCCCGTCATCAGATCGCCGTCTATCATCTGGTCGAAGAGCTTGGTGCCGGCGAGCTTTTCCGAGAGCGCCGGAGTTCCGGAGACGATCATATTGAGCGCGGTTTCCACGCCGACCACGCGCGGCAGGCGCTGGGTGCCGCCGGCGCCGGGCAGGATGCCGAGCTTCACTTCGGGCAGCGCGATCTGCGCCCCGGGCGAGGCCACGCGATAGTGGCAGGCCAGCGCAAGTTCCAGTCCTCCGCCCATCGCCACCGAATGCACGGCGGCGATCACCGGCTTGTCCGCGTCTTCGATCGCGGCGATCACCGTATGCAGGCTGGGTTCGGCGAAGCTCTTGGGCGAGTTGAATTCCTTGATGTCGGCGCCGCCGGAAAAGGCCTTGCCGGCGCCGGTGATCACGACCGCCTTCACGGCCTGGTCGGACATGGCTTTCTTCAGGCCGTCAAAAATGCCCGAGCGGGTCGCGTGGCCCAGGCCATTGACCGGCGGATTGTTCAGGGTGATGACGGCGGTACTGCCTTTGACTTCGTAATTTGCACTCATTTGGACTCCTCAGAATTCAGCTTCAAGGCAAAGACGCACATATGCAGGAACAGCAAGAAGAAGCGCATCGGACGGCAGGAAAACCTTGCGAGTGGCGCGCGACCAGGCTTGCTGCGGCACAGCCGGGACAGGCTGCGACGCGTGCGCCTTTGCGTTGAATCCGGTATCAGACTTCCAGCCACTCCTTGCGAATTGTACTATTTTCACGCAGCTCCAAAGGCGTGCCCTCGAACACGATATGGCCGTGTCCCATGACGTACAGCCGCTGCGAAATATTGAGCGCGATCGCGAGCTTCTGTTCCACCAGCAGGATGGATACGCCGCGGTTCTTGATCTCGCTGAACAACTCGGCCAGCAGCTCGACGATCTTCGGCGCCAGGCCTTCGGTGGGTTCGTCGATCATGATCAGGTCGGGGTCGCCCATCAGCGTGCGGCACAGGGTCAGCATCTGCTGTTCGCCGCCGGAAATCATGCCGGCTTCGACCCGCGCGCGTTCCTGCAGGCGCGGAAACAGGCGGTACATGTCCGCCAGGTTCCAGCGCGCCGACTTGTCGGGTTTTGCGCCTTTCATGCCCAGGATCAGGTTCTGCTCCACCGTGAGCGTGGGAAAGATGTCGCGGTTTTCGGGCACGTAGCCCAGGCCCTTGTGCGCGACCTGATAGGCCTTCAGCCCCAACATCTGTTCGTTCTTGAACAGCACCGAACCTTCGGCATCGACCTGGCCCATGATGGCCTTGATGGTGGTGGAGCGCCCGACGCCGTTGCGGCCGAGCAGGCTGACGATCTCGCCCTGACCCACCCGCAGATGGACACCGTGCAGGATATGGCTCTTGCCGTAGTAGGCGTGCAGATCCTTGACTTCCAGCATGGCTAATGCGCCTCCGTGCCGAGGTAGGCTTCCTGCACCGCCGGATTGCCGCGTATGCTCTGCGGCGCGTCGGAGGCGATGATTTCGCCGTAGACCAGCACCGAGATCTTGTCCGCCAGATTGAACACCACACCCATGTCGTGCTCGACCATGATCAGGGTCTTGCCCTGGCTCACCTTGCGTATCAGTTCGACGGCGTCGGCGGTTTCGGAACGGCTCATGCCGGCCGTCGGCTCGTCCAGGAGTATCACCTCGGCGCCGCCGGCGATGGTGATGCCGATTTCGAGGGCACGCTGCTCGGCGTAGGACAGCACGCCGGCCAAGGTGTCGCGTCGGCGTTTCAGGCCGATAGATTCCATCACTTCCTCGGCGCGCAGATTGGCGTCCTTCAGGCCGCCCAGGCGATGCCAGAAAGAATACTTGTAGCCGAGCGACCAGAGCACGGCGCAGCGGATATTCTCGAACACCGACATGCGCTGGAAGATGTTGGTGACCTGGAAGCTGCGCGACAGCCCCTTGCGGTTGATCTCGAACGGCTTGAGGCCGGTGATGCTCTCGCCGTTGAGCAGTATCTCGCCCTTGGACAGTTCGTAGCGACCGCTGATCAGATTGAACAGCGTGGACTTGCCTGCGCCGTTGGGGCCGATGATGGCATGGCGTTCGCCGCGCGGGATGGCGAGATCGACGCCGCGGATGATCGCGGTAT
>Ga0334722_10007256_pt1 | contig 10773 bp, 11 predicted proteins | sample C3_bottom_MG_FD_207210 | JGI IMG/M metagenome (GOLD analysis project Ga0334722, IMG submission 207210) | Sediment microbial communities from Yellowstone Lake, YNP, Wyoming, USA - C3_bottom | ecosystem: Environmental > Aquatic > Freshwater > Lake > Sediment | place: USA: Wyoming | collected...
CCAGGCTTCGGCCACGGAGCAGTCCAGCCGGGCAGTTGCGATATTAGGCCAAAACATCAGGTCGATTTTGGACCAGGCCGAGGCTTCTGTGGAGAAGGTGGGACAGGTCGAAAAAGGCCAGGTGGTAGTGAAAGAACAGACTGATAGCCTAATTGCCAATATCGGCAAGAGCTTAGAAGCCCTGCGCAGCAATCTTGGGTTGCTTGTTGCTTTGAATGACATGGTACGCAGCATTGACAAAATCGTGAATACGATTGATAAGGTCAGCATCCAGACCAACATGCTGGCGGTAAACGGGGCCATTGAAGCGGCCGGTGCGGGAGAATACGGGCGTGGCTTTGCCGTGGTAGCCGGGGATATCCGCAATTTAGCCCTGGAGTCGGCCAATAACTCGGAAAATATCAAAGAACTTGTGCGCAATATTCAAGACCAGGTTAACCGGACGATCAGCGACGTCGAAGCGGATATCGAGTCGACCCGCCGGGAAGTGGAACAGGCCCGTAGGATTACCGAAGAATTGGTCAAGATCGAGGGAGAACTGAAAGTGGTGGTGGATGGTGTTGTCGCCATCAAGAATGTCTCTGTCGATATTGACCGTTCCATCGTGGAAGCCAACAAATCGCCAGTGCAGCCGAGCAAGCGGCGGCAGCATCCAAACAAGGAGCCCGCTCGGCCCAGGAGCAAAACGCTGCCATCGCCGAATTGAGCAGGGCGGTGGAAGAGATCGCGGCCATGGCGGATGAACTGCAACAATAAGGGGGTGGAAAACTGTGAATCACCCGCTGGAAATAGATGAACAGTTTACCGTTAATCAGTATATCACCTTCAAGTTGGGGGACGTAACCTATGGTTTGCCGGTTCACTCTGTCCAGGAAATTATCCGCATGCCTCAGATTATCCAGGTTCCCCTTTCCCCTTCCTATGTTGAAGGAATAGCGAATCTGCGGGGAACGGTTCTTCATATCGTCAGTGGACGTAAAATATTCCATTTGCCAGAGCAGGAGGCGAATGCCCAAACACGTGTGATCGTCCTGGTGGAGGGAAACCAGACATTGGGTTATATAGTTGACCGCATTGTTGGGGTGGAAACGATTGCGGCTGATGAGATTGCAGGATATGAAGCGACGGCGGAACGCTGGATCGCCGGGGTTTACCGTCATCAGGGCGGCCAAGCGTTGACGCTGCTGCTGGATCCCCGGAGGCTGTTGGCACACGCGAATTCTTTTGGTCACGAAAGGCAAACCTCGCGTTCCGGTAAAACCGAAGACAGCCACAACGGGAAAACGCAGGAGAAAGTCGTGCGGGAACAAGAAATCCGCCAGTTCGTCCGCTTTCAGGTAGGACGCGAAGAATATGGTATCGACATCGCTGACGTCCAGGAGATCTTGCGTTTGCCTGAAGAGATCGACCAAGTGCCGGGTGCGCCTGAATATGTGCTGGGGTTGGGCGTCTTGCGCCAGCAGGTTCTGCCGGTAATCAATCTGGCACGCCTGCTTGGGCTCAGGTTATCCGCTATGGATAATCGTTCCCGGGTTATCTATATTAATCAGGTTTGGCACGGAAAATCAGTGGCGGTCGGCCTGGCGGTGGACAGCGTGAGTGAAGTTTTGCGCATCGCCAGGGATGATGTCCGGGATTTACCGGAGGTTTTGAAGAGCCGGCGGACCCAAGCGATTGTCGGGGTATGCCAGCCGGAGAACCGGGGGCGCCTGATGTATCTACTTGATGCCCAGACTCTGATTCCCTGGGAAGCCTTGGAGGGCATGCTTACGGAACAAGGAGAAAAAGCTGATGCTGACCGGAATCCGGATTCAGAAGGCTCCGCCTCCGGGGAAGCAGGCAGCGAGGAGGGTCTCTATCTTATTTTCAGATTGGCGACGGAGGAGTTTGCCCTGCCCGTTAGCAAAGTGAGGGAGATCTTGCGCTTGCCTGAACTGACGTCCATTCCCCAAGTGCCGGACTATGTGGCGGGGGTTGCCAATATACGCGGCAAGTTGGTGACGGTCTTTGATCTGCGGCAAAAACTCGGGCTACCGGTTCGTGACGGCAAGACGAGGGGGCGGCTGATCATCGCGGAAGATCATGCGGGGCTTTTAGGCCTAATTGTGGACAGTATCCGGGAGGCACGCAAGATTAAAGTGAGTGAAATCGAACCTGTGGGAAGCGAGGCGTCTGAGGCAGTGGATACATCTTACTTACGAGGGATTGTTAAGCTGGAGGGCAACCGGATGGTGTTGCTATTGAATTTGGAGGGACAGGGAGGGACAGTTTGATGCTCGCAACTTCTAGCAGGGTGCGGGTGCTTATTGCGGATGATTCTGCTTTGATGCGTCAGCAGATCACCCGTTTATTAGGCGAAGATCCACGCTTCGACTTGGTTGGCGCTGCCCGGGACGGGGAAGAAGCAGTGGCCAAGGCTGTGGAATTGCATCCCGACGTCGCTGTGTTGGATATCAATATGCCCCGTATGGACGGTCTGACTGCTCTACAACATATTTTGGCTCAGGAAATCTGTCCGGTGATCATTTTTTCTTCCTTGACGCAAAAGGGGGCTGTGGTGACTCTTGAGGCCTTGGAACTGGGGGCGTTTGACTATCTCGCCAAGCCCGAGGGTACAATATCTCAAAATCTTGCTGCCCTCCGGGAGGAGTTGGCGGACAAGATTCTAGCCGCTGCGGCATCGAAAAGGCAGTTCAGACCGCGCCGTGGTGTTTCTACAATTCCAAGCATTCAGAAGAGTCGGCTGGAAGCGACCGGTGTACGGCGCCCGTCGCTTCCAGCGGCTGGTTTTAGCAAGGCGGTGATAATTGGGGTGTCCACCGGCGGGCCGGTTACGGTCATGGATATTTTGCCGTTCTTACCGGCGGATTTTCCGGCACCGGTCTTTTTGATTCAACACATGCCCGCTCGCTTTACTGCCTCTTTTGCCGAACGTCTCAACAAAGAATTGCCCATGCGCGTGGTGGAGGCCTCCCACCGGGAAATGGTTGAAGCCGGAACCGTCTATGTGGGGCCCGGGGGGAAACATCTCCTCTTGGAACGGCCCTTGGGCCGGGAGGGCCTCAGAATTGTCTTAAGCGATCGCCCGGAAGATACAGCCTTCAAACCGAGTGTTAACGTGAGTATGTTTTCGTTACTAAAGAACTATCCGGCGCCAAGAATTGTGGCTGTATTGCTCACAGGCATCGGTGACGATGGTGCTGACGCCATGGTTGCCATCAAACAAGCCGGTGGCTTTACGATTGCAGAAGCCGAAGAGACCGCTGTGGTTTACGGCATGCCCAGGGCGGCAGCGGAGAGGGGCGGGGCGAATCTTGTCCTTCCTTCCCATCGCATTGGCGAGGCGATTTTTCAGGCTGTCCATAGCTTCTAAGACGGAAAGGCGGCATAAAGCACGACCGTCGGTTTTATCTATCCAGGAAACTAATTTCAGACGGAGTTATCTCCACCTGAAGTTAACCAGCCCCTATTCAGGGTCTTGATGCCAATACCCCATAGTGAAGAAGATGGGGCCTTTGACGGTTAACCCGTGAAGAAAGAGGATAAGAGGGGGAGGTAGTCCTGTGGCTGATGTCATGACATCGGTTCAGCTCCGCCAGGTGGCTGATTTGATCTATGCCAAAACGGGGATCCTCCTCCCGGAAAACCGAGAATGTTTTTTGCGGCGCCGGTTGGCCCAGAGGATTGTGGCCACCGATCATGAAAATTTAGAGAGCTATTGCAAATATTTGCGTCTTGGGGATCAAGGGGAAGAGCTTCAGGCATTGATCGAGGCTGTTACGGTTCACGAAACGTATTTTTACCGGGAGTTCGAACAACTGCAAATTTTCGGTGAGGAAGTGCTACCTCAATTGGTTAAGGAAAGGCCAGGGATGTTGCGCTTGTGGTCAGCCGGTTGTGCGACGGGGGAGGAAGCCTATACCCTGGCCATGATTTTGCGGGAGATGTTGTCTCCGCCGGATTTTGTGCGCTGGGAAATCTTAGCTACGGATATCAGTCATCGTGTTCTGGCTTCGGCCAGAGCAGGTTTGTACAATGAACGGGCGGTCAGCCATTTGCCGCAAATTTATCGGGAACGGTATTTCCGTGGGGAAAACAAGCAGTACCGGGTTAAGGAGGAATTGCGCCGGCCAATCCAGTTTAAACACCTTAATTTAATGGACCGAAACGGGATTATGACGGAGAGCCCGTTTGATGTGATATTCTGTCGTAACGTTTTGATCTACTTTGATGATCGTTCCCGCCAGGAAGTGGTGCGTAGTCTTTACGATGCACTACGCCCGGGAGGATATATTTTTTTGGGACATTCGGAAACGATGAGCCGGATCTCTTCTCTTTTTATCATGCGGAAGTTCCGTGAATTCATCGTTTATCAAAAACCGGTGGGGTGAAGCCTATGGCCAGGGAAGTGCCGGTGCTTGCGGATTCGACGCAGACGGGAGATAATTACCGGGCCTGTCTGGCTCCCTATGGCTGGTAAGTAATGCTGGCTTCCTGGAGTGATGCGGAGCAGTTGCTGACAAGGGATTGCCGATTTGTCATGATATTGATGGACTGGCAGAAACCCGGAATTGTGAGCGGAGCTCATATAGGCGCTGTAGATCACGCGGGAAGTTTAGAAGGTATCGAGATCATCCAAATCATAGAAAAAATTAGAGATTCGGAAAAACCACATATGACTCCAATTCTCGTCCTTAACACCCAGGAGGGATTTTCAGCACTGCTGGCTCGGATTGGTAAGCTTAAACAGGCCAACGGCAAGACTGACGTGGTATTTGGGATGGAGCCAACCGGTCACTACTGGTTGCCAATGGCTCAGTTCTTGCGTGAAGCCGGAATTAGGGTAGTTGTCGTTAATCCGATGCACGTCAAGAAGAGCTAGGAACTCGATGACAACTCGTCGACGAAAAATGATGTCAAGGATGCCCGGGTAATTGCGCAGTTGGTCAAGGACGGACGGTATTCCGAGCCCATCTTCCTTACCGGGGAGTACGCCGAATTGCGGGTGGGGGCCAGCCCCCAAACCCCCGCCCTTGCCGGGAGGTAGCCGGTCAGGCATTAACCTGACCGTAAACAATAGGGTTCTAGTACGTTAGCCAGTCAAGGGCAAGGATTTCGTCTCGGCTGGCGCCGACCCTTGACAGGCGCCAAGGCTCTCAGATTAGACCGTACTCAGTCTAGTGTTCACTAAGTCCATCCTTGACTGAAATGGATAGTTTCAGCCCTTTTCATGGGTCCCTGATAATCTTAACTCGGTATGCTATTTCTTACATACTTTATATTTATGAGTGTTTAGATTTTACATGAGAGGAGTTCCGTTCGAAATGGGAACTCAGATGGTTGTCTTCCAGTTGGGCGATGAGCGATACGCAGTACCTATAAGTAATATACGCGAAATCATTGTTCCACCTGTGATTCGTCCAATACCCGATTCTAAAGAACATGTTCTCGATGAGCCAGATTTCTTCTCTGCTTATCATGTGCAAGTTCCGTAAATTAATCGTTTATCAAAACCGGTGGGGTGAAGCCTATGGCCAGGGAAGTGTTGGTGCTGGCGGATTCGGCACAGACGGGAGATAATTACCGGGCCTGCCTGGATCCCTATGGCTGGGAAGTAATTCTGGCTTCCTGGAGTGATGCGGAGCAGTTGCTAACAAGGGATTGCCGATTTGGCATGATATTAATGGATGTGCAGAAACCCGGAATTGTGAGCGAAGAAAATATAGGCGCTGTAGATCGCGCGGGAAGTTTAGAAGGCATACAAGGTATCGAAATCTCCCAAATTATAGAAAACATACGAAATTCGGGAAGGCCACATCTGACTCCAATTCTCGTCCTAGGTTCAGGAATTCCGGAAGAAGAACAGGAACGTCTGTACCGGGCAGGGGTCAATGTGTATTGGGTTAAGCCGGTGTCGCCTACTGAACTCGGACAGCTTACCTCTTTATTGGCCGGGGGGGAGGAGGAATAGCTATGGATATAAAGCAGACATTTCTGTGGGAGGCCGAGGAACTATTGGCGACGATCAGTGAGGATCTGCTGGATTTAGAAGCCAATCCACAGGATAAGGAATTACTGAATCAAGTGTTCCGGGCTGCTCACACGTTGAAAGGGTCAGCGAATTTGTTCGGTCTGAGCGGAGTCAGCCAGTTGACGCATGCTCTGGAAAGCGTTCTTGACCGGCTGCGCAGTGAAGAACTGGAGTTGGAAGCGGGACTGACCGATCTGTTGCTGCGTGGTTTTGATCAGTTGGTTCGTCTGATCAAGGCCATTGCCCGCGGGCAGGAGGATCCTCAGCCCATACCGGAATTAGTGGAAAAGTTGCAAGAGCTAAGCTCCGGACGTGATCGGACCCATGAGATCCTTACTTCCGGCATTCTTCCCGCAGTGGATGAGGAATATCTGTGCCGTCTCAAGGGGACGGATTGGGCAGAGATCTGTTATCACTATGCTCGAGGGAATAAACTTTGGCAGATTGTGTTTGAGCCGGCTGCCAATCTGTTTTTTAGCGGGCATGACCTGATCTTATATGCTCGTAGCCTCGCCGCACTGGGACGCCTTGCCGCTCATGGTTTTTACCTGCCGGAACTTCCTGCTTGGGAGACATTTGAGCCCTTATCGTGTTATCTTCGTTGGCAGATTATCTTGGCAACTGGACAGGAAGTGACACGCGATCAACTTGCGGCGGAAGTGGAATTTCTGGCCGGAGAAGAAACCGAAGTCAAGCTGGCGGAGTTCACTCCAGCTTTATTGGACTGGGAAATAGATGGACACCTAGGGGAGGATGTCACCTTCGCAGTCGAAACTCAGACTGCCGAGTTTCTGGGGGCAATAGGGGAAGAATTGGTGGCCCTGGAGCAAGAAAGAAATTGGTCTCCTTCCCTGCCGGAGGCTGTGCGCAAAATTCGGGCGGATCTCCAAGCGATCGCCGGAAAGCAAACGCTGGATCCTTTGGCTGCGCGTGCCTTGTCTTTTCTAGTCAGTACCCTAGCCCTGATTCAGGGTTACCTGGAGCGGACGGGCGCAGACTCTGGGGAGTTGCCTCAATGGTGGCCGGAGTTTATTGAGGCCGTTGGGAAGGCGTTGGCTGTGCTCGTTACTGGTAAGTTGGAGATGGCCCTGGGGAGTCTGGTCCTGGATATTATCGAATTGTGTTCTCTAGAGACAGATCTGGCAGGAACCCAGGAAGCTCACGCTGTCGCGCAAGAAATAGACGTGGATTTTATCTGCCGTATTGCCAAGCAACAGCTGAAATATTTAGCTCCGACAGGCGAGGTTGATCCCGCACGCTGGCCATTGGCGCAAAGGATCTTGCTGAACTGTGCCCGGGCGCTGCAAGATGCGGAATGGGAAGCTGTCCTCTCGGGCAGTGACCCGGATCTGGCGTCACTATCGGACCGCATTGCCGTGCACGGTGGATTGGCAAAGGCTCGGAGTAAATTATCTAATCGGGCGGAGATTGTCGCGGCCGTGCCTGCTAACCCCAAGGCAGTGTTGAGGGAAGGTTTGTTCGCCGGAGGAATCGATAGCCAGGTTACCAACACGGTAAAAATCGAACAGGAAAAAATCGATCGTTTGATGGATTTAAGCCGGGAGCTGGTGATCGCCAAAAACTCTCTGCCGTATCTTTTGCGTAAACTGAACCAGGGCGTGGAGGAGCAGCAAATGGCCAAAGATTTGAAAGAGAAACACGCTCTCTTTGATAGGTTGGCCCGCGAATTGCAAACGATTGTTATGGAAATGCGCATGTTGCCTCTTTCCCATATTTTCGGCAAATTTCATCGGTTTGTGCGTGATTATTCCCGGCAATCGGGCAAACAAATTCGCTTGCAGGTTGAAGGGGAGGGAACGCTGCTGGACAAGAGCATTGTAGAGGTCTTGGCGGAGGTTTTTGTGCATTTGGTACGCAATGCTCTCGATCACGGTTTGGAATTACCGGCAGAACGCTTGGCAGCCGGCAAGGACTCGGAAGGACTAGTGCGCCTGCGCGGTTGGCGCGCTGGGGAAAAAGTCTATCTGGAAATTAGTGATGACGGACGGGGGATCGACGTGGAGCGGGTAAAGTCCAAGGCGGTGGAAAAAGGTGTGCTGAGTGCTCAGGCGGCGAGTGCGCTGAGCCGAGAGGCTGCCCTGCAGTTAATCTTTCATCCTGGGCTTTCGACAGCCGATCAGGTTACTGATCTGTCCGGCCGCGGAGTGGGCATGGATGCCGTGCTGCGCACGGTCGAGCGGGTCCAGGGTAAGCTACAGGTTTCCAGTGAACCGGGTCGGGGAACAGCAGTACAAATTGAAGTTCCTTTAACGATGGCTATGACGAGAGTTCTCCAGGTTGTGGTCAACGGTAAATCCTATGGCATTCCCAGTGAACAGGTTCAGGAGACCGTGCGCCTTAAGCCGAAAGAGATGCAGAGCATGCAGGGGAAAACGGTCATCGTGCTCCGTGAGCAAATCATTCCTGTGATCCACCTGGCACAATTTTTCCGCATGGATCAGCGGGAGGCTACCGGGAACTACGCCTATGTGGTCATCTTGAAAAACGGAGTCGGATTAAGAGTCGATGGGTTGATGGGACAGCACGAGGTCGTCATTAAGCCTTTGGACAGAGGGCTGGCGCACTTGGCCTGTTTTGCCGGAGCGACCATTTTGGGTGATGGAACGGTTCTGTTGGTAATTAATGGCCTAAACATCCGCCCAGAAGGAGATGATAGCCATGAAGTTTGAGATCCAGGGGCAGTCGCTGCGGATTGAGGGAGAAGTCACGATTCGGGAGATCGAGAGCTTGCATCAGGTGGTTACTGAGTTGGGGCTAGATAAGCTTAATGCCCTGGATTTGAGCGGAGTAACCGATCTTGATTTCTGTGCTTGGCAGTGGTTATATGTTCTACGGCGACACAAACCGGATTTTCACTGGACGTGGCCTCAAGCTTCAGCGCTAAGCTGGCTATGGACGGGTTTGGAAATCTAATGTGAGGTGAGCTGACCATGGAAAGAGCGATTTTGATTGTGGATGATTCTTTGACGATGCGGACCAACATCCGGCTTATACTGGAAAGCAACGGGTATCGGGTGATTCAGGCCGGTGACGGAATGGAAGCGTTCGCCATGGCGAAAACGTTAGGGCGGGTCGATGCGGTGATCACCGACTTGAACATGCCGAACATGGATGGTATCCGTTTGATTCAGGAACTGCGCAGTTTATCGGAATATCGGTTCACGCCAATCGTTATGCTGACGACGGAGAGCCAGCCGGACAAAAAAGAGCAAGGACGCCGGGCAGGAGCGACCGGCTGGATTGTGAAGCCTTTTCAGCCGGAGCAGCTATTGGCGGTTTTAAAAAAAGTCATCAAGTAGTTGTGGTGAGGTGGAAGTGTGACTATTCCTCTGTATGTACACATCCCGATTATTGTGGCGGCTTTGAGCGGGGCTTTTTTCTTAGGAGTTCTGGCAGTCAGCCGAAAATCCGCTGACATGGACGCCTTGGATGAGAGGGCGCCTCAACCTGAACCGAGCCTCGATGAATTGCGGGAGCTTGTGAGGTCGGCGAACAATGCAGCGAACATTGGGCAACAATTGCAGGGAATGGAGAGCATGCTGCCGGTGTTGCGGGCTAATATTCACGATATCAGCGCTGAAACAGAGCGGGCGGCTCTGAGCTTAGCGGATGCGCTGAGCCGGATCCAAACAGGAAATCCTGCGCAACGAGAGATAGCGATCCAAGAGGGCGTTGTGGCCCTTCAGTTTCAGGACATCGTGCGTCAAAAGTTGGAACATGTGCTGCGTATTGTTGAGGATTTTGCCAAGCTTCTGGGCGGAGAGTTGGAAACGCTGGACATCCGCAGGCATGCGGAAGCTTTATATACAACCGAAGCGGAGCGGGAAAACCATCGCCAGGTTTTGCGAACATCTGCTGTCGACGGGACGGGGCCAAAACAGACAAGGGGCCACAGCAAGGACACCGAGCCAGGCATCGAGCAGAGACGATCTGACGGGAGGCAGGAGTTGGGAGAGAATGTTGAGCTTTTCTAGGGTGCTCGGTAAGAGGTTCGTTCTGGTGGCGTTAGCCTGCACCGGACTGTGGAGCGGAATATTTGCGCCCTTTCTGGTCTGGGTCTGGCCCGGAACGCCGGGGTATAGCGGTATGCCGACAGAAACCTGGCTTTCTTTGGTGCTGAGTGGGATGCTGTCTATTTGGGGAACCGCAGGGGTCGCGGCATGGGTTAGCACTTGGCAAAGTCGGACGCTTTACCGCTTGCAACAAGACAAGAAAGAGTGCTTGGCCGAAAGACGGCGCCAGGAGCTGGAACTGGGTTTGCGGCACGTCTGGCAGGAGGAGTGGCACGAGGGGTTTCAGCGGCGGGTTCAAAGTGTTCTCAACGGAGTTGTCAAAGTTCAGAATGAAATGGCGGCCGTTGGGGAGAGAACGGGCTCTTACCATAAGATATTGGAACGTATCTACACGATAAATGAACAGTTAGTTCTCTCTTCTGGACAAAGCCGCGAGGCCATGCAGCGAAGCGTTAGTGATGTCCTTCAGGCAGCAGACCGAGTTTCGGAAGAGACGGAGGGGAGTCTGGCTGTTTATGAAGGGCTAGTTGCCAAGTTCAGAACCAGCATGGATAGTGTAGTCGCACTGCAAGAGGAGACCCAGAAGATCCAGGCGGTTGTGGCCGGCATCGAACGATTAAATAAGCAGACCGCGATTTTGGCCTTAAATGCCTCGATCGAAGCTGCCCGGTTGGGCGACCGAGGTCGGGGCTTTGCAGTTGTGGCGGC
>Ga0334722_10007257_pt1 | contig 10772 bp, 9 predicted proteins | sample C3_bottom_MG_FD_207210 | JGI IMG/M metagenome (GOLD analysis project Ga0334722, IMG submission 207210) | Sediment microbial communities from Yellowstone Lake, YNP, Wyoming, USA - C3_bottom | ecosystem: Environmental > Aquatic > Freshwater > Lake > Sediment | place: USA: Wyoming | collected...
ATAACCTTTTGTGGTCGGCAAGGAGGCGTTGTTCATGAGCGGCTACCTCGTACCGATGGTGGTGGAACAGACTAACCGCGGTGAGCGGGCTTTTGATATTTATTCCCGCCTGCTCAAGGAGCGGATTATTTTCCTGGGCTCGGCCATCGATGACGCCGTGGCCAACCTGGTGGTGGCCCAGCTGCTTTTTCTGCAGGGCGAGGATCCGGACCGGGAAATCAGCCTGTACATAAACTCGCCCGGCGGCGATCTTTACGCCGGGCTGGCTATCTACGACACTATGCAGTTCGTACGTCCGCCGGTAGCCACCTACTGTGTGGGCATGGCCGCCAGCGCCGCGGCCGTCATCCTGGCCGGTGGCGCGAAAGGCAAGCGGTACGCTCTGCCCAACTCGCGGGTTATGATTCACCAGCCGTGGGGCGGCACGCAGGGAACCGCGGCGGATATAGAAATCGAAGCACGGGAAATCCTAAGGGCACGCAGCACGCTGAACGAGATCCTGGCACGCCATACCGGTCAGCCAGTGGAGAAGGTGGCCAGGGATACCGACCGCAACCACTGGATGCTGCCGGAAGAGGCCAAGGAGTACGGCATCATCGACGAAATCCTGACCCCGCGGGCGGTACCAGCCAAGACCTGAGGGAGTGAGGGCATGTTTAAGTTCACAGACGAATCCAGGGGCGAACTTAAGTGCTCTTTTTGCGGCAAGAGCCAGGCTCAGGTGCGCCGGCTGGTGGCCGGCCCGGGCGTATACATCTGCGACGAGTGCATAGAGCTGTGCAACGAGATTATCGAGGACGAGTTTAACGACGAGACCACTCTCGACTTCAAGGATCTTCCAAAACCTGCCGACATCAAGGCGTTTTTGGACCAGTACGTGATCGGGCAGGAACAGGCCAAGAGGATCCTGTCGGTGGCGGTTTACAACCACTACAAGCGCATCAACCTGGGTGGCAGGGTCCAGGACGTAGAGCTGCAGAAGAGCAACATCGTCATGCTTGGTCCGACGGGCTCGGGCAAGACGCTTCTGGCCCAGACCCTGGCCCGCATGCTCAACGTACCGTTTGCCATCGCCGACGCCACCTCGCTGACGGAAGCGGGTTACGTGGGCGAAGACGTGGAGAATATCCTGCTTAAGCTCATCCAGAACGCCGACTACGACGTGGAGCGGGCGGAGAAGGGCATCGTTTACATCGACGAGATCGACAAGATCGCCCGCAAGTCCGAGAACCCATCCATCACCCGCGACGTGTCCGGCGAGGGCGTGCAGCAGGCCCTGCTCAAGATCCTGGAGGGTACGGTGGCCAGTGTGCCGCCGCAGGGCGGGCGGAAGCACCCGCACCAGGAGTTCATCCAGATCGACACCACGAACATACTGTTCATCTGCGGCGGTGCCTTCGAGGGCATCGACAAGATCATCAGCAACCGGATCGGCAAGCGCGGGATCGGCTTCAACGCAGAACTCCGCAGCCGCCAGGGCAGGTCCATCGGGGAGGTCCTCAGCCAGATCATGCCGGAGGACCTTTTGAAGTTTGGCATGATTCCTGAGTTCGTGGGGCGCGTACCCATCATCGTCACGCTCGATGCCCTGGACGAAGCGGCTCTCGTGCGCATCCTCACAGAGCCCAAGAACGCTCTCGTCAAGCAGTATGAGAAGATGCTGCAACTGGACGGCATCGAGCTCGAGGTGAAGGAGGACGCCCTGACGGCCATCGCGCGCAAGGCCCTGCAGCGTGGGACCGGTGCCCGCGGTCTGCGAGCCATCATGGAGGACCTCATGCTCAACGTGATGTATGAGGCTCCGTCTCGCGGCAACGTCACCAAATGTGTCATCACGAAAGACGTCGTGGAAAAGCGGGAGGAGCCCATCCTGGTCACGGCCGGCGGGGAAAAGAGGCGGCACAAGAAGGAAGAAACTGCATGAGGCGTAACCCTGCCTCCCAGGGATACTACTGGAGAGAGCAAACGGGGGGCAGGGAAGATGGGCTTTGGTACCATTCTTGGTCTCATACAATTTGCCTTTGCCGTAATAATCGGGCTATATTTTCTTTCACTCCTGCGCAGCCAGCAGGGCAGCCGTATTGCTATAAACCGGGACTCGCGCCAGGAACTCGAAAAGCTCACTCAGCTACGCAATATCCGCCTGACCGAACCCCTTTCCGAAAAAACCCGTCCCAGCACTTTTGACGAGATCGTCGGCCAGCAGGAAGCCCTGCGGGCCTTGCGGGCGGCCCTTTGCGGTCCAAACCCGCAGCATGTCATCCTCTACGGCCCACCGGGTGTCGGCAAGACGGCCGCGGCCCGGCTCGTGCTGGAGGAGGCCAAGCGCAACCCGCTTTCGCCGTTCAAGGCAGGGGCCAGGTTCATCGAGCTGGACGCCACCACGGCCCGCTTTGACGAACGCGGCATCGCCGACCCCCTGATCGGCTCTGTGCACGACCCCATCTACCAGGGAGCTGGGCCCATGGGCATGGCGGGTATCCCGCAACCCAAGCCGGGAGCGGTGACGAGAGCACATGGCGGGATTCTGTTCATCGACGAAATTGGTGAACTGCACCCGGTGCACATGAACCGGTTGCTGAAGGTGCTGGAAGACCGGAAGGTGTTTTTGGAATCGGCCTACTACACGCCCAACGATCCCAACATCCCCAGGCACATCCAGGACGTGTTCGATCACGGGCTGCCAGCGGATTTCCGGCTGGTGGGGGCCACCACGCGCCTGCCGCAGGACATCCCGCCTGCCCTGCGCTCCCGGTGCTTGGAGATCTACTTCCGCGCCCTGGTGCCGGAGGAGATCAGGCAGATTGCCGCCAACGCGGTGGCCAAGATCGGCTTCACCATCGCTCCCGAGGGGCTGGACGTGGTCACGAAATTTGCCGCCAACGGCCGGGAGGTAGTGAATATCGTTCAGATCGCCGCCGGGATCGCCCAGGAGGACGGGCGGAACCACATCACCACCGGCGACATCGAGTGGGTGGTGAACAGCGGACAGTACCAGCCCCGGATCGAGAAAACCGTACCGCCGGAACCCCAGGTGGGCGTGGTCAATGCCCTGGCCGTATGGGGCCCAAACCTGGGTACAGTGGTGGAGGTCGAGGTGGCCGCGGCACCTGCGCGGGACGGGGCCGGTGACCTGCTCGTCACCGGCATGATCGAGGAGGAGGAGATGGGCCAGCCGGGACGGACGGTGCGGCGTAAAAGCACGGCCCGCGGGGCTGTGGACGCGGTGCGAACCGTGCTGTACACCCGCCTGGGTATTGATGTGCGGCAGTACGACGTGCATATAAACTTCAGTGGCGGCGTACCCATCGACGGCCCCTCGGCCGGAGTGGCGGTGGCCTGTGCCGTATATTCGGCCGTCACCAACGTGCCAGTCAAGAATACGGTGGCCATGACCGGAGAGCTGTCAGTACGAGGGCTGGTGCGGCCGGTGGGAGGACTGGCGGCGAAAATCGAGGCAGGCAGGCGCGCAGGAGCCTCGGAGGTGCTCATACCGCAGGAGAACTGGCAGTCACTTTTTGCCACACGCACCGACATTCGTGTGACGCCCGTGCGTACGATCGAAGACGTCCTGGCGCACGCCCTGGTAAGCGCGGCACACCGGGCGAGGACGGCCGGCCGCCCGGAGGTATGGCAGGAGAAGGCGGCTGTCCTGCCGTCGCCGGAGGTGACTGATGTGGCCGCAGGCGCCGGTCAGGGGTAGGGCGCCGGAGATCCTGTACAGTAACCTGTCATGTACGAGACCAACAATTGCCTATCATGAACAATTACCTATCCTATACAAGTACCCGTCCTATATATGCATGCATAGGAAAGTATAAGTAACCGCCGATACATACGTGATTACGGGCGATTGTGCTATCATACATGATACAGGCAACACCTATTACTGAACTTGCGTGTACCAATTGTCATCCGCCGTCCCGGGAAACGGCGGCGTCAACTGTAATTGGCGCACATCAAGTCTGGAAAACGAGTATTAGACAAATATACATGTACCGCCGGGGGAGGTTTCCGAATTGGGGGTTACCGGGGAAAGGGCTGGCGAGTTTCTTGAGCTTCCTCTTCTGCCTCTGCGGGGTATGCTCATTTACCCGCATATGGTGGTCAATCTTGATGTGGGCCGGCCAGGCTCGGTGGCGGCCGTACGCGCCAGCGATGCCAACAGTCGCCTGATCGTGCTGAGTACGCAGAAAGACGCCGGCATTGACGTCCCCCGCCAGCAGGATCTGTACGAGGTAGGTTGCCTGGCTGCCATCCGGCAGATATCGGATCTGCCGGGGGGCAGTGTACGCGTTCTGGTGGAGGGGCTGGCCAGGGTGCGCCTGTTGTCTTTCCTGCAGGAGGCGCCCGAGATCTGGGTACGGGCTCAGGAGATCGAGGAGAATGCCTCCGGTTCTCCCGAGGAGTTGGCCACGGTGCGGCAGGTGCATAGCCTGTTCGGCACCTACGCCAGGCTCACCACCAACGTATCGGAAGACAGCCAGAAGGCCGTGCACGATATCACCGACCCGGGCCGGCTGGCGGATACCGTGGCTGCCTACCTTAACACGACCATGGAAGAGAAGCAGGCTGTGCTCGAGACGGTCAACCCGCTCGCGCGCCTCAGCCTGGTGGCCAGGTTCCTTTCCAAGGAGATCGAGGTGCTGCAGCTGGAGCGGAAGATCAACCAGCGGGTAAAGCGCCAGATCGAGCGCGGGCAGAAGGAGTACTACCTGCGCGAGCAGCTGAAGGCCATTCGCGAGGAACTGGGGGACGCCGACGAGGCCTCCGAGGCCGATCGTTACCGGGAACAGCTCGAAGCCCTGCACCTCGACCCCGAGATCCGCAACCGGCTCATGGTGGAAATTGACCGCCTGGAAAAGCTGCCTCCCATGGCAGCCGAGGGCGCGGTGATCCGGAACTACCTGGACTGGATCCTGGCCTTGCCGTGGAAAACGGAAACTGAGGACCAGATCGACATCGAGAAGGCGCGTGATGTCCTGAACGCGGACCATTACGGGCTCGAGAAGCCAAAGGAACGGATCCTGGAATTCCTGGCGGTGCGGAAGCTTTCCGCGTCGCCGAAGGGTCCTATCCTCTGCCTGGTGGGGCCGCCGGGCGTCGGGAAGACGTCGCTGGCCCGCGCCGTGGCGGCGGCCACCGGACGCCGGTTCGTGCGAGTCTCACTGGGCGGCATCCGCGACGAGGCGGAGATCCGCGGGCACCGGCGCACCTACGTGGGCGCCATGCCCGGGCGCATCATCCAGGGTATCCGCCAGGCCGGCACGCGGAACCCGGTGTTCCTTTTGGACGAGATCGACAAGATGTCAGCCGATTTCCGGGGCGATCCGGCCGCAGCCCTGCTGGAGGCCCTCGACCCGGAGCAGAACAAGAACTTTTCGGACCACTTCATAGAGGTGCCGTTCGACCTGTCGCGGGTACTGTTCATCACCACGGCCAACAGCCTGTGGAACGTACCGCGGGCGCTGCTCGACCGTATGGAGGTCATCTCGATCCCGGGGTACACAGAAGACGAGAAAGTAAAGATCGCCCAGCGGCACATCATACCGAAGGTCATGCGGGAGAACGGGCTGGACAAGGCACACCTCAGCATCTCCGAGGGTGCCGTCCGGGAGATCATACGCTCGTACACGCGCGAGATGGGCGTGCGTAACCTGGAGAGGGAGATCGCCAAGATCTGCCGGCGCGTGGCCGTGGAAGTGGTGGAGGGGAAGAAGCCGCATACCCATGTGACGGTGAGCAACCTGGAGCGTCTCTTGGGCGTGCCGCAATACCGCTACGAGCAGGCGGCGGCCGCGGACGAGGTGGGCGTGGCCACGGGCGTAGCGGTGACTGACTTCGGCGGCGACATCATGCCCATCGAGGTTACGGCCATGCGTGGCAAAGGCGGCCTGTACCTCACCGGCAAGATCGGCGAGGTGATGCGGGAGTCCGCCCAGGCCGGATACTCATATATGCGGTCGCACGCGGCGGAACTCGGCATCGAGGAAGATTTCTTCGAAAAGTACGACCTGCACGTGCACATACCGGAGGGCGCCATACCCAAGGAAGGCCCGTCGGCGGGCGTGACCCTTCTGACGGCCATGATCTCCGCCCTGAGCCGGCGGCCGGTGCGGCACGACGTGGCCATGACCGGGGAGATCACACTGCACGGCCGTGTCCTGGCCATTGGCGGGCTGAAGGAGAAGGCCCTGGGAGCCTATCGTGCCGGTATTCGGGACATGATCCTGCCGGCGGACAACCGGCGCGACCTGGACGACATCCCGGCCAACGTGCGCCGGAAAATGCACTTCCAACTGGTCGAGAACGTGGAAGAGGTGCTGAGGGTCGCCCTGCGACCGGCCGTGCCCGTGCTGCCGGTGGCCAGCCTGCCGGCAGCCACGCAGGCCGAGGTGAGCGTGCAGTAGACCACCGAACCCGCTTACCGCCCCGGGGAACGATCCCCGGGGCGGTTTTGTTCTGGCGCTTGCGCCCGTGCGCATATCTATGGAGGGTAAAGGTAGTCCGAGGGGGGGCGGTGACATGTCAGAGAATCTGCCCGGGGAGGGCCCCCGGCTCCATCCCCTTCAGGTGGCGAGGACGGCGCAGGAATTCATCCGGGACTTATACGGCGCCAGCGTAACGGCCGTGGGCGTGCGCGAGCATCCAGATGGGTGGGTGGCGGAGGTAGAGGCCATATCGCCTGTGGCGATCACCATGCCTGGTCGCGGACATACGGTATTCTTCCGGGTACACCTCGACCAGGCCAGCGCGGTGCTCTTCCACTACCAGTCGCCAGCCGGGCGGGTGGACCGTGGTGCGGAGGGATACTGGGTCTTCGACGCCCAGGTCCTGGCTGCCGGCCCACCAGTGGGCGCTGTGGTGTCCGGAGTGGCCGAGGCGGGAGGCGATCTCCCCTCGCAAGCGGGAGAACCTGATCTCAAGGCAGTAGAGGTATCCGGCGGTGGCGGGACGGGAGAATCCCTGCCGCCAGCGGGCTCAAGCCACATGGAAAACCCAGACTTGAGTGATATGCCGGTCGCGAAGTTGAGTACTGTGATCCAACCTGTTATTCCGGAGCCCGTGGTTGCACCGGGACCCGTGGCACCCGAGTCGATGGTCGTAGCCCAGGCCCGCGTTCTCTCCCCGCGCGAGGAGGCTGTACTGGCTGCCCTGGGGGAGGCGGGCGAACTCGATCTTCTCGGCCTGGCGTCCGCCTGCGGGATGCGCCTCCGCGATCTGCGGGACATACTGGGCAGCCTTATGGACGCCGGTCTTGTATGGAAGGAGCGTCAGCAGTACCGGCTGCGGCCACCCGCGGCGCGAGTTCTGCCGTGAGCGTACCTGCCAGTATCAGGGCGGCGCCTATCCACGCGCGGGCAGACAGTATCTCACCGGCGACCACGTAGGCGGTGAGGGCACCAAATACGGGCTCCATGGAAAACACCAGGGCGGCGTGCGAAGGCGTGGTGTACTTCTGCACCGTGGTCTGCACCCAGAATGCGAGAGTGGTGGCCAGTATCCCGGTGAGCACGGAGGCGCCGGCCAGCCTGGCGGTGACGGGCGGGTGCGCCCCGGGTATGGCCGCGATGATACTCAGCACGGCCGCCACCATGATCTGCACCGCCGTGAGCACACGGGCATCATGAGCAGGCGAGAACCGACCGATCAGGACGATGTGCGCGGCGAAGGTAATGGCGCAGAGGAAGACCAGCACATCGCCCAGGCCGGGCAAGAAGCCCTGGCGCAGGGTCATGAGGCCCAGGCCCACCAGGGCGGCTACTGCCCCCACCAGCACGGCCGGCGCGGGCGCGCGGCGGTAAGTCACCGTTTCGAGGAACGGTACCATGATCACGGACAGGCCGGTGATGAACGCGGCCCGGGCGGCTCCGGTATACTGCAGGCCCATGGTCTGCAAGGCGTAGGAAACAAACAATATGCTCCCCAGTACGGCTCCGGCCAAAAGCGTGCGGCGGCCGGCCCGGCGGATCGCGTGCCTCCAGATTATGAGAGCGGCCACAGCCGCCAGGGAGAACCGGATGGCTAGGAAGTAAAAGGGCGGAGCCACCGCCACCGCATCTTTAACGACGACGAACGTGGTTCCCCAGAAAAAGGTTATGATTAGAAGCCACAGATCAGCCTGCCACTTGGCCAGACGCGTCACCTTGCTACTCCTCTGTGCCGTGCCCACCGGGGGGGGGCCACAAAGAGTATACAACCGGTCAGATTGAGAGGTCGCCCCACCCCATGGCAGTACCTGTGGAGAGGATTTCACCGGCTGATCGTAGAACACCGCGTCAGGGGATTTACAAAATCCCGATGGCGTGTGCCAGCGGCCTGAGCAGCCCTCGCACACGCCTAATAATTTTGTGCCGCCGTTGCGTGCCCGCGGGCGTGCGTGCGGTCTATCACCTCGAACCCGGCGTAGGTGACCACCCAGCCTGCGGTCATGGTCAGCCAGAAGTACCCACCAGACCCGAGCCTGGCTGCCGTGCCAGCAGCTCCCAGGATGATCACGCCGAGGGTGAGTAAGACGTTACCCGTGGTCATGCCGGGGGCTGCCCTGCGCTTGCTGGCCCGCCACCCGCTGGCCAGGGCCACCCATACCACGGCGGCGAGCCCGTACGTGTTCATGATAATGAGTATGGGAAGCCACGCTCCGGCCTTTATGACGCCTGTGCCGGGGCCGCCATCGAGGGTGGCCAGGGCAACCTGGTCGATAGGCGCCGCGGCGAGTAGCACCGCCCCCAACACACTGAGAACGATGACTGCAAGCAGGACGATGTTACCAGTACGGCGGGAGTAACCCAGGTACAGGCTCCCGGTACCCATATAGGCAGGCATGAGCAAGGCACCGAAAAGGTAATAAGTGCGGAACCAGAAGGGGCTGTTGCCTGTGGCCAGCGTGAGGGCGTAGCTCACGGATGCGATAAACGACATGGCGAGGGAAACTGCCCACAGTACCTGATGCGGGCGCCGGCGGCGACGATACTGGCCCGCTACTCTCAGGCCGAATATGGCTGAGACTGCCGCCACGATTAGCGGATAGATGATCACGGGTGTCACCTTTCCTTTCCCAAGACAGGTGCGATGATATAGGTTTCGACACCGGCACCGGGGTGCCTGCTGTCAGGCGAGAGACCGGGGAACGCTACGAGCGTACTTCCACAGGCATACCAACGCGCAAGCGAGGGGGGTGATGCCCCCCTCGTATGCCAGAAGCCATGGCATGCTGCGGATCAGGTGCGCATGGGGGGCTGGTTTTTGTGTTGGGTCTGGGCTGCCTGCTGCTGGGCCTGCTGGTAGACCCGGTATTGCGGTTCCTGGGATTCCGTGTAGTTCACGCGGCCTTTCAGCGGCTGGATGATCTCATTCTCCATGGTCTGGGCCATACGGCTATACATGGCCTTGGCCTGCTGGTCTTGCGTATCCAGGGCGAAAGATTTCAGGCTGGCGGCCACGGTCTCAGCCTGGGCCAGGGTTTGATGCAGCTTTTCACCGACCGTCATGCGGTATTACCTCCTTCATAGAGTAATGCATATATAATGTTCTCAATGGGCGGCCAATGGTATACGCCTTAAAGCCGCGGGACTTCCGCGGCAATCTCAGTAACTCCATCGAAACGCAAGTAGATCGATCCCAAACTGTTGCATGTTTCTGGAGTTGATCGGAAGTGGGTTATGCGTCTGCCGATAAGAGCCGGGAGCGTTCCTTCTTTGACGCGCCCGAGGCGGAGCCCCTGCACGTATGGGTGCGTCATCCGGCTGCGGTTTGGCGGGAAGCCCTGGCCACGGCCCTGAAGGCCGAGGGCCTCGTCACTTGGTGTACCGACGACGCGCCGCCCTGGACTCCCGATGTCATCGTGGCCTCGTGGCATTTCATCGCCACTGCCGTCGTGCATGCCGTGGAAAGAACTACTTCGTCTGTGCTGTCCAGTGGCGCTTACAGCCTACCCACCGGCATACCAGTGGTACTTGTAGTCCCCTCGGGGTTAATGCCGGTGTGCCAGAGCGCGGCCCCCGCTGACGTGCGGGCAGTGGTATCGGAAAACGACGAACTGCGTCATCTTCTGGTGGTAATCGGCACCGTATCGCGCGGTTTCGATATCGTGCATGCCGGCACGTACACGGACCTCAGTTCCACGGAGTGTGCGGTCATGGCCATGCTCCTGATGGGCAAGGAAGTAGAAGACATTGCGGATTACTTCGGTTATACTCTCGGGACGGTACGCAACTGCTGCAGTCGCATATACAAGAAATTCGGTGTGAAAAACCGCACGGAACTCATATTCAAGATGCTCTGAGCGGCCGCCTGTCTACTGGGGCGGCTGGTACGTCCGTACGAATGTCATCAACTGGGCCAATAGGGCCATCATCGACGTCATCGCCTGCTGTGCGGACGCCGGTGCCTGGTTCTGACCAAAAGCGATACAGGCGCTGGCGGCGGTCTCGGCCTGTGCCAGAAGTGAGTCCACGTCCGCGAGTACCCCTGTATGTGTTCCTCCGGCGGCCTGCTGGATGGCGGTCCTGGCCTCTTTTATGCCATCTGCGAGCGCGGAAGCCCTGGCGGCCAGGTCTGTACGGTTCAGCGATCCGTTTTCGGCGGCCGAGAAATAGGGAACGAGCACATTAAGCGTGTCCGTCACGGTCTGCAGCCCCGGCGGTAGCATGTCAGCCACCGCGGGCGGCACGGACAAGGCGACCTGGCCCCCCAGGTTTACCGGCGCCACGTAGACTTCCAGGTTTGCCTTCTGGGCGCGCAGGGCGACGGCACGTGCGGTGAACCTGGGG
>Ga0334722_10007258_pt1 | contig 10770 bp, 4 predicted proteins | sample C3_bottom_MG_FD_207210 | JGI IMG/M metagenome (GOLD analysis project Ga0334722, IMG submission 207210) | Sediment microbial communities from Yellowstone Lake, YNP, Wyoming, USA - C3_bottom | ecosystem: Environmental > Aquatic > Freshwater > Lake > Sediment | place: USA: Wyoming | collected...
CGCGCGAACATTTTCGCAAAGTCGCGCAAAAATACGATGGGGGGCGCGCACTCAAACAATTGCAAGGCGATTTCTGGGCGCAAGAAATCGCGGCGAACGTTACCTTGTCCTCGCAGGCGCGCTTGCTCGATGTGGGCTGTGGCACTGGGTTATTGACCTTGCCCATTGCCCAAGCGTTGCCGTGCTGGGTGTATGGCGTGGAACCTTCTGCCGCGATGCTGTCCCAGGCGCGCGCTCACCCAGAGAGCGCGCGAGTGCGTTGGGTTCAGGGGCAAGCTGAACAAATTGCATTTTCCAGCGAATCGGTTGGCGCGATTTTCATTTCCCAGGTTTGGCATCACCTGGACGATGGGCTTGCGGTTGCGCGCGAGTTTTATCGGCTGTTGCAACCGGGCGGAGTGTTGTTCATCAAAACATTTTCGCACGCTCAATTGCGGACGCGCTGGGATATTACAAAAGTATTCCCCACGTTGTTAGCGTTCATGCTCGACATTTATCCGGACATTTCCCAGTTTGAATCGATTTTGCATCAAGCGGGCTTTCCCCAGGTCGATAATCGATCTTACCAAAAAGACGCCGCCCTGCGTCCCTCTGAGTTGCTCCGCATCGCCGAAGACAAAGCGTGGTCCATGTTCTCGTATCTCAGCGAAGAAGAATATCAAAGAGGAAAAACACTGTTACGCCAACAAATCACTGAAACAAACGACGCGCCGGTCGCCTATCCTGAATTTCATTTGTTGGTGATAGCCCGCAAATAGCGCGCGATAGAATTTTCCCGCGCTGCTTGTCGGTCAATAATAAATCACGCTTGTTGGGAAGCGTGATTTTTTCGTTAGTCATCCTGGGTCGATTGACCGGAAAAAAAGCCCGGGAACGCGGCGAGATAATCTTGCAGGAACCTTAGGTTGAGCACGAGTTGAAACGAAGCATCCCATTGGCATTGGTCTTGAAAAGTCGCTAACGCTTGGAGCATTTGATCGGGTTGCATCCAATTTGCGCCGTTTCTTCCCAGCGAAACGAATAGGCGCTCGCGCGCTGGCAAATCGGCGGCGGGCAGGTCGAGAAGCGATACGCCAAAGAATTCGGGCTTGCCGCCGCGGCTCAACAAACGACTCATTCCAATCACCCGCGTCTTGAGTTGCGGCTGAAGCGATTCGAGTCCATTTTCCTCGCGCAATTCGCGTTCCATCGCGCGAGTCAGCGCGTGTTGAAAATTGTTATTGAACGGAGCGAAATCTTCCCAGTCGGCTGAGCCAGAACCTGAAGGCGCCCACAGTCCCGCGTTGTAGATCGAATCGGAGGGCTGGGTTGGAATAATCAGTTTGCCGTCGTTCGTGATGGCGAGCGTGGAAACGCCAATGTGATTTGAGCAAGCGCTAGAAGCAAAGTCGAGTAAGACGCCGTCGCGGCTCATTAAATTAAAGCCAACGAAAATTTTTTGCCTGGTTTTCTCCGACCACAACTCGGTGTCGATCATTTCATTTGTGCACAATCCTGCTCTATAGGTCGTCTGTTGCACGATGACAGGTTGTCCTATCGTCGTGTTTGTAATATCCGATTTCAGACGCACCTTAAGACTGGCGTCATACGACCAACGCGCAAATCGTTCACGCACGAATGGTTCGAGCGCTTGCGCGGTCGCGTCCAGAATAAAGGGCTGGGGATCGAAACACATCGCGAGTGGATATTGCGCCAAGAGTCGATTGACGTTTGGGCTGAACAATCCAAACGCGTCATTACATGCCTGCAATTTCCAATCGGAATAGAGGCAAGAAGGTTGAATCGTTTGTCCGCGTCGACCGGGGACGCGAACCGGGGAGAGTTTCTGGTCAGTCAAATTATACACTGGCAGTGATGGAGTGGACGAGGATAGCTGGCTAGAATTTGTCGTACAGATCGACCAGTTCTTTGGGCTTGGCTTGGGTTTTCTGCGCGATGGTGTCATTGGCTTGTCGCAAACGTTGACTAAAGACTTTGAGCAGACTCAACGCGACTTCGGGGTATTGGCGAATGATCGCGCTAAAGGGCGCTTGGCGAATCGCGAGTAAGTGCGCGGGTTCGAGCGCAACCGCATCGACCGAATGTGGTTCACTCGCAAAGAAAGAAGTCTCGGCAAAAAATTCTTTAGGTCCCAAAGTAGATAATCGGCTGATCGAAACACCGGCACGACTGCCGGCGCGTTTGATGGTGCGTTGAATGGCGACCTTGCCGGTGACGACCAGATAGAGTGCGCCGCTGTACTCGCCTTCGGAAAAAATCTTGGCGTTCGCTTCGTAATCGGTTTCTTCGCTAATGCCCGCCAAGATCCGCAGTTGGTCGATGGTCATGTCTTGGAAAAAAGTTACTTCTTTCAAAAAGATGACTTTTTCGATTGCTGTTAACATAGTCTTTTCTCCCGTCGCCGATGCGGGCAACGCGCTGAGCATGGGCAGGATTCGCCGCGCCGTTTCACGTTCGAGATCGGTGCCCTTGTCCAGCGTGATTTGCAGTGCCTGGCGAACCTGATCCACCGATGTTTCAGGAGTCCCGTCCAGTTGCTTGGCATCCAATTCCACCAAGGTGTACATGGCGGCGGAAGCCAGCCAACCGTCGGTGCTGAGCGCCGCCAGATGCGGATCGATCGCGCGCTGGGAATCCTGGGACAGTTGGGGCCAAACTTGGCAGAAGAGTTGCCAGTGATTGGGCGATGCAATGTTGAGCGATTGTTTGCCAATCTCGACAAGTTTAGGCAACGGTGTTCCGTCGAATAATGGCGCAATCAACCCTGCCAAACGCGGTGAGGTCATCGCCTCGACCGTTTCCACGGCATTAGCGCGGGTCGATCCAATCGTACTTTGCAATCCCCAGCGAATCGTTTTTATTTCCGATTCGGTGCTGAATGCGCTCATCAACCAAAACACGCGATCGAGTAACTGGGTCGCTTGTTCACCCAGGGTCGCTTTCAGCAAACGCGCGCCCGTCGTCTCAAATTCGCCGAGCGCATGTCGTTGAGCATGAAGCGCATACGCATCGTCGACCAATTCTTCCATCCATTCGATGACGCGGCGCGAGGCGCGGATATTCTGGGAGCGCGTCAACAGAAACGCCGCGCACTCCGCCTCGTTCGGATCGGCACTCTCGATCAAACGCTCCAGTTCCACCCGATGGCCGGTGCGAATCAACGAACAAACCTGGCGACGCACGGAAAAACTAGCGTCCTTGAGCATGCCCAGCAGTATGCGATCCGATTCAACATTCTTTAAATAGCCGATCCCTTCGACGGCTGCCAAACGAATCGATTGATCCGCATCGGTCAGCATCGTCTGCAACACATCGACGGTTTGTTTTTGAACCTGGGAGGTTTTGGTGCGGCGAAGCAATTCGCCCAGCAACGCCGCGGCTTGATAACGCACGGAGGGAGTCGGGTCTTGCTCGTACTGCGCCAATTGTTGCAACAATCCTTCGTCGCCCGAACGACTCAAGACGCGCAAACCGAGCGCGCGTTGTTGTCCCGTTTCCGCCGACAGCCATTGATCGATTTGATGCCGCGCCGCATCGGCATAATCGGGATGGTTGGACGCGAGCAAGATCGGGATCACTTCGGCGCGCGCGTTTTCATCGGGCGATTGGAGCAACATGGCAAACGATCCCAGGACTAACGTATCTTTCGCGACATTGGGTGTGCGCGAAAGCGCATTGATAGCGGCATCGCGCACAGAACTATCATCATCTTGCAATGCGCCCAGGCATAGTTGACGCACGTTTGAATCGGTAATCCAGTCTTCGCCCAGCATTTGGATGACGCTGGCGCGCACCTTGGGACCCCGCGAACGATAGAGCGACAGGAGTCGAGCAATCGCATTGCGTCCCTCGATTTCATAAATCATTTCCGCCATAAAGATCGTCAATTCTTCGCTGGCGCTTTCGTCCAGTTTTTTATGCAACATCTCCAGCGTGGCTGGATCGGGTTGATCAAATTCTTCCTGGCTCGTATCGCGCGCGGCGCGGAACATGCTCAGCGCATCTTCAGCGAGCATGTGCGTTAGCGCGCGGGTGTATTCACGGTTGACTTGGAGAGAAGCCAGCATATACAGCACGGCAATCGCCAAGCCGATCAAACCGATGATGTACAACGGAATATTCGCAATCGTCAACAAGCCAACCGCCAGCGTCGCCACAGGCACGACCAGTTTGATCAATCCGCGCGCGCGTCCTTTGATGTCAAGCGGCATAGCATTTGACATGATCGCATCGAGCGGACTGCGGAAAACTTGTTTGAGCATCGTGTGATCGACGCGCCCAAAAACGGCGGTGACAAGATTCGGCAAGCCCGTCAAAGCGGCAGAGGCGGCGAGGGTAAAGGTGGGGAAAATCAAGTTGACGGGCTTGACGCCCAGTCGGGAAATGAGTCGCCCCAAAACGAGCGACTGGAGAAGCAAGCCAACGATATTGGACAGTCCACCCAGGACGCCGTAGAAATTCGACAGTCCTTCCGGGTTGCCTTTGAATTCGTTGACAAAGATCGGAGCCGATTGATAAGCGAGCAAGCGCATCAACACCGTCGACGCAAAAGTAGCGACGATCAACCATCGCAACAATCCTGATTCGCGAACGAATTTCAGCCCATCGCGCAAGCTAGAAATGCCGCTGCCGGATTGGGTCGATGTTTTAGATTTATTCAACTCGGCAACTTCAGCCGCCATGTAGCGTTGAATGAGCAAGACGAGCGCGATGACGACCAGCAGACAAGCGATCCACGCCAACGGCACATTTTCCAGGTTGATCAATTGGTTCACAAGGGGAATTGTAAAACCTGCCATCGTCGTACCGGCGGCAGCGCCCGACAACATCAAGGGCAGTGCGCGTTTTGCCGAACGCGTATCGTAGAAATCGGTGATGTAATTCAGAATGGTTAGCGTCGCCAAATCGCCAAAGGTGAGATCGACAATGTAAAAGTACGGATAGACGAGTCCGTGATCCCCGCCCCAAGGCACCAACAACAAGCGCACCGAGACGAGCCACGCGATCATCACGCCTGCCATGCTCATCAGCAAGCGTTCGTTGCTGACGCGGCCCGCCAGATAGGTAAAAACAAACGCCAACACAAAACTCAGGATGGCGTTGCCGATAAATAAAAGCGCGAGACTATTCGCTCCCCAATAATAGACGAAGAGTGATTCGCTTACATTATCGCCCCAGCGCAGACCGACGTAAAAGAAAAAGTGGAGCAGAAGGAGCAGAATGGTTTTCTTGGCTTCCCCAGGTCGGATGGAGAAGAGTTTCGATAAAAATACGAGCATGGCGCAAGGTCTATTCGCCGGATGATTTTTTGCGGTGTTCGCGCATTTGTTGCGCCTTGCGCGTCAGGTCTTGGAAGAACTCCGTTTCGGTGATTTCGGAAACCTGGCTGGCGCGCTTGGCTTCGTCGATAACGATTTGGAGTTGTTGCACCTGTTGGCGCAATTGAAGTTCGCGGGCGCGGACCTCTTTCGCCATGGAAGCGAATACTTTGGAGAGACGTCCCACCTCGTCGTTGCTGTTCTTTTTTTCCTCCGCCAGTTGATCAACTTCTAATTTATCCCAGTGACCGCTTTCGATTTCCTTCGCGGCATCCGTCAAGCGCAGAATGGGAAATGCGACAATACCTGCCAACAACAGCGCCAGCACCAACGCGACGGCAAAGGTGCCCATGGCGAGATAGCGAATATCATCGCTCACCTGGGTAATACTGTTATCGATGCGCTTGCCGAGCAACTCGGCTTGCAAATGAAAACGCGCGCCGTCGGTGCTCAGCACGATCAACCCAAAACCGGCTTTGGTATTGTAACGACCGGTGTAATAAGGAATCGAATGGAAAGACAAGACGCGTTCCTTGCCGCCCATCGTCGCCGTCAACGTGCCGCCCTTGGTGGCTTCACCGCTTTGATCCAGCGAAACCAGTCTTGGAAAAACTGGGTCGATAAAGCCCATAAATGCCAAGTTGCCGGGACGATACCAATTGTCTGGGTTATCCTTGTCTTCTTCGCGAATTGGGGTCACGGCATTGCCTTGATCATCGACACCCGCAATATTAAAGTGCCGAGGTTGAGCAATCGCCCAGCCATTGGGATCGATCACGTACGTGAAATCGGCTTCGCGCGGATCGATTTCGGCTTGCAGATCCGGACTGGAGGGCGCGACATGCGCCGACAATTCAATGAAATGCAACCATTCGACGGCGACCGTCACCACTCCTACTTTAGTGCCGCTATCATACACCGGCAGCGCATAGCGCAAGATGCCGCGATAGCGATCTCCGTCACGGTTTTGCGCTCCGGCATACGCCGATTCCTGGGAGATGTATAAACCCACTGGCGTGCCTACATAAATTTGACCCGAGTCTAGCTTGAGAGCTTCAGTAAAATAATCTTCGTTTTTGAAGAGCGTATTCGCCGGGCTGGCAACATTGTTGAGCGTTTTGCTGGTCTGCGCCCGACAGGTGAAAGGATAGTCGTCACATTCGTTCGTGACCTTAATAACCTCTTTTCCATTTAGATCGATAAACGCAATTTCACGATACAGGGGCATGGCAAAGTGAACGTCTTTTCCCAGGTTATCGATGGTCCACAATTGCCCTTGCTTGTTCAAAGAAAAACGATAATACGCATCGGCGGTGCGCGGCAACGCCGCGAGCAATTGCAAATCGCTTTCGCGTTCGTGCAGGAACGACGCCGTGCTTTGTCCTAGAATATCCGCCCGCGCTTCCAAGCCATCAAAGGAAGCCCGGTCGAGGTCTTGCGTACTGCGCTGAACCACTTCGGATTTGGCTTGCGACACATTATCCAATGCAAATCGCGCAATCAAAAACAGAGGAACAAGCGAGACCACCATCAAGGCAAGCAAGATTCTGTGCAACAAGCCCGATGTGATCCAACGACGGATTCGCCAAGAATTTTTCATAGGATTTGTCTCCCGCCAAACTGGGCTGTCGGAATTTCTACCATGCGGTTGCAGAATAGCCCAACAGAGAATTCACTTTGCTTGCCGCCGAGTCTAATCCCGCTTTGGGTGTTTTGGCGCGCGTGTAGACCGATGCCAATTCCGCCGTGAGGGTGTCCGCAATGTTCTGGCTCCGAGTATTGACCGGCTCGAATCGAGCGACTCGGAGGTTATTTTGAAATGACACCGCCAGCGGATTGGAACTGAATTTAGGATCAGCCGCCACCGTCAATTTTTCAGGCACACCCGTTGTACGGACGTCATAGTCCAAACGGTACTTGTCCTGATAAATAAATTGGATGAACTGCCAGGCGAGGTCTTTATTGTCGGCGGGCTTGAAGAGAATGAGGGTATCTTCAACGGCAAAGGTGGTGGGTTTCGTTTTATACGGCAGCGCCGTCACGCCGTACTTGAACTTGGCTTCTTTATCCAAGCGAGTCGCCAGCGAGTTGAGGGAAATGATCATGCCATATTTTCCGGCGACAAAATCATTTTCCAAATCTACGCGCGCGTCTTTGGAGGGATCGGGGTTGGTCGCTTTGGCATCGACCAAGCCCTGCAAAAAGTTGAGCGCTTCGACGCCTTGCGCGCTGTTGAAGGTGGCGCGCGTTCCATCCGCGCTCAACACTTCGCCGCCATTGCCCCAGAGAAAATAGTAGAAATAGGTACTGGTCTCTTGGGTTTTACCTTGAATGCCAAACCCGCGAATATCGGGTGACAGCTGACTCACCTTGATAGCATCCGCTCGCAAATCATCCCAGGTGACCGGCGGTGTAGTGATGCCCGCGCGTTCAAAGAGGTCCTTGTTGTAATACAGCGCGCGCACCGAAACGGCAATCGGCAAACCAAAGGTGCGTCCCTGATACTGCGCGCCTTCGTTAATCAACGACGGAACGAATTGCGCCTTGAATCCCGGAGTCATATAGTCGTCCAACGGCTCGACCAATCCATCTGCGACATAACCGGGGAGGGAGCGCGTGGTAATGCGCGCGATCGAAGGAGGATGTCCTTGCTTGACGAGGTCATAAATCTTGGCGGGACCTTGATCCCAGGTCAGGGAAATGTAGTTGATATGAACCGAGGGATTTTGCGCTTCATAATCTGCAACGACTTGGTTCCAATAGGGATCCAGCGTACTCGGAGTGGTCGCTTGAAAAATAAAAGTGAGTTCCTTGCGTCCCAGACTACAGCCGGACAGCAACACCGCAAGTATTACCGTCAAAATCAATGCGACAAATAATAAACGTTTTTTCGATGTCAACACTGAGCACCTCCCTAACCGCGTCGTTAAAAATTCACTAATCTTATTATACTAGACAAATTCATCCTCCGCAAACCCCTGACGACGAACAACTCCAGTAATGTAATTTTCACTTGCGCGATTGTTTGATTGGTGTTAAACTGCCAACGCTCTTAGCGAAGGAGAGGTTGAATACCGAGTGCCTGCCCGTTCTTTATATTTGCGCCGATTGCGCCAGAAAAATCTCAAAAGCAAAACACCGATTTTGGCGCGGCTAACTATTGGCGCGCTGGTGACTATCGTCGCGCTCGTCCTAACTGCCATCGGCGTGGGCGCGGCATCCGCCGTCACCGTTTACAATTATTACGCCAAGGACTTGCCTGCGCCTGGCGAGATCGCCAGTCAAACCCAACAACAATTCAAGACCACCCGCATCTATGACCGCACCGGGACTGTCCTCCTCTATGAAATCATCGACCCGCAAGGCGGCAACCGCACCCTAGTGCCGCTGGATCGCATTCCTGCCAATTTGAAGAACGCGACCGTTGCGCTGGAAGACAAGAATTTCTGGACGAACCCCGGCTACGATTGGTACGGTATCTTGCGCGCGGGCTGGACGACCCTTCGCGGAGAGCAAGTCCAGGGCGCGAGCACGATCACCCAGCAACTCGTCAAGAATGTTTTGATTCCCGAATCGGAACGAACGCTGCGCGATCCCTTGAGCATTGGAACGTACAGCCGCAAAGCGCGCGAGTTGATTCTCTCCGCCGAAGTATCTAAACGTTACAGCAAAAATCAAATCCTCGAATGGTACTTGAACGCGAACAACTATGGCTCGCTCGCCTATGGCGTGGAAGCCGCCGCCGAAACGTATTTCGGCAAGCACGTTCAAGACCTCGACCTCGCGGAAGCCGCGACCCTTGCCGCCATTCCGCAATATCCCACACTCAATCCAATAGACGCGCCGCAAGATGCGCTGAATCGCCGCAACATTGTGCTCGATCAGATGTTGCTGGGGGGCTACATTACGCCAGAGGAAGCCCTCGCCGCAAAATCGACGCGCCTGCGCGTAACCCCCAAACGCTTCGACATTCGCGCGCCGCATTTCGTTTTCTACGCGCGCCGCTGGCTCGAAGACAAATTTGGCTCCGAGGTTTTGTACCACGGCGGACTGAACGTCATCACCTCGCTCGATTACAACGTGCAACAGCAAGCCGAACAAATTTCGCGCGACCAGGTCAACAAACTCCAAGCCGACAAACGCAACGTCACCAATGCCTCCATCGTCGTGATTCAGCCGAGCACCGGCGAAATTATTTCGATGGTCGGCTCCGTCGATTATTTCAACACGGACATCGACGGGCAAGTGAACGTATCGATTGCCCCGCGCCAGCCAGGTTCGTCGTTCAAGATTTTCAATTATCTCACCGCGTTCTCGCAGGGCTATACCGCCGCGTCGATGTTGATGGACGTGCGCACCGTGTTCGACGATTCGCCGAATCCGCCCTACGTCCCCGAAAACTACGACCGCAAGTATCACGGTCCCGTTCGATTGCGAACCGCGCTCGCATCGTCGTTCAATATTCCCGCCGTGAAATTGCTTCAACTCGATGGCGTGAAGAACGTCGTCAACACCGCGCATCGCATGGGCATCAACACGTTGAACCGCGAAAAGTATGGACTCGCGCTAACGCTCGGCGGCGGCGAGACGACGTTGCTCGACATGACGTACGCGAACAGCGTCCTGGCAAACCAGGGCGTGATGGCAGGCGCGCCGGTTCCAAGCGACCAGGTCAAACCTGGGTTTCGCACGCTCGACCCAGTTGCCATTCTCAAAGTGACCAACTCGGATAACAAGACGCTGTACGAATACAGTCAGCCGCAGAAACAGCAAATCGTCACGCCGCAACTTTCGTACTTGATGAGCGACATTTTGTCCGACAACGTGGCGCGCACATCTGGGTTTGGATCGAACAGCGTTTTGAAACTGTCGCGTCCCGCCGCCGTGAAAACTGGAACAACTTCGGATTGGCGCGACAATTGGACGATTGGCTACACGCCCGATTATGCAGTCGGCGTTTGGGTCGGCAACTCTGACAATGCCGAGATGGAACACATCAGCGGCGTGAGCGGCGCGGGTCCCATCTGGCATGACCTGATGGAAAAAATTCATCAGACCCTGCCGGTGCATCCGTTCGTCGAACCGCCGGGAATGGTGCGCGTCGAAGTTTGCGCGACGAGCGGATTGTTGCCCACGCCGTTTTGTCCAGAACGGGTCAAGGAATTATTCATCGCCGGAACCGAACCAAAGACATTCGACAACATCTGGCAATCGTTCCGCATTTCCAAGCCGACTGGAAAACTGGCGACGGTGTATTGTTCACCCGATCAAGTCAAAGACCAGGTCTTTCCGATTTATCCGCCCGAAGCCGCCGACTGGGTGCGCGAAAATAATATTCCGCAACCGCCCACCGATTACGACACGACCTGTCGCGGTCCCGCGCAAGGCGGCAACGTGGCAATCACATCGCCCGCCTCATACTCGGCGATCAAAGGCAGCGTGACGATTGTCG
>Ga0334722_10007259_pt1 | contig 10770 bp, 8 predicted proteins | sample C3_bottom_MG_FD_207210 | JGI IMG/M metagenome (GOLD analysis project Ga0334722, IMG submission 207210) | Sediment microbial communities from Yellowstone Lake, YNP, Wyoming, USA - C3_bottom | ecosystem: Environmental > Aquatic > Freshwater > Lake > Sediment | place: USA: Wyoming | collected...
GCACCTGCCATGCGGTGGCTTCGAAACCGGCTGAAACGCTGTATATCTGCTGAATTTCCGGCAAAACACGTCCCTATCGTGTACATGGAAAAAAAAACCGTGTCAAGCGGAAAGCGTGAAGAAATAGTGTACTGATTCCAATCAAATATGCTCACGACGGAAGAACGGGCCGCGTTGCACCAATGACCTTTCAGCACGCCTCCTGCAAAAACAGCCGGGCCCGAAAGAAGGGGAAACGCCTCGAAACCGCACCCGTTTTTTTAGGCATCCCCCCTCTTCTCTCCTTGTCTAATCTGCCGAAAATGGAGTATCTTGTCGGTTCTAGAAAACCTCTAAAGAAGTATTTGCCAGTTAGGCGACAAGGATTTTCACCATGAACAAACCTGGCTATTTTGGACAATGGGGCGGCGCCTATATCCCGGAAGTGCTGTACGAAACCTTCCGGGAGCTGCAAGAGGTCTACACCAAAGCCAAGGCCGACCCAGCCTTCTGGCAGGAGTACCTCGACCTCATGGGCTCATACTCCTGCCGTCCCACGCCCCTCACCCATGCCGACAACCTAAGCCGTCATTTCGGCGGGGCGCAGATCTTCATCAAGCGCGAGGATCTCAACCACACCGGCGCGCATAAGGCCAACAACGTCATGGGCCAAGGGTTGCTGGTCAAGCGTATGGCCAAGACCCGGGTGATCGCCGAAACCGGCGCGGGCCAGCACGGGGTAGCCTGCGCCACCATGGCCGCCAAGTTCGGCTTTGCCTGCACCATCTACATGGGCGAGGAAGACGTGCACCGCCAGCGGCCCAATGTCTTCTGGATGGAAAAACTGGGCGCCACCGTGGTGCCTGTAACCACCGGCAGCCGTACCCTCAAGGACGCCATCAATGAGGCCTTCCGCGACTGGGTTTCCAACATGGACACCACCCATTATGTGATGGGCACAGTCTGCGGACCGCACCCCTTCCCGGAGATGGTGGCCTGGTTCCAGTCCATCATCGGCCAGGAGGCGCGCAAACAGATCATCACAGCCCACGGCAAACTTCCAGCCCGGGTCTATGCCTGCGTGGGCGGCGGCTCCAATGCCATGGGCATCTTCCAGGGCTTTCTCGGTGACCCCGAAGTGGAGTTGATCGGAGTGGAAGCAGGCGGCAAGGGGCTTGACACCGGCCAGCACGCCGCACGACTCGCCAGCCAAGACGCCTCGCCCGGCGTGGCCCAGGGGTACAAAACCATGTTTCTCCAAGACTCCGACGGCCAGATGCGCGACACCCATTCGGTGGCTGCGGGTCTCGACTATATCGGGGTCTCCCCCCTGCTCACCGACCTCTGGGAAAAAGGGCGGGTTCGCTTTGCCGCAGCCACCGACCAGGAGGTCATGACCGCGCTGGATCTCACGATCAAAAAAGAAGGGATCATCCCGGCTCTGGAATCCACCCATGCCTTTGTCCAGGCCTTCAAGGAGGCAGGAGAGTTGAGCCGCGACCAGGCTATTATCATCAACCAGTCCGGCCGAGGTGACAAGGATATCTTCACCATTGCCCACGCCTTTGATGATCCGTCCTGGAAGGAGTTTATCCGGAAAAAGGGAGAAGAATATGCAGCTCGTTGAGCAGCTCCGGGCCGCCCGGACAAAAAAAGACATCCTGCTCATGACCCATCTGGTCCTGGGCTACCCGTCCTTTGCGGTAAACCGTGAGGTGATCCGGCAGATGGTGGAAAACGGGGTGGATGTGATCGAGCTCCAGATTCCCTTTTCCGAGCCCATGGCCGATGGCCCCATGATCATCAAGGCCAACCAGGAATCCATTGCCAGCGGAACCAAGGTCGCGGACTGCCTTGCCTTTGCCGCAGAGATGGCGGCGCAACACGATATCCCCTTCCTGTTCATGACCTACTACAATATCCTCTTCAAATACGGCCTGGAGGATTTCCTGCGCAAGGCCAAGGACATCGGGATCAGGGGCTTCATCGTCCCCGATCTGCCGCCGGAAGAAGGCGAGGAGTATCTCCGGCTGGCTGGCGAGTTTGATCTTGCCCCCATCCAGATCTTTGCCCCCACCAGCACCGAGGAGCGGATGCGGACCCTGGCTGGGCATGGGGCCGGGTTCATCTACTGCGTGGCCCGCCGGGGCGTCACCGGCAGCAAGACCGAGTTCGATGCCTCCTTCGATGCCTACCTGTCCCGCTGTCGCAAGGCCACGGATCTGCCGCTCGCCGTGGGCTTTGGCATCAGCTCCAAGGCAGACGTACAAATCCTGACCGGCAAGGCCGACCTGGCGGTAATCGGCACCGCCACCATAAGGCTGGTGGAAGAAAAAGGTCCGGAGGCGGTGGGTCCCTTTATTGCCGGGCTCAGGGGTTAAGAGTAAAGAGATGAAAACCAAGACCCCCGCCAGCAAGCCCCTGATAAGCGAGACCACCCGCTTCCATGAGCTTGCGAGCCAAAGCCTTGAATGGGTTTGGGAAACAGACGTCCAGGGGAATTTGATCTATTGCTCGCCGAGCTGTAAGGTGCTCTACGGCTACAAACCCACTGAACTTCTGGGGTGCAACGCCATTGAAACGCTCATCCCCCCGGAAGACCGAGAAACCCAGCAGAGCATCATGGAGGAGATTCGCCAGAGCAGAAAACCCCGCAACGGCCTGCGGAGACGGGGAATGCGAAAAGACGGCACCATCATCCCCATAATAACTCACTGCCTGCCCGTGCTGGCCAGAAAAACCGTGGTCGGTTTCCGCGGGCTTTCCAGAGATATCAGTGTCATTAAAAAATTGGAACTCCACCTCGAACACAAGGCCCGTGAACTCACCGAGGTCAACAACGCCCTCAGCCTCCTCCTGCATCAGGGGGCCGATGCCAGGGCCGAGCATGAACGCAGAATCCACGACAATCTCCAGCGCCTGGTTGTACCCTACCTGGAAAAAATACAGGAACGCTGCAAGGACCAGGAGCTGGAACTCTACCTGCGGGTGGCCTTGGCCAATCTGGAAAAAATCACCTCAACCTTCAGCCTGACACTTTCCGCCAGAATGGATGGGCTCACCCCCCGCGAGTTGGAGGTGGCAGAACTGATCAAACAGGGCAGATCCACCAAGCAAATGGCCACTATCCTTGATCTTTCCAGCCGGACCGTGGAATTTTACCGCGACAAACTCCGGGTCAAGCTCGGCATCAAAAACAAAAAAACCAACCTGCGCTCCTACCTTTCCTCCCTTGCCTGATAAGCATCCAGACAAACCCCGTATTTTTCCCGTATTGCTATTGCAGCCCAACTCCTTTACTAGAAGACCTCTACCTTTTTTCGCTTAGTATTCTATTTTTTAATATATGCTTTAAATAACGCTGTATTGATCTGTCACCAAACCGGGGGGAACGGTGGCAGACAAAAAAAACTCACAGTCTGCCTAACATCGTCGGCCAGAAATCGCCTTTCTCGATTTCCCGCCGCAGATACCACGGTAAGCAGAAAACAACAGGAGCGCATGTTGGATACCCCCCAAACCCTTCCCCTAGACCTTCTCCACCAGCTTTCCACCTCGCTTTGTGATGAAATATGTTGCGGTCTCTTCGTTGTCGAAACCCTTCGGGATGACTCCGGCAAGCCCCGCAACTTTGTCGGGAAAATTGCCAACAAGCCTTTTTGCGAACTGCTCTCTGTCAGCGAAAAGGATCTTCTGGAAAAAGAGCTGCCGGAATCCCTCTCCGTCGGGACCATACTCTTGCGGGATATGCTCTTGGACGCAGCCACCACCGAATCCCGCAAGTTTTTCAAAACCCATCTCCTAGACACCAACCTCCCTTGCAATATCCTGATTTACTCTCCCCTGCAAGGCTTTCAGGCAGTCATCCTCAAAGGAGCAAACAGAAAATCGGAAAAAACCCATTCGACCAATATGCTGTGCGAACCGGACAGCATCCAGGAACAGGCGGAAGAAGTCCTTGCCAGCCTAGGGGACCTCTGCACAGTGATTGACGAAAATTTCGTCATCCAATACCAGAACGGCCTCGCTCAAAAATACTGGGGGAATTGCCTGGGCCGGACCTGTTATGACGCTTATCAGTGCCGAACAAGCAAATGTGACGACTGCCACGCGGTAAAGGTCTTCAGCGACGGCCAGGTCCACAAGGGAGAAAAAATAAGTCGCACCGCAGAAGGCGAAAGGCATCTGGAAGTGACGGCAACCCCGCTTCGGGACGCCACGGGCGCAATCAAGGCTGCTGTTATGCTCAGCAGGGACATGAGCCGGCACAGAATGGAGGAAAAAAGCAGGAAACACCTCATTAGGGAGCTACAAGCCTCTCTGGCCAAGACAAAACGGCTGAACGGCCTGCTGCCCATCTGCTCCTACTGCAAGAAAATCAAGGACGACAACGGGGCTTGGCAACAACTGGAAAGCTATCTCCGCAGCCACGCCGAGGTAGAGTTCAGCCACAGCATTTGCCTTGAATGCGGCGAAAAACACCATCCCCAAGCATTAAACAAGAAAAAATAATCGTGCCCGATTCCGGGTCCGCGTCTTTTTTTTCACATTTTGTTTTACAGTTCCCTGGCAGACAGAGTAACTTTACAGGATAGGCAGGATGCCGGGCCTCCCCGCGCACCCAGACCACTACGCCACCGGAAATTACGACAGGTGCCATGACCCCGAATAAAACCTTAAGTGAAATATTCAGCAAGGTCAACATGAGCGAGCTGCCGGCCATGTCGGACCATGTCCAGGAATTACTCCGTCTCCTGAACCGTGATGACTCCAATGCTGAAGTAATTTCCGCAGTTATTCTCAAGGATGCCTCCCTGACCACCAAACTGTTACAGGTGGTCAACTCGGCCTTTTACAGCCGAGGAACCCCCATCTCCAACATCAGCCGGGCCATCACCGCCCTTGGCCTCACCACCTTAAAGGAATTGGCCGTCAGCCTGGCCCTGTTCGAGGATTTCCTCAAGGCCGGAGTCGAAAAGGAAGAAATCAGCAAGCTTCTGGCCCTGTGTTTTCTCAGCGCCTCCCAGGCAAAGATTCTCTGCAAGGTCAAGAAAATCAATGTGCCGGAGGAAGAAGTCTTCATCTGCACCCTGCTGCACCAATTGGGCAAACTTGTCGTCCTGGTCTATCTGCCGGAGCTGTACCGCAAGGCCCAGGAGCTCATCGACCGGGGCTACTCCGATGAATTTGCCGCCAAAACGGTATTGAACGACCTCACCTTTGCCACCGTGGGCATGGAAATCGCCCGCTTCTGGAATTTCTCCGAAAAGATCGTCCTGAGCATGGGGGATAATCCGCCCCAACCAACCAGCAAACTTGATTCCCAGCTCTACCTCCTCAATGTGGCCGCCTTCTGCAACCGCCTGACCTGGATTATCTGCTACGGCTCAGGCCTGGAGCTGGGCGAACTGATTCTGCACTACGGACCCATGATGGGTCTCAGCAGGCGGGAGGCCTTTGGCCTGGCCAGCAGAAGTCTTGATGTCGCCGAAGCGATGCCGGACAACATCATCCGTTTCGGCCTTGCCAAACTCAAAATCCGCACCAAGATATCACAGAAAGAAAAAGCAAGCCGCTGAGACCCCTCTATCAGGCTCGGGGAACAGGGCGGAGGAAGGGGCAGAAATGCGAGTTCGCTGAAGGCTGTCCGGCAAGACCGGCTCTTCACCCCCCCTTAACAAAGGGGGATTTGAAAACGCCGAGACAGCACGGGTCCGCCCGCAAATCCCCCCTCGCCCCCCTTCGCAAAGGGGGGTACAGTTACCTTAAGGAAATCAGATGGTTTCCCCGGTGGCGATGACCAGCGAGGGAAAATCCCCGGCCTTGCGAGTAGGCGTCACCACACAGTTGCGTCCGATCACGGCCTGGGGCGGCACCTCCGCCTCCTTGCCTATCATGGTGATCCCGGTATAGAGATGCTTGGGGCAGGCCTTGTTGGGCGTGGTCTTGTCCTCACCCTGCCCCACCACCGCTCCAAAGCCTACCCGGACTCTTTTGTCAAGAATGGCCAGATCCACCACAGCCCCTTCCTCTAAAACGCAGTCGTGCAAAATGATCGAGTCCTTAACCCGGACATTCTTCCCCACCAGCACCCCAGGCGAAAGCACCGAATTGATCACCTCGCCCTCGATGACGCAGCCAGCAGAGATCATGGAGCCCTCCACCTTACAACCGTTGACAAAACGGGCAGGACAACGGTCCACCAGCAGCCGATCCGCATAGGGGTTTGGCCGGATGCCCCAGGCCTGCGGGGAGATCTCGGAATCGACTTTGAGTAGATCCATGTTCGCCTGCCAGTACGCCTGGACTGTACCCACATCCCGCCAGTAGCCGTGGAATGGGTAGGCAAAGACGTTGTCCCGCTCGATGGCCTTGGGGATGAGGTGCATGCCGAAATCCACCTCCTCGCGGTCTTCCTCAAGAAGCCGAAGCAGGTATTCGGTGTCGAACACATAGATTCCCATGGAGGCCAGATCAGTGCGGGGCACCCTGGGCTTTTCCTCCCACTCGACGATGCGGCCTTCGGCGTTGGTTATCCCTGCGCCGAACTGGTGGATCTCGGAGAGCGGCACCACCATCATACCGATGGTCACCTGGGCCTGCTTCCGGCGATGAAAACGGAGCATGTCGTCGAGATCCATCCGGTAGATGTGATCCCCGGACAGGATGACCGTCTCCTTGGCCGGGTGTTCCCGGATAAAATCGATGTTCTGCCGCACCGCATCGGCGGTGCCCTTGTACCAGTCGGAATCCTGGAACCCGGTACGGGGAGGGAGAATCTTGATCCCCCTGGTGCGGCCCGTGAAATCCCAGGCCTCGCCGGTGCCGAGATGGCGCATCAGGGAAAGAGGCTTGTACTGGGTAAGCACCCCGACCTGGCTCAGCCCCGAGTTCATCACGTTGCTCAAGGAAAAATCAATGATCCGGTAAACCCCGGCAAAAGGCACGGCAGGCTTGGCCCTGGTCTGCACCAGGACGTTGAGGCGGCTGCCGACCCCGCCGGCCAGTAGGAGAACCAGGGTATTGTCGCCTTGGATCATCGGACCACCTCGTTGTTGCCAATTTCCCCAACCATCTGCTCCGGGCGCAGATTCGGATGCAGGGTACAGCCGGAGCCGATCACCATGCCGTCGAGCACATGGTTGTTCCAACCGACCACCGTCACCTTGTCGGCCTGGGGAGGCCCTGGTTCGCCGATCCGCACCCTCGCCCCGAAGGTCACGTTGACGTCGCTCACCACCGTGTCGAGGATAGCACCGTGTCCCACCACATTATCGTAAAAGAGCACGGAGTTTCTCACCTGTGCCCCGGACTTGACATGGACCCCAGGAAAGAGGATGGAGTTTTCCACCCGCCCCTCCACGACACAGCCGTTATAGATCAGGCTGTTTTCGATGCTGCCCCCAGGACCCACCTTGAGAGGCTGGCAATCCCGAACCGCCCGATGTTCGAGATTGGTGCGGATGCCCCAGTCCGCAAGCGGAATCTTTGGTTCCGGTCCCAGCAGGTCCATGTTGGTCTGCCAATATTCGGCAACGGTGCGGGTGTAGCCCCAATAGCCATGGAACTTAAAACCGTACACCTTGCGCTGGCTCGCCATGATCCGGGGTAGGATATCCCGGCCGAACTCAAAGGACTCATCCTCCCGGGCGTTGGTTTCCAGCACCTCATAGAGCACCGAGGGCTTGAAGCAGTACACGGTGAGCGAGGCCCAGTTGAATTTGGGGTCGGACGGTTTTTCCTGGTACTGATGGATGCGGCCGCCGCGCTCACCGTCTTCGTCATCAATCTCCGCCACCCCGAACCGGCTGGCCTCGGCCATGGGCACCTGCAGGCAGGCCATAGTCAGGTCGGCGTCCTTGTCCCGATGGTATTGGAGGATCTCTCGATAATCCATCTGGTAGACATGGTCGCCGGAGAGCACCAGGATGGTTTCCGGGTCGTGGTACTGGACAAAATCGAGATTCTGATGGATGGCGTCGGCCGAGCCCCGGTACCAGCTGCTCTGCCCCGAGCTTTGAGAAGGGGGAAGAATGGAAACCCCGCGATAACGACCGGTCATGTCCCAGGCCGCGCCTACGCCGATATGACTGATCAGGGAAAAACTCCGGTACTGGCTGAGGATGGCGACCCGCTCCAGGCCGGAATGCATGAGATTGCTCAGGGCGAAATCGATCATCCTGGCAAAACCGCCAAAGGGGACAGCCGACTTGGGCCGGTAGGCGGTAAGCACGTTCAGCTCATCAACGCGCCCCCCGGCAAGGATCATGGCCAGAACCTTCGGTTTCAGTTTCATGGAATTCCTGAAGAAAGAGGGGAAGCCGGATAACGACTCCTAAAATTCTGCTGCGATTCCTGGTTGCAAAACCATTATGGAAAGGGTTGCGCCAAAAAGCAAGCACAGGAAGGGGGAGAGAGGAAAAAGATTTTCAGAAGGTTAACGGCGTTGCAAGAGCCGTCACCCCGGTGAAAACCGGGGGCCAGACTTTCCGCAGTTATCCAGAAGCACTGGATCGGAGTCTCGCTCCGCTCGCTTACCTCCGGCCTACGCCGGAATGACGGGATATCCCCTTTTTTGACTTTTTCGTGATCGCTTACAGATTATTGCAGGTGTTTGGTGGTAAGCCGCATCAGAGTCTTGGTGGAAAAATCCTGCATCTCCGCAGGCAGATTCCTAAGCGGCACCTCGGCTCTGGCCGCTTCCCGATGCCCACCCGCCGAGCCGATCGCATGGAACATCTTCTCCGCCAGCCGTCCGGCATTTTTCTTGTAACCATCGCAACGGAAGATGACCACCAGCTTATCGTTGTGCAGGCCGGAGACAAAAACCCAGGCGACATCGTGGACCTGGTTTAAAAAATCGGCAATAAGCACCAGTATATCCGGACTGGAAACCTTACCCATATGGGCATACAGCCGCTGCTTGCTCACCTTCATCTCGTTCAAGGCAGTCTTGAAATAATTCAACTCGGAGCGGCGGAAGGAGGAAAGCTCAATCTTGCGGACCAGATTCTGGTTGGCGATATTGAAGAGATAGCGGAAGGAAATAGCGTCTGCCAGGGTGGCCTTTTTCTCGAAATTCCGGGTATCCACCTTGATCGCGTAAAAAAGGGCGGTGGCGAGAGCCACAGAGGGTTTGAGGCTGGCGGCGCGCAGGTACTCGACGAGCATGGAGGCGGTGGCGCCGAAATCCTTGCGGATATCGACAAAGGGGGCCACCCAGCCCTTGGTGGCGGGATGGTGGTCAATGACCACATCAAAGATAATATTCTCGAAACAGGGCAGATGGCTGGGCTGGGAATCCAGCATCACCTTCTTGGTATAATCCCCGAGCTTAATCGTATGCAGACGCTCCATGGGAATCTTCAGCAGATCCACCATGACCACGTTATTGAGCCGCCGAATCTCGTTGGGATAGGCGATGGTGACGTTTTTCACCCGGTAGCGGAGCAACCGCTTCAAGGCCATGGCGCTGGCAATGGCGTCCGGATCGGCGTTAATGATCACCAGAACCTGGTCATCCTTGCCAAAAAGACCGCACAACTCGAGCAGACGCTCCTTGGCGGTCTTCTTTTTGTTGGATACCGGTTTCTTGGGAACTTCCAAACTTCCGTTCACGCCCACGCCATCATCCCCGCCGTCCGTTAAACCCAGGCCAAAACTTGCCTCCTGCCCCCACTACTATATCAGACAACCGATGCCCTATACCACATGCCGGAATAAATTTCAAAGGTTTGCCCTTGGGTCTATTCTCCGTCAAAAAACGGAACCGAGGGAAACAGCGCAGGATCGGTGTGAGGGATAAAGCGGGAGCCGGAAAAACGGAGCATAAACTCCTGATTAACATTCAATTCGATGTAGGTGATCTTTTTCACCAGCTCCAAACTGCGCTCCCGCGCCGCTCTTTCGAGGAGTATCCGCTGGGCCCCCACCAAGGAGCTGTTGCCCACGGGCTCATAGGTGGCAAGGGGTAGATCGGGCAGCATCCCCAGAACAATGGCCTGCCTCGGCGAGATATGCCGCCCGAAGGCCCCGGCCACATAGATGCGGTGCAAGTCGGCAAAGGCGACCCCAACCTGGTTGGTCAGGGTGGTGAGGATGGCGTACATGGCCGCCTTGGAGCGCATGAGCGCGTCCAGATCCACCTGGCCCAATACCACGGGCTGACCATCCGCCGAATCCTTGCCCTCAACCACCACAAACTGCCAGCCCTCACTTCCCTGGATCAACCGGTCTCCGCCGGCCTGGGGCCGAAACTTGCCCCGGATATCGATCTGCCGGGTCAGATACAGCTCCGCCACCAGATCGATGAGCCCGGAACCGCAAAGCCCCTTGGGCTTGCCCTTGCCGATGGTTTGGTAGCTGATCGCGCCGCTGTCCGGATCGATCTGCACATGCTCAATGGCCCCAGGGCCTGCCCGCATCCCCATCCGAGCCACGCCGCCTTCCAGGGCCGGGCCTGCTGCTCCGGCGCAGGCGATGAGCCATTCCCGGTTGCCGACAATCACCTCGGCATTGGTGCCCACATCAATGAGCATGCAGGTCTCCGCCTGCTGGTCAATTCCGCTGGCCAGGACCCCGGAGATCAGATCGCCGCCGAAATAGCTGCCCACGCTGGGCAGAAGCCAGACCGGGGCGGCCGGGTGAATGGCCAGATGAAGCTCCCCGGCCAAACAGGGGTCCGGAGCATTGACCATGGGGATGTACGGCTCGCGACAGAGATGGTAGGGATTGAGTTTAAGAAAAAAATGCACCATACTGGTGTTGCCGGACACCGAAAGCGCCCGGATC
>Ga0334722_10007260_pt1 | contig 10770 bp, 12 predicted proteins | sample C3_bottom_MG_FD_207210 | JGI IMG/M metagenome (GOLD analysis project Ga0334722, IMG submission 207210) | Sediment microbial communities from Yellowstone Lake, YNP, Wyoming, USA - C3_bottom | ecosystem: Environmental > Aquatic > Freshwater > Lake > Sediment | place: USA: Wyoming | collected...
CTGTACAGCGATTATGAAAGAACACAGCTTTCACCTTATCACAAAAGCAAAATGAATGTGAAATTATTTCTTGCATATCAAACTGAAGAATTAACATTTGGTGTGGAGGCATTTCAACAGACGCAGGAGAACAATGCAATTTATTCGGTGACTTCCGGCAACGTATTGGACAATGTTTATGTTTTTGGTGCTGGATTTTTTGCGAGAGGAATAGTATTGAAAGACAAGCTTGGATTTTTCCTTCGTGCGGATATGTATGACCCTGATTACAATTTTAATCAGGATAATGTTTATTCTCCGAGCTACTCTGCTTATAACACTGAAATGTTCTCTGTAATAGGATTTGATTATACGCCTGTGAAAAATGTTCACATCATGCCGAATGTATGGTATAGTTCTTATCAGAGCCGGAAGAAAAATGCTACCGGTCTGGCAAAAGCTGATTATGACCTGGTTCCGCGCATGACCATACATTACATCTTCAAATAATTTAACACTGGCTTAACATTACTGAATAATCAAATCAGTTTCTTTGCTAATGAACTTAATTACTCAATCAACTAATCTACCAATCAACTAAAATAATATGGCAAACTTTCTTCAGTTCCTCATCCCCCAGGAGAAAAGATTTTTCACTTTGTTTGAGAAATCTTCTGAGAACCTTGTAAGTATTTCAAAAGCGCTTCATAATGCGCTGACACAATCTGATCCGGAAAAAAGAAAAGAACACTTCAAGGAAGTGGAGCGGTTCGAGCATATTGGCGACAATCTTACTCACGATATCTTCAACGACCTGAACTCTACATTCATTACACCTTTTGACCGTGAAGACATTCACGGACTTGCTTCAGCACTGGATGATATTGCGGATTTCATTCACGGAGCTTCCAAACGGATTGACCTCTACAGCGTGGGAGAAATCAGCACACCGATGATTAAGTTGTCCGAACTTATTATGCAGGGAGTGCAGGAGTTGAATGTTGCCATGCATATTCTGAGAAACATGAATGGAGTAAATAAAATCAAAGAAGCATGTGTGAAAATAAACAGCATTGAAAATCACGCAGACGATATTTTTGACATCACCATCGCGCGGTTGTTCGAAGAAGAAAAAGATGCCGTTAAGCTCATCAAACTGAAAGAAGTTCTTCACGCTCTTGAGGCAGCCACTGATAAATGCGAAGATGCTGCGAATGTGCTCGAACAAATTGTGGTAAAAAATAATTAATCTTCGAAAAACGAAACGATACGAAAAATACGAACAAATGAAAAATATGCATCATGAGCTTTTTCGTATTGTTCCTACAAATTCGCTTTTCGGTGATTTTAAATAATTAACCATTATGCATATTGAATTTCTATATATAGTTATCATCATCGCGCTCATTTTTGATTTCATCAACGGATTTCATGATGCTGCAAATTCCATTGCAACAGTTGTATCTACAAAAGTTCTTTCTCCTTTGCAGGCAGTGATATGGGCTGCGGTTTTTAACTTCGCTGCATTCTGGATTTTTAAATTGCACGTAGCGGATTCTGTTTCCAAAATTGTGAAGCCGGAATCCGTGAATCTGCTTGTCATCGCATCTGGACTTTCTGCCGCTATCGTCTGGAATTTATTCACCTGGTGGAAAGGAATTCCATCCAGTTCATCGCACACGCTCATCGGAGGATTTGCAGGTGCGGGAATCGCCTTTGGCGGATTTCATTCTATCAACCTCGACAAAATTCTTCCTCCCATAGCTTTTATTGTTCTTGCGCCTGTAATAGGAATGATAATGTCTTCTGCCATCTCTGTTGTAACAATGCACATCTGCAAAAGATTCAGCCCGACAAAAGTGGATAAGGTTTTCAAACGGCTGCAATTAGTGTCAGCCGCTGCGTATAGTTTAGGACATGGAGGCAATGATGCTCAAAAAGTGATGGGAGTTATTGCTGCCGCGCTCATTTCACAGAAATTAATTCCTGACGTTGCTCACCTTCCCGATTGGGTTCCGCTCGGATGCTACACCGCTATTTCTATAGGAACTCTTTTTGGCGGATGGCGCATTATCAAAACGATGGGACAAAAAATAACCAAGATGAGGCAGTTCGAAGGATTTTCCGCAAACACTGCCGGAGCCATCACACTCTTCGGAACAGGTGCGCTTGGAATACCTGTCAGCACCACGCACGTAATCACCGGCTCCATCATCGGAGTTGGCGCCATCAGAAGATTATCTGCGGTAAAATGGGGAGTAACGAGAGAACTTCTCTGGGCTTGGCTGCTCACCATTCCTGTTACAGGAGCGCTTGCCGCGCTGATATTCTATATAGCTTCGCGATTCATTGGATAAAAGCAGGTATAGGGTATAAGGTATAAGGTTATTCCTTATTCTCCCTATTCCATATACCATATACCTTGTACTGGTTTTTTTCCGTGCCTTTGTGTCACTCCCATGTCACACATTTTCCCTATGAGAAAATCAATCTGTGTCAGTATGGCAAATTAAGTGTAATGGCAAAGTAATTGAAAGCCAATAGCACAAACCCTAACCCTAAAGGGGATAAAGGCAAACAACAAAAAGAAAAAATAAACAATAACAATAGCCGCTTCTTCAAAGTCCCTTTAGGGATTTAGGGCAAGCGGACAAAAACAAAACCAATGGCAAAAATTATCGGAATTGACCTGGGCACAACCAACTCCTGCGTAGCCGTAATGGAAGGCAGCGACCCTGTTGTGATACCCAACAGCGAAGGAAAAAGAACCACACCGAGCATTGTGGCATTTGTAAAAGACGGTGAGCGAAAAGTGGGTGACACTGCCAAGCGACAAGCCGTAACAAATCCTAAACATACCGTGTATTCCATCAAGCGTTTTATGGGACACACTTACAGCGAAGTAACCAATGAAATGAAACACGTGCCGTATCAGGTTGTCACGGGCGATAACGGTGTTCCGCGCGTGGTGATTGACGACCGCAAATATTCTCCGCAGGAAATTTCAGCGCTCATACTTCAGAAGATGAAGAAGACCGCTGAGGACTATCTGGGACAGGAAGTTACAGAAGCCGTTATCACCGTGCCCGCTTACTTCAACGATTCTCAACGGCAGGCAACAAAAGAAGCAGGCGAAATTGCCGGACTTAAAGTAAGACGAATTATCAACGAGCCAACAGCAGCAGCGCTCGCTTACGGTCTCGATAAAAAAATGAAAGACATGAAAGTGGCGGTGTTCGACCTTGGAGGCGGAACATTCGACATTTCCGTGCTGGAACTTGGCGATGGTGTGTTCGAAGTGAAATCCACCAACGGAGATACCTTTCTCGGAGGCGATGACTTCGACCAGAAAATAATTGACTGGCTTGCCGATGAATTCAAAAAAGACGAAGGACTTGATTTGCGCAAAGACCCCATGGCGCTTCAGCGTTTGAAAGAAGCAGGTGAAAAAGCGAAGATCGAACTTTCTTCTTCTTCACAGGCGGAAATAAATCTTCCGTACATCATGCCCGTGGACGGTGTGCCGAAGCATCTGGTGAAAACACTCACCCGCGCAAAGTTCGAACAACTCTGCGATGATTTGCTGCAGCGCACGCTCACTCCCTGCAAAAAAGCTTTGCAGGATGCAGGGCTTTCAGCAAGCGATATTCAGGAAGTGATTCTCGTAGGAGGCATGACACGTATGCCGAAAGTTCAGCAGTTGGTGAAAGATTTCTTCGGAAGGGAACCGCACAAAGGCGTGAACCCTGACGAGGTGGTAGCGGTGGGCGCAGCAATACAAGGCGGAGTATTAACAGGAGATGTAAAGGATGTGCTCCTGCTCGATGTTACTCCTCTCTCCCTCGGAATTGAAACAATGGGCGGTGTGTGCACACGATTGATAGAATCAAACACCACCATCCCGACAAAAAAATCAGAAACATTCTCTACGGCTGCAGACAATCAGCCCTCGGTGGAAATTCATATTCTGCAGGGCGAGCGCCCTATGGCGAAAGACAACCGCACACTCGGAAGGTTTATCCTCGATGGAATTCCGCCCGCACCGCGCGGAGTGCCGCAGGTGGAAGTTACGTTTGATATTGACGCGAACGGAATACTGGCAGTAACGGCAAAAGACAAAGCCACCGGCAAGTCACAGCACATACGCATTGAAGCCAAGAGCGGACTCAGCGATGCCGAAATTAAAAAAATGAAACAGGAAGCAGAAGCCAACGCAGAAACCGACAAGAAAGCAAAAGAAGAAGTGGAAAAAATAAATTCTGCCGATGCGATGATATTCCAGACAGAAAAACAACTGAAAGAATATGGCGACAAGATACCGGCTGATAAAAAAGAGACCATACAAAAAGCCCTGAGCGATCTGAAAGACGCGCACAAAGCGCACGACCTCGCCAGGATTGAAACCACACTTGCCGCGCTCAACACCGCATGGCATGCCGCAAGCGAAGACATTTACAAAGCACAGCAGTCCGCCTCAGGCGGACAGGGTGCAGGTGGCAGCGGCACTGAGCAGCCGGACCCGCAAGCGAACGGACACACAGGCAAAGAAAAAACAGGCGGTGATGAAGTAACGGATGTTGACTTTGAGGAAGTGAAGGATGATAAGAAGAAGTAAAATTGTTTTCGTAACTTTGTAGTACAAACTATAAATCTAATTGCAATGAAAGTATTATTAGATATTAAGGACAGTAAAGCAGCATTTGTAATGGAACTTTTGAAAAGTTTTTCGTTTGTAAATGCAAAGCCGCTAACGCCTTACAAATCAGAAATTCTGGAGGGCATAAAAGAAGCCGTTGAAGAAATGAAATTAATAAAGGCGGGTAAACTGAAAGGTCGCCCTGCCGAAGATTTATTCGATGAGTTATAATGTAATTGCCATCCCCCCCGCTGCTTTGGACCTGCCGGCAGGCAGGTTTGTCTTTCAAAAGAAAAATAATATTAGCAGGGTTGGTCGGGAGAGTAGCAGCCAATATCGAATATTGAACAAGAAATCATGAAGTCCGAAGTGAATTTAAACTTCATGGGTTTTAATCTTATTTTCCTTTATAAACAAGGTTCTCCGTCCGCGCTAAGCTCTGCTTAGTGCTTTTTTCAGCTAAAAATGAGGTTTCAATGATTTCTCACATGTGGGGAACAACTCCTCACCTGTGGGGAAACATTCCTCACCTGTGGGGAAACAATCCTCACTTGTGGGGAACAATTTCTCACCTGTGGGGAAACAATCCTCACTTGTGGGGAACAATTTCTCACCTGTGGGGAACAATTTCTCACTTGTGGGGAACAATTTCTCACCTGTGGGGAACAATTTCTCACCTGTGGGGAAACATTTCTCACATGTGGGGAAACATTTCTCACTTGTGGGGAACAATTTCTCACTTGTGGGGAAACATTCCTCACCTGTGGGGAAACATTCCTCACTTGTGGGGAAACATTCCTCCCAGTACGCCAGCCCGTACCGCAACGCTACGTTCGGGCGGGCGCTAAGTTGTATTTGTTGTTGAGTACCAGCGAAACTCCTGCTTCGTGGATTAATAAGAAGTAAGCTGAGCTACAAGGGAACAGAATGCCACTAAGCAAAGCTTAGCGGGTACTGAGTATTTAAAATCTGCAGGCAGGCGCTAAGGTCTTGCTCGAATATTTTTATCTTTGTACTGCAATGACCACTGCAGCATTAAATAAAGAAATAATGAAATATCTTTCCTCGCTCGGCAAAAACCAGCAGTCAAAGGTGCTTGACTATTTGAAATCTCTTGTGCATGAAAAAAAAACATCTTCTTCGCAGCTGCTTTCTTTTGCAGGTGCAATTCCTGCAGCCGAACTAAAGCAAATGGAGCAAGTTATTAATCAGGGCTGCGAACACATTGATGAGCATGAGTGGTAAGTTTGCTCTTGATACCAATATTGTCATTGGAATTTTTGCTTCTGAGAGTTCCATCCTCCGAAAGTTAAAATCAAATCCTCCTATTTTCTTGCCCAATATTGTTCTTGGAGAATTATATTATGGCGCAATGCTTTCTAAACTGTCAAAAGAAAATATTTATCGTATAGAAGAATTTGCAAAGCAATGCGTAGCGCTCAATTGTGATAAGGATACTTCGCTCCATTACGGCAAAATAAAATCTTCCCTTAAAAGAATAGGCAAACCAATTCCTGAAAACGACATCTGGATTGCCGCTCTCGCCATACAGCATAAACTAAAACTAGTCACCCGCGACCGCCACTTTGATTTTATTGAAGGACTGGAAAAAGAGGAATGGTAATCCAGTCCGCGCTAACCTGCCTGCCTTTGGCATAGTTGTAAAATCCCCCTGTCTAATGAGGATTCACCGAAGGGTGATTACATATCATTATCAGATTTCTTTTCTGAATGATGTTCCTTTTCTTTCTCTGTTGATTTAGTTTTTTCTGCACTTTTTTTAGTGGCGGTTGTATTGCCCGTACTTTCAGAGGATGTGGTTTTATCAGTGCTTGCTGAACTGTCGGCAGACGATGCAACACGGTGCGTTTTTCCATCTGCGTCCGTTATCGTATTTGCCATTGCCTCTTTGACGCATGTAGCTTTTTTATCAAATAGTTCATTGGTTTTATCCCGCACCATCTTGCTTTCTTCCGGTGTAACCTTGTATTTATAGGAATCGTCCGTCTGTTTACTGACAGTCAGCCATGTAGCACCAAATACCTGATATTTGTCGTTGCACTCATCAACAGTTCCTGTTTCCAGACATTTACAGTAATCGTTCACTTGTTCTTCCAGTTTAGCATTCATGCTGTCAAGAGATTGAAGGAAGTTTTTTTTCGCATTCGCTGATTCTTCTGCGCTGGGTCCGCAGGAAAAAAGAATAACCGCGATGGACGGGAGTAAAATAATTTTTTTCATTTGTAAGTAGTATTGATTAAGCAAATGTAACAGGAATATTTATGAGCGTTGCCATTTTCCGATTAATTTTACATTTGCTTCATTAACTTTATAAATAAATTATCGCCATGAAAAACAAATCATTTATTTTACTGATCACCGCCTGCTTGTCTGCCGTTTTAATTTCCTGCAATTGCAGTAATAACAAATCAGAATCGCCCAAGAAAATTGAGGTAACGGGCAGCGCTGAAATGGAATTTGTTCCCAATGAGATTTATATGACTTTCACTCTGAAAGAATACATGGATGCTTCAAAGAAAAAAATAAAACTTGAAAACATTAAAACAGATTTTCTTGCTCTCTGCAAAGAAGCAGGCGTGGCTGACAGCAACATCAGCATATCCAGCTATACGGGTAATGAGCGATGGGATTATTACTGGTACAAAAGGCGCAAGTCCGAACCTGATTTTATGGGGTCTATTTCGTATGCCGTAAAAGTAAGTTCAACTGACAAGCTGGACAAAATAGTATCGGGTTTAAATGAGAATGCAATAGATAATTTCAGCATCAGCAAAACTTCGCATAGCGACATTGAGCAATTTCGCAAAGATGTAAAAACAAAAGCGCTCATTGCCAGCAAAGCAAAAGCTGAATACTTAGCCAAAAGCATTGGAGAAGAAATAGGCGAGGCATTGCTTATTCAGGAAATTGAAAATAGCTATACCGGTTATTATTCAAACGCATATAGCAACAGCAATGTGGTGAGCCAGACAGCAATGAGCATGGAAGGCGATAATTCATCAGGTCCCAATTTCCAGAAAATAAAACTGCGCTACGAAATGAAGGTTGAGTTCAAGCTGAAGTAGTCGAATAGCCCCGCCATCGCGGAACAACTCCCCGCCCGTGGGGAAAAACTCTTCACCTGTGCTGGTAGATTTATCTCATCAAAGAAAAAAATAATAGAATGTGTTGGTTGGGGCAAGCATACAGGTGCGGGAAATAATTTTGAAAATTAATTTCTTATCTTTGTAAAAAGAAGAATAAATGCCAACAATATTATTAATTGCCGGATGGCGTTTCTTCTTTTACTCAAATGAAAACAATGAGCCGATACATATTCATGCACAGCACGCAGAATCAGAAATCAAATTCTGGATTGATGTCAAGGGATTTGAAATCAAGGAAGCATTTGCATATAAATTGTCTCCTCGTCATAAAAGAGAAGTGAAGAAAATAATTTATGAGCATTTGGATTACATAATTGATCAATGGAGAAGGTTTCAAAAGAAAAAAAAGTAAAATGGCGAAAGTGAAAGTAAAAATAAAAGATAAGTTCCTTGAGCTTGAAAAGTCAGGCAAGAAATATTCTTTCGAGCTGAAAAAACTTTCTAAGCGTTTAGCTAAAGCAACTGAGGAAGAGTTAAAAGAGTTTACTGTGTCGCCTTCTGGCTATGGAATTCACTGGTATAAAATAGATGAGGATATTTCCATCCCATCTCTACTGAACGAACCGATTGTACCTTATGGGAAAAAGAAGGTATAAAAATCAAAAAGAGTTTAAATGGCTCACAATGGACAACAATACTTTTGAAAAGGTTTGAAAAGCAGAAAATTGTATTTGAGTGATCTGACTACCGCCAGGCAGGCGCGAAGATTTTTCTTCATTTTTTTTTTAACTTATTTTCCTTTATAAACAAGGTCCATCATTTTTTCATCTTTCCTGTAAATATCAATATATAGATGAAGTCCTGTTGAATCGGCATCGGCAGTGTAATACTTAACGTAGATGGGAACAGGTTTTCTTATATCAATCTGACGCTGTTCACCTGCAACAAAAAAACTCATCAGCGAGTCATAGGGCAATTTCAAGGTGTCATCACGAATAAGAATGCGCGCTGTTTCAATAAACTTTTCAAGTCGTATGCATCCATGACTTTGGTAGCGGTAAAAAGTAGTGAAGTATTTTTTGCTGTTCGTATCGTGCATATAGACACCGTACTTATTATGAAAATTAAACATGCATATGCCCAAGCTGTTCTCATCGCCAATGCGCTGCCTGAATTTGAAAGGCAAATAATCTTTATTGTATTTCTTCCATTTTAGTTTGGAAGGGTCGAGCACATTTCCTTTGTAGTTGACCACTTCAAAACCTTTGCTCCTTAAATAACCTGTATCCCGCTTCACCATCGGCAGGATTTCTTTTATCGCAATGCTGTAAGGAACATTCCAATAGGGATAAATGATCATGTAATTTATTTTGCTTTTTAACTGCGGTGTCTGCGTTTCCGGCTTGCCCACCACCACTTTTGAATACAATAAAAGAGTATCCCTTTTCTTCTTTTTATCGTACTCCCACACATGCAGGTCGGCAGAAGGGATATTCACCCAGAAATATATCTTCGGAAACTCCTTTGGTTCCCAGCGCCAGCGCTCCAAAGCCATTTCCATCTGACGTATCATTTTTTCTTTGCTGTACGACAGCGCTTGCCTTGTGTATTTTCCCAGCTTGCCATCGGGTTCTAAATTCATCTTTTTCTGAAATTTCTTTATTGCCTTCGCCAGTTTGATACTGTCGTTGCCTTTTGCGGTGCTGTCGTAATCACCCGTGATAAGCAAGCGCGCTTTTAATTCAGAACGTAAAACAGAATCGGGAGTATTAATAAATGAAATAGAATCCCATTCCAGTTTTTCATTTTCTAAAATGAATTTCTTCAACTCATTCTTTAAAAAACGATAGCCCTCGTGTTTGGGTTCAACGGAATCAAGAGCGGTTCTTATTTGCCGGTTCTTTAAACCATCATTTAATATGCTGAGCCAGTTCGAATCCAGTTTTTGAGGATTCCAGACGAGGAGCAAACTGTCAGGATAAAAGCGCCCCTTAGCCAGGTGTGCGCCAAATTTGAAATAAGCATCGCTTAATAATATTTCTGTTTCAGCTATGGCGAAAGCATCGTAGGAGCTATCTTTTACATTAAATATTTTTTCTTTCAGCTCTTCTAAATGGGAATAATGGTAATCATCGGGAATTAAACCGTAATAACGGGCTTCTTTAATTATTTTCACCAAACTATCTCCGGCAGAATTGTAAATTCCTTTATCAGTCCAGAATGGGGAAGTGGTTTCAAAAACCGGTTTAATAAAAAGTAAAGTTCTTATTGTATCGTTCAGCAAGATGAGTGTGCTGTCATTAAGTTGTTTAGAAAAAATAGATTCTATTTCAGATTTAACGACCGTATTTATTTTCTTTACTTTTTTCACTTCAACCACCTTTTCCACAACCGTAGTATTGTTATTGCAGGAAATGAGAATAAATAAAAAGGAAAAAAGAAAAAAATACTTGGGAAAAGAAGTAACAGGATTTTGCATGTGAAATAGTGACTATCAAACATACAAAAAATGACAGAAACAAATCTCAGGATTTTCCTAACCCCGTGATGCGGTGTGCTTGATAGAGAAATCCTGACAATGAATTTTTCCCTTTCGTCTTTTATTAAGTTCTGTTGAACGAAAACCTTAGCAGTTTTTCTTATTTAAATCTACCTTTGGTCAAAAAAAAGTATGAAAATTCTACTTATTGAAGATGACGCTCTGCTTTCTATATCGCTGACATATTTATTAAATGAAAGAGGGCATGAAGTGTTTCACGCTGAAAACGGAAGAAAGGCAATAGAGATTGCGATAGATAATCACATTGATTTGATAATCTGTGATTTTATGGCGACTCTTATTACGGATGTTAATTTTTTGCGCATACCCAGGAAATTAATTTTTTCAAATACCCCGTTGATTGTTACCTCCGGATTAAAAAGCGGAGAAGAAATATTAAAGTTTCATAGGATTGAATACAATTATTTTGTCAATAAACCAATCCGGTTTGAAAATTTACTGGATGTGGTTTATCAGTGCAGCAAAAAAGCAGCAGTAGAAAATTCGAA
>Ga0334722_10007261_pt1 | contig 10769 bp, 8 predicted proteins | sample C3_bottom_MG_FD_207210 | JGI IMG/M metagenome (GOLD analysis project Ga0334722, IMG submission 207210) | Sediment microbial communities from Yellowstone Lake, YNP, Wyoming, USA - C3_bottom | ecosystem: Environmental > Aquatic > Freshwater > Lake > Sediment | place: USA: Wyoming | collected...
AGCGCGTCCTTGCCGAGGAAGGTGCCGCGCAGGCCGAGCGCGAACATGGCCATGACGCCGATGGGAAAGTCCCAGTTGGACGTGTGCGGCGCGACGATGATGACGAACTGGCGGAGATTCGGGAGCTGGCCATCGAAGCGCCAGCCGGTGAGCAGCATGAAGCTCTTGGCGACGCCGCGGGTGAGGAAATTGCCGCGCCGGTGGATGAGTTCGCCGACGGGAGGGGTAAGTGGCTGGGCCATGACCCGGCGGAACCTAACGGGCAGTCGGTGGGTGGCAAGACGGTGCGCGCGGCGGCGCGATGCCGATGGCGCCCTCGTGGCCGCACGCAGTAGCATTCACGCGTCCTTCTCCCTCGTCCCTGCCCATGGCCCTCGCTCTCCGACGCGCTCTCATCCTGTCGCTGCTCGCCCCAGCATTCCTGGCGGCGCAGCGGCCCACCAGCGCCACCGACGTCAAGCGCATCCTGTATCCGCTGGCGGACGATTCCATGGCGGGACGCCTGACCGGTTCGCCGGGTGAGGCGAAGGCCGCGGCGTTCATTGCCGCCGAGATGCACAGCATCGGACTGCGGCCGCTTGGCGACAGCGGTTACTTCCAGCGCGTGCCGGTGGCGGCCGTGCCCCTCGCGACGCCGTCGCGGAGCGGGCGCACCGAGCGGCTGCTGCTCCTGAAGTCGTTCGCCGACCGGGACACGTTCCCGGTCGAGCGCCGGCGCCCGTCGGTGAACGTGCTCGGCGTGCTCGACGGGGCCGATCCCGCGCTCAAGGACGAAGTGGTGCTGGTGGACGCGCACTTCGATCACATCGGCGTCGGGCGCCCGGTGAACGGCGACTCGATCTACAATGGCGCGGATGACGACGCCTCCGGCGTGACGGCCGTGCTCGAGGTGGCGCGCCAGCTCGCGAGCGGGCCGCGGCCGAAGCGCACGGTCATCTTCGCGACGAACACGGGAGAGGAAGTCGGGCTGTTCGGCACGCGCTGGTTCATCGACCATCCGCCGATTCCGCTGTCGCGGTTCGTGGCCAACCTCGAGATCGAGATGATCGGGCGACCCGATTCGCTGGCCGGCGGGGCGGGGAAGGCGTGGCTCACGGGGTTCGAGCGCTCGAACATGGGCGAGCAGCTGGCCGCCGCGGGCATTCCGATCGTCGCGGACCGGCGCCCCGACCAGCACTTCTTCGAGCGCAGCGACAACATCGCCTTCGCGCGTCGCGGCATCGTGGCGCACACGCTCTCCACGTACAACCTGCACGCGGACTACCACCAGCCGAGCGACGACGTGCAGGGCGTCGACCTCGACCACATGGCGGCGGTGATCAACGCGGCGGCGCGCGCGGTGCGCGTGCTGGCCGATGGGCCGAGGCCGGAGTGGAAGCCGGGCGGCCAGCCGACGGCACCACCGACCCGACCGTAACCGCGACACCCCGTCGCGCGCTGCAGGTCAGGCGCGCTCGGCCCGCCACGCCCGGGCCACCGGCGCCAGCACCACGGCGGCGACGGCGCCGAGCAGCACCACCAGGGCGCCGACGCCGATGAAGATGGCGTCGTACGCTGGCACACCTGATGCACGCCGCGTCACCTCGACGGCGATGCCGCCGGCCATGGGCCCGGCGAGGAAGCCGAAGCTCCCGGCCACCTGGAAGGCGCCGAACAGCCCCTCGCCGGCGCCGCGGCGGGCAAACTCCGAGACGAGCAGCAGGTTCGGCGCGAACATCAGGGCGCTCGTGACGCCCGACACGATCATCGACACGGGGAGCAGCGCGTGCGGCACCGTGCCGTACGTGGCGTACGTCAGACCGAAGAGCAGGGTGCCGGCGATGATCGGCGCGTACCATCCGACGCGGTCGGCCAGCCGCCCCGCCGGCCAGCAGAGGAGCGCGAACGGCAGCATGAACAGCGACATGAGCAGGCCGCGCTCGGCGGGCGTGATGCGCTGCACTTCGCCGAGGTAGAGCGTGAAGGTCGAAACGAAGACGCCGATCGTGAAGCGGTCCATGAAGCCGAAGGCGAGCGGCATCCAGGTGGCGAGCGCGCCGCGCTTCCAGTCGTAGCGGTGGCCGGCCCCGACATTCGCATCGGCGGGGAGCGGCGGGATGGCCAGCGAGGCGACGGCGGCGACGACGAGCAGCGCCGCGCCGGTGAGGTAGACCGCGGACGGTCCGCGCTCGACGAGCCATCCACCGAGCGGCGAGCCGACGGCGACGCCCGTCATCAGCGAGGTGGCGACCAGGCCGAGCGTCGCGCCGCGCTTCTCGCCGGCCAGGCGGTTGGCGGCCACCATGAGCAGCGTCACCGCCGGCAGGTGGGCCACGCCATCGAGCGCGCGCCAGGCGAGCAGGGCCGGCACCGAGCGGGCCGCATTCATGCCGAGGAAGGCCGCCGCATCCACCAGCAGCGAGCCCACGAGCCACGGGCGCAGGTTCGGCCGCCGCTGGAACATCGCCAGCGCGATGGGCACGCCGACGATCCCGGTGGCCATGTTGATGGCGGTGAAGGCGTGCGCGTCGGCGCGCGTGCCGCCGACGTGCACGATGACGAGTTCGTGCAGTCCGGCCACGACCAGCGTGAGCGGCACCAGCGTGAGGAAGGTGGCGAGGGCGATGGCGCGGCGGGCCGCGCGGCGGGAGGGCGTGGCGCTCGGCGCGATCACCGGAACCCGTCCTCGTAGAGCTCCGCGAGCTTGCGCAGCGTGGTGCTGAAGTCGCCGGTGCGGTCGGCCACGGCGAGCGCACCGATGAGGTCGGCGGTCATGTGCGGAGCGCCGGCGAACGTCTCGTGCAGCTGGCCGGCGGCGAGCTGGTGCTCGTCCATGGCCTGGACGAAGGCCGAGAGCGGCGGGTCGGCCGCCGCCTCGGCGGCCAGCCGGATGGCCCGCGGCAGCGGCAGCCCCGCTTCGACGCCGGTTGCCAGTGCACGTGCGAACCGGGCCCGCACGAGCGGCGGCCGGGCGCCGTAGCGCTGTGCGGCGGCGGCGAGGAACGATCCGCCCGACGTGACCCAGGCGATGCAGCCGGTGGCGACGAAGCCGACGTACGCCGCCGTCTTGCCGAAGTAGAGCAGCGGGAAGGGTGCGATGAACACCATGCAGAGGGCGGTGAACATCGGGTACGCCATCTGCTTCTTGATCCAGAGGATGAGCCGGTGCTTGGCGCGGTAGAACTCGGCGAGCAGGTGCAGCGCCTCCTCGAACGTGCCGGTCTCTTCCCCGAGCTCGAGGATGGCGCGCTCCATCGGCTCGAACCGCTTGCCGCCGGTGCGCACGAGGTAGGTCACGCGCTGCCCGCGCCGCGCGCCGTCGAGCAGCCAGTCGCGCATCTCCTCGACATGCGGCGCGCCGCGCTTGCCGATGGTCTTCAGCGCCTTCTCGTTGGTGAAGCCGGCATGCACGGCGGTGCGCCACATGCGATAGAACTCCTCGCGGTGGCGGCCGTCGTCGAGGGCGCGGTAGGCGCTGAGAAAACTCGGCACGGGCTGAAGATAGCGGGGACTACGGGGCGGGGCATGGTTCAGGGGGCCGGGTGTGGTGCGGGGTGCAGGGTGTGGTGCAGAGGCAGGGGCAGGGTGTGGTGCAGGGGACTGGGGACGGTGCAGGGGGCAGGGTGTGGTGCAGGGGTGCGGGGAGTAACGAAAGCCGTACATTCTCCCCTGCACCGTGCACCACACCGTGCCTTTGCACCCTGCACCACACCGTGCCTTTGCACCCTGCACCACACCGTGCCTTTGCACCCTGCTCCACACTCTGCCCCCTGCACCACACTCTTTCCCTGCACCGCATCCCCACGTGCCGACCGATTCAAACTTCGACGAACTCGAACTTCTCATCCGCGCCAAGTACGCGCTGATCGTCGTGGACACCGTGGAGGTGGAGCGCGCCGAGCAGGGGCTCGCGCTCTCCTCGTCGCGCCTGAACCTGCTCTACTTCTCGTGGAGTCGGTCGCGCGGGCTGCGGCGCGGCGTGCTGGCGTCGGATCCGGTGATGAGCGACACGAAGGAGCCGGCCAAGGCGCTGGCGGTGGCGATGGAGGAGGGGGCCGGCCTGTTCCACTTCCGCGGACTTGGCGCACATCTCGACGATCCGCTGGTGGTCAGCCACGTGCTGGATGTCGTACAGCAGTTCAGCACGCGCCGCGGCGCGCTGGTGCTCACGGGGCACAACATCCACCTGCCCGACGCGCTGCGCCCGCATGCGACGGTCATCCGCCTGTCGGGCGCGTCGTTCGACGATTACCGGCAACTGCTCGAGCGCTTGATCCGCGAGTACTCGACCAAGATGCCGGTGAAGGTGGAACTGACGCGCGAGGACCGGCTGCGCCTGGTGAACAACCTCACGGGGCTGACGCTCACCGAGGCGGAGAAGATCATCACGCGGCTGATCGTCGAGGACGGCGCGCTGCGACCGCACGACATCGAACGCGTGAACTCGGCCAAGCGGCAGATCGTAGAGCAGGACGGGTTGCTCGAGTTCTACCCGCACACCGAGGGGCTCGACCAGGTGGCGGGACTCGGCGGGCTCAAGGCATGGCTGGCGCGCCGGCGCGCGGTGGTCGCCGACCCGCGCCGCGCCGAGGAGTACGGGCTCGGCTTTCCGAAGGGTGTGCTGCTGCTAGGCGTGCCCGGCTGCGGCAAGAGCCTGTGCGCCAAGTCGGTGGCGCACGAATGGGGGCTGCCGCTGCTCAAGCTCGACCCGTCGAATCTGTACGACAAGTACGTGGGTGAGAGCGAGCACAACTTCAAGCGGGCGATGCTCACCGCCGAGCGGCTGGCGCCGATCGTGCTGTGGATCGACGAGCTCGAGAAGGCGTTCGCGTCGGCGAGTGCCGACGCCGACGGCGGCGTGTCGCACCGCATCTTCGGCACGTTCCTCAGCTGGCTGCAGGACCGCCAGGGCGACGTGTTCGTGGTGGCGACGTCGAATGACGTGGCCAAGCTGCCGCCGGAGTTCATCCGCAAGGGGCGGTTCGACGAGATCTTCTTCGTGGACCTGCCGGGCGACGAGGCGCGCGTCGAGATCCTGCGCATCCACCTGCGCAAGCGGAAGCAGGATCCGGCCACGCTCGACCTGCCGCGGCTGGTGGCGGCGACGAAGGGATTCAGCGGCGCCGAGATCGAGGAGAGCATCGTCAGCGGCATGTACGCCGCGTTCAGCGCCGGCGCCGCGCTCGACACCGCGGCGCTGCTGACCGAGATCGGCGCCACGCGCCCGCTCTCACGCACGATGCCGGAGCGGCTGGATGCGCTGCGGCGCTGGGCGGCGCAGCGGACGGTGGCGTCCGGCTGAGGACTGCGGGACCGGGGGCAAGGTGTGGGGCAAGGGCAAGGGCACGGTGTGGTGCAAGGGACAGGGGTTCCCGTGCCCCTCGCACCACACCGTGCCCGTGCCCCTGCCCCGTCAGTTCAGGCCAGGATCATCACCCACAATCCCACCAGGCTCGCCAGCGCGAGCGAGTGCCAGAAGATTCGCCGCAGGATCAGCCCTTCGTGGCCGACGAAGCCGGTCGCCGCGCCGGCCACGACGATGCTCTGGGCGTCGATCATCTTGCCCATCACGCCGCCGGCGCTGTTGGCGGCGGCCATGAGCACGGTGCTTACCCCCACCTGCGTGGCGGTGAGCACCTGCAGCGAGCCGAACAGCACGTTGCTCGACGTGTCGCTCCCGGTCAGGGCGACGCCAAGCCAGCCGAGCATGGTGCCGAAGAAGGGATAGGCACGACCCGTGCGTGCAAAAGCGAGGCCGAGGATGGCGTCGAGCCCCGCGTAGCGCATCACGTAGCCCACGCCGAACATGGCGGCGATGGTGAGCAGCGGAATGCGCGCGCGCCGCAGGGCGTCGCCATAGGCGCTGGCGATGCCGCGTCGCCCGGCACCCATGACGATGCCGGCCACGAGGCCGGCGAGCAGGATGGCCGACCCGGTGGCCGACAGCCAGTTCAGCGTGAAGATGGCGGCCTCGGGCTTGGCAACCGCCACCACCGGCGGCGTGCGCTCGACGGCGTTGTGCAGCCCCGCCACCTCGAAGGTCGGCGCCGAGATGGCATTGAGGCCGTTCTTCACCGTCGGCAGGCCCCATGCGAAGACGAAGACGGCGAGGATCACCCACGGGAGCCACGCCTTGGCGATATCGATGACTACGGGCAAGGGAACGGGCACGGGCACGGGCACGGGAACGGCGTCGGGCTCATCGGCGTCCGCGTCGATCGCGCCAGATCCCCCCACTCCCTGCACCACACCCTGCCCCTGCCTCTGCACCACACCCTGTCCCTGCACCAGCTCCTGCCCCGCATCCGCGGGCTTCCACACCCTCAGAAACGCCCCCAACGCACCCATCGAGCAGATCGCCGCCACGATGTCGACGATCCAGGGTCCGTGATAGGTGGCCATCAGGTACTGCGGAATCGCGAACCCCGCGCCGGCGACGAAAAGCGCTGGCGCGACGGCGAGCGTGCGACGCCAGCCGCAGTACGCGGCGACGAGCCAGAAGGGGACGATCAGGCTGAACGGCGGAAGCAGCCGGCCGACCATGGCCGAGAGCACATGCACGTCGAGGCCCGTCACGGCACCGAGCGCGATGATCGGCGTGCCGAGCGCGCCGAACGCCACCGGCGCGGTGTTGGCGAGCAGTGACAGGACGGCGCTCTCGAGCGGCGCGAAGCCGAGCCCGACCAGCAGCGCCGAGGTAATGGCCACGGGCGTGCCGAAGCCCGCCGCTCCCTCGAAGAAGGCGCCGAGCGAGAAGGCGACGAGCACGAGCTGCAGTCGCCGGTCGGTGGTGATGTCGGCGATGTGCTCGCGCAGCGCGTCGAACGCGCCGTGATCGACGGCGAGCCGGTACAGGAACAGGACGTTGACGAGGATCCACCCGATGGGGAACAGGCCGTACGCGGCGCCGAGGCCGGCGGCGGCGACGGTGGCGGAGGCCGGCATGCCCGACACGACGATGGCGATCGCCATGGCCGAGCCGAGGCCAAGCAGGGCCGCCCAGTGGGCGCGTACGTGGTGCGAGGCGAGCGCGCCGAGCAGCAGCACGACGGGGAGCGCCGCGACGAGCGTGGAGAGCCACGCGCTGCCCAGCGGGTCGTACGGTTGCGGCCAGGTCACGGGCGGACGGGTTGGAGGAAGGCACAACGATGGCGATCGGCCGTGCCGGCAGCAACGCCGCGGGCGCCCGCGCCGCCGGCCGATGAGGCGCGCGGAGCACGGCGCACCGCAGGCCGATGGCACAATGTCGCCGGGCGCGGTATTCTATCGCACGCTCCCCGCCCACCCCCTACAGGAACCGTCCCGCCATGAGAATCCGCCTGCTCTCCGCCCTCGCGCTCGCCCTCCTGCTGCCTGCCGCCGTCCGTGCCCAGGGGGAAGTTGCCAAGCCCGCCGCGCCGGAAATCGATCCCGTGGGCAAGTACCTGGTGCAGGCCGTGGTGCAGGGCCAGGCCGCCGACTTCGAGATGGTGGTCGAGAAGAAGGAGGATGGCAGCTACGGCGGCACGCTGTCGAACCCGAATTTCGGCCAGTCGATCATCGCCTCGCTGAAGGTCGAGGGGCGCCTCATGAAGATCCTCCTCGCCACTCCGCAGGGCGTCGAGGCGCAGGCCGAGGTCACGCTCGCGGCGGACGGCACGCTCGACGGCTCGTGGTCGATGCAGGGGGACGGGGGGAAGATGACGGGCAAGAAGAGTCCGTAGGTCGCACAGACGACAGACGACAGACGACAGACGACAGACGACAGTACACGGATGAAAGAGGGCCCGCGCAGGACGCCAAGTCCGTGCGGGCCCTCCATCGTCTGTCGTCTGTCGACTGTCGTCTCTCCTACTCCTGTCGCGCGATCTCCTCTCCCGGATTGATAAACTGATCCATCTCCGCCCGGTACTGGGTGTCGTAGAGCTGCTTGTAGCGCCCGCCGAGCTGCAGGAGCTGGCGATGGGTGCCGCGCTCGACGATCCCGCCGTGCTCGAGCACGATGATCTGGTCGGCGCTCTGGATGGTGCTGAGGCGATGGGCGATCACGAACGTCGTGCGCCCGGTGCGGAGGGCGCGCAGCCCCTCCTTGATCTGCTGCTCGCTCTCGCTGTCGAGGCTCGACGTGGCCTCGTCGAGGATCAGCACGCGCGGATCGCTGAGGATCGCGCGGGCGATGGCGACGCGCTGGCGCTGGCCGCCCGAGAGCTTCACGCCGCGCTCGCCGACGATGGTCTCGTAGCCGTCGGGGAACTGCCGCACGAACTCGTCGCAGTGCGCCACCCGCGCCGCCGCCAGCACCTCGTCGCGCGTCGCGCCGGGCTTGGAGAAGGCGATGTTGTCGAGCACCGTGCCGTCGAACAGGAAGTTGTCCTGCAGCACGACGCCAAGGTTGGCCCGGTAGTCGCGCAGCCGCAGGCCGGCGAGGTCGCGGCCGTCCACCAGGATGCGCCCGCCGTTGGGGCGGGCGAAGGCCATGATGAGCGAGATGAGCGTGCTCTTGCCCGAGCCGCTCGACCCCACCAGCGCCGTCGTCGTCCCGGCCGGGGCATGGAACGACACGTCCCTGAGCACCGGCACGCCCTCGCGGTACGCGAAGCTGACCGCGTCGAACGCGATCTCGCCGCGCAGGTCGGTCACGCGCTCGTGCTCGGCGTCGTGCTCGTCCTCGGTGGGCGTCTGCATGATCTCGCGGATGCGGTCGAGGCCGGCGAAGGCCTCGGTGATCTGCGTGCCGATGCTCGCGATCTGCACCACCGGGAAGGCCACCATGACGACGAAGAAGACGTACTGGAACAACTCGCCCGCCGTCATCGTCCCGGCAATGAGGGCGCGCCCGCCGAAGATGATCAGCACGACGTAGATGGCGCCGATGACCACGGTGGCCAGTGCGCCCATCGCCGACGTCCCGGTGATCGTCTTCGCGATGTTGCGGAACAGCCGGTGGGCGCCGAGGGTGAAGACCTTCTCCTCGCGCTTCTCGGCGGTGTAGACCTTCACCACGCGCGCGCCGCCGAACGCCTGGCCAAGCCGCCCGCTCACCTCGGCGGTGATGACGCTGCGCTCGCGGAAGACCGGGCGCAGCGTCGTGAACGCGTACGCCATGCCGCCGCCGAAGACGGCAAGGAAGAGCAGCGTGGCCAGCGTCATCTGCCAGTTCAGATAGAACAGCACAACCAGCGCCACGGCCGCGGTGAGCAGGCCGCCCACGAGCTGGATGATGCCGGTGCCGATGAGGTTGCGGATTCCCTCGGCGTCGTTCATGACGCGGTTGATCAGCACCCCGCTCTGCGTCTCGTCGAAGAACGAGACGGGGAGACGGAGCAGCCGGGCGTGCACCCGGCGGCGCAGCTCCGTGATGGCGCGCTGGCCGGCCACGCTGATGACCTGCGACAGGGCGAACGAGGTGACGGCCTGCACGATGGAGGCGCCGCCGACGGCGAACGCCAGCGGCCAGAGCAGCTCGAAGCGGTGCTTGCCGACCACGTCGTCGAGCAGCCACTTGGTGCTGGTGGGTCCGACGAACCCGGCCGCGCGGCTCACGAGCATCAGCGCGAAGCCGATGGAAAGCGTGCGGCGGTGCGTATGCATCAGGGCCTTGGTCTCGGCCCAGGCCGCCTTGTAGTCGGTCTTCTTCTTTGCGGGAGGCTTGGGCGCCGTCATCGAGGCTCCACGGGGGGAATGGCACGGGGCGGACGGCCCTGGAGAGCCAGCATCGTTCCCGGATCATCGGAAAGTATCGCGTTGACGCCGCCAGCCCAAAGGCGCCGGGCCAGGCGCGGGTCGTTGACGGTCCAGACGTGCGTCGGGACGCCGCGCGGCCGGAGCATGCGGGCGAACCGCACCACGGGCACCGGCAGCAGCTTCCAGACCGGAGGCACGCTGCACGCCTGGTAGGTGACGTCGCCCGCCCCGCGGAACGTCAGCGCCCGCAGGTACAGGCGCTCGACGTCAGGCCGCGACGCCGTGATGTGCAGGCCGCGGCCGCGCAGGCGCGCATGCGCCTCGTCGCTGAAGCTGCCGACGACCACCCGGCCGCGTGCGCCATGCCGCTCGAGGGCCGCGACGAGCGCCTCGGTGACCGCCGGCGCCTTGACCTCGATGATGCAGGGGGTGTCGGGAAAGGCCGCGAGCGCCTCGTCGAGGGTGGGAATGCCGATGCCCCGGCCGCGATACGGATAAGTGCGGCCGCCGTCTCGCGTGAAGCGATAGCCGGCGTCGAGGGTGCGCAACTCGGCGAGCGAGCGATCGGCCAGCGGCCCCGTGCCGTCCGTGGTCCGGTCGAGGGCTGGATCGTGCATCACCACGGCCACGCCATCCGCGCTGAGCTGCACGTCGAACTCCAGTCCGTCGGCGCCGAGCGCGAGCCCCTGCCGAAAGGACTCCATGGTGTTCTCGGGGGCGTGCATGGAGTTGCCGCGGTGCGCAATCACGAGCTGCGCGGAGGGATCGAGCAGGTTGAGCATGGCTCTCAATCTACGCCGGCGGGTAATGGAAACGCAGAACGGCGGGGCGACCCTCGCCCCGCCGTTCTTTCCAGCCTCTGGTGTCTATCTGTTATTTCTCTGTAGTCTCTCTCAGAAGTTGTACTGGATGCGCGTCATCACCAGCCGGCCGATCGCCGCGCCGCCGACGAACTCCTGGTGCTTGAGGTTCAGCATGTTCTGCGCCATCACCGACAGCATCGCGCCGCCCAGGAAGTTCGGGCGGAGCGTCAGCGAGGCGTCGAGCAGGTTGTAGCCCGCGATCTGGCCGATGTACACGCCCGAGTTGCCCGGGAACGACGCCGTGCGGCGGAAGCGCAGCTCGCC
>Ga0334722_10007262_pt1 | contig 10769 bp, 10 predicted proteins | sample C3_bottom_MG_FD_207210 | JGI IMG/M metagenome (GOLD analysis project Ga0334722, IMG submission 207210) | Sediment microbial communities from Yellowstone Lake, YNP, Wyoming, USA - C3_bottom | ecosystem: Environmental > Aquatic > Freshwater > Lake > Sediment | place: USA: Wyoming | collected...
CCGTGCATGCCGAATACGCCGTCGTGCCCCGCAACCTGCTGGCTCCCCTGCCGGACGGGGTTGACTTCGAGTCGGCTTCCTTTGCCACCCTGGCATCCGTCTCCCTGCATGGTTTCCGCCTGGCGCAACCCCAGGTGGGTGAGAACATCGTTGTCATCGGTCTCGGTCTGCTCGGATTGCTGGGCATGCAGATCGCCCTGGCATCCGGTTGCCGCGTCCTGGGTGTGGACATCGATCCCGCCCGGGTCGAATGGACCAAAAAAGCCGGTGTGCAGGCCGTCCTGCGCCCTCAAGCAGAGGAAGCCACCCTCGCTTTCACCAACGGCCGCGGGGCGGATGTCGTCCTGATCTGCGCCGGGGACACCTCCGCCGATGCGGTCACCCTGGCGGGACTGCTGGCGCGCGACCACGGTCGCGTGGTGGCGGTCGGCGTGGTCGGGCAGGACCTGCCCCGCCCGCTCTACTTCCAGAAGGAACTCTCCTTTGTCACTTCACGCTCCTACGGTCCCGGGCGTTATGACCCCTCCTACGAAGAAGGCGGTTCAGATTACCCCTACGGTTACGTGCGCTGGACGGAAGGCCGCAACCTGGCTGCCTGCGTGGAGCTGATCGCCTCCGGTCGCATGAATGTGAAGTCGCTCATCACGCACCGTTTCCCCATCGAAAAAGCTGCCGATGCTTATGCCCTCATCACTGGCAAGGTTAAAGAACCTTTCCTGGCCGTGGTGTTGACCTACCCGCAGGAAGCCCAACCCGTCACTTCCAACCGCATTCCTCTCTCTGCCGGGAATTCCCCATCCAGCGCCGCAGTCAAATTGGGGGTGCTGGGCGCCGGGTTGTTCGCCAACGCCGTCCTGCTGCCTGCCATCAAGAAACAGAAGGGCATCGAACTGGTCGGTATATCCTCTTCCGGGGGATTGCATGCCCACCACTCGGGTGCAAAATTTGGCTTCAAATATGCCGCCTCCAGCGATGACGAACTGCTGCAAGATCCCGATATCAATACCCTCGCCATCCTCACCCGCCACGATTCACATGCTTCCCTCTCCATGCAAGCCCTCCAGGCAGGCAAGCATGTCTTTGTTGAAAAACCCCTGGCAGTCGATTCCGCCCAACTGGACGAGTTGGCTGCGCTGTTAAATTCAATGGGTGACCTGCCCCTGCTGATGACCGGCTTCAACCGCCGCTTTGCCCCGCTTGCCCTGAAACTGCAGGCTTTCCTGGCGGACCGGCACGAACCCCTGGTCGCACATTACCGCGTCAACGCCGGGCTGCTGCCGCTCACCCACTGGCAGCATGACCCGCTCCAGGGCGGCGGTCGCATCATCGGGGAAGGCTGCCACTTCATCGACTTTCTCACCTTCCTGGTGGGCAGCCCCCCGACCTCGGTCACAACCCACGCTCTTCCGGACGCCGGGCGCTACCGTGAAGACGTGCTCAGCATGACCTTCACCTTTGCGGATGGCTCGCTGGGTGTGGTCGATTACCTTGCCAATGGAGACAAAGCTTTCCCCAAGGAAAGGGTGGAGGTCTTCTGTGCCGGGCGCGTGGCAGTGCTGGACGATTACCGCTCGCTCGAGATGGTGCAGAACGGTCGCCGAACGCGGATCAGATCCGCCCTGCGCCAGGACAAAGGACATTTCAACGAATGGCAGGCTTTCATCGCCGCCATCCAAGCGGGTGGACCCCCGCCCATCCCGTATGTCCACCTGCTGGGTGTGACGCGTGCTTCCTTTGCCGCCATCCGATCCCTGCGCACCAACCAGAAAATAATTATTTGATCACCAAGATCGAATGAATCATATCGAAGAACTGCGCACCCTGGTCGGTCACCGTCCCATCCTGATGGTCGGTGCGGCTATTCTCATCCAGGACTCCCACCAGCGTCTGCTCTTGCTGCAGCGCTCCGACAGCCAGGCCTGGGGTTTGCCCGGCGGTGCGGTCGAGCCCGGTGAAGTGGTGGAGGATGCCGCCCGCCGTGAGACCCTGGAAGAGACAGGTCTTGAAGTCGGAGAACTGGAGTTGTTTGGGGTTTTTTCCGGTCCCGATCTCTTCTACGAATACCCCAACGGTGACCAGGTCCACAACGTCACCATCATCTACCAGACCCGTCTCCCCCATGCAATCGTTCGCCTGAACGGGGAACACATCGATTGGAATTTCTTCCCGCTGGTGGATATTCCTGCTGACATCAGCCCTCCACTCATCCCGGTCATCCGGGAATATCTTATCCGGCAGTCCCACCTTCCTGTGGGTTGATCTTTCCCATGTCCACACCGAACCGCCTTTCCATCGCTTTCAAAGCCCTGTGTCAGTTGGGTATTTCGCAATCCGCCCTGTATGCCATTTACAAATTCGGTCTGCTCAGCGGGTATTACCGTCGTGCCACTGGGAGCGGGGACCTTGACGACAAAAACCATTCCATTAAATTTCAATCGTTATTCGATTTCCCTTCCCCTGCTGACCTGCTGGCCGTCCTGGGGGAGGATGGCAAAGCACAATTGCTCCACCAGGCGGATGAGATCGTGGCAGGCAAAGTTCGGCTATTTGGCGCGGAACCCGTCCCACTGCAGCTCGCATTGGTCAATCCTTTGCAGCATTGGACCGCTTACGAAAAGGATGCTTCACTCTATAACGAGCTTTATACCGGCATAAAAGATATCAAATTCATCTGGGAACCGTCCCGCTTCGGCTGGGCTTTCACGCTCGGCCGCGCCTGGCACCTCAGCATGGACGAACGCTATGCGGATGCGTTCTGGACCTTGACCGAGCGCTTCCTGGATGCCAACCCTCCCAACATGGGTCCTCAGTGGGTCTCTGCCCAGGAGGTGGCTCTGCGCCTGATGGCGTTCGCCTGGTCTCTGCAGGTCTTTGCAACCTCGCAGCATTCCAGTCCGGAGAGACAGGCCCGCCTGGCTAGCTCGATCGCCCGGCATGCCGCCCGCATCCCTCCCACCCTGGTTTACGCCCGCTCACAGAACAACAACCACCTGCTCAGCGAAGCCGCCGGTCTCTTCACTGCCGGATTGGCGCTGCCCGCCCACCCACAATCCGCCCGCTGGCGCAAGCTGGGCTGGAAGTGGCTCCAACGTGCCTTCCGGCAGCAGATCGATTCCTACGGCGAATACGCCCAGCACAGCAGCAACTACCAGCGTCTGATGCTGCAACTGGCGCTGTGGGTTAAGCCCATGGCACGTCACAACGGTTATTTCCTTTCCAGGCGCAGCCTGGAATCCATGTCGATCGCCACCCACTGGCTGCTCTCCCTGCTGGATCCCGTCAGCGGCTGCGTCCCTAATCTGGGTGCCAACGATGGTGCCTATATCTTCCCCCTCACCATCTGCCCCTTCGAAGACCATCGCCCCCTTTTGCACGCCGCCGCCCGCAGTTTCATGGAATACCAACTTCCTGCCGGTGTCTGGGACGAGATGGCGCTCTGGTTCGGCGTCCCGCTTTCCGAAAGATATTTCCGGTCCCCGCGTTACCTGGGGGACAGTCTGTACGGCAGGGAATCCTGGGCTTACCTGCGGGCGGTCAAGTACAAGAACCGCCCTTCCCACGCCGACCAGCTCCATCTGGACCTGTGGTGGCGCGGGTTGAACATCGCCCGGGATGCCGGCACCTACCTGTACAATGTCTCCCCGCCCTGGGATAATGCCCTCACCCATACCGCTGTGCATAACACCGTCAGCGTGGATCACAGCGAGCAGATGACCCGAGCCGGACGCTTTCTTTACCTGGACTGGGCATCTGCCTGGCAGAAGCATCCCATCGAATCCGACGAGACCGTCCTGCAGCGCGTGGTTGCCGGTCATGCCGGGTACCGCCGCCTGGGAGTCCGCCACGAACGCACGGTCACGGTCTTCAGCGATGAACATTGGCAGGTGCAGGATGACCTGCTCTACATTCAGGTCAAACACCCGCCACGCACTTTCCGGCTGCACTGGCTCCTGCCCGACTGGGAGTGGCAGCTCGATGAGATCCCGGCAGGTTTCGAACTCCGTTTAAGATCCCCACATGGCTGGGTCAAGCTGCAGCTCTCCTGCGACCAGCCCGGCGCAGAGCTTTCTCTGGTGCGAGCCGGGGAACTGCTGCAGGGGAAAGGCATCCCAACCACCATTGACGGCTGGTTTGCCCCCACCTACGGGCAAAAACTTCCCGCCCTTTCCTGTGCCCTGCAGGTGACCAGCCCACATGATGTAAAATTCGGCAGTCATTTCATCTTCCCAACCACCTGACCCATGCATATTCTCCTCATCCACCAGGCTTTTGCAGCCCTGGACGAACCCGGCGGTACCCGCCACCACGAACTGGCTCGCAGCCTGGTCAAACGCGGCCATCGCGTCACCATCATCGCCAGCCCGATCAGCTATCTGACCGGTGCTAAACGCAGCGACCAGCACGCCTTCATTGTCCGCACCGAACTCGAACCCGGTCTCAACTTGCTGCGCTGCAACACCTACCACGCCCTGCACCGTTCCTTCGTCCACCGCGTCATCAGCTTCCTTGGTTTCATGGTCTCCTCTTTCATCGCCGGTCTGCAGGTCCGCCAGGTGGACCTGGTCTGGGGCACCTCGCCGCCCATCTTCCAGGGAGTGACTGCCTGGCTGCTGGCGCGCCTCAAGCGCGTCCCCTTCCTGTTCGAGGTACGCGATCTCTGGCCGGAGTTTGCCATTGCCGTGGGAGTGCTCAAGAACCGCATGCTCATTCGTCTCTCGTTGTGGCTGGAAGGTTTTCTCTACCGTCACGCCGACCGGGTCATCATCAACAGCCCCGGTTTCCTGGAACATGTCAACCGGCGCGGTGCCCGCCGTGTCGAGCTGGTCCCGAATGGTGCCGATCCGTCCATGTTCGATCCTGCCGATCACGGTGAAACTTTCCGCGGTCTGCATCATCTAATGGATAAGTATGTCGTCATGTATGCCGGTGCACACGGTATGTCCAATGATCTGGGAGTTCTTCTTTCCAGCGCCCGACTGCTGGCGGACGACCCCCGCATCCAGGTCGTCTTCCTGGGTGATGGCAAGGAGAAAGCCAACCTGCAGGCGCAGGCTACCGGGTTGGGATTGACCAATGTCAGTTTCATCCCATCCGTGCCCAAAGAGCAGATTACCTCTGCCTTGGCTGCCGCGGATGCCTGTGTCGCCATCCTCAAACCGCTGGAAGCCTACAAGACCACTTACCCCAACAAGGTCTTTGACTACATGTGCGCTGGTCGCCCGGTCATCCTTGCCATTGACGGCGTCATCCGGGAAGTGGTGGAGGCTGCCGGTTGTGGCATCTTTACCCCCCCGGGAGATCCGCTGGCGCTGGCGCAGGCGGTCCGCACGCTGGCAGGTGATCCGGCTCGCAGCCGGGAGATGGGACTGAACGGTCGCTACTATGTGGAAACCCATTTCAACCGTCCGCTCCTGGCGGAGAAGCTCGCCCGCATCATGGAAGACATGCTCCAAAAATAAGGTCATAAGCTTTATTCATTAACCACAAAACGAATCTCTTTAGGGTTCAGAAAATAATTAAACCATCGTAGGTTGGGTTGAGCAGGTTTGATATGAACAAATACATAACACAACAGAGCGAAACCCAACAATCGGGTGTTTCGTTGGGTTTCGGGGCTGCAAATTTTAATCAAAGGTAAGGAATAATGCTCCTCTCCTGCCGGAGGCAAATTGTCAAACCAACCCAAGATCCACTTAATATTTGGCTAGGTGGTTAACCACCAAGATATGAAGACACGAAGTTTGTATATTTATTATTCTTGGTGACTTTGTGCCTTGGTGGTTATAATTTATTAATATTAGGAGTACGATTTTGGCAAAAGCAGAGATCTTCGCAGGCAACTGTGGTTTCAACACCACCGTTGAAACAGAGATGAATGGCAAGTTGTGCACCATCCGCATTAAAAGCGAATGTGCTGCCATCCAGCGCATGTCGGAAGAACTGACCGAGGTCAATCCATTCCAGGAGATCTCCTTCAAACGCAGCCTGCCTCGGACCTACGAAATGGGGGTGAGATTTTGCACCCACGCTGCCTGCCCGGTGCCCTCCGGCATCATCAAGGCTGTCGAAGTGGAAGCCGGTTTGGCTCTTCCCACCGATGTGACCATTAAGATCTTCAAGACAAAGAAGGAATAATCTTGTTAATGTGTCACTGCGAGCGCAGCGTGGCAGTCTCCTCCTCTCCGGTGTCACTGTGGTACCATCTCAATGTTATTACGACAAAGTCCCCAGCTTCATCGGGGAGCAAGTACTTTCCGCCGTGGCAATCATATGAACAAAGCATGGCGGTCTCACTATTAACAGAAGATTGCTTCAATTAAAAAATGTTCCAAAAGCTAAACTGGATTAAAATTACTCCGCCAAAGGAATGTCCGCATGTCCCCAATTGATTATGATGTGATCGTGATCGGTTCCGGCGCGGGCGGATTGTCCGCTGCCGTGCCCCTGTCGCAAAAGGGATTGAAAGTACTGGTATGTGAGCAGCACAACCGGGCTGGCGGCTGGACGCATTCCTTCAACAAGAAGGGGTATCGTTTCAGCCCCGGCGTCCACTACATCGGCAGTTTGATGCCAGGCGAAAGCCTGCGTAAAGTCTATGAAGGACTGGGCGTCTCGGCTGACCTGGCTTTTTGCGAGATCAACCCAGACGGCTACGATCACATCTACATCGGCGAGCAACGCTTCGATTACCCGAAAGGCAGGCAAGCGCTGGCGGACCGTCTCAAGTCCCGCTACCCGGCTGAGGTCCGCGGCATCGATGGCTACCTGGATACCGTCAGCAGGCTGGTGGATGGCATGCATGACCTGGGGCATGTCCGCAACCCAGTCGATGCCGTTCAAGCAGCCCCCTCTGCCACTTCCATCCTGCGCTGGGCGCTGCGCTCCGGTCAGCAATTGGTCAACCATTACATCTCGGATCCGGTCCTGAAGGGTTTCCTGCTGGGTCAGGCCGGGGACCACGGCATGCCGCCCTCCCAGGTCTCCGCCCTGATGCAAGCCAGCATCACCCAGCACTATTTCAACGGCGCCTATTATCCCATCGGAGGGGCTGGTGCCATCCCCACCGCCTTTGTCAATGCGCTGCAGCTTGCCGGTGGTGAGCTGCGCCTGCACACGCCTGTGGAGAAAATCATGATCGATGACCAACGCGCCGTGGGCGTCCGCCTGGCGGATGGCACCGAATTGAAGGCGCACACCATCATCAGCAACGCAGACACCGGCATTACCTTCGACCGTTTGATCGGCCGCGACCTGCTCAGCCCCAAACTGCGCCACAAGCAGGAAGCCATCCAGTATTCCACCTCCGCCCTCAGCCTGTTCTTTGTGACAGATATGGATCTGCGCTCCGCCGGGCTCGATTCGGGCAACAACTGGTATTACGATCACGCCGACCTGGAAAAGCTCTACCAGGATGGTCTGGGTGACCGTGTCTTGCAAGCCGATACGCCCGAGATGATGTTCCTGACCTGCACCACCCTCAAAGATCCCTCCAAGATGATCAACGGGCACCACACCTGCGAGGCATTTGCCTTCGTGGGCTATGAGCCCTTCGCCCGCTGGGCCGATTCGAAACACGGCGACCGTCCGGGGGATTACAACGCCCTCAAGGAAGACCTGGCCTGGCGCATGATCATGGGTCTGGAGAAGCGTCTTCCCGGGCTGAGCAAACATATCGTCTTCTGGGACATGGGCACCCCGCTCACCAACCAGCATTACATCAATGCCACGGTCGGCAACCTGTACGGTACCGCCAAAAGCATCAAGCAGCTCGGTCCGTGGGGCTTCAGTACACAGACCGAATTCGATGGTCTTCTTTTGTGCGGCGCCAGCACTGCCTCGCACGGGGTGGCAGGGGTCACCTCCACCGGTCTGGCGGTAGCCCGCAAGATCCTCAACTGCAGCACGGATGACCTGCTGACCCAACATGGTCCGGAACTGAAGATCTACCCTTCCGAACAGCCATCCAGTTGGCCGCCAGCCCTGCAGGAGATCATTGCCCGCGGCAAGGAAAAGGTGATCTGATCCTTTCAATTCCCATGCAGACCGGGCTAATTTTCGATCTCAAGAAATATTCCATCAATGATGGTCCTGGTATCCGTACCACCATCTTCTTGAAAGGCTGCCCGCTGCACTGCCAGTGGTGCCACAACCCCGAAAGCCAGTCCGCCCAACCCCAGGTCATCTTCCGTCCCAATCGCTGTGATCTGTGCCAGTCCTGCCTGGAAGCCTGCACACATTCCGCCCTCACCTGGAGCGTGAACGGTCCGCTCACCGACCGGGAGGCCTGTCAGGTGTGCGGGGATTGCACGCGCGTCTGCTACCCCGAAGCCCGCCAGTTGGTCGGAAGGCAGATGAGCCTGACCGAAGTCATGGATGCCATCGAGCGGGATGTGCCCTTCTATGATGAATCCGGTGGCGGGGTCACCCTGTCTGGAGGCGAACCGCTTTTTCAGAAGGATTTTTCCCTGGCGATCCTGGAAGCTTGCCGGAAGCTGGATATCCACACCGTGCTGGATACCTGCGGGTACGCCAGCGCCCGGACCCTCGCACAGGTCGCTCCGTTGGTGGACCTGTTCCTGTACGACCTGAAATTGGTCGACCATGAAAAACACCTGCAATACACCGGTGTGTCCAATGAACGCATCCTTGCCAACCTGCAAGCCTTGTCCAGTCTGGGAGCGGATCTGCTGGTGCGCATCCCGCTCATCCCGGGTGTCAACGATGACCCTCTCGAGGTGCAGAATATCGGGGAATTTCTCCACTCCCTTCCGGAGACTCCCGCGATCGAATTGTTGACTTACCATAACATCGCCGAAGCCAAATATTCGGGTCTGAACATGGAATATACCCTGCCCTCCCTCCAACCCCCCTCCTTCGAGCAGGTCCAGGTGGTCGCCACCCGTTTGCGGGGTTTTGGGTTGGTTGTAAAGGTATAAAATCGTATGGGCAAGGCACGAGGCCGCGCCGTTTTTCCGGGTAGTAGTGAAAGCCCATTGTTGGTGGTGTAGGGGCGACATTTATGTCGCCCTTTAATATTTATTGAAGAAAAATGGCAAATAACCCGCAATACCACCACCGCCGTTCCATTCGCCTCAAAGGATACGATTATTCCACACCGGGAGGGTATTTCATCACGCTGGTGACACAAGGGAGGGATTGTCTGTTCGGTGAGGTTGTTGAGGGGGAAATGATTTGCAATGCTGCCGGTATTATGGTCAAGAAAATATGGTTATCATTGCCAGAACGATATCCAACCATTAATGTGGATATCTTCCAGGTTATGCCCAATCATTTTCACGGAATAATCATCGTTGACGTAGGGGCAACCCTTGTGGTTGCCCGGGATATTGTAATCCGCAATAACAGGGCAGGCACAAGGCCTGCCCCTACCGTTGGCGAAATTGTGGGTTCATTCAAATCCATCACCACCCTTGAATGTATCCAATGTGTAAATGTGCATGCTTGGATTTCATTTAATGGAAAATTATGGCAGCGCAATTATTACGAACATGAAATCCCCGTAGGGGGTATCCTCCGTGACCATTCCGAACACGAACGCATCGCCCGATATATCCTCTCCAATCCCTTGAATTGGGCAAATGACAAAGAAAACCTGCTGTAGGGTTGACCCTTGTATACGCTATTGATTATATATTGACATGGTTCTTATTTTATGCTATTATTCCTATAGAATAATACCAGAGGATGATTAGACAGGGTGTATCTATGGAAGATGAAAATATCGCAGTTTTGCTCCGAGCTTGGGAAGAGACCTATAAAAAAGGTTTATTGTCCTTTTGGATATTATTATTATTGCATGAACGACCATCCTACCCGTATGAGATGAGCACGATCATAAACAGCATCAGCCGGGAGACCATTTCTGTTGATGATAATAGCATCTATCGTGCCCTCAATCGATTTGAAACCATTGAGCTCGTGAAGAGCGAGCTTCAGCGGTCCGAACTGGGCCCACAAAGGCGATACTATAATCTGACGAAAAAGGGTTCCCTTCTACTAAAGGAATTCATTCAGCGGAATATTCTCGTCTTTGAAACATCGGATGTCGCAGCCCGCATCCAATCTGTCCTTAATAACGAAAAACCGTCTGCTTAAGGAGGTTTAAATGGATATCAACTCATTGGAAAAGCGTCTGGAGATCTGGAAACGCATTCTTTTGATCGAGACCGGGGCATCCTTCACTCTCCTGGCAACAGGCATCGCGGATCTACCCAACCTTTCCAAACCTTATTTTCCTGGTTGGTACGGGGTCTGGTTTGTCATTCTAATGGCTTCCCTTTTCCCGGGATTTATCCTCCTGCTGGGCAAACATTGGATACAAATTCCCATTCAGGAACGCCTGAATACCATATTTGGGTTTTTTGCGATCACATGGGTTAATTTCTTCGCGGTCGGAATTCGAAATGGACCGTCCTCCTCCAGCGAGTTCAACTATTTCCTTATCGCCAGTGCCATCCTGGTTGCGGTAGGATATGGATGGTTACGCCGAAAAATTCTAAGCTCCCAGGGTGATATATTTCCATAAGCTCTTTGTTCTTGGATCAAATAACGGTTATTTTTCACCCACCGTAGGGGCACAGCGATGCTGTGCCCCTAAAACATCCCGTTTCCCCTACGATTACACGCCCTGACCGGATTATAATCATCCCTCAGGAGATTACCTTCCATGCCCCTCACCGACCGAGTCCGTAAACTTCGCCAGCTCTCCCTCGATACCCGCGAGACGCTCTCCTCTGAGCGCGCCGAAT
>Ga0334722_10007263_pt1 | contig 10769 bp, 7 predicted proteins | sample C3_bottom_MG_FD_207210 | JGI IMG/M metagenome (GOLD analysis project Ga0334722, IMG submission 207210) | Sediment microbial communities from Yellowstone Lake, YNP, Wyoming, USA - C3_bottom | ecosystem: Environmental > Aquatic > Freshwater > Lake > Sediment | place: USA: Wyoming | collected...
CCACCCGTCGGTGCGCCTCTTCCTCTACCCCTCCATTGCCAGCTACGTCGGTGGCGATATCGTCGCCGGGGTCCATGCCGCCCAGATGCACAAGAGCAGCGAGGTGACCCTGTTCATCGACATCGGTACCAACGGCGAGATCGTGGTCGGCAACCAGGAGTGGATGGCCTGCGCTGCCTGTTCGGCCGGGCCCGCCTTCGAGGGCGGCGGCATCAAGCACGGCATGCGGGCCAACAGTGGCGCCATCGAAAACTTCCACATACATCCGGAAACGTTAGACCCGATGCTGATCACCATCGAGCGCACCAAGCCCTGCGGGATCTGCGGCTCGGGGCTGATCTCCATCGTTTCGGAACTGCTGGAGGCCAAGGTCATCGACCAGCAGGGCAAGTTCAACCAACACCTGGATCATCCCCGCATCCGCGACGGCCATGACGGCTACGAGTACGTCCTGGCCTGGGGCAAGGACTCCCAGACCGGCGAAGAGATCGTCATCACCGAGGTCGATCTCGACAACCTGATCCGGGCCAAGGGCGCCATGTACGCCGGTTATCTGACCCTGCTGGAATCGGTGGGGATGACCTTCACCGATCTCGACCGGGTGATCCTGGCCGGTAACTTCGGGGCCTACATCGACCTGGAGCGGGCCATCACCATCGGTCTGCTGCCCGATATCGCCCGGGAGCGCTTCTATTACCTGGGCAACGCCTCGCTAACCGGCTGCCAGTTGAGCCTCTGCGACAACCAGCGCTTTCGGGAGCGCAACGAGGTGAGCAAATTGATGACCAATATGGAGCTGGCCGAGAACCCCCAGTTTATGAACCATTACATGGCAGCACTGTTTCTTCCCCATACCGATATGGGGTTGTTTCCCACGGTGCAGGCCAAGCTGGCGGGGTGAGAGGGGAAGATGCGGGCGGCGGACCCTGTGGGAGCGGTCGCCTGACCGCGAATGCCCAAGGCGCAGAGGGCAGATGGATTCCTCGTTAGCCCCGGATCACGATTCGCGACCAGGCGGTCGCTCCCACAGCGGACAACCCGAACCACCGTTTATAAATCCCGGCAAAATCACCCGCCCAGGATATCGCGGTTGACAACCTGCTGTTTTACCGCTAATTTTGTCCCTCGCTTTTAGCCAGAGCAAACCACGTTCCCCCGGTTCCCCAGGAATCTGAAATATTAATGACCTAAGAAGGAGAAACAAATGTCCTCAAATCTCATTCTCGGCATCGCCGAAAGCATCAACATCATGGGCACCCGGAGCGGCACCGCCATGAAGGCGCGGGAGAAAGGCCCCATCCAGGAGATGGCCAAGGAAGAGACCGCCGCTGGCGCCGCCTGGCTGGACTTGAACGTTGGCCCGGCCCGTAAGGATGGCACCGAGCTCCTGCCCTGGGTAGTGCAAGCCATGGAGGAGGTCACCACCCTGCCGCTCTGTCTCGATACCACCAACACCGCCGCCATGGCCGCCGGTTTTGCCACCATCAAGAACAAGAAGGCCGCCATCATGAACTCCATCTCGGCCCAGCCCGAGCGGATGCAGAAGCTGATCCCGGTGGCCGCCGAGGCGGACTGCAACGTCATCACCCTGCTCTGGGGACCGGAAGGCATGCCGCGCGACTCCAACGAGCGCTGCGCCATGGCCGTCGATCTGATGATGGCCTTGAATGAGGCCGGCATCGCCAACGAGAAGATGATCTTCGATCCCATCGCCACCCCCATCACCCTGGGCGCCGACCAGATCGCCTCCGGGTTGGAGTTCCTGAGCATGCTCCAGGAGATCGCCCCCGGCGCCCGCTCCACCGTTGGTCTCTCCAACGTCAGTAACGGCGTCCCGCACGAGCTGCGCGGCTACCTTGATCGCACTTACCTGATCATGCTGATGAAATACAATCTGACCACCGCCATCGTCAACTCCTACGACCCCGAGCTGATGGCCATCTGCCGCGGCGAGCGCCAGACCATCGTCAACATGGTGCACGAGATGATCGACGGCAACGACCCCGATCCGTCCACCTTGGATCAGAAGGCCCTGGAGCATTATAAGTCCTATAAGGTTTTGTCCGGCCAGAATGTCTTTTCTGAGTCTTGGTTGACGCTGTAAAAGACGGCAACTCTCAAGGTATTCGAGGGGGGCTGCCTGGCAGCCTCCCTTTTTTTGTGGTGCTGACGACGAGGACAGCATGAGCGACATCCCTTCCCACCACCGGATCCTCGGCACGCTGATTGACTATGTCACCGGCGAAATCCTGGTTGATACCGACGACGAGCGTTACCGGCAAAAGCTGGCTCGCTTTCTGGTCGAGGAGAAGGGTTACGCCAAGGCGGAGCTGGAGCCACGCTGGAAGATCGAGACGTTGTTTGCTGGCTGTTTCGTGGTCTCAAAGATTGAGCTGGTGGTGAGATTGGCCGGGCGGCCGCTATTGCTCCTGCGCTACGGGCCTGGCTCCCTGGTCACCCGCGAACGCCCGACCCTGGCGGCGGCCCGAGTTTTGGAGCCGGAGATAATGATTCCGGTGGCGGTGATCAGTAATGGCGAGGATGCCGAGGTGTTGGATGTGGTGAGTGGCAAGGTGATTGGGACTGGGTTGGCGGCGATTCCCGATCGGGTGATGTTGACAGAGATTGCTGCCACCACGCCGCCATTACCGGGACCCACCGGCGACCGGCGGGAAAAGGAATTGCGGATTCTGAATGCCTTTGATGTTGAGGGCTGTTGCGTGGGTGATGCCTGTGCCTTGCCGCACGCCAAGGAAGGTTGATGGCCTGGAAGCAAGGCTGCCAATGACCCTTCGACAAGCTCAGGGTGATCGGAATGACGGAATAATTTCATCGTTCCCGCGCAGAGCATGGGAACGATGAAAAATGGCTACCAAAGAATATGTAAACCGAAGAGTGGCTGAATGCTATTGGCAGGATGATGTCAACTGCGCCATTACCAGCTTACGAATACTGTCTGAGGTTTTTCAGGTCGAGTTGGCCGACCAATTAGTCGATGCAGCTATCGGTATGCACGGAGCGGGAAAGTATGGTGCTCAATGCGGATTGGTTGAAGGAAGTTTAATGTTTATCGGTGTGTTGGGTAGGCGTTCTGGTCTTTCAGATTCGGTTATTGTTGGTTTGTGTAACGATTTTGCGGGCCAGTTTAACAATAGATTCAATAGCTTGTCGTGCGGCACATTGCGACCAATGGGCTTCAGCCCAAGCAATCCCCCTCATCTATGTGAAAAACTTACCTGTGAGGTGGTATCTTTTAGCATCGATTTTATTGCCAATTTTTTGTCGCCTCTTGAGGCGCAAGCACCAAAGTCAAGCGGTTCTGAAATAAACGGCTGATTTTATGTACCTGACCGGGTGGAAACTGTAGGAGCGGTCTCCTGACCGCGAATTCCCAAGACGACGCCAGTAAAAGTCTGGTCGCCAGCCCCGTCTGCCGGTTCGCGACCGGGAGGTCGCTCCTACAGGATGAAAACATGACATCGCCAAATTGCTCGACTGGCGTAATTCAGTATCATACAAGGTCTGGTTAGCGCAACGTAACCCGACGTGGTTCTGAAATAAGCGGCTGATTTTATGTACCTGACTGGGCGAGAACTGTAGGAGCGGTCTCCTGACCGCGAATTCCCAAGACGACGCCAGTAAAAGTCTGGTCGCCACCCCCCGTCTGCCGGTTCGCGACCGGGAGGTCGCTCCTACAGGAAGAAAACATGACATCGCCAAATTGCTCGACTGGCGTAATTAAGATACCAGGGCGCCCCGAGCTGATTGCCAGCCATACATTTTACGGAGACACAAAAAATGAGCACCGAATGGTCCAAAACCTCCTGGCGGAATTTCCCCGCCCTGCAGCAGCCCAACTGGCCGGATAAGGCCGAACATGAGCGGGTGGTGGCGGAGATTGCCGAGCTACCGCCCCTGGTCTTTGCCGGGGAGATCCGCGATCTGAAGAAGCAGCTGGCCCTGGCCGCCGCCGGGAACGCCTTTGTCCTCCAGGGCGGCGACTGTGCCGAGGAGTTCGCCATGTGCAAGGCCCCGGCCATCCGGGAGCTTCTGAAGGTCATCCTGCAGATGGCGGTGGTGATCAGCTACGCCGGCGGCAAGCCGGTGGTCAAGCTGGGCCGCATCGCCGGGCAGTACGCCAAGCCGCGTTCCGCCGATACCGAGATGATTAACGGCATCGAGCTGCCCAGCTACCGGGGCGACATGGTTAACGCCATCGACCCTACTCCGGAGGCGCGCCGCCCTGACCCCAAGCGGATGTTGGAGGGGTATTTCCGGGCCTGTTCGACCATGAATCTGGTCCGCGCCTTCACTCTGGGCGGTTTCGCCTCCCTGGACCGGGTGCATGCCTGGAACCACGAGTTTGTCGCCAATTCGCCCCAGGGGCAGAACTACGAGAAACTGGCCAAGAATATCGACCAGGCCATCAATTTCATGAAGCTGATCGGCATCGATACCGAGAGCCCCCAGATTAAGCAGGCCAGCTTCTATACCTCCCACGAGGCGCTGCTCCTGGGCTACGAGGAGGCCCTGACCCGGAAGGATTCCACCACCGGCGACTGGTACGATTGCAGCGGCCACATGTTGTGGATCGGCGACCGCACCCGGCAGTTAGATGGCGCCCATATCGAGTTCCTTCGCGGGGTTTTGAACCCCATTGGCATGAAGATCGGCCCCAAGCACGATCTCGACGAGGTGAAAAAAATCATCCGCCGCTTAAACCCCGAGAACGAGGCGGGCCGCTTGACCCTGATCACCCGCTTCGGGGCCAAGAAGATTGAAGAGCACCTGCCGCAACTGGCCCGGGAGATGAAACGCGAGGGCTTCAATCTGGTCTGGAGCTGCGACCCGATGCACGGCAACACCTACACCGCCGCCAGCGGCTACAAGACCCGCAACTTCGATGAGATTCTCCAGGAGATCCGCGCCTTCTTCCAGATCCACTGGAACGAGGGCACCGTCCCCGGCGGCGTCCACTTCGAGCTGACCGGCGAGAACGTCACCGAGTGTACCGGCGGCGGCCGGGAGATTTTGGACGAGCATCTGGTCAACAACTACCTGACCAATTGCGACCCGCGCCTGAATGCCGAGCAGAGCCTGGATTTGGCCTTTCAGATCGCTGAGATGCTGCGGTAACTTAGCGGAGTTGTCAGCTTTTTTGGCATTGACCGACTTTGGGCGTCATGGGAATTATAGGACTAATGGGAGTAATGGGAAGACCGTTTCCTATAATTCCCATTACTCCCATTAATCCTAATAACGCCCAAAACCAGGGTTGCCCCTGCCACCCCCCTCACTCCGGGGCCGGAATCAAGGCCAGATTACTCACCCCCCGCCGGGCCAGGAAGTCGGCCAGCTTGCCGCTGATCTCCACGGTGGCGGTCAGTTTCTTGCCCACCGGCAGTTCTTCCGGGGCGTGGTAAGTCACGAAGAAGGCCCCGTATTCGCTGTCGCCCCGCTCACCAAAGCGGGCCATGGCCGGAGAGCTCTTGGCCAGGAGCTGCTGCTCTCCGTCAAAAATCTTGACCGTCATGGCGAGGTCACCGTACTCCGGACTCTTTTCCTTGGGCGGCATAGCTGAAGAGATCACCAGAGCATGGGTGGCGGCGGTCTGATTGGTGAACTTGAACTTGTAGGAACTTTTTTCGGGCGTAAGTTCCAGTTCCACCAGAGGCAAGGCCTTTTTCTTGGGGGCAACCACCGCCTTGAGCTCGGGCTCCTTGACTTGCATCAAAAGCCGAAAGCCGATGCGACTGTTCTGGTGCGAGGCCTCGCGGTTACCCCGGTTGCCGCAGCGGATGCTGCCGGTCTCGTTGTTCCAGCTCCCGCCCCGCCGCACCCGGCTGGTGCCGCCCTCGTTGATTACCGGGTTATTCTTGGTGTGGTTCTTGTAGCCGTCGGGCAGATAAACATCCTGAGTCCATTCCCAGACGTTGCCCAGCATGTCGTACAGTCCAGCCGGATTGGGGGCCAGACTGCCCACCGGAGCGGTGACCACGAAGCCGTCATCACAGTCGTGGGCCGGCCAGCCGAAATGGTTGACCTTCTCGGCGCCGCGGTCGTGAACATTGGCAAACCGGCAGGCCTCGTCCGAATCCCAGCCCCAGAAGCGAGGGGTATCGGTACCGGCCCGGCAACCTTTCTCCCACTCGGCCTCGCTGGGCAGCCGGAAGGTGCGGTCGGGATACTTGCCGGTGAGCCAGGCACCAAAATCGCGGGCCTCTTCCCAACTCACGTAAACCACGGGCTGTTTGTCGTCGTTCATGGTCATGCCCCGATAATCGAGGCTGTTATGTTCGGGGCGGAAGAGTTTGTACTGGCGGTTGGTCGTTTCCGTCTTGGCCAACCAGAGGTCGTCGACGCAGACCTCGTGGAGGGGCGATTCGTCGGCGTAGAGTTTGGCGTAATCCTGGGCGCTGTACTCCTTGAGCAGAAAGGCTTTCTCCTGCTCCGATTGGCCCATCTGGAAACAGCCGCCCTTGAGCAGGACGAACTCCATACCGGTGGTCGGCTCGGTCCAGACGGCGCCGCCCAGCTCCAGTTTTTTCCCAGCCTCGGTGCTTTGCGGTCCAGTGGCGCTAACCTGGCCGGCATCAATCTCGGCCTGGGTTGCCTGACCGCTCAGGACCCGGGCCAATTCCTTGATCCGATTAGGCACCGCATCCATATTCCCGGCGCGGATCTCGGCGGTGTGTTTGATGGCCCCGGTTTCGGTGTCGATCAGCCGAGCGCTGACGGTGATGATGCTCCCCCAGCGGAAAACCGAGCCGCTGATCACCGCATCGAGGCCATAGAGTTTGCCGATCTTGGCGGCGGTTTTGCCCTCGTCCATCACCCCGCTCAAGGCTAGCTGTTGCTCGGCCAGCACCTTTTTGAGAAGAACCCGTTCTCGCAAGGCAAAGACCTTGCTATCACCCAAGGCGCTGACCAGCCACTCGGCGACGATGGCGCCACCGCCCTCGGTGCCCAGATCGCCCATGACGTTGAACTCCACCACGGCGACGCTCATCCGGGTCGGCGCCACCGCTGGTGCAGCGGCCCAAACAGACTTGACTGTCAGGGTAGCGATGAGCAGCATCAGGAACAATATCCGGCTTGGTCTGGCGTGGGTAGGCATCGTTTTGCACCTTATTTGTTTTATAGGCTGAAGGCTGAAGTAAAAACGACCAGCCCCTAGTCTCCAGCCTTACGTACCTCTTGCAAAAGTCTCGAAACTGCCCCCCTCCCTTTATGGGAAGGGGTTGGGGGGAGGGTGAAGTCGCAACCTGCTGATTCCATGGCGACCTCCCCCCCACCCTAACCCTCCCCCGCAAGGGGGGAGGGAACTTTTTCCGACATCAGCGCGAGACTCTTTATTTAAAATAATTATTCGTCGCTCGGGCAAAGGCCTCAAAAACCTGGGGCGGCTTGATCCGGTAGCGGGCCAGGGCCTGCTGCGACATGGAAATCACGTACTGGCTGGCCGGGCGGATCGGCAGATCGCCAATCGTTTTATTGCCACTTAAAAGATCGATGGCCATCTGGGCCGGTATCTGGCCCTGTTCGTAGGGCGAAACCCCCAGGGAGATCATCGCCCCGTCTTGGGAGTTGAAGGCATTCAAGCCGACCACCGGCGCCTCCACGTTGGCCAGGGTCCAGGCCATGACCTCATCGGGCGGCACATAGCCCTTCTTCCCGTCGCCATACGGCAGTTGGCGATAGCCGGAAACCAGGAGAAAATCGATCTGGCCGTTGAGCTCCAAGGCCTTTTTCTTCCAGGCCGCAAAATCGGCGACCTTGAAGCCGCCCACATAAACCTGCGGCGCCCAGTCGAACTTATCCGCCTCGGCGGTGTCGGTGGTGGCGGCCATGGAACAGTCCGAGAGATGGGCCAACCGGGGCGGGCGGCCTTGATTGCCCCAGAGGCTGGTCAGCATCTCCTGCAGCGGTTTGAACTGCTTGTGCTCCATGATCCCGGTGACATTCTTGGCCTTGTCGTCGTAGCCGTATGGGGTGATCTCGCCATTGACCCCGGCGAAGACGATCTTCATATGCGGATCATTGACATAAAAGCGGGCCACCAGATCCTGGGCGTGGTCGTCGATGGCCAGCAGGACATCGGGGCGGAATTGTTCCACCGCCCGGCGGGCAGCCAGGGAGGCCCGGCGCAGTTCGTCCTGACTATGGAAACGGTTGGTGTGCATGTAGTGATAGCGCACAGTCAGCCATTGGTTTTTGCCCAGCACCCTTTTCAGGCCTTCGTTAATCCCCTGGGTCCAGACATAGTCGGTGCCATAGCTGTGCAGGACCAGCAGACGCGGCTTGTGGTAGTTCTCCCAGACCACGAAGACCCCGGTCACCAGGAAAAACAGGGCCATGGCCGCCAGCACCAGTTTTCTCATAATAACCCCAGGTAATGCCACCAGGGCAGCGACAGATAAAGCGCCGCCACCTTCATGACCGTGATCGCCAGGTTAAAGGGGACCAGCCGCTTGTCCTGTTCGGGATAGCCGTAACCGGTCAGCGAGCAGTATTGCAGGTAGTAGGAGGCCTGGTAGGGAAGGAAGAACGACTCGGACAGAAACAGCACCATGAAGCCGATCAGCCAGGGGTTGACGCCGCCGGCCACCGCCGTGGGCATCAGCAGGGTCAGGAAGATCACCGAGGCGGCATTGATCGGCAGGACCAGCCGGACCAGAAAAAGGACCCCGGCCAGGAGGGCAATGAACAGGTGCATGTCATGGAGCATGTACTGGTTGAGCCAGGTGCAGTGCACCGCCAGCCACTGATCCACCCCCACCTCCTTCATGGTGGTGACCATCCCGGTCAGGCCGCCCAGGTAAAAGAGGAAGGCCCAGTCGATATCGCGCCGGAAATCCTTATCCTGCAAAAAGCCGAACATCAACAGGCCGAAGAGGATGGAGAGGGCGATCCACGGCACCTCGATGCGATGGATGGCGCTGGTGGCCAGGCTGCCGGCAAAGACCAGGATGCCGCCGAGGGCAGCGAGTTCGGAGGGCGTCAGCGGCCCCAGGGTGGACAACTGTGAGCGGATGGTGGCGCGGCTCAGCGGCGCCGGGTTGCGGGCCCGAAAGACCACCGACCAAAGGGCGAAATAGAGGAGCAGCAAGGCCAGGCCGGCAACCGAGGCGGCCACCAGCCAGTAGGTCCACTGGAAGCGCAGCTGCTCCTGCTCCGGCAGGTAGCCGAACATCAGAAAATTGATCGACTTGCTGCTCAGGAAAATGGCGGAAAAGGCGCTGGCTCCGGTCAGAGAGCTGATCGTCAACCGACCGGCCTCGCGCAGCCGCCGCTCCTTGTTGCCCTCGCCCAGAAGTTCCGGGACGAAGGTGCTGACAATGCTGATCCGGCCGTTGGCGGTGGGAATGATCGGGGTGAGGATCAGACCCACCATGAAGACGCAGAAGTTGTGCCACCAGCGGGAGTGGGGCCGGGCGCCGATCATCAGGAGCAAGAGGCGAAAACCGAGGCCCGAGGCGCGGATCACCGTGCCCAGCCCCAGGACGCTCAAGGCCATGAAAAAGCTGTCCGAGCCGAAGCCGGAGAGGATGGTGTCCGGCGACGCCACCCCGAAGATGATCAGGGCCAGCAGGGCAAAGAGCACCGGGATGAAGTCGGGCAGCAGGCGGAAGACCCACATCACTGCCACCGAGGAGAGGATGGCCAGGTAATAGCGGGAGTGCTGCGAGGTCAGTAAGGGATCGTGGCGGAGGCCGTAGAGGACCAGGAGCGGGACGAGGGTCGACAGGAGCCAGCCGATCAGCTCCCGCCAGGAGCCGCCCCCCTGGTCCGCCACCACCGGCGGCAGCGGGATTGGCTCCCCGTTGATCCGGGCCGCCAGGCTGGCGGTGGCCCGGTCGCGCACCCCGGGGCACTCCTTGACCAGAGTGGCTAGCTGCCGCCGGGGGATGGTCCAGAGGCGGCAATCCTCAATGGCCATGGCCTCGCCGAGATAGCCGTTCAGGCCCAGCACGGACTCCTCGCCCAGCACTGAGGGGTGGCCGGCCTCAAGACCGCGGATCGAGTAACGCAGTGAGCCGTCGGCCAGCAGGTAAAGGGTCTCGGCCGGATCGCCGTTCTTGAATAACACCGCCGCTGGCTCCAGATGGACCTCCCGGACATGGGGGAGGAGGCGGGCCAGGTCCAGCGAGCGGCACCCGGAAAACAGCGGGTGGCTGGTCAGGGCCTTCTGGCGGGCGGCGTGGTCGGTCATCTGCGGCTAGGGTAAAAAGGAGCAGATATAATCGCTGACTTCCTTGACCTGCATGGTGAAGCTGCTGTTGGCCGACACCTCGAAGGCCTCGCCACCCCTGATCGTCCGCCAGGAAGATTCCCCGGCCAGTTGCAGCTCCAGAAGACCGGCCTGGATTTCCATCAACTCCTTGGCGCCGGTATTGAAGGTGTATTCGCCGGGCAGCATCACCCCCAAGGTCTTTTTGACGCCATCGGCGAAGAGCACGGTACGGCTGGTGACCTTGCCATCGAAGTAGATGTTGGCCTTCTTGACCACGGTGACATTGGTGAATTCGGACATGGTATGTTCCTTTAGCTGGGGTTATAATTTTTAATTTTTCGGTTCGGGGTTGAACTTGCAGGCTTGAGTGGGAGCGGTCGCCTGACCGCAAATGCCCAAGGTGGCCAAATCTCCACACTTTTTCGCCCGCCCCAAGCCTGTTATTCGCGACCGGGCGGTCGCTCCCACTTCGAGCTATCCCGACCGGTTAGCCTTTGGCGGCCAAGATTAGCAAGATAATGGCGTCCGGGCAATA
>Ga0334722_10007264_pt1 | contig 10767 bp, 7 predicted proteins | sample C3_bottom_MG_FD_207210 | JGI IMG/M metagenome (GOLD analysis project Ga0334722, IMG submission 207210) | Sediment microbial communities from Yellowstone Lake, YNP, Wyoming, USA - C3_bottom | ecosystem: Environmental > Aquatic > Freshwater > Lake > Sediment | place: USA: Wyoming | collected...
CCCCGTCTTCGTCAATGGACAGGCGCAGGTCGTCCCCGGCTTTCAGGATCCCGCGCAGTGGATCAGGCAGGAACTCTGGGTGGAGACCGACTTCGACAGCGACGGCGACGGCCGCAAGGACCGCATGCACGTGGACGTCACGCGAGCGCGGCAGACCGACACCGAAGGACTGAAAGTGGCGGTCATCTACGAGAGCTCGCCGTATTTCGCGGGAACGTCAGGCGATCGCAAGTATCTGTGGGACGTGAGGCAGGAAGTGGGCGCGCTCCCGCCGTCGCGCACCGACCAGCCGGCGCCGCCATTCAAGCCCGACCGCCCCATCATCAGCAACAGTGAAGTGACCACGTGGGTGCCGCGCGGCTTCGCCGTGGTCCACAGCGAGGCCCCGGGCACCGGGCTGTCGCAGGGATGCCCGACGGTCGGCGGTCATCCCGAGGAGTACGCGCCCAAGGCCGTGATCGACTGGCTCAATGGGCGCGCCAGGGGCTTCACCGCGCGCACCGGCGGCGATGAAGTGAAGGCCACATGGGCCACCGGCAAGGTGGGCATGACTGGCACGTCGTACAACGGCACCATTCCGCTGGCCGCGGCCACCACGGGCGTCGAGGGACTCGAGGCCATCATCCCCATCGCGCCCAACACCAGCTACTACCACTACTATCGCAGCAACGGCCTTGTGCGCCACCCGGGTGGATGGCTGGGCGAGGATATCGACTTCCTGTACGATTTCATCTTCAGCGGCGCCCCCGAGTTGCACGAGTACTGCAACCGGACCGTGCGCGACGGCCAGTACGTGGCCGGGCGCGACCGGCAGCATGGCGACTACAACGATTTCTGGGCGCAGCGCGACCTGCTGAACAAGATCAAGGGTGTGCACGCCGCCACGCTGCTTGCGCACGGCGAGAACGACTGGAACGTCGTCCCCGAGCACAGCATCCGCATCTACGAAGCGCTCCGCAGGCAGGGAACGCCCGCGCAGTTGTACCTGCACCAGGGCGGACACGGCGGCCCGCCGCCGCTCGAGATGCGCAACCGCTGGTTCACGCACTACCTGTATGGCATCGACAATGGGATTGAGAAGGACCAGCGCCTCTGGGTGGTGCGCGAGGGGCAGCCGCGCGGTGCGGCGCCCACGCCGTACGCCGACTTTCCCAACCCCGCCGCGGAACCGGTGACGCTGCACACCGCGGGACGCGGCACGATGGTGGCCGACCTGTTGCTCTCGCCAGTGCGCGGAGCGGCGCATGAATCGCCGCGTGAATCGCCGCGTGAATCGCCGCGCGAATCGCTGGTGGACGATGTCGCCTTCAGCGGCGCGTCTCTCGCCTCGGCCGACTCCTCATCGCATCGCCTGCTCTTCGCCACGCCGGTGCTCACCGACACCCTGCATTGGAGCGGCACGCCGCGCGTGACGATTCGCGTGGCGTCGAGCAAGCCGGCGGCCAACCTGAGCGTCTGGCTCGTGACGCTGCCGTATGACAGCATGGCCATCGGGAGCAACGGCGCGGTGGGCGTGCAGTCGCGCGGCTGGGCCGACCCGCAGAACCACACAGCGCTCAAGCGCGGTGGCAACTACGACAGCAAGGCGGCGGGCGAACCTCTGGAGCCGGGCAGGTTCTACGACGTCACGTTCGACCTGCAGCCCGGCGATCGCATGGTGATGCCCGGCAAGCGGCTGGCGCTGATGATCATGAGCAGCGACCGCGATTTCACGCTCTGGCCGAAACCGGGGACGGAGCTCACGGTCGACCGCGCGAAGACGTCACTGACGTTGCCGGTGGTGGGCGGAGGGGCGGGGTTCCGGAAGGCAATCGCGAAGTAACCGCGACACGAATGCGTTTTCCGCTCCGCATCACCGCACCTTCGTATTCGCCGCGACCTTTCGGCTCTTGCTCGTGCGTCGGCGTGCCGCGTGGGGGTTCGGTTTCGAGTTGCGGAGGGTGTATGCCGGAAGGATTTCGTCCTCGGCGACGCGCGATGAGCGCCGAGGCTTCGTGCCGGACGGCTTGGCCATTGCGATCATGTAGCTCCGGAGAACGGCGTTCATCCTCGACTGATAGCGCCGTCCCCCTTTTCGGAACCACTGGAGCACGTCGTCGTCCACACGTAGGGAAATGGGTTCCTTGCTGATGGGTGGTACCACGACGGCCGATTCCCAGAAATCAGGAGGGAGGTTGGCGAGTTCAGGCGGCGACGTCCGCATGATCTCCTCTTCCGTCATGTTGTCGAGTTGTTCGCGATCAACTCGGCCGGGGCCGAGGGTCTTCCTGGTTCTATAGACTTTGGCCATATGCGCTTCGCTCCCGGCGATTGCTGCGTCTCGCCGATATGATCCGTCGCTCACGCACGTCGTCCACGACGCGGTCCGTGTAGACAACGGTCAATTGAATTCCTTCCACCACGCCGAGTGCCGTGATCCTGGTCTCTCCGTAGTCACGACGCGCATCCTCGCGCTCGAGGGTTGGCTCATCGAAGATGCGAGCGGCGTGGGCAAAATCGAATCTGCGCGACTTGAGATTGGCGTCGGACTTCCGTGCATCCCAGCTGAAGATGTACATGCAATATACAGTTATATATACAAGTCGTCAACCACCCGATCCGCCCCGACGAACCACACCGGGAGAGGTAGAGCAGGATAAGCGGGCAGTCTCGCTCGTCCATCACCGTTCCATTGCGCGCACGACCCCTCGTTCCTGGGTGTTGTCCGTTGTCGCAAGTGCCAGAAGGGCACCCCGCCCATCCGGAGTGCCCTTCATCTACCGTCCACCGTCTACCGTCTACTTGATCACGTACTCCTTCGGTGGCACCGCGCCGAGCAAGTTGGTGACGAAGTAATCCCACCGCCGCCGCATCATGTAATTCGATGCCATCCCATACCCGTGCGCCGCGTTGGGAATGAGCAGCAGGTCGAAGTCCTTCCCCGCCTTGATGAGCGCATCGACCACCAGCATGGTGTTGTCCACCGGCACGTTGTCGTCGGCCGTGCCATGCGCGAGCAGCAGCTTTCCCTTGAGGTTCTTCGCCTGCAGCTGGTTGGCCTCGACCGCATATGAATCGCCGCCGTCGCCACCCTTCACGAGCAGGCCCTGGTACCGTTCGCCCCAATCGTCCTCGTAGTTGCGCTGGTCGTGATTGCCGCTTTCGCTGATGCCGACCTTGAAGAAGTCGGGGTACCGGAACATCGCGTCGGCCGTGATGAAGCCGCCGCCCGAGTGGCCCCACATGGCGGCCTTGTCGATGTCGATCCATGAGTAACGCGCGGCGAGGTTCTTCATGCCGGCCACCTGGTCCTCGAGCGTGTTGCCGCGCCCCATGGCGCCGTAGTAGTAGTCGTGGAAGGACTTGCTGCGGCCGGGGCCGCTGCCGCGCCCGTCGATGCTCACCACGATGAACCCCAGCTCGGCGAGCGCCTGCTTGTCGCCGTGCGCGGCGCTGAAGCTTCGGCCACCCACTGAACCCGCTTGCGGTCCGGGGTAGGCGTTGTTGATGATCGGATACTTCTTCGTCGAATCGAAGTTGGTCGGGCGATAGAGCTGGCCGTAGATGTCGGTGGCGCCGTCGGCAGCCTTGACGTTGAAGAGAATAGGTGGCTTCCACCCGGTGGCGGTCAGCTTGGTGACGTCGGCCCTTTCGAGCTCCATCACCAGCTTCCCCTTGGCGTCGCGCAGCGCGCTCGCCTGCGGCAATTCGGCCGTTGAGTAGCTATCAACCAGGTACTTGCCGTCGGGGGAGAGCTTGACCGCGTGGTCGCCCACGTCGGGCGTGAGCAGCACCGCGGGCCCCTTGCCGTCGAGCGTGGTGCGGAAGGCGTGGCGCAGGTATGGGTCCTGGCCGGGCACGCGCCCCTGGGCGAGGAAGGTGATGGTGCGCGCCTTCTCGTCGATGCTGACGATGTCGCTCACCGGCCCATCGCCCGTGGTGACCTGGTTCTTGAGCTGGCCGGTGGTGAGGTCGTACAGGTAGATCTGCGACCAGTCGTCGCGCTGCGAATTCCAGATGACCTCGTTGCTCGCCCAGAGCACGCGGTAGCCCGTGATGGATTCGAAGTGCGTCTTCACGCTTTCCGTGAAGAGGTCGCGCACTGCGCCGGTGGCCGTGTTGGCGATGCGGAGCGTGGCCGCCTTGTGATCGCGCGGGGTGGAGGCGATGGCGAGTTGCGCGCCATCGGGCGACCACTGGTAGTCGTCCATCGAGAGGTCATCGCCGAGCATGGCGCGGTGGAAGTCCGGCTCCATCTTGAGGCGGACGATGGTCCTGGAGTCCACATCGATGACGACGCGGTGGACCATGGAAACTTCCGGGTCACCCGGGAGCGGCATCTTCCACTGGCTGAGCGTCGGGTGTCCCACCTGGTAGCGGACCATATAGAAGTCGCCGAGCTTGCGGTCGTCCTGCTGCTGGGTGGCGATCTTCTTCGAATCGGGCGACCACTTGAGGACGGCGCGATCGCTGTGCACCCAGCCCGCGTTGTCGGTGGCGTAGCCGAAATCCTTGACGCCGTCGGTGGTGAGTTGCGTTTCGGCTCCGGTGGCGACGTCGCGGACGAAGAGGTTCCAGTTTCTAATGAAGGCGGTGCGTTTGCCGTCGGGGGAGAGCACCTCGGGGGTACGCGGTGCGCGCCGGCCGCCCATTCCCGGGAAGGCTGTGGCCGTGGCGTCGCCGGTGGCCTTGCAGGTCGGGGTCTTCAGTGTGCAACCGTAGCGCTTGCCAGCCGCGTTGAAGTAGATCGAGTCGCGCCTGGCCGAGAGGTCGAGCGTGATGAAGGGGAGGGTGGTGGCCGTGTAAGTGCTGCCGGAGGCGGCGCTTAGGGTGGTAGCTAGTTTGGCGTTGTCGAAGAGCGGTGTAGCCGTCTTCTTCGCGCCATCGACGAGCAGGAATGTGACCCCGGCCGGCCGGACCGAGCGGTACCAGAACTTGCCGTCGGGTGACCAGGTGGGGGCTACCTGACCGCCGATGACGAGCGGGTTGGCGTTCTGGCCGAGCATTTTGACGGCGTGATCGTAGTCGGCCGGGGTCAGCTGCCGGTGCCCCTGGGCCGAGAGGGTGGCGAGGGGGAGGGTGAGGGCGAGGAGGAGGGTGCGGGGGTGCATGCGGGTCCTGCTCTATGGAAAAGGGAAGGGGTGGAAGTTGGAGAGGGGTTGTGGACGGGGCAATGGGGCTGCTCGCAGGAGCCGATCTTGCGACCGTCGCCTCCATACGGCCATCCTCCCTTCACCAAACGTCGCGCCAGCTCGGATTTGGAGCTTTCCATATGAGCATCAAGAAGCAGGAGTTCTACGAAGGTGTGGCTCGACCGGCTCAACACGAGCGCTCTTCTGCGCCGCAATGATTCGGTCCGCGGTAATCTGATGATGCGTTCGTCATCGCTGTTGCAGAGATTGAATGACCGTTCGCGACGGGAAGTCGTCGGCGTTGACGCACTACGGCTTCCACGCGATCGCAGGCGCGCGTAAGGCCGAGCTTGGTGCTTACTCGACAAGTCCAGATCACTATCACCTTCCAGCCTGCGCCCCGCAGCAGCCGAATCTGTCGCGCGTCTCTTTCGCGGTTTGCTTCCAATTTCTTACGCCAAAACCTACGATTTGACTTGGGTAGCCTGCCGCGCTTGCAGGAGTGGAGATGCCAGAAACAGCCGTGAATGAAAAGCACGGTCTGCGCGTTGCGAAAGACAACATCTGGTTTGCCCGGGAGGTCCTTGCGATGAAGCGAGTAGCGCAATCCCCGGCGATGAAGCTCTCGCCTTACGGCTAGCTCAGGGGCCGAATCTTCTGAACCCACTCGAGCCATTACCGCCGATCGATCATCTCTGGAGAACCGATCCATGACTTATCCGTTTCGGTGCTTGTTCAGGGCGCGACAGAATGAGAGATTCCTCTCAGACTCCGGAGAGTGAAGATGGCAGTCAAGAAGATAGGGAACATAATTTCCGGACAGTTTCCAGCGGTCGACTACTCGTTAGTTGATCTCTTTTCGGGATGCGGTGGTCTAAGTCTCGGATTCATGTGGGATGAGCTGTTTCATCCGGATGAAACTAGCCCTGTTCTTCAGATGCCGACGCTGGTTGCGAAGTCACCGTTTCGATCGATTCTGGCGAATGACTTCAATCCCAGGGCACTCGAGAGCTATCAGGTGAACTTCGATCCCGACGGTATGCACTCCGTACCGGGTTCGATCGAGGAGCTGATTGCTTCCGAGGCGCGACTGCCCACTACCGCCGATGTGGTGATGGGCGGCCCGCCATGCCAGGGATTCAGCCTACTAAACAAGAAGAGAGCGGGCGACGTACGACGCGAGCTCTGGTGGCACTTCTTGGAGGTGGCTGAAAGAGTTTCCGCAAAGGTCGTCGTGATGGAAAACGTGCCGCAGTTACTCGGAAGCCAGGAGTTTCAACTGATTTGGTCACGACTCAAGGAACTGGGTTACAGGTATCGAGTGGCCCATGTCCTATGCGCTGCGAACTATGGTGTTCCTCAAGTGCGGAATCGCGCGATCATTCTCGCATCGCGTGAGGCGCCAATTGCGCTACCATTGCCGACTCATCTGAGCCCACGTCGCAAGGCTGTTCTGAAAGCAACAGAATTCGCGAACCTTCCTGTTTGGCGCACTGTTTCGGAAGCGTTCAAGGGCCTAGGCCGACCAGTCGGCGTTGATGTCAGAGGGGATGTCTCGCCAGCGGAGATGCTGCATTTCGGCCGTCGACCGACGGACGAGAGTCGAAAGCGATATCGGGCGGTGCCTCCCGGAGGCAATCGATTTGATCTGCTGCGAAACGCCCCAGACATTACACCTGCGTGCTGGGTACGGAAGAAGAGCGGAGGCACCGACCTGTTCGGAAGGCTTTGGCGCGACCGGCCGTCGGTTACGATTCGAACGGAGTTCTTTAAGCCAGAGAAGGGACGCTATTTGCATCCTACCGCGGACCGTCCCATCACGCATCGCGAGGCCGCGAGACTCCAGTCATTCCCTGATCGATTCTCGTTCCGAGGTAGCAAGGTCGAGATTGCGCGACAGATTGGAAACGCAGTTCCCCCGCTACTCGCCTTCGCGATAGCCGACTCTGTGCTGAAGTCGCTTCGCGGCAGTACTACGGAACTTGACATGACTCGCATGCGTGATCTGTTCAGATTTCAATTGGGTGAGCGAGTCGATGCGATCGCAGTCGATGACTCTAGCGAGAAGGTAGCCGTCTAGATGCGTCGCGTGGCAGAGGGGCGAGCCTCCACCGAACTTGTCGAAGAGCTTCGGGAGTTGCTGCTTAACTTCTCCAAATCGCTGCAGAGCGAAGACCTGCGTGCCCGCGTTCTTCGTTTGGTCCCTGCCTACGCAATGCTCCGAAGTATCGGCGCGAGCTTAGTTCCTGTTTCCGGCAGCGACGCTGCGCGAGAGCGAATGCTTGCGTACCTGCTACGATATCAGAAGCTCGTCATACACGGCGATGAACTACTGGTGGTTTCTGGAATAGGAGAGTGGGCACGTCGAATCCGTGAGCTGCGTACTCAGATGGGCTGGCCCATTGTGAGCGGCGGAACCTTGAAAGCAATGATCAAGGAACAGGAGCTTGAGGAAGCAGAGTTCGGGGGAGAGCGCATTCTCGTTGATGACTACGTGATCCTAGCCGATAGTCCGGATCGCGATGCCGCGCATCGATGGTACGTCGCGAACTCAATTCGGCGTCGCAGGGAGTCGGTACAGGACAAGATTCTTGCGTTCCTGCAAGCGAATGTTGGCCGCCCGGTGACCGGCGATGAACTGATGTATGTCGCACAGAACAAGACTGAGTGGGCGCGCCGGGTCCGAGAGCTGAGAACCGAGGAAGGATGGGCCGTTGTGACAAGGAATACGGGCCGCCCAGATCTCTCCATTGGTCAGTATCTACTTGAGCACTCGAATCAGTCGGCGGCCCACGACAGGCACATTCCGGACGACGTCCGCCGGCAGGTTCTCAATCGCGATGGATTCGCTTGTCGCACGTGCGGATGGACGCGCGAGCAGTGGCGCCAGGAGGATCCTCGGACCCTTGAGTTGCATCACGTGCAACACCACGCTGATGGGGGGGAAAATAGCGCGGGCAATCTCGAGACCCTGTGCAATATCTGTCACGATCGGCGACATGCCGTGGAGCGACAACGAGCTTAAGAGAGTCCGCAGACATTGACCGATCGGTGTCTCGACTGACGGGCCCAGCCTGCCTCCTTGCCTCGCTCGCGCATGGGTCCGGGTGTCGTTGCGGGTGTGTGCGACGCCCGTCGGCCATGCAACGAAATGATGATGGTCGGGGAACTGGTGAGCGTTAGAGTTGGCTGATTCTGCGATCACACTTCCCTGAACGACCCTCTCAATATCGCTGCGTCAAGAACTTGCAGTATGTCAATACCGACATATAGTCATGACTAGGCGCGACAGGCCGTTGGTCTGGCTGCATGGCGAGGTGAAATCGCCGCCGTTCTTAGCGAGCGCCCTCCGCGAGACCGTGGACTGTTGCGCCGACGCCACTGCCCGTCATCCGCACCTGTCGGGAACGACTGAAGCGTTACGACGCGGCCAGTGCCGCAGAGGAGTGACCATGGATGCCAGAAAGAGGAAAAGGCTGGAAGCGGCCGGCTGGCGGGTCGGAAGCACCGCAGCTTTCCTTGGCCTGTCGGAAGCCGAATCAGTGCTCATCGAGATGCGACGCGCACTCAGTCGTTCGCTGAAGGTCCGGCGTATCAAGCGAGGCGTCACCCAAACCGTCCTCGCCAGGCACCTGCGCTCAAGCCAATCTCGGGTGGCCAAGATGGAAGCCGGCGACCCTTCGGTATCGCTCGAGCTGCTCATTCGGGCGCTGCTGATCGTCGGTGCGTCCAGAAGAGAGGTCGCAACTGCGCTCGGCGCGCGGGTGGCGTAGTGACCAGGAAAAGCCCGAGAAGGTTCAAGTGCCCGGTCTCCAAGGCCATCCATTCGTCGGCGTCGACGCTGCAAAGAGTCGGGGCGATCAGCAAGGCGACCATGCGCGAGTTCGACGAGTCGCGCCTGGCTACCCCACCCGCGCTCGCTCCTCGGCAGATCAAGCGACTCCGTGAGCGTCAGCACGTGAGCCAGCCGGTCTTCGCCCGATCGACGGCGCGCGCGATGGGCTCAACGGTCGCGCGAATCCGTGGCCAGCTCGTTGTGCTCAGCACAACGATTCTGTAAACCGACCAGCCACGTTCGAACGTTGTTTCGACCACGTGAAGCGGCAGCGTGTGACGCCGTGGCGCTGGAGTGCCCTGATCGAACAGGGCGGCAACAGGCACGCGAGTACCGCGGAACACCCAGGCTCCGCTGTAGCGCTCGGCGTTCCGCTCAACCGCTTCACACGAGGACCAGTCAATCATAGGCTTCAGGATAGCACCCCAAGCCTGTTAGGGATGCCTGCAGCACCGCGCACAGGTTCCCAAAGAATCGCCCCGAATCTACGCCAAGTCTGGCCGGAACGCGCAACCACTCTATTGCACGAGCGGACCGTGGATCGCACCAAGCGGCCGTGCTCACCGCAATAGCTGCTCAGGTGCGAGCACCCCCTCGGTGACAGGGCGTCTTACCCCCTCCTCGCCGCACACTCGCCCTCCCGCGGTATGGCAATTCCCGCCGTAACTCGGCAACTTGCAAAGTCCCCCCGAGTCCCCCCAAGCACCAATGTCCAGCGTCGCCCCCCAGGCTGCTGTGCAACCGCCGTCGTACCCTCTCTCCGGTCCAGGCTACTCGCCTCTGACGGCCGGCGTGCGCGCCGTCTGCACGTGATCCACCGCATCGAGCCCGGCACCTGCCTCGGCGGCCGCTACGAGGTCGTGCGCGAAATCGGGCACGGTGGCATGTCCACCGTCTACCTGGCCGACGACGCGCAGCTCGCACGACACGTGGCGGTCAAGGTGCTCTCGCCCGACTTGGCCGCCGTCGTCGGGCGCGAACGCTTCCTGCGCGAGATCACCATCGCGTCCAGACTTTCACACCCGCACATCGTCCCGCTGCTCGACTCGGGCGTCCACGACGAAGCCGGCGCCCCCTCGCTGCTCTATTACATCATGGGGTACGTCGAAGGCGAATCGCTGCGCGACAAGCTGCTGCGCGAACGCCAGCTTCCGGTGGATGATGCGCTGCAAGTGACCCGCGAGGTCGCGCTCGCCCTTGGCCATGCGCACGCACAGGGTGTCGTGCATCGCGACATCAAACCCGAGAACATCCTGCTCACCGGACGCTCGGCCGTGATCGCCGACTTCGGCATCGCCAAGCTGGTCGCTGCCGACCCGCAGGCGTCGAAGCCGGTGTCTCAACTCACGGGCTCGGGCATCTCCATCGGGACGGTCGCGTACATGAGTCCCGAACAAGCCCTGGCCGAGCCAGACCTCGATGGCCGAAGCGACCAGTACAGCCTGGCCTCGGCGCTCTACGAGATGCTCGTCGGCGAGCCGCCGTTCACGGGCCCCACGGTGCAGGCCATCATCGCCAAGCGCCTCACCGACCCGGTGCCGAGCGCCCGCCGCCTGCGCGAGACCATTTCTCCGGCGCTCGACGATGTGATCATCCGCGCCTTGCAGCGTGCGCCGGTCGATCGGTACGCGTCGATCCTTGACTTCGCCGACGCGCTCGATACGGCGCGCCGCGTCCCCACGCCCGTGTCGGGCATCCCAGAACCTTCGTCGTTCACCGCGACCACGCGCCCTGCACGCATCGTGCGCACCCGGCGCATGGTCACGGCGATCGCCATCACCTTCGCTGTCGTGCTGAGCGCCGCCGCCGGCGTGCGGATCC
>Ga0334722_10007265_pt1 | contig 10766 bp, 8 predicted proteins | sample C3_bottom_MG_FD_207210 | JGI IMG/M metagenome (GOLD analysis project Ga0334722, IMG submission 207210) | Sediment microbial communities from Yellowstone Lake, YNP, Wyoming, USA - C3_bottom | ecosystem: Environmental > Aquatic > Freshwater > Lake > Sediment | place: USA: Wyoming | collected...
AACTGTTTACCGGACACAGTAGTGCGGTAGGTGTAAGTAAAAATCAGCCGGCAAAATTAGCAGCTTATGAAGCACACTACGATTCAAATAAAACTGCTGACTTATACTTATTTGGCTGGGTGAATGAAAAAAATCAAAAAGTTAATTTTGGAATTGCAATACCAAATTTTCTAAGTTATTTGGTTCACGGCGATTTCCAAACACCAATAAAAGGATTGAATGCATTTAAGAAAGATGAGATTCCTCCGGTCAATTTTGTTTTTCAGACTTACCATTTGATGGTTGCAATTGGATTTGCTCTAATCGGACTTAGTCTGCTTGGTTTATTTTATTTATGGCGTGGAACTCTATTTGAAAAGAAATGGCTTTTAAGAATATTCGTTCTTTCGGTATTTCTTCCTCAAGCGGCAAATCAATTGGGATGGTTTTCGGCTGAAGTCGGAAGACAACCGTGGATTGTTCAAGGGTTACTTAGAACCTCTGACGCACTTTCGAAAGCTGTTGAAGCAAATCAAGTTATTTTTTCTTTAGTACTTTTTTCGATAATCTATGCACTGCTTCTTGTTTTATTCCTTTACCTTCTTAACGAAAAAATTCAGCACGGTCCATTAGAAGCAGATTTAGTTACATCTGAATATGAAAAACAAAAAATGATATTCCCCAAAAACCAAAAGTGAAAAAATGGAATTCAATTTTGATTTAAATAGTATTTGGTTCATTCTGATTGGTGTTCTTCTAACCGGTTATGCAATATTAGACGGCTTCGATCTTGGAGTCGGATCTTTGCATTTATTCATGAAGGGAGATACTAACAGAAGAATTTTGATAAACTCGATCGGTCCTGTTTGGGACGGCAACGAAGTGTGGCTTGTAACCGGCGGCGGTGCGTTATTCGCTGCATTCCCTCATGTTTATGCAACAGTATTTTCCGGTTTTTATACCGCATTTATGATCCTTCTCTTTGTATTAATCTTCAGAGCTGTAGCAATCGAGTTCAGAAGCAAACAAACGATGCAATGGTGGAGAACTGCATGGGATACAGCATTTTCTGTCTCAAGCATTTTAATTGCATTCTTGATGGGTGTAGCAATTGGAAATATTATCACCGGAATTCCGGTTGGAAGCGATAAAGAATTCGCCGGAACATTTTTGGGCTTAATTACTCCGTTTACTGTCATGGTGGGAATTACAACCGTCTCTCTTTTCATGATGCACGGTGCAATTTATCTTATGATGAAAACCGAAGGTGAAGTTCAAACAATTGTAAGAACATGGACTAACAACACAATAATATTTTTCGTTATCTGCTACATCTCCACAACAATGGCAACATTAATTTATTTTCCGGAAATGGTTCAACCGTTTAAAACCCATCCGTGGTTATTCATACTTGCATTATTGAATATGCTCGCAGTTGCAAATATTCCCCGTTCAATTCATCTTGGAAAAGAGTTCAAAGCATTCTTATCATCGGCTGCCAGCATAGCGGCATTATTATCATTATTTGCAATTGGCTTGTATCCTAATATTGTAAAATCAACAATTGATCCGGCATATCACTTAAATATTTATAATGCATCCTCTTCCCAAGAGACTTTGAAAATAATGTTTATCATCGCACTAATCGGTGTGCCGTTCGTGCTTACTTATACTGTAAGCATCTATTGGATTTTCAGAGGAAAGGTAAAGATAGATTCGATGAGTTATTGAAACATATTAGGTTCTAAAAATTTGTTATTCGCCGTATTTGATTAAATATTTATAACAGCCAATAGCTAATCATCAACAAAATATTTATTGTCCTTGAGATCTTTTACTCATCTCAACACGGTTAAACCCGTTTAGAGCCGCAACACGGTATGCTTCTGCCATTGTTGGATAGTTGAACGTGCTGTTGATAAAATACATCAGCGTGTTCCCTTCTCCTTTTTGAGACATTATTGCTTGTCCGATGTGAATAATTTCCGAAGCTTCATAACCGAAGCAATGAATTCCAAGAATCTTTAAACTTTCTCTGTGGAAAAGTATTTTCAACATACCGACAGTTCTTCCTGTTATCTGCGCTCTTGCAAGATGACGGAAGAATGAATGCCCAACTTCATATGGAATTTTCTTTTCTGTCAATTCTCTCTCATTAAGTCCGACTGAACTAATTTCCGGGATTGTGTAGATTCCTGTAGGAATATCCGCAGTTCTTAAAGTTGTCTTTTCACCAAAGATTAAATGTCTTGCGGCAAATCTTCCTTGATCATATGCAGCGCTTGCAAGACTTGGATAGCCAATAACATCACCAACTGCAAAAATATTTGGAACAGAAGATTGATAATATTCATTTACCGGTATTGATCCTCTGGAATCAATTTTAATATTTAATTCTTCCAGACCCATATTCTGAGTATTTCCGGTTCTTCCTTGCGCCCATAATAAATAATCACTTCTAATTTGTTTATTTGACTTAAGGTAAATTGTTACACCTTTATCATCGGCTTCAACTTTTTCGTATTCCTCACCATGACGGACTAGAACTCCGTTCTCACGCAGGTGATATGCAAGCGCGTCAATTATTTCATCATCAAGAAAAGACAAAAGTTGATTGCGCGTATTAATCAAATTTACTTTTACACTCAAGCCCCTAAATATAGAAGCGTATTCGCACCCAATAACACCGGCTCCGTAAATTGTCAATGTTTTAGGATTGTCTTGAATTTTTAGGAGCTTATCGCTGTCAACAATTCTTGGATGAGAAAAATCCACATCCGGCGTATGATATGGTCGAGAACCGGTTGCTATAATAAATGAATCTGCGTAGTAAGTTTTTTTTAATCCCGTTGATTCGGTAACTTCAACAGAGTTTGCACTAAGAAAACGTGCTCTTCCGATAATTAAGTCAACGCAGTTTCTTGTGTAAAAACCATGTCTTAGCTCAACTTGGCTGCTTATTACCGAAGCAGTTTGTTTTAAAAGCTCTTGATAAGTAGTACCTTCAAATTTATTACTATCGTATAATATCTGGCTTGCGTGTCTTAGCGCTTTACTGGGGATAGTTCCTTTATGCGTATTACTTCCTCCTACAAGAGAAAATTCCTCGCACACTGCAACTTTCTTTCCCTCTTTAGCGCAAGTCATTGCAGCGCCTTCGCCGCCGGGACCGCTTCCGATTATTATAACGTCGTATTTATTATCCATTTATTAGATCCGTCAGAATTTTAAATAACAACATAAAAAGTTTACTAGTTCATTTAATCAAATTTCAGAATAACAGATTTTCTTTCACGTTCAGAGAGTTTATCGGATTTGTCTGTAGTCTTAAATAGATCAAATAAATTATTCACCGGTTCTTGCTTAGATGGTGACAAATCTGAGTTTTGCTTGTCGTCAACTTTATTTGAAGAGGCAATGCCATCAGGTTGCAATGCGCCTTTTTGCATTTGTTGCTCTATTTGCGGAATACCGAGAGCTTGCTTTAATAAGTCAATTATCTCTTCTCTCAATCCCTGCACATTGGCAGCTTCAGGCGGTCTAGGCGTTGTTAAATCTTGTTTGATTATATTTTTGTCCTCAGCAATCTTTTGAACATTAGCTATCGCTTCAACTTTGGGATTATGGTCCTCAATAGCTCTCATTTTAATTTCATCTGAATCATTAGAGACTTTTGGAACGTTCGATTCTTCTTCAATAAATGAATCATCAAAAGCAAAAATTGCGTCTGCATAGATTTTATCATTCTGGTTTTGAGCTTCAACTGCCTTTAGGTCAAAACTATAAACTTCGGCAAAATTCGGTTCTGTTTCTTTTTTTGTTAATGAAGTTAAACCCACCTGTTGAATTTTAAACCGGAATTCTGATGGGTTTAAATCGAAACGTAGATGACGCAAATCTTTAATTGCAAAGATCGGATCGAAATAGATCAATTCGATCTTTCCGTTTATTTGAATGAAATAACCGTACTTTGTTGAATAAGCATCCAGACTGTTAACGTTTGTAAGGAGACGGTAAACAATCAGGTTCTTTGGCGATGGGTCTTTAACAAAAGCGCAGACATCAAAGTAGCTGATGCGCTTTGGACTTTTAATTTTTTCATTCTTGTAAATTATCTTAAAGCTATCGTTAAAATTGAACAAGTTTTGAGAGTAGATCAAAACATCATTTTTCCGAAGGTCTAAAGTTTCTAAAAGCATTTTAATAGTGTTTAGTTTTGAGTGTTCAGTTTTTAGTGTTTTGCAATAAATTATTCTTGGTATTTTTTACAACTTTACCATGAGTAAAATTTTAACCATAACTTTCTTACTAAGCCCAGCGTATTAAACCCAGTTCAAATTGGTTTATCAACAAAGGATGTTTAGGCAAAAGACGCAATGTAAATCCGAACTGACCAGTATTTTTGCAATTTATTTCGCCGCGATAAATATATTTCGATGATTTTTGCTTCTTTATTACGTGAGCCATATTTACTACAGATTTAGTGCCGTCAATTCCATCATCAACTTTACCAAAGTAGATTTGAACGTCTACATCGTCCGGAGTTAATTCACCTAATTCAACTTCTGCTAGAATAGGATATTTCAAACCTACTTTTAGATCTCCGTTCTTCTCTTCTTCGGAGATACTAAGAAACTTTACTTTATCCCAGTTTGCATAAAGACGGTTTTTCCATTGAGAAAATGCTTTCCCCTTTTCCCAATTATTTTCCATCAATGTCATCCGTTTTTGATGCGAAGCAAAATAAAATTTGGTTGCATACTGCTCAACCATTCTGTGTGAATTATAAATTGGTCCTAATTTTTTCATAGAACTTTTCATCATAGAGATCCAATTGCGCGGAAGTTTATCTTCTCCTCTATTGTAGAACAATGGAACAAGTTCTTTCTCAATTCCTTCATAAATTAATCTTGATTCAACTTCATCCTGATAATCAAGATTATCATATTCTTCTCTGTTTCCAATTCTCCAACCCACTTCCGGCGAGAAAGCTTCATCCCACCATCCATCCATAACACTAAAATTCAAACCGCCGTTTGCAATAACTTTCATTCCAGAAGTTCCGCTTGCTTCTAGCGGTCTTCTTGGATTGTTCAGCCAAACATCGCATCCTTCAACCATATAACGCGCTATGTTCATATCATAATTTTCTAAGAATACAATTTTCTTTCTTAAATGAGGTTCTTTTGAGATTGCAATAATTTCTTGAATGAGTTTTTTCCCTTCGTCATCTTTTGGATGTGCTTTGCCAGCAAAAATTAATTGCACCGGAAATGCCGGGTTGCCTAAAATATTTGCCAAGCGTTCTATATCTCTGGCAATTAGAGTAGCACGCTTGTAAGTTGCAAAACGGCGGGAAAATCCGATTGTTAACGCTTGCACATCAAGAACTTCTTTTGCAAATGCAAGTTCGGAAGCCGAGCCGCCGCGCTCTATAATTTGTTTGGTCAATCTGCTGCGCGCAAATGCAACAAGTCTTTCCCTTCTTCTTTCGTGTGTCCGCCATAATTCTTCATCCGGAATTTCATCAATGTTTTTCCATGAATCGGCATCAGCGGGATTCTGCATGAATTTTTCACCGAGATATCTGTACAACAATTCTTGCATATCGTTTGAAAGATGTGAGCGCGTGTGAACTCCATTTGTAACGTAATCAATTGGAATTTCATCAAAAGGAATATCAACAAATCCAGCCATCCACATTTTTTTAGATACTTTACCGTGAAGTTTGCTTACGCCGTTAACATAACCCGCCATATTCATTGCAAGATGAGCCATGTTAAAATTTGTAACCGGTTTATCTTTAAGAATTGTACCCAGCGAATAAAAAGTTTTATCATTAATCTGTAACTCATTACGGTAATAACCGCCAAAATATTTTTCAACAAGCTCATTCGGAAAAATATCTATGCCTGCGGGCACCGGAGTATGTGTAGTGAATACATTGGAATAAAAATTAATATCCTTTGCTTCGGTAAAATTTAATCCGTGATTTTTAATCAAATAACGAATTCTTTCCAACGAGAGGAATGCCGAATGACCTTCATTCATATGACAAACCAGCGGATCCATTTTCATTGCATGAAGTGCTCGTATGCCTCCGACACCCAAAACAATTTCCTGCTGCATGCGGGTCTCTACATTGCCGCCGTAAAGAGAGCGTGTAATTTTTCTATCTTCCTCGGAATTTTCCGGAACATTCGTATCAAGCAAAAATAATGGAACTCGACCGACTTGAATTTTCCAAACCTGCACAATCACCTTTCTGCCGGGAAAATCCATTTCAATTTTTAACGGCGTGTTTTCAAAATTAGTTACAAGAGTCATCGGCTGGTTGAAAAAGTCAGTCAGCTCATAACGCTCCTGCTGCCAGCCGTCATTAGTTAAATACTGCTGGAAATATCCTTCTTTATAACAAAGTCCTACTGCAACAAGCGGTAATCCAAGATCACTGGCAGATTTTAGATGATCTCCGGCAAGAACGCCGAGCCCTCCGGAATAAACTTGTAAACATTCAGTAAGACCAAATTCAGCTGAGAAATACGCAATGAATTTATCCCCTTCTAACGAATAATTTTTTTGATACCAGCTTCGTTCTTCCATGTAAACATTGAGATGAACATAAACACGGTTCATATGAGAAATGAAACTATCATCAGCGGCAACCTCATTCAATCTCTCTTGGCTAATTTTTCCTAACATTAAAACCGGATTGTGATGAGTTTCTTCCCAAAGTTTTCGGTCAAGTCTTCTGAATAATTCTATCGTATCATGGTTCCAGCTCCACGACAAGTTATAGACAATTTCGCGTAAAGATTCTAATTTTTCCGGGAGTGAGGGAACAACATTGAATCTGCCGATAAAATTTACCATTTACAACTCCATTTTTTAGAAATTTCATTTACTAAACAAAGTTAACATATTTTTCCATTGATAAAAAGACTAGATAAAAACTCGAATTTTTATGGGAACAAATCTTCCCGTTCATTATTAAAACAACCATAACTAAAGAAAGTTATTTACAGTTTTTAAGGTATTAATAATTTGTTAAATTTGATTTACAACAAAAAAGATTGCATGCAATGAACTACTTGTTAAGTTTCCTAATAGGTTATATCATAGGTTCTTTTCCAACAGCTTATATAATTCTTAAACATTTCTTAGATGTTGATATAAGATCAACAGGATCCGGAAATGTAGGCGCATTAAATTCATTCGAAGTTTCTAGATCTAAAATGATTGGTATATCGGTATTTACAATTGATTTGTTTAAAGGATTAACTGCAGTTTTGCTTGCAAAATTGCTGGTCGGAGACGAATTTATTTTTGTGATGATTGCTTTGAATGCCGCTGTATTAGCTCATTGCTTCTCACCGTGGATAAATTTTAAAGGAGGAAGAGGATTAGCAACTGCCGGCGGAGGCGCATTATTCGTCTCTATACCAATGCTTCTCATCTGGTTATTAATCTGGGCAATTTCGTTTGGATATCCAAGAAACATTCATATTGCAAATGTCAGCGCCTCAGTATTGACTGCGGTAGTTTCTTTTACTTCCGCATTTCTGTTAAATCAATTTTCGTTTCCTCATGCTGTAAATAATTTACAATTTAGCATTTACGTCAGCTTGTTGATGCTGATTGTTCTAACCAAACATTATGTCCCAATGAAAGAATTGATTCTAAAAGTAAATAATAAAAATTAAGGGTAATAAAAATGAATAGAGTTAAGTCAATCATACTTTCTTCTGCAATTACGTTAATAGTTGCAACAATTGTTTTTTCAATGGTAATTAAAAATGGTTCGAGCAATTCGCCAACCGCTTTCAGTTCTCTGCTCAATCCAGCCGCTTCAAATTATCTTCAGAGGCAAGCGGTTAATGGAGTTGTAACAAATGAAAGGCAGAACATAATCACCAAAACAGTTGCACAAGTAAGTCCCGCAGTTGTTGGAATTAGTGTTACGGAAATCCGGCAATACCGAGATATCTATAGCATGGATCCGTTCTGGCGTCAATTCTTTGGAGATAGAGTTTATAATCAGCAAATTAAAAGTTTGGGTTCAGGCGCAATCATTTCACCGGACGGATACATAATAACAAACGATCACGTTGCAGGAAACGCTGTAGAAGCGATTGTTACTTTAACTGACGGAAGCCAGTACAATGCAAAAGTGATTGGGACAGATCATACATCTGATATTTGTCTTCTTAAAATTGATGCTAAGAATCTTCCATATATTAAATTCGGAAACTCAGATGATATAATGATTGGTGAATGGGTAATTGCATTCGGAAATCCGTTCGGATTATTCGACATCAACGACAAACCAACAGTTACAGTAGGTGTTGTGAGTGCTAACGGAATGAATCTAGGATCAGCCGATAACCGTTATTATGTGAATATGCTGCAGACAGATGCCGCTATCAATAGCGGTAACAGCGGCGGACCGCTTGTAAATTCTCTTGGTGAACTAATAGGAATGAATACTTTAATCTATACTGCTCAAGGTTCATCCGGAAATGTTGGAGTTAGTTTCGCAATTCCAATAAATAAAATTGACCGTATTATGAATGAGTTAAAAGAGAAAGGTAAAGTCGAAAGAGATTTTTGGACTGGACTGAAAATCTTGACAATAGATGATCAGCTTTCAAAGACTTATAAGCTTGGTACATCACGCGGTGTGATAATAACTGAAGTTCAGCGTAATTCACCGGCTCAGAAAGCCGGTTTACAAGTCGGAGATATTGTTACCGGAGTAAATGGATTCCGAGTTAATGATGAAACTACTCTTGGCGGTATAATTCAAGAGTTCCGCACAGGTGATACAATAGATGTAAAAGTGCTGCGTGATAATAAGCAGTTAATTATAAAAATGAAGCTGGAGAAGATGAAATGATTGAACGCTACACATTGCCTGAGATGGGAAAAATTTGGGATGATCAATTCAAACTAGAGACATGGTTAAAAATTGAGATACTCGCATGCGAAGCAAGAGCCGAAATGGGCAATGTTTCAAAAGATGATTTGGAAGTTATAAAATCTAAAGCCAATTTTAATTTGAAACGCGTACTGGAAATTGAAGAGACAACCAAACATGATGTGATAGCATTTCTAACAAACGTCGCAGAATATGTCGGTCCCGCTTCACGTCATATTCATTACGGAATGACTTCATCGGATGTTCTTGACACTGCACTTGCATATCAAATGAAATCTGCAGGCGAACTGCTTCTGAAAAAGTTAATCGAATTAAAAAATGTTTTGCAAAAAAGAGCCATCGAGCACAAGAAGACAATTTGCGTTGGGCGAAGTCACGGAATTCATGCCGAAGCTTATTCTATGGGCTTGAAGTTCGCTCTCTGGTTTGAAGAAGCTAAAAGAAACATATCCCGTTTAGAAAATGCAATTAAAACTATCAGCACAGGTAAGATTTCCGGGGCGGTTGGTACGTTTGAACATCTCTCTCCAAAAGTAGAAGAATATGTTTGTTCTAAACTTGGTTTGAAACCGGAGCCGGTAGCCACACAAGTTGTTCAAAGAGACCGCCATGCAGAGTTTTTAACTGTAATGGCAATCATCGGTTCTTCACTTGAAAAAATTGCAATTGAAATTCGTCATCTACAAAGAACCGAAGTTCTTGAAGCGGAAGAATATTTTTCGAAAGGACAAAAAGGTTCTTCCGCAATGCCTCATAAACGTAATCCTATTATTAGCGAAAGAATAACAGGCATTTCACGCTTGCTAAGAAGTAATTCCATAGCTGCATTAGAAAATGTTGCGCTTTGGCATGAACGCGATATTTCACATTCATCAGTCGAACGGATCATCATTCCGGATAGTTGTATCGCGCTAGATTATGCCCTTAGCTTAGCCATAAAACTTGTTGATAGACTAATTATCTATCCTGAGAACATGATTAGAAATCTGAATCTAACGAGAGGACTAATCTTCTCTCAAACAGTCCTTCTAAAACTCACAGAGAAAGGAATGTCGCGCGAAGATGCATATGAGGTAGTTCAAACATCAGCTATGAAAGTCTGGGAAGATCAATCGAAAAATCTGAAAGATGAACTTTCACTATCGGATAAGGTCAAAAAATATTTCGATCAAAACGATTTAGATGAAATGTTTGATAAAGAGAAACTTCTAAAAAATATAGACTATATTTTCGCCCGTTCAGTTGAAAAGGAATAGAATCTGATTCTCCCTTCGTAAAGTTAATATCAGACTATAAGTCCGCCTTCCAGATATGATTGGAAATTAGCTGTTTTTCAAAAGAATATTGACAAATTAAACTTCTTCTGTTATATTAGCACTCGTTAATAAAGAGTGCTAATCATTTATCAATTAAAGGAGGTCAAACTATGGCAGATTTCAAAATCAAACCATTAGGTGACAGAGTAATTGTAAAACCAAAAGAAGCAGAAGAAACTACTAAAGGCGGAATCATTCTTCCGGACACAGCAAAAGAAAAACCTGTTGAAGGAACTATAGTTGCTGTTGGTGCCGGCAAAGTTACTGAAGAAGGTAAAACAGTTGCAATGAGTCTTAAAGTAGGAGACGTTGTTCTTTACGGAAAATATTCCGGAACAGAAATTAAAATTGAAGGCGATGAATATTTAATCATGCGCGAAAGTGATATTTACGGAATCGTTAAGTAAAAAAATGAATCTAATTACCGAAAAGTTTGATAAAAAAAATGGAGAAAAATTATGGCAGCAAAAATAGTTGAATACAGCACAGATGCAAGAAGCGCCCTAAAAGCCGGCGTTGATAAACTTGCAAAT
>Ga0334722_10007266_pt1 | contig 10766 bp, 11 predicted proteins | sample C3_bottom_MG_FD_207210 | JGI IMG/M metagenome (GOLD analysis project Ga0334722, IMG submission 207210) | Sediment microbial communities from Yellowstone Lake, YNP, Wyoming, USA - C3_bottom | ecosystem: Environmental > Aquatic > Freshwater > Lake > Sediment | place: USA: Wyoming | collected...
AGAGCCCGAACAAGCGAACCCCCAGCTGCGAAAAATAGCCCTGTGCGATTCCGACAATAACCGCACCACTGCAAACCACAGCAGCAGCCAAGGTATAGTGGAGAAACTCCCGCCGCAACGACTCACCGCGCGCTTTGCCGCGCAGCAGGACCATGGAAAATATCGTCGCCAATCCAGCTCCCAGCAGCAGCACAGCCGTATTGAGCAGGGCAGGCAAAAGAATCGTAGTTAGTACGAGTCCCAAGCCGAGCAACCCTTTAAACTCGATGAAAAAACTAACCGTGAAACCGAGAATAAACCCGCGCACGAAGACAATTAGATAGACCAGTGGCGCCCCGATCACTGTCAAACCCAAAAGCCAGATGCCGGCCATCATGATCAAAGTATCCCGCGCGAGAAATTTGAGAAATTCCGGGTCCAGAGCCGCAGGCTGGCTAGTCAGCAGCGAGTTCAAGAACTTGGTCAAATCGTCCGCTTCCGTCCGGCCAAGCGCACTCACGCCCCAAGCCCCGAAAACAATGCCGGCCACATAGACTCCGGTCAGAGTCAAATAGACGACCCAATAGCGGCGCAAGTGTTCGAACAAGGTTTTCCGCATGACCTTTGCTCCTCCCTAGACAAGCCTCTCAAGCAATACTTATGTGCCTGGCCAGGGAAGTATGTCCCAAGTTGATCCTTGTCCGGCGCGCTTGCTAAACGCTCTTTCCTAATCCGTCGCCTTCTAAACGTGCTTGCCAGTCCTCCGCAGCTGCGACAGATCTTACTCGCCCATAAACACCGCCACCGCCGGCCTCCGCCGCCAATTCTCCCCGGCGGGATTTCAGAATCCAGCTGGATGCTTGCTCACCTGCGACCCGGAGTAAATCAGCTTCTGGAACTTCATGCAAGATCGCCATCTCGGTGCCGAAGGCACCCAGCAGCTTCTGATACGTCTTGGGACCGATCCCCGGCAACTGCGCCAAAGGTACCTGATAGACATATACCGAATCCTCATGCGGCAAATCCCGATCAGCGATCGTCAGCAGGCGATCGAGGACTCCCGGCACAATCTTGTTACTCCCGCATGACGGGCATCTGAACTGCGGTGGTGAGTGCCGAATCACTTGTTCACACGCCAAACAATAAGGGCGATGATATTTGCCGATCTCCGGCATCACACCATAGTTCCTGATCACTTCACCGCTCCGCCCTGCCAGAAAGTCAGTGAACCCGTGAAAAGATGGTTCCCGAAGCTTCAACACGTTGTATTCGCGCGCAATTTTCGGCAAGGAATGGGCATCCGAGTTGCTCAGCAAGTGCACGCCGTCCAACTCGCTGATGGAACGAGCCATGCACCGATCCGCGCTCAAGCCCAATTCTAGCGCGCGAGGCATTGCCGGGAGCACTTCACCCAGACGCCGGCAACAATTGCCATAAATTCCTTTATGCGGTGTAAAGGCATGGGCAGGAAACCAAACCCCTTCAGACCTCTGCACTGCCTCCAACCAAGCTTCGACCGGGACAAAAGCTTTTTGCGAGCTGAGCTGCCAATTCTTTACAGCTCTGCCGAGCCTCCCGCGATACTCCTCGATCTGAGCCAGTGTCGGGAAAAAAACTAGGAAATGCGCATTGCCTCCACCAAGTCCCAGCTCCACTTCGGTTCCGGGCAAGACGGCCAACTCCCCTGCGGCATATCCTCCTCCGGCCAGCTCCTTGAGAGTTTTGTCCTGCAGGAGCGCAGCAAAGTCAGCCTGCACCCCGGGAGCTTGAGCGTCGACAATCCCCACCAGGGTCAAACCCTTGACGTCCCGCGCAGTCCGAATAATGTTGGGCAGAGTGAGGCTGGCCGCAGCCGTGATTTTGACCGGCTTGCCATCGAGGCTGCGGCCGACGTGGATATGCAGATCGGCAAAAATCATAGGCTCGGTCCCAAGCCTCGGCACTGGACCAGCAGAATGCCCATGATCGTTTTGGCGTCATGAAATTCCGCCCGCAAAGCCTTAGCCACAGCCTCATCCCAGGGAACGGCCTCCACCTTAAGGAATTCATCGGCGTCTGCCGCTAATGGAGCCCAACACAAGTCTTTAGCCAAGAAAAGGTGCATCCGCTCATCAGTAAAGCCAGGCGTACTGTAATAGGTACCCAGGCTCACCAAATTCCCGGCGTAGCCAGTTTCCTCCTGCAGTTCACGTTCAGCGCACCTAAGGGGCTCCTCCGCTGCCTCCAGCTTTCCCGCAGGTATTTCCAGCGTCTCCGCGTCCAGAGCGTAACGGTACTGGCGTACCAGCAGCACATCTGACCCACGCAGGGCAACAATCGCCACCGCCCCTGGGTGCCGGACAATCTCCCGTGTGGACTCCCTGCCGTTCGGCAAACGAACTCGGTCCCTTTCCACACGCAACATGCGTCCAGCAAAAACAATTTCGCTGGCCAGCCGTTCTTCGGACAGATTGCTCTCAGTCATCAAACCACCTCAGCTCTATTGTATCCGAAAAACAGCCCGCCTGCCGAAGGAACTGACGGATTACAATTTGTCCTCCACCGCCCTGATCTTGCCATTCATGGTCAAGGCTTTGTCCCGACGTTCATCAATCTTGATCAGAGTGCTAACCCGCTGCGCCCCCGACGCAAATACAGCTTCTTGAGCCTCGCGGATCGCCTGCAAGATCTCGTCCAAGTCTCCTTCCAAAGTTGTAAACATCGGCCCCAAGTGGCGCTTGAGCGTTGGTTTTGCCGCCAGCACCTTCTCCGCCGCAGCGACATATTGACTAACGCTAGTACCGCTCCCGAGCGGGGTAATGCTCACAGCCACAATCGCCATAGAACTTCACTCCTTGCTTTCGATGCTGTCGCCACTAACCGCTCACCGGGCTCCGCCGCTCTTCGCTCGGCTGCTCAGTTGCCGCGCCAAACGGTGCGGCAATATCGGAACCGAACGAAGGGAATCATTTTCCGCCGGCCAGCTCTACCCCGAGCTCCAAAGCCTGGCGGTTGAGAGGAATCAAGTTATGGCGGTATTCCGGCAGGACCTTCTTCAGCCCTTGGATCACGGATTCGATGCTGACTGCCCCGGTCAACTCAACAAAAGCGCCAAGGATGATCATGTTGGCGACCCGGCTATTGTTCAGCTTCTCCAGAGCCAGCTCATTGGCAGGTATCTTGAGCACGGCAACATCCTGCCGCTGCGGTTCCACGTCGATCAACGAGGAATTGAGCAGGAGGAGCCCCCCAGGCTTAAGATCTTTCTCGAACTTCTCCAGCGAGGGACGGTTAAGGACAATCAACGTGTCCGGCTCGGTGATGATCGGGGAACTTACCGGCGCATCCGAAATGCTTACAGAACAATTCGCTGTTCCGCCGCGCATTTCCGGTCCGTAAGACGGAATCCAACTGACATGTTTGTCTTCCATCATCCCGGCGTACGCCAGAAGCTGCCCCATCGACATTACTCCCTGGCCGCCGAATCCGGCAAGGATGACTTCCTGCAGCATCAGTCCTTCACCTCCTGCCGCTCTTTTTTTACGCCGAGCGGATAATAAGGAATCATGTTATCCTGCAGCCATTTGATAGCCTCCAAGGGGGTAAGGCCCCAGTTGGTCGGGCAGGTCGAGAGCACCTCGACCAGGCTAAAGCCCTTGCCGCTCAGCTGGACTTCAAAGGCGGTCTTGATCGCTTTCTTGGCCTTGGCTACCTCTTGAGGATTGTGGACGGACACACGGGCAATGAAAGCTGCACCGTCAAGGGTAGCCAGCATTTCCGCCATGCGGACCGGATAGCCCTGCGTCACTGCATCACGACCATGCGGTGAAGTCATAGTTTCTTGACCGAGCAAGGTGGTGGGAGCCATCTGGCCGCCCGTCATGCCGTAAATAGCGTTATTGACAAAGATTGTGGTGATCTTTTCGCCGCGCGCCGCCGCATGCACGATTTCAGCTGCGCCGATGGAGGCCAAATCTCCGTCCCCTTGATAGGTAAACACGGTTTTGTCCGGAAGCACCCGTTTGATCCCGGTGGCAACCGCCGGGGCCCGGCCGTGCGCAGCTTCTTGCATGTCGAGATTAAAATAATGGTAGGCAAGCACCGAACAACCGACCGGGCATACCCCAATTGTCTCTTCCCGAATGCCAAGTTCGTCGATGACCTCAGCAACAAGGCGATGAATGATGCCATGGGTACAGCCGGGGCAATAGTGTGTTTTGGCGGTAGTCAGAGTTTCTGGCCGGGCAAACACTGTAATCATGCCAAATCCCCTCCTTCGGCGAGCCGTTTGATCTGCTCCAAGACCGCACGGGTCGTCGGTACCATGCCGCCAGCCCGGCCGTAGAAATGCACAGGCACTTTGAATTCCAGATTATACCTGACATCTTCAACCAATTGCCCCATGCTCATCTCCACGGTCAATACCTGGCGAGCTTGCCGACAAGCAGCTTGAATCTCCTTCTTGGGGAAGGGGAAAAGGGTAATTGGCCTGAACAACCCAGCCTTAATCCCTTGGGCGCGCGCCTGGTCGACTGCCGCCTTAGCGATGCGGGCAGATGACCCGTAGCCAACGAGCACGATCTCAGCGCCGTCTGTCAGATAGCTTTCCGCCATCGTCTCGTTGGCGATAATCTTGGCATACTTGGCTTGAAGCCGTTCATTATGCTGTTCCAGTTCCTCAGGGTTAAGATAAAGCGAATTGATCAAATTGGGTCGGCGCCCCTTAGCACCAGTGCTCGCCCAAGGTTTGGCCGGCAGGACAGCCGGTTGTTCCTGTTCTGGAAACTCGACGGCTTCCATCATTTGGCCGAGAATGCCATCACCTAAGATCATGACCGGGTTGCGGTACTGATCAGCCAAATCGAAGGCTTTGCCCATCAGATCGACGATCTCCTGGATCGTCGCGGGAGCTAGCACAATCAGGCGGTAGTCACCGTGTCCGCCGCCTTTGACGGCCTGGAAATAATCGGATTGGGCTGGCTGTATGCTCCCCAAGCCAGGGCCACCCCTTTGCATGTTGACAACAACGCACGGCAATTCTGCCCCGGCGATATAGGTCAACCCTTCTTGCTTCAGGCTGATCCCAGGCGAAGAAGAAGATGTCATTACCCGAGCTCCAGCCCCCGCGGCACCGTAAACCATATTGATCGCGGCAACCTCTGATTCCGCCTGCAGGAATACGCCTCCGACCTCGGGCAAACGCCTGGCCAAATAATGGGGCAGTTCGTTCTGCGGCGTGATCGGGTACCCAAAAAAGTAGCGGCAACCGGCCCGCACCGCCGCTTCTCCTAAGGCTTCATTGCCTTTCATCAGAACTTTAGCCATGTTTCTTGTCCTCCTTCCGGACAGTGATCACCACGTCTGGACACATCCGGGCGCAAAAGCCGCAGGAGATGCACGCTACTTGGTCGGTCACTGTGGCTGGATGAAATCCCATGGAATTCAAATGGTCGGCCATGACAACGATGTGCTTGGGACATGCCGCTGTACAGAGTTCACAACCCTTGCACCGTTCCTCGTCGAATTCTACTTTTTTCACGTCCGGGTCCCTCCTCTTTGTGGGATTCTGAGATGGGGATCAATCTGGAAAACTTGCCCTTCGTCCAGCTCCCACGGCGGCAACAGGTAATTCGTGACCTTCTGGACCGGCGGCGTCAGGTCACCGGCCAGATCCGAGGCGAAACGCTCGGTCACCGCGGTCAGGAGAATCGGCAAGCCCAAGGCTGCAGCAATCTCTTGTACGAGCGGATATCCAGCCCGTAGATCCGCTAGGGTGGTTTCCCGGCCAAGATTAGGATTGCTGACCAGCCCGCTGACCTCCAGGCGGGAAGCAGCCTCAATGTCCTCCAACATGCGCCGTACCGTGGGAACATCGCGCGTGAACGGACGGTAGGGGTTAAGAACGAAGAACATCCGGTAACCGCGTCGCCGGAGCATCGCAGCAAAACTGCCTAGGGCGGTCGCCCCCATGGGGTCACCGCCGACATCGAACAGAATCCGGCCAGCGGCGCTGGTAAGAGTCCCGAGCACTTGCGGCGCAACCACAGGCAGATCGGCATCGCTCAATTCGCCTTGCGGCATTACCAAGTTGATCCCCAACTCCTGAAGAAAACTCCGGACCTCTCGGCTACGGAAATAGGGCTTGACAATATCCAGGTCAACCACATGCACCGTTTCGCCCGCCGCGGCCAGTTCAACTGCCCGGTTGAGGACGATCTCGGTCTTGCCGCTACCGAAGTGGCCTGTATATACCTCTACTTCGCTCACCTCATCAAACTCCTTTCCCTGCCCACTCCTCTCACCCGGCAGATGCCCACGCTCTCTGCTCCAGGCAGCATCCTCACCTTGCTCTTAAGTCTCGGCTGCGCAAACCGCCGACGGTTTCGCCCGCGAGCGTTAAGTCAAGCTGACTCCAGCCAAATCTCGGCCAAACCCCAGCCTCCATCTTTGCCGGGAAAAATGTATAAAGGAATCGTTTCTGGCAGAAAAGACGCTATTTCGCGGACCAGGTGGCTATGGCCCGCCAGGTCGCCTGTAAGCACGATGGCATCGACCCTCTGCTCAAGAACAGCGCGCATCGCCCCAATCTCTTTGACCACCTGGTAGGCGAGAATTTTCTCCCATTCCGCTTCAGTCATGGTCCGCTGATAAGCACTCCAGCCAGCAGCCGCAGTGATCTTATCCTCACACTCAGCCAAAGTCAGGCCGGAAGAAAAAGCCCAATGAATCAGATCACCAGTTGGCAGCGACCCGGCTCGCGTCAAGCCCATGGGGCCGTCTCCATCCCAGGAATTGTTGACATCAAGAATCTTGTGCCCAACCTGGGCTGCGACCGACACACCACGATCGAGAGCCGCCACCACCAAACGCTCAGCAGTCGGCAACAGCGAACGCACATGGGCCAGGGCGGCGGCGTGGGCCACCCGGTCATACAAGCCACGCCGCTCAATTTCCGGCAAACCGGAAAGCTTGGCCACATCCGGCAGTGCCTCTTCCCATAGGGCAGGGATTACTTTAGCCACGCCACCGAAGGCGCGGACCATGTCGCCCGCCAGCTCAGCCATACGCCGGTCGCTTTCATCGAAGCCCTGGATATTTGGCAAGGCGCTCCTTGCGGATACGGAACACTCCTGCCAGACCACCCCTTCGAGCTTGGAGACGCCTTGTTCGCGCAGCCAATTGATCACCGGAACACTCCCGCAGGCCGCCTCCCAACCTTGCGCGGCCAGTTGCTCCCTACCTTGCCAAAGGGTGACAATCACCCGACCGAGCTTGATTTCGAGCGTCGCAAACATGCAATCTCCCCTTCAATATTTAGTTCTCGTCAAGCAAACAAATAAACCTAAGCAGGAAGAAACCCTCCTGCTTGAGTTGAGCCGCCTTGGGCAAACAGAAAAGTTCCCGGCTTCCCCAAGGCTTCTAGCCCAAAAACGTGCTGCGAATTTTGCCTATGCGGGCAATTCTTTCTTCCGCCATCCGGTCAGCCGCCAGATAGGTCGGAATCCGGTCGCGCTTGGAAATTTCGATCACGCGAGCCACATTGTCGTACACAGCTTCAACTTTCTTAAGCGCGCGTTCGTAATTGTAGCCTTCCAACTCATCGGCAACGTTAATAACACCGCCGGCGTTGATCACATAATCGGGGCAGTACAAAATGCCCAGGTCATGAACCTTGTCGCCATGCCGCTCTTCCTTGAGGACATTATTGGCGGCTCCCGCAATTATTTGGCACTTCAATTGCGGAATGGTGTCATCATTGATCACGGCGCCCAGCGCGCAAGGCGCAAAGATATCGCACTCGACTCCAAAAATCTCCGCCGGACTGACCGCGACGGCACCCAGTTCAGTGACGACCCTTTGCACAGCATCTGCATTTATATCGGTGACGATCAACTTGGCGCCTTCATCCTTGAGGTGCTTGGCCAGATAATAGCCGACGTGGCCCAAGCCCTGCAGGGCAACCGTCCTGCCGGCAAGCGATTCCGTGCCGAAAACCTCTTTGGCCGCAGCTTTCATGCCGCGCCAGACGCCCCGGGCGGTCATCGGCGAGGGATCACCTGATGAACCGTATGAGGAGGACACTCCCGTCACGAAATCAGTCTCCATGTGCACCCAATCCATGTCTTGGACGCTGGTGCCGACATCCTCAGCCGTAATGTATCGGCCGTTCAGAGACTGAACATAGCGGCCAAACGCCCGGAACAACGCTTCATTCTTTTGGCTCCGCGAGTCCCCGATAATCACAGCCTTGCCCCCGCCCAGATTGAGCCCGGCTGCTGCATTTTTGTAGGTCATCCCTCTAGCTAAGCGCAACGCATCCAAAATGGCATCTTCTTCGCTGGCGTAATTCCACATTCTAGTACCGCCAAGGGCCGGACCCAACGTCGTGTCGTGAATGCAGATTACTGCTTTAAGTCCAGAGGTCTGGTCGTGGCAAAATACGAGTTGTTCATAATCATATTTTTCAATGTAATCAAAAATTTTCATAGCCTTTCCCTCCTTATGCACTCCCAACCAGGTTCCACCAACCAGGTTCCACCAACCAGGTTCCACCAACCAGGTTCCACCAACCAGGTTCCACCAACCAGGTTCCGCCAACCAGGTTCCAGCACTGTCTGTTCCAGTGTCCGGCATCACCTCCAGTCCGCCCTCATGCTTGCGCCCAGTCCTCCGTGGCCTCACTAGGCCGTGATGCGCTCTACCCCTGATAAACCTTGGCTTCTTCTTCTCCCATCAGGACGCGCGCAGCCCCCTCCGCCAAAGCCAGCATCTCGTTTTCTCCGGGAATCACAAACGATGGCCCCAAGGCAGCCACATACTGCTTAATATTGGCCAGCAACCAGGCAGAATGAGCAAGTCCGCCGGTATAAACCACCCCGTCCAGGGTGGGCAAAATAGCTGCCATAGCCCCGATTTCTTTGGCCACTTGATAAGCCAGCGCCCGGTAGACGAGCTCTGCCTCCCGATCTCCTGCCGCGATCCGTTCCTCAACCGCCCGTCCGTCGTTGGTGCCTAAGTAGGCCACCAAACCTGCCCGGCCTGCAACCCGTTTCTGCAACTCCCCTTCGCTAAAACGGCCGGAAAAACACAAGCGCAGGACATCCCCGGCCGGCAACCCTCCGGCACGTTCCGTGGAAAACGGACCCCCATGATTGGCATTATTGACATCGATCATTCTTCCCCGCCTGACAGCTGCGACGCTAATCCCGCCGCCCAAATGCACCACCACAAAATTGCACTCAGACAAGGGTTTGCCGATATCCTCGGCAATACGCAGAGCCACGCGCCGGATGTTCAACGCGTGGAGCTGGCTGCGTCGAGGCAACTCAGGCAACCCAGAATAACGGGCCCGGGAATCAAACTCATCCACCGCCGGCGGATCGACAATGAAGGCAGGAATCCCCGCCCTAGCTGCCAGCGATTGGGCAAGGAGCCCACCCAGATTCGAAGCATGCTGCCCATTCTTGCCTGCGCGCAAGTCTTGGAGCATCCGCTCGTTAACTCTATAAGTCCCGCTGCTCAGTGGATTAAGCAACCCCCCACGTCCGACGACAGCGGCCAAATCCGCGACATACACGCCTTGGCTCGCCAAGAACTCCTCGATCGCTTTAAGGCGCATCGGCTCTTGATCGGCAATGCGGCTGCAAGCCGCCAATTCTTCCGGCGCATGATGCAAAGTCTTGGATGCAATTAATTCTTTGCCTTCACTCAAGGCCACTTTGGTTGAAGTGGACCCCGGATTGATAATCAGAATGCGCATAGCTTCCCCCATACTGTTCTTGCTCTGGATATAGTGTCTCCTGAAATAGTCCGGCCAATCAATTACCCAAGTTTTCGAACAATTTGTTCTTCTAAGGATGCAAGAATCATGCCTAGGACGGCAGGCTCAAATCAGGGGCAAAACCCATCATCACGCCGTTATTTCTTGCATTTTTTTGCAGACTAAGAAAGCATATGCTTGCAAACTTTTGCAAGCATATCTCTTACAGCAAGCCATGCCTTTCCAACTTATAGTAAAAATTACGAATTGACATGTTCAACTGTTGTGCCGCTTTGGTCTTATTGCCCCCGGTTCTCTGCAAAACCTTCAAGAGGAGCGAGTGCTCCCAGCGGTACTGCAGCTCCGCAAAGCTTCCTTCCTGCTGGCTCTCATCGGCGGCTACAGCCAATACATCAATCAGTTCGCCATTGCCATGATTCGCGGAAGCATTGAGTACGGGCAAGTGGGCTGCTTCGATCGTTGTCTCACCGATGCGCATGTTGATAATAGCACGCCCGAGAACATTCTCCAGCTCCCGAACATTTCCAGGCCAATGATAGTTGAGCAAGATCCCCATGGCCTCGTCGCTGACTCCTTCTACACAACGGCCATAATCCTGGTTGAAGCGGCGCATCAAATGATCAACGAGCAGGGGAATATCCGAGCGGTGCTGGCGCAACGGCGGAATTACAATCGGAATCACGTTGAGCCGGTAGTACAAATCTTCACGGAAGCGGCCCGCGCGCAGCTCCGCCTCCAAATTGGCATTGGTTGCCGCAATCACCCTGACGTCGATGGGTACTGGTCTGTTCTCGCCGACCCTGACGATTTCCTTCTCTTGGAGAACCCGCAACAGCTTGGATTGCAAATTGAGGCTGATTTCGCCTATTTCGTCGAGGAAAATCGTTCCGCCGTTGGCCTCTTGAAACAAGCCGATTTTGCCGCCCCGCCGGGCGCCTGTGAAAGCCCCTTCGCCATAGCCGAATAATTCACTCTCTAAGAGGCTGTCGGGAATAGCTGCGCAATTGACACGGATAAACTGCCCTTT
>Ga0334722_10007267_pt1 | contig 10766 bp, 11 predicted proteins | sample C3_bottom_MG_FD_207210 | JGI IMG/M metagenome (GOLD analysis project Ga0334722, IMG submission 207210) | Sediment microbial communities from Yellowstone Lake, YNP, Wyoming, USA - C3_bottom | ecosystem: Environmental > Aquatic > Freshwater > Lake > Sediment | place: USA: Wyoming | collected...
TCTTGGGCCTCTTCCTCCACCAGGATGGCCAGATCAAGGGCCTCCATCAGGGACAGACGGGAAAACTCGATGCCGCGGATCGCCATGGGATCTCCCTCTACTTCTTGATGAATAATTCCAGGATGCGCTCCTTGGGCAGGGCATCCTTGGCCAACTCGGCCTGGCGCTCGCGCACAAGATCATCGTAGGTGGGCGGCGGCTCGGGGTTCCGGTAGAACACCCCCAGATGCAGCTTGCGGCCATAGTGCTGGGCCAGATCCATGGCGGCGATGCGGTTGCTGGCATCGTGCCCCAGGCTGTCCAGGGTCTCAGTGATGGCCTTGAGGCCCTTGATCTGCTGGGCTTCCTCGCCGAAGGTCACGCAAGGCGATTGCACATTCACGAAGGCGAAGCCGGGATAACGGATGGCCTCTTCCAGGATGGCGGACATGCCCGCCAGATCCGAAGGACAGGCCTGGGCCACAAATCCGGCGCCATAGGCCAGGGTGTAGAGCAACGGATTGACCGGCTCTTCCAGGCTCCCGTAGGGCGAGGTCACGGTCTTGCGGCCCTTCTGGGAAGTGGGCGAAAGCTGGCCCTTGGTGAGGCCATAGACCTGGTTGTCCATGACGATGTAGGTGAGGTTCATGTTGCGCCGCACGGCGTGGGCGATGTGACCGCCACCGATGGAGAAGCCGTCACCGTCACCACCTGCGGCCAGTACCAGCAGGTCAGGATTGGAGAGTTTGATGCCCTGGGCGATGGGCAGGGAACGGCCATGAACGGTGTTGAAACCATAGGCGGTGGTGTAGCCCGAGATGCGGCTGGAACAACCGATGCCCGAGATGAAGGCCACTTCATGGGGGGGACGGCCGATGGCCGCCAGGGCCCGGTAGATGCCCTGGACCACGGAGTAGTCGCCGCATCCGGGACACCAGATGGGTTTCAGGTCGCTGCGGTAATCCTTGGCCTGGTAGGTGCAGGTGGGGTTGGCGCTCATATTCGACCTCACTCCTGGGGCTGAAGCTGGCCCTCGTGGCTGCGTTGCAGCTCCGAGAGGAGACGGTGGAGGGCCACGACGATTTCGCCGGGCTGGAAGGGATTGGCGCCACCCCGGGCGAAGGACTCCACGCCCTTGGGCAGATCCAGATACATGCGCAAAACCTTGTGGAACTGGCCCAGGTGGGTCTGCTCGATGACGAGTCCCTTCTGCACCGAGGCGAAAAAGTCCTGATACACCTGCTCAGCCACGGGATAGAGCAGATAGGGCACCAGGAGCTTCACATCCAGCCCTTCGGCCTGGGCCAGTTGCATGGCCTCGCGGCAGATGCCCGCCACACTGCCCCAGGCCACCAGGGCCAGCGGCGCGTTGGGATTGCCCGTCACTTCGAAGAGATCCCGTCGGTCCTTCAGGGAATCAAACTTCTTGGTGCGCTTGTCGTTCATGCGCTGATGGACGGAGCCGCTGGCCGTGGGCGCACCGGATTCCACATGCTCGATGCCCGAGGCCAGGTAGGTGCCACCGAGCATACCGGGATGGCTGATGGGGCTGATGTGGTTCTCGGTCTGCTTGAAGCGCTTGTAGTCCTGCAGCTCCGCGGCACTGGGGCGCAGGCGATCCACGATCTTGAACTGGCTCACATCAATGGGCTCCACCGTTTCCTTGCGCTGGGCGATCTCCTGATCGGACAGGATGATCACCGGCGTCTGGTAGTACTCGGCCAGGTTGAAGGCCTCGACGGTGATGCGGAAGGTGTCGGCCACGGAGGTGGGCGCCAGCACCGGGCGGATCACATCGCCGTGGGCCGAGAAGGCTGCGGCGAACAGATCCGACTGCTCGCTCTTGGTGGGCAGGCCCGTGGAGGGGCCGCCGCGCTGCACATCCACAATCACCAGGGGTAGTTCCGCGATGCTGGCGAGGCCCATCATTTCGCATTTGAGGGACAAGCCGGGGCCGCTGGTGGCCGTCATGGCCTTCTTGCCACCAAAGGAAGCTCCCACGGCAGCGCCGATGCCCGCGATTTCGTCCTCGGCCTGCAACACGGCACCGCCGTATTTCCAGACATGGTGGGTGAAGAACTGCATGATCTCTGTGGAGGGGGTGATGGGATAGCCCCCGAAGAACTGGCAGCCGGAGAAGATGGCGGCGGCGGCACACATTTCGTTGCCATCGGTGAGCAGTTTCACGGCGCCCTTGTGCTCGGAGCCCTTGATGCTCATGTCCACTTTCAGGGGATGTTCCTTGGCGAAGGCCATGCCGGCGTCAAAGGCTCTCTGGTTGGCCTCCACCAACTCCTCACCCTTCTTGGCCAGCTTCTTCCGAATGCCCTTCATGACTGCCACGGCGCCGATGGCGAACCAGCCCGCGATAAGGCCCAGCACCACGGTGTTCTTGGCCCGCTCGGTGCCCGCGGCCGCCTTCGCCATCTCAGCGATGGGCACGGCGATCACCTGCCGGGGCGTGACACCCACCAGCGGAATATCCGCCTCGGCAATGCCTGTGGCCGCTTCGTAGATGACCACGGTGCTGCCGCTCACCGGCAGTTCGGCGCCGAACTTCAGGAAATCGTCCCAGTTGAGGGCCACGGCCACATCCAGGTTGCCGCCCTGATTGAGCAGCGGATCCAGGGAAATGCGCACCCGGCAGGAGGATTCCCCCCCGCGGATCTGGGAGCCGAAGCTCTTGGTCATGATGGCGTGGTAGCCCTCGGCGGAAGCGGCCTGCAACAGGGATTCGCCCGCCGACAGGATGCCGTCTCCCCCGGAACCAGCCATTCCGAAGACGAGATCGTTGCGCATGGACACCTCCGGTGGGTGGGAAGGGAAAGGCCGGGACAGACTCAGCCAACCCGGCCTCTCGCACACGAAGAATTCAGGTCGTGGCGGTTCTTCCACCATAGACCCGAACCCCCTTGCTTTTCATCACACCTTGCCGGGAGGGGGGCACTGGACTGTCAGCCCAGCAGGGCCAAATCCTCCGGCGCCCCCAGGCTGAGGGCCTGAATCTCCAGGCCCCGCTCCTTGGCCTGGCGCTTCACGAGACCGGCCAGCACCTTGCCGGGCCCCAGTTCCAGAAAGGTCCTGACGCCCTGGTCCAGGAGCAGCTCCAGGGTCTGCTGCCACCGCACGGCGCCGGGGATCTGACGCAGGAGGCCCTCCCGGATCGCCTCGGGATCGAGAACGGCGGCGGCGTCCACATTGTTGATGAGAGGACACACTGGGGTCTTCAGGGCCAGGTCGCGCAGGATCGGCTCCATTCGGCGCTGGGCGGGCTCCATGAGGGGCGAGTGGAAGGGGGCGCTCACGGGCAGTTTCATGGCCTTGCGGCCACCCCGGGCCTTGACGGCCTCCAGGGCCGCGTCCACGGCCTCTGCGTGGCCGGCAATGACGATCTGGCCGGGTCCGTTGAAGTTGGCGGGCACCACAATCCTGCCTGTGGCGGCGGCGGCTTCCGCGCAACTGGCCTCCACATCGGCCAGGCTCATCCCCAGGATGGCGGCCATGGCGCCCACACCCACCGGCACCGCCGCCTGCATGGCCCGGCCCCGCTCCCGCACCGTCCGGACCGCATCCTGGAAGCCCATGGCCCCAAGGGCCACCAGGGCGCTGTACTCGCCCAGGCTATGGCCGGCGGCAAAATCGGGCTTCGGCAGGCGATGGGCAAAGGCCCTCACCACCATGATGCTGTGGGTGAGAATGGCTGGCTGGGTGTGTTCCGTGAGCTTGAGGGTGTCTTCGGGCCCTTCGGCCATCAGCTTCGAAAGGTCGAAACCCAGGGCCGCGTCCGCATCCTGCAGCACCGCCCGCGCCACGGGTTCCGCCGCCGCCAGGGCCGCCCCCATGCCCACCGCCTGGGAACCCTGCCCCGGAAACAGCCACGCCACTTTGCTCATGGGAACCTCTTCACAAACTGATCCACCACGGAGACACGGAGGACAGGGAGGTTGCACGGAGAAGAAAAAAGTTCTTCTTCCTTTTTCTCCGTGCTCCTTTCTCCGTGTCCCCGTGGTGGATCTTTTCTCAGTCCTGCGGCAGCAGCAGGGCCACCCGTTCCTGGATGCGCTCGTTGAGGCGATGCTCGGCGGCCCGCAGGGCGGCACGGATGGCATTGCGCACGGCCCGGGCATCGCTGCGGCCATGACCAATGATGCTGACGCCCTTGACGCCCAGCAGGGGCGCGCCCCCATATTCCGCGTAGTCGAGTTTTTTCTTGAAGCGCTTCATGGCGGGCTTGGCCAACAGACCGGCGAACTTGGTGAGGGCGCTCTCCATGAAGCTGTCCCGGAGTCCTCCGATGATCCCCTCCGCCAGAGCTTCGCTGGACTTCAGCACCACATTGCCCACAAAGCCATCGCAGGCGATGACCTCGAAATTCCCGTTCCAGATGTCGCGCCCCTCGGCGTTGCCCTCGAAGCGGATCCCCATCTCCCGCAACATGGCGGAGGCTTCCTTGGTCACCCCGGTGCCCTTGCCATCCTCCTCGCCCACGCTGAGGATGCCCACGCGGGGGCGCTCGATGCCCAGCACTTCTTCGGCATAGACCGAGCCCATGACCGCGAACTGGGCGATGTGCTCAGCGCGGCTGTCCACATTGGCGCCCACATCCAACAGAACCGTGGGGCCCCCCTTCATGTTGGGCATGACGCTGGCCAGGGCGGGACGATCCACCCCCTCCAGTTTGCCGATGACCAGGCTGGAGGCCACCATGGCGGCCCCGGTGTGGCCCATGGACACCACGCCTTCGGCCCGACCATCGCGCACCAGTTTGGCGGCGACCCGGATGGAACTGTCCTTCTTGAGCTTCAGGATGCAGGTGGCCTTATCCTCCATGACCACGGTCTGGGAGGCATGCACCACTTCAATCCGGGCCAGCAGGCCCGGGGCGAAACCATACTTTTTCAGGGCTGGGTGGATGATGGCCTCATCCCCCACCAGGCAGAGGAATAGCTCAGGCCAGGCGTCCAACGCCTCCCGGGCCCCCAGCAAGGTGGCCTGGGGGGCAAAGTCACCCCCCATGACATCCAGTGCGATGCGATGGCCGTTCACCAACCGCCCTTAGGCAGTCGTGGCGACGCGCACCGCCAACTTGCCCCGATAGAAACCACAGCTGGGGCAGACACGATGCGGCAACTTGGGCGTCTGGCAGTTGGGGCAGGTGCTGGCGCTCATGACTTCCAGCGCATCGTGGGTGCGCCGGCGGTCGCGGCGGGCCTTGGAATGGCGGCGCTTGGGATTCGGCATGACTAGCTCCTAAACAAAAAGAACACAAGGGTTCGGATTAGACCTCATGGGCGGGTGCCCCGGCCAAAAGGTGGGGGTCCGGGGAAACATCGCAAGCGAAGCGAGCAGGCAGTTCCCCCGGATACATATTAATAGGGTTCAGGACTTGGGGTCCAGCTTGATTCCCGCCAGGGCCTTGGTGAGGGCCTTGTTCAGGGCCGAAGGCACCTGGTCGGTCTCGGGTGGGCAGTGGCAAGGTCCTTTGTTCCAGTTCTTGCCACAGACGGGGCAAAGCCCCTGGCAGGTTTCGGAGCAAAGGGGGTGCATGGGAGCCTGCAGTTCGAACTGCTCCCGGACTAATTCGGCCTCGTCCAGCAGATCCTCGGGGAGGAAGACCACATCCAGATCCTGGGTGCCGAGATTGTGGGCGCCCCGGGCCACCAGATCCGGGTCCTTGCTACCCAGAAACTGACTTTCCACAGAGAGTGGACGGTCCAGGGGCGACAGGCAACGACTACAGGTGCCCTGCCAGATGGCCTGCCCTTTGACCTCGAGAAACACATCCGAGTCGGAGGCCAGGGCAAACACGGACCACACCAGATCCCGCAGGGCCACACCGCCCTCCAGCTCCACCACGGGGGTGGTGCCATTCAGGCGAAGGCCCTCGAAAGGCAGGTGGTGAAGATCCATCATTTTTTGGCGCCAGCATCAGGGGAAGGGGCTTCGCCCTTGGATTCTCCACCCGGGGCCGTTCCGGAGCGACCGGTGCTCACGGGAGAGGAACCGGTCATCTGGCCCGGCGAACGGGTGATGGGGCCCGCATCCTCTGGATTGCCGGGGTCACCCGCGCACTTCAACTCATAGGTAAGCCGGGTGGATTTGCCTTCGTAGGGTTGGCCGAAGGGGTCGTTGGGGGACATGTTCACCTTGATGAGGCTTTCCTTCACTAGGCTGGAGTTGTTGTCCACCATGGCGTCAAAGCTGCCGAAATCAGGGAAGAAGCCGTGCTTGAGGTAGTACTGATCCAGGCCCTCCGCCACGATCTTGAGATCGTCCTGGGCCTTGAGATACCGGGCCTAGGCGGAGTGTTTCTTGTACTGGGAAAAGCCCAGGGTGCCCAACACGGCGATGATCATCATCGCCACCAGCAATTCCAGCAGCGAGAAGCCTCGGGTCGTGCGGTGGCCGGAACGGGGGATCATGGTCGGTGTCCAGGGAAAGGGCTCGTCTGCGGGGCATCCGAGCTGTTCAGTATGCCATGAATGGCTGGAAAATCAAGGCGAAGATCAAGGACTGGCGCGCCTCAGGGGTCCTTGGAGGGATCGGGGCCGCTCCCCTCGTCCAGCACCGGCGGTGGGAACTCGGCCGGCCAGGGGAAGGCGTCTGGCAGGGCCTCGACCCCACCCAATTCGCCCAGCCAGTAGCGGTAGGCCCGGAAGCTCATGCCCAGCCGCTTGCCGGCCTTGGTCTTGACGCCCCCCACTTCCTCCAGGGCCCGCCTCAGGAAGTGGCCCTTCAAGGCGGTCAGCCAGGCTTCGAGATCAAACCCCTCCGGAGGAATGACCAGGGGCGGTGGAAGGGGGCTGGCAACCGTCTGGCTGGCCCCCACACCTTCGGGCAGGAGGTCCCGGGTGATGGGCCCCCCGGGATTGAGGGCCACACACCGTTCCATGAGGTTTTCCAGCTCCCGCACATTGCCGGGAAAGCGGTGGCAGAGGAGCTGAGCCATGGTTTCGGGGTGCAGTTGCATGGGGGGTTTCCCCAGTTTCAGGCAGGACCGCCGGATGAAGTGATCCGCCAGCACTGGCATATCCTCGGGCCGGTCCCGCAGCGGAGGCAGTTCGATCTGGAGGATGTTCAGCCGGTAGAACAGGTCCTCGCGAAAGGCCCCTGATTCGGCCCGGGCCCGCAGATCCCGGTTGCTGGCGGCGATGATCCGCACATCCGTGGGCAGTTCCTGGGTGGCGCCCAGGCGCCGAAAGCGCCGCTCCTGCAGCACCCGGAGCAACTTGACCTGCAAGGCCAGGGGCATCTCCCCGATCTCGTCCAGGAAAAGCACGCCGCCACCCGCCTCCTCGAAGAGCCCCCGCTTCAGGGCCCCGGCCCCGGTGAAGGCGCCCTTTTCAAACCCGAACAGCTCGCTTTCCAGCAGGGCTTCAGGCAGGGCCCCGCAATTCACAGCGACGAAGGGCCCCTTGGCCCGGTCCGAATAGCGATGGATGAGGCGGGCCACCACTTCCTTGCCGGTGCCGCTTTCGCCCGTAAGCAGAACGGTGGTATCCGCCCGGGACACCTTGCCGATGAGGGCGTTGATCTTGCGCATGATGGGGCCCACGCCCACCAGTTCGCCCAGGTCCTCGGGTGGGGGGCCCTCGGGCTCCGCGATGGCCAGAAGTCCCTTCAGGGTGGCGATGAGATCCTCATGTTTGAAGGGCTTGGTGATGAAGTCCACCGCCCCCTGATTGAGGGCCTGCACCGTGGTTTCCGTGGTGGCGTAGGCCGTCATGATGACCACGGGCGTGTCCAGCCCCTGCTCCTTCATCCAAGTCAGCAGTTCGATGCCGGAACCATCCTTGAGCTTCAGGTCCGACAGCACCCCATCGAAGGAGGCTTCCTGCAGGGCCAATTCCCCCTCGCCAATGCCGGACACCGCCTCGCAATGGAAGCCCGCCCCCTCCAGGGCCAGGGTCAGCACCTCCCGGAGTCCGGGTTCATCCTCCACCAGCAGGATCCGTTGGGTCGAGGCAAGAGACATGGCAACCTGTGAGCAAGGCACCCAAAATTGTGACGCATTGGGTCAGTCATCCTATCCTGAACCCTTTCCAGGAGTCCCGTGAAGCACATTGTCTTTGCCCACCGAAAGTTGTCCTTCGGCGGAGGGGAGCGGGTGCTTATGGAGCAGGTGGCGGCCCTGGCGGGCCTTCCCATCAAAATTTCGGTTCTGTTCCGCAAGGAACCCGGCAAACGCGATATAGAGAAAGAACTGCGGGAACGGAACCCCCAGGTGACGGAGGTGCTCCATGTGCCCGGGACCCTGGGAGTCTTCCGCTGGCTGTGGCGAACCCGTCCTGACCTAGTGGTGCTCTGCAATCACAAAGGCGCCCAGCGCGCCCTGCCCTGGCTGGCTCGCCTGGGACTGCGAATGCCCTTGGTGGTAACGCTGCACGAGCATTATGCAAGGCACCTTCGCCACTACACAGGGATCAAGCATCTTGTGGACCGGTGGCTTTGCACCTACAACTTCACGGCCACCGTGCGGGAACAGCTTAGCCAAGCCCCCTGCAGCATCATCCATCCCCTGTACCCCCGGCCCGAAACCATGGCGGCAACCCCAGCGGACCGCCAGGCAGCTCGCAAACACTTAGGCTTGCCCGAAACAGGGCTGGTGGTGGGCTATGTGGGCCAGATGGACTTGAGGAAGGATCCCCTCTCCGTCGTCCGCCTGGCAGAAGCCCTGGGCCCCGTTCACCTGCTCTTTGCGGGACGCGAAGAGACTGCAACCACGGCCGCCCTGGACGCCTACCTGGCCCATTCCCCCCTGCGGGATCGCACGGTGCGCCTGGGGCCCCAGCAGGACCTGGGTACAGCCTTCTCCGCCCTGGATCTCTATGTGCTGACCAGCCGCAACGAGGGCTTCTTCCCCCTGGCCCTCATCGAGGCCATGGAACGAGGCGTGCCCGTATTGGCCCCTACCGTGGGCGGCATCGGCACGGTATTGCAGGATGGCGAGGGGGGTTTCCTGATCCAGAAGCCCGATGACCGACGCTCCATCCCCGAAGCCTTGCTCAAGGCTGCCGCTGAACGGCTCGGGCCCTTGCTGGCGGATACACCGGGTTGGGAGGCCCAGCGCCACCAAGCCCACGCCTTCGCCACGGCATTGACCCGGGACTATGACGCCGCCCAGAAGTTCCGTGAGGCCCTGGCCCCATGGCTGTGATCCCGCGCCACGCCACCTGGGTGCGCTTCCCGCGCTTCGTGGGCGATGCCGCCATGCAGCTGCCGATCCTGCGGCTTTTACGGACCATCAAAGTCGGCCCCCTGGTGGTGTGGGGGCCGAAGATGACAGTCGGTCTGGTCGAGGGAACCTGGTTTTGTGATGCCACCCTGCCCGACGAGGGCAAGCCTGGCCCCTTCGCCATGGCCCGCCTCCTGCGAGAGCATCAGGCGGCCCGCAGCATCCACTTCCCGAAATCCCTGCGCCCCGCCCTGGCCGCGTGGCTGGCACGGGTGCCGGAGCGAATGGGCGTCAATGAAAGCCTGGCGGGCCTGTTCAATACTCATAGCGGCCCCTTCTGGTCCACCGATGGCCCCTTCCTGCTCCGCTACCACGCGGTCCTGCAACAGCGCTGGCCGGACCTGCCACCGATGCCCTTCGCGGATTTTGATCCCGGCGAAACCGTCGAAACCCCGAGCACCCCCTATCTTTGCCTCATGCCAGGTTCCACTTGGCCTTCCAAGTCCTGGCCTGAGACTCATTTCAGGAAGTTGCTGCTGCGAGCCTGCGCGAAGGGTTACGGTGTGGCCGTGTTGGGCTCTACCTCCGAGGCATCCATCTGTTCGGCCGTAGCAGGCTCGGAGGGCATCAACCTTTGCGGCGCCACCACCCTCAAGCAGGCTGCCGCCTGGCTCCGGGGCGCCAGGGCGGTGCTGGGCAATGACTCGGGCCTCAGCCATCTGGCCGCCGCCTGTGGCGCCCCAGTCCTGGCCCTCTATGGCGCCACGGACCCCGGAGGTTCCGCACCCTGGGGTCCCCACAGTCGCGTTCTCCGGAAAGCTGGCGTGCCCTGTGCGCCTTGTTTCAAGCCCGCCTGCGCCGTCCCTGGTCATCCCTGCCTCCAGGGCCTCTCAACCGAGGAAGTGTGGGAGGACCTGCAGGCCCTCATCTCGGGATAGAATGGCGGGGTCTCCCCGAGGATTCCTATGCTTCGTCATCTCCTGCTTGCCTGCGCCACCGTGTCGCTGCTGGCCCAGGCGCCCGTCATCCATTTCGAGAAGCTGCATCACGATTTCGGCCGCATCACACCGGACCGCAAGGTGGCGGCCAAGTACCGGGTGTCCAATACTGGCAACGCCTATCTGAGCATCACGCAGGTGCGCCCCAGTTGCGGGTGTACCGCCACGGTCCTGGGCAAATGGTCCATGGCGCCCGGTGAAAGCACGGACCTGGAAGCCTCCTTCGATCCCAAGGGAATGAAGGGCGGCATCCGAAAGTCCATCGAAGTGGTCTGCAACGATCCCAAGAACCCCACGGTACGGCTCACCCTGGAAGCGGAGGTGGTGCAGGAAATCATGCCCTCCGTGGATTCCGTGTACTTCTACCAGGTACCCAAGTCCGTCATCACCCGCAGCCTCGTCCGCTATGGCAGCGGCAACGGGGAGGCGGTGCAGATCGTGGATGTGAAGGCACCCGGGGCTCCCTTCCTGAGCTTTGGCTATCGCCAGGAAGGCAAGGATCTGGTGCTCGAAGTGGCCTTTGATGGTCACAAGGTTCCCCCGGGACGCTTCCGGGGCGTGGAGCAGGCCACCGTGCGGTTCACGAACCCCCGTATGCCCCAGCTGCCCCTGAA
>Ga0334722_10007268_pt1 | contig 10766 bp, 10 predicted proteins | sample C3_bottom_MG_FD_207210 | JGI IMG/M metagenome (GOLD analysis project Ga0334722, IMG submission 207210) | Sediment microbial communities from Yellowstone Lake, YNP, Wyoming, USA - C3_bottom | ecosystem: Environmental > Aquatic > Freshwater > Lake > Sediment | place: USA: Wyoming | collected...
TCCCGTACCAGTCGGGAACGGTCGGGCCATGACAGGCGAGGGAAGAGCAGCTGCCGGTTTGCGGCCCCGTATCGTTGGTCCAGGTCCCGCTCGGATTCGATGCGTCGAATTGGACGAGCGAAACCGCGGGGTTTCCCGTGTCCAGGGTGGCATTCATGTGGCCGGCGGCATCAGGATACGTCGCATGACATTTCGTGCAGACGATATTCATGGAGGTTACGTGCGCAATATGCTTGCCTGCTGTGCCTGAGCCGTTGATGACCACAGGATCGAGAGTACCGGTGTGGCACACGGTGCAGTCCGGCAGCCCCGCGGTCCCATACCAGTCGAGAACGGCCGGTCCATGACAGGCAATGTTCGCGCAACTCCCTGTTTGCGGACCCGTATCATTGATCCAGGACCCGGTTTGGCCTGATACGATTATGTTCACAATCGTGACCGAGGGATCGCCCGTTTCCAGTATCCCATCAAAGTGGGTTGGCTGCGACGAGTAATTGTAGTGGCAGATATCGCAGGATATGCTGTTGCTGGTCACATGGGTGACGTGCTTGCCCGACGCTCCGGTGCCGTTCGTGCTGAGCGGATCTGGAGAGCTGGCGCTTTGCGGCGAATGGCACAGCGACGTGCACGTTTGCCCCTGAGCGCTCTGGGTCGGCCGGGACGAGATCGAGTCAGGCCCTGGACCCGTACCGCAGGCCGTGATCGTCAGGAGCGTTAGAATTCCTATGGAGCAGCATTTCAACCTGTTCATGTGTCTACTCTTTCTCGGTCCGAACGTTACTTATGGCACAACGTACAGTTCGTGTGCCCGGCGATGTCATGGGGCGCAGACGTGTGCGGCGCTTTCCGGTGGCAGACCACGCAGTTGTCAGCCGGGGTCAGGCCTGAACCGTAATGACACCAGGTGCAATGTCGTGTTGTCCAGTCGCCCACATGGCTTCGGGGAGCAGTTTCATTATGGCAGCGGACGCAAAAGTCCTGCTTGTGGCAGGTCTGACAGCGCTCGCGATTCCCCTCTGCCATGAATCCGTGGCTCCGGGTCCGCCAGGTGTTCGTGTGGTCGCGCGGCGCCCTGGTGTTGTGGCAGGAGATGCAGTCCGTCCGTTCGTGGCAGGTCAGGCAATTCGTGTTGGATGCCCCGGCAGGGTTTATGGCCGGCTCAACAGACCTCCCGTGATATTCCATCCAGTTTCCTCCGTGTGACTGCGGTCGGGGAAAGGGGATCTTCGCCTTTTCAGGGTCGGTCTTTGCCGCCGCCCAGGCAGAATTGCCAAAGGAGAGTGCGCCGAACGATGACAGGAGGGCGCAGATGAGCATGATCTTCAGGAACGATGATGCAGTGGTGGAGTTTCTAAAACGCATATCGCAGCCCCAGTTTTGCCGTTTGATAGGTCTCGATCCCGTGCTCGATCTCGTATCCGCAGCTGAACGAATATCGCTCCGCGAAGGGATACTCTCCTTTGACGTAATATGTCCTGACATTGGTCCTCTCGCCGAGAGAGAGATAGTAGTCGTATTTATACAGGCTGTAATAGGAACCGGCGCTCACCTTGGGGCTGCGCCTTCCGGCCTTGAACGCATACCCGACGTCATACCCCGTGGAGGTGAGGTGCTGATGCCCGGCCGTCCACTGCTCTCCGGTGAACGAAAGAGAAAGACCGCTGACGGCCAGGTTCGTGATATCCAGTACGGCATAGCTCCGGGTGTAGGCCCGGTTGAACGCGCTCTCAAGCTCGGTATGGATCAGCGCGCGTTTGAAGTATCCCATATCGACGGCAACGTGTGTACCGAAGAACGTGCGGACCTTCACGTCGTAGCTCTGGTACGGTTCGGATTGACCGATGACGTCATAATACGGCGACAGCTCGTTCGACAATTCGTTCTGAACGCGGAACTGCCTCACGTAGGCGGCATTCAGTTCGATGCCCGTTTCGGGTGCTGTTCCCACGACACGCACCTCCATGTCCCGCGGATCGCCATTGATATAGCGCAGTTTCGCCGATGTTCGCAGATTCGGGGAAAAGCGCTGGTTGAGCTTGAGCGATATCAGCTGGTCACGCTGGCTGGTGGTGTCAAAGATGCCGCGCTTGTCATCGACGTAGAGGTAGTCGAGGTTGACGACCGTTGCTGACGCAGGATAGAGGTCGAGGCCGATGCCGTGGAGAGAATCAGAACCCCACCGGTTGTCTAGTTCATACAGGTTGACCGCTGCACCGCCATAGGCGGTTACGCTGATCCGGGGGGCCACGCGAAAATCCGCGGAAATGCCGTCGAAAAAGATCGGTTCGTCACGAGTGCCGTCCTGCCTTCCGATCCGGACCTGGGTCACATGGGAGAATGGGTCGTTCAGATCAAGGTGGGCTTCGTACACATAGCCGTGGGTCCGCGATCGGTAGGCGTTCCCGATATCCTCAAAGGGCGAATAGCCCGTACGGTCCCTGTTGCTCGAGAGGTCGTCGCGCAGCGTGCCGAAAAAATGGAACTCATAGCCGTTCGACTGCGGTTTAGACAGGTCGATCCGGAGATCGGTGGAAAGATCTTCATCACGGATCTTCTCGTCATCCACGCGTGTTTTGCGAAAGACATATTTGCCCGATAGATATCCCTGCACAAGCACGGGGTCAGTGCCCTTATCCGCCGATGATCCGGAATCCGCGGCCTGGAGCGGCGCACTGATGAGGACAAGCAGTGTGCACAGCAGTGGCGCGGCGATAGATAAGCAGAAACGAAGTCTCATTGAGTTACATAGCAATAGAACCATTGCTCCCTGTCTTGAGTAGTCGGCAGAAGTCACTGAATAATAGTACCCCGGGTGCATTGAAGTCAAGAATTATTGTTCTTGTTTTTGGTTTTTCTAGGTCCGAGGCGGCCTCGGTGTTCTGCCGTGTGCGATGGATATCATCGGAGGTGTCTTCGGCGTGCTGCAGAGAGAAGGCTCTTGCTTTAATAAAGTGAGGGTGATACTATTTGTCAGGCTGAGTTCAGCACGCGACAGTTTGGCGATGGTCGTTCTGTAAGGAGAAAGCACAATGTTACTATACAGAATCACGATATGTCTTTGCATTATGCTGCTCTGTACTGCTGTTGAAGGGGCACAACCCAAGGAGGTCGATTGCCTGTCCTGTCACGGAGATATTGAACGGGGAAAGAGCGTCCATCCGGCCCTGGCAATGGGATGCGCGGCATGCCATACGGCCATTGATGCTTCCGACGTGCCGCACAAAAAAACAAATAAAATGGCCAAAGGCCTTTCAACGGAATTGCCCGGTCTTTGCTACGGCTGCCATAACAAGGGCCTGTTCACGAAAAAGGTCATACACCCCGCTCTTGGCATGGGGTGCACCACCTGCCACAATCCCCATGCATCGAATGCCGAGTCATTGCTCGTCAAGCCGGTAGGCAAGCTCTGTCTCACGTGCCATGAGAAACAGATATCGGGAAAGCACATCATGGCCAGTTTTGCCCTTGGCGATACCCACCCGATGAGTGGCAGGGCAGACCCGACCAACGCGAGGAGAGAACTTTCCTGCATCAGCTGCCACAACCCGCACTCGTCCTCCCAGGAGAAATTGTTCGTGAATGAGGCGGTGAGCCCCGCGAACCTGTGCCTCCTGTGCCACAAAAAGATCGCGGTGAAGACCGATGCCCCGTAAGTTCCACGCCCTCCTGACAACGCCCCTCATCCGGACAATCGAGAACCAAAAACAATTTTGACAGGATGACAGGATAAAAACAGAAATCCTTTTATATAATCCTGTCAATCCTGTTATCCTGTCTAAGACCTGCCTGGCGGTGGTGTTATCGAGAAGTACAATCGTCAGGGAGAAAAGGATACGTCCGGCTGCTAGGGCGTCCGGGAAACAGGTACGTAGTACTGCGTGCCCTGTTTCATGTTCAGGATCTGCTTCAGCAGATCGTCGAGGTCTTCCCTGCGGTTGACAAAGTCGATATCAGATGTGTTGATGACGAGGAGCGGTGTGTCGCTGTAGCGGAAAAAGAAATGATTGTAGGCATCGTTCACGGCAGCGATATAATCCTGGTTGACCTCCTGTTCGAAACTTCTCCCGCGTTTTTTGATGCGCCTGAGCAGCGTGTCCGTGTCGGCCTGGAGGAAGATGACCAGGTCCGGCTTCACGATCTTGGGCTCGAGGATCTTATAAAACTGCTCGTAGAGCGCGAGCTCATGCTCGTCGAGGTTCAGGTAGGCGAAGATGCGGTCCTTGTCAAAGAGGTAGTCGCTGATCGTGATCCGCGTAAACAGGTCCGGCTGGGCCATCTCCTGCTGCTGGCTGAACCGGTTGAGCAGGAAGAACATCTGGGTCTGGAAACGGTACCGCGCCGGGTCCTTGTAAAAATCGGAGAGGAAGGGATTTTCCTCAGCCTGTTCGAGGATCAGGCGGGCGCCGAGCTCCTCGGCAAGCAGGGTTGTGAGGCTTGTTTTGCCCACGCCGATGGGGCCTTCGGTCACGATGTATCTGGTATGGCGCAGGTCAGATCTCGGGTTCATGAGGGTGTCCTGCCGGGTTCACACTTCACCACGGCGTGAGAATGGCGCAGCTCACGGAGAAGCTGTGCCACTGTTCTGTTCAGGTCAGGATGGACCGCGTCAGGAGCGATTTCTGCAAGCGGCGCTAGTACGAACTCACGCTCCGCCATCATCGGGTGGGGAATGACCAGGTCCGGCTGGTGCACGACCCGGTCCCCGTACAAAAGGATGTCGAGATCAATGGTTCGTGGTCCCCACCGCACCGTGCGGGTGCGGCCCAGGCGATCCTCGATGGCATGGCAGAGTACCAGGAGCTTTTCGGGCGTTAGATCGGTCTCGACAGCGGCCGCGGCATTGATGAAATCTTCCTGCTCCTCGTAGCCGACAGGCTCAGTGCAGTAAAGGGATGAAACAGCAATGATCCTGCCCGCCTGCGCCAGCAGCCCGAGGGCCTGCCGGCAGTTTGCCTTCTTGTCGCCCCTGTTCGAGCCTACACCGATGTATGCAATGGTCGGCATCGCGAAGAACCAATTCAAGACATTCTATTTATTTTACCGCAGACGCAGAGGCACAGAAAAAAACTATTTTGTTCTCGGTATGCTCTTCTCAGCGTCTCAGCGATAAGTTTGAGTTCTTAAGATATTGTATTAGATAACGGTTTCTAAAACTCGAACTGCAACCCGCTCATCCGTTTTTTAAATTCGTTCAGAACGCGCTTTTCATCGGCCAGGCCCTTGGATTCAAAGGTGGCGGAGAAGCGGATGTACGCCCCTGCATCGTCCCAGGGAACGGTGCTGATCAGCTTCTCGGTGATGAGGAACTCGGAGAACTCGTCGGCATTTGCGAACCGCCTGCCGTTCTTCACACCCTTCGGCATTTTCACGTAGAGGTAAAAGGTCCCGGCAGGCATCCGGGCGTCGAACCCCATGCCCCGCAGCGTAGACACGAGCGAGGTGAGCCTGCGTTCGTATTTTGCCTTGATCTTGTCGGTGATCTCGGGATGGTCGAGGGCGTAGACGCCTGCCTGCTGGATCGCCTTGAACTGGCCGGAATCATAGTTGTCCTTTACATTCCCGTATCCGGCAATGATCCGTTCGTTTCCGACCACGAAGGCAAGGCGCCATCCCGTCATGTTGTATGCCTTGGAGAGCGAGTGGATCTCCACGCCCACGTCCTTGGCACCGGCCACGGACAGGAAGGACAGCGGCTTTGTTTTGTACATCAGCGCAGCATAGGCGGCGTCGTGCACCACGATCACGTTGTTTGCTTTGGCGAACTTCACGACCTTTTCGAAGAAGGCTTTGGTTGCACCTGCGCCGGTAGGGTTATTCGGATAGTTGAGGTAGAGAAGCTTCGCCTTCTTCCTGATGTCCGCAGGGATGGCGTCAAGATCGGGCAGGAACCCTTTTTCCTGCACCAGCGGCAGGATATGGACCGCACCTCCATACCATCGTGTATGAGTCGCCATGACCGGGTATCCGGGCGCGGTCATGAGCGTTACGTCGCCGGGGTTGATGAAGACCGCCGGGAACATGGCAAGCACGGGTTTGCTGCCGATGCCGTGGAGCACCTCGGTCTGGGGATCGATGCCTTTCACGTTGTACACCTTCGCCATGTAGCGCGCAGCGGCTTCCTTGAACTCCGGGATCCCGTTGTCCGCATATCCGCGGTTCACCGGTTTTTCCGCTTCGTGCTGCAGTTTTTTCACAACGCCGGGAAAGGCCATCTCGTCGGGCTCGCCCACGCCGAAGTCGATGAGCTCGGCTCCTGGATTGGCCGCGAGGGCGGCGCGTTTGGCCCGCTTGATCTTTTCGAACTTGTAGATCTTCGTGTCCTTGCCGAACTGGCTGCCGCCGAGCCGGTCGGCGAAGAGTGATTGAATATAGGTTTCCCTAGATGGATGCACCATGTCTGTTTCCTCCTGATGTTATGGGTCGCGATGGGGAGCTGCAACAACTCTGATCGAGAAGCGTACCGATCCGTGTCAAACAACAGTTCCCTGGTGATGATCTGCTCAGCTGTGCAGTTCTGCTGCAACGCGGTTCTTCAAGCTTCCGATCCCCTCGATCCTCACCTCGATCTCGTCGCCCGGTTTCATGGGTCCGACGCCCGGCGGCGTACCGGTGATAATAAGGTCACCGGGATAGAGCGTCATGATCTGCGAGATGAAGCTTACGAGATAGGGCACGTTGAATATGAACTGCGAGGTGCGCGATGACTGCCGTTGCTCGCCATTGAGATAGGATTCGATGAGGAGGTCATCGGGGCTGAGATCGGTCTCGATCCAGGGCCCGATGGGGCAGAAGGTGTCAAAGGACTTTGCCCGTGTCCACTGGCCGTCCTTTTTCTGGAGGTCCCGCGCCGTGACATCGTTTGCGCAGGTATATCCCAGAACATGGCCGAGGGCCTCTTCAGGCCTGATGTTCCTTGCACGCTCCCGGATCACCACGCCGAGCTCTGCTTCGTAGTCCACCTGCACGCTCATCCCTGGATAAAGAATGGCATCGTCCGGGCCGATGATCGTAGTGGGCGGCTTGAGGAAAACGATGGGGGTCTCTGACAGGGCCATGGCGAGCTCGCGTGCATGGTCCTGATAATTGAGCCCCACCGCGACGATCTTTGACGGACTGCACGGGGCAAGGAGCTTCACCCGCGAGCGGGGATGACAGGTCGCAAGCGTTTTGAAGGGGCTGAAGTATCCGCCATCCAGCTCCGCTATTTCATCGTTATTCAGAATACCGGACGCTGTCCTGCCCTGAACCTGAAATCGTACAAGCTTCATCCAGCGCCCCGGGACTATTGTTTTTTATCGATCCATTCCAGCAGCTTCTCTTCCGGAAGATAGCCAGAGAGCACCATGCCATCGTCACGCACCAGGGTCGGCGTGCCGGTGAACTCGAAGGACTTGGCGAGCGCTTTGCTCCTCTCGACCGCGTCAGGGGGACAGGCGGGTTCAGGCACTTCCTTGCCGGCAAAAGCGTTGTCGAGCACCTCGAGGGACTTGGAGCAGAGGATCGCCTGGGCTTTCCGGGGTGACTCTTTATGCATGGGCAGCGGGTTCATGATCAGGTAGAACGCGACATCGTCCCGCTTTGCCACTACTTGTTTCATGGTTTTATGGAGCTCGCGGCAATAGGGGCAGTCAGGATCGGTGAAGACCACCACCTTTTTCTTCGCCGTTGCCAGGCCGAGCACGATCGCGTCGTCGAGCGTTATCTTCGATGCGTCCACTTTGCGCTGCTGTTGTTTGCCGATAGCTTCAGCGGGAATAAGCTGGGTGATCACATATTTCTTCGAGAAGTCGAGATACAGGGCGCCCCGTTTTCCCTCGCCAGCATCTACTTCGATCTGCCACAGGCCTTTGACCGGAGAGACCTTGACATCGGTGACCTTGCCGGTGGGCACTGCTTTTTTGACGAGCGCTTCCGCTTCCTTCTTGTCCAGCTTGTGACATTCTCCGCAATCCTTGTCCCCCTTTTTCGGAGAAAATGCGAATGTCGAAAGAGGAATGAAGAGCAGCATAAACACGATAATGACCATTCTACAGCTGTTCATGTGTTGACTCCTTTGGTTTGTTGTATATTATCTTTCGGTCCGGCACAGGCCCACGCATGCGGCATGCCCGTTACTTAAGCCCTAATACGTCCTGCATATCGTAGAGGCCGGGTTTTTTGCCTACGATCCATTTGGCAGCGCGCACGGCACCGCGCGCGAACATGTCTCGCGTATGGGCGCGATGAGTAAGCTCGATCCGCTCGCCCATGCCGATGAAGTAGACCGTGTGCTCACCGATGACATCGCCGCCGCGGAGGGTCTGCATGCCGATCTCCTCTTTGGTTCGCTCGCCGACCATGCCTTCGCGGTGGCATCTGGCAACCTGGCGGTAGTCCCGCCCCAGGGCCTTGGCCACGACCTCTCCCATGCGCACGGCTGTGCCAGAGGGTGCGTCCTTCTTCATCCGGTGATGGGTCTCGACGATCTCCACGTCGAAATCCTCTCCCAGGGTCTTTGCGATATCGGCGAGGATCTTGAAACAGACGTTCACGCCAACGCTCATGTTCGGTGAGAGCACGCAGGGTATCTTCTTTACATACGTATTGACCACGTCGAGCTGGTCTTTGGTGAAACCGGTGGACCCGATTACGACAGGTTTGCCCAGGTCTGCGCAGAGCTTGAGGTGCTCCAGGCTGATTTCGGGGAAGGTGAAGTCAATGAGCACGTCCCCGGCCTTGATCGCGGCAGCAAGATCGTCTGTGATCACGGTCAGGACCCCCCCGGCAGGCAGTCCTGCAGGTCCGTTGGAATCCTGGCCGAGCAGGGGATGTCCCTTTCGTTCGACGGCCCCTGAAAGACGGATGCCTTCCGATGTGCCGAGTACGTTAACAATCCGTGAACCCATTCTGCCGGCAGCGCCGGTCACCACTGCTTTGATCATGTTGTCTCCTCAAGTGTCAGCCACAGAGTCACAGAGACACAGAGAAAAGTAACGCCATAAATATGTTGCCGTAACCTCTGCGTCCTTTGCGGTGAATGATTTGTTCGTTAAATAAGCTTGTAGTCTTGCAGCGCTTTCTTCAACTTGTCCTTGTTCGCGTCGCTCATCGCGCAGAGCGGCAGGCGGAATTCCTCGTTGATCTTGCCCATGAGCGCGAGCGCCGTTTTGACCGGGATGGGGTTGGTCTCGATGAACATGAGGCTGTGAAGCGGCTCCATCTTGTAGTGCATCTTGAGGGCCTCCTCCATCTTGCCGGCGAAGAAGTTGTCGAACATGGCCGCCGCGTCTCCGGGCACGATATTCGCCGTGACCGAGATGGCGCCCACACCGCCGATGGCCAGCATGGGGAGCGTCGTGAAATCATCGCCGGAAATCACGTCGAAGTCCCTGCCGCACAGCCGGATCAGCTCGCTGATCTGCTTCAGGTCGCCCGTGGCCTCCTTGATGCCCACGATGTTCTTGATCTCGCGCAGACGCGCAACGGTCGAGGGGAGCATGTTCACGCTGGTCCGTCCCGGCACGTTGTAGAGGATGACCGGGATGTCCACGGAGTCTGTCACCTTTTTGAAGTGCTGGAACAGGCCTTCCTGCGTGGGCTTGTTGTAGTACGGCGTGATGAGCAGCACGCCGTCGGCGCCCGCTTTCTTCGCGTAATTCGTGAGTTCCAGTGTTTCGGAGGTCGAGTTTGAGCCGGCGCCTGCCACAACGGGCACGCGCTTGTTCACGGTCTTAACGGTGAACTCCACAACGCGGTGGTGTTCCTCGTGGGAAAGCGTGGCGGATTCGCCTGTGGTGCCGCAGGGCACGATCACGTCCGTGCCATTTTTGATATGAAACTCGATGAGATCACCCAGCGCTTTTTCATCCACTTTTCCGTTCTTGAACGGCGTTACGATCGCAACCATTGATCCTTTGAACATTGAAACCTCCTCCGGATAAAATTCCTCGTGTCAAGTATTTTTCTGTTAACCACGGGTCCCGACCTTGTCGGGACACACAGATGGACACGGTAAAGTCTTCTTTTCGGTTCGATCTTCATCAAACCGTGTGGCGCAGCCCTGTGTGCGCCGCAGGCGCCTGTGGTTACTTAATTCAATACGACGTTGTGAACACGAACTTACAGATACAGGCTTCCCTCACAGATCACCGCGGTCTCTCCCTCAAGATGGATATCGCTGAACCCCTCCGGCGTGCGCTCGAACGATACCGTGAGCTTTTCCCCGCCCCAGGTCAGAACGTCGACCGGTGACAGGACCGCGCCGAGCGATCCGGCAAGAAGCGCAGAGGCAACGGCCCCGGTGCCGCAGGCAAGGGTCTCGCCCTCGACGCCGCGCTCGTAGGTCCTGATGCGGAGCTTGTGGCGGCCCTGGACCTGAACGAAGTTCACGTTCGTGCCGCCGGGACTGAACAGTTCGTGGTTTCGCGAGGTCCTGCCTATCCGATCCACATCCTCATGTTCCAGGTCCTTCGAAAGATAGATAAGGTGCGGCACACCGGTGTTGATGAAATGTCCCATGCGCAAACCGCTGTCGAGCGGTACGGGAATGTTCATGCGCTGGCCCGTAGCGCCCGTGAGCTGCACCTGCACCGTGTTCTTCCTGACCTGCGCATGAATGATGCCCGCCAGGGTCTCGAAGGACAGGTCCGTTTTCGCTATTTTCCGGAGATGGGCGAACCGTGCGGCGCACCGCGCGCCGTTGCCGCACATCTCGGCTTCACTCCCGTCGGCATTGAAGAACCGCCACTTGAAGTCCGCTTTCTTTGACGGTATGATCACGATCAGTC
>Ga0334722_10007269_pt1 | contig 10763 bp, 6 predicted proteins | sample C3_bottom_MG_FD_207210 | JGI IMG/M metagenome (GOLD analysis project Ga0334722, IMG submission 207210) | Sediment microbial communities from Yellowstone Lake, YNP, Wyoming, USA - C3_bottom | ecosystem: Environmental > Aquatic > Freshwater > Lake > Sediment | place: USA: Wyoming | collected...
TGAAGCCAGGCGAACTATGCGGGACTACAGAGTTAATTATTTAGATGCTATTAAGATGGCTAATCATTTTGGCGTGAGCGTTGAATCTGTTATCTGGCGGCTCAGCGATCTTAAACTAATAAGCGATAACGAGAAAAAAGATTTGCTAAACCAAGATAAAAGTGAGGAAGGCAAAGTTTTCAAAAAATATTTGAGAGAGCAACACCAGCTTTCTAAGGGGAAAAATAAAATTGTTTATCAAAACGCCCACGAACATCTTTTGAGCCTGGCCATTGAAGCTGCCAGGAAAGGTTTAATCAGCCGAAATAAATTGATTGAATTGTTAAAATTATCCGGCCTTGAGGAGAAAGATATTTTTATGTTTCCAGAAGCTCGCCGGTCATAAAATTTAGCTGGGGTTCACATTGGCAAAAGGGGAGATTATTTTAATAGCAGATTCAAATGCGATTATTGATTTAATAAAGCTCGCTATTCTCAATTCTATATGTAAATTGCCAGACTATAAATTTCTAATTGTTATGGAGGTTTACCAGGAGATAATTAGACAGGAACAGAGAGAGATGTTGAACAGAGCCATAGAGAGCGGCCTCGTTTCTTTAGTATCTCTCATTGAGATAGAAGAATTACAGTTATTTTCCCGATTTTCTTTAAGCTTAGGTGCAGGGGAGGCTGCCTCGCTTGCTTATGCTTATTATCATGGTACATATTTTTTGTCCGATGAAAATAATAACGCTTTTATGCGGGAGATAAGAAATACCATTTCTGAAGCACGATTAAAGCGAACGCTGGACCTTTTAGCCGAAGCAATTTCTGAGAAGCTATTTTCTATCTTGAGCCTGAAAAAGAGAATAAAAGAATTGGAGGCTAAGGCCGTCACGCCGAGAGATTGGAATGATATAGAGCATTTTAGACGCATTCTGCTTAAGCTTGAAAATCGGAATGGCTAAATAGCAAGCCCAATCTGTCGCGGCCTGGCCATTTCAATTCCTGATGCCGATTTGGCTTCAGCCAGAGAGAAGAAATGCTGAGGCGGTAGAAAGAGCTGAGTATGCGGTGAAGTATCCTGAGGATATTCGCATCCTGGGAGAAAGTTTGGAAGACCAGTTACAGGTCTATATCTTTCCTCAGATAGGTAAACTCCGTATCTACTCCCCAAATGTTCTGAAGAAAGGCAACCGGTAGATAAGGCGAAAGAGTCGTGTGGTAGGAGTGTTCCCATCTGTAAGCTCTTATCTCATCGAGTAAACAGATGACTGGACAAATGAGTGCGCTTACATAAAGCCCGAGAAGCTGAGACCTTAAGATGGAAATATTGCGATGATCAAATCGTGAAAAAACCTTGACTTTGTAACATAACCCATCATTCATCATATTTTTTTAAAACAATATAATCCCCTAAATTATATGCTAAATATTTATCAACATCTTCCTCTTCTGTCTTGGCATCAATAAAATTATTTAAGGCTTCTTCAAACAATTCTTTGTCTTCTATTAGCTCTTCAAATATTTCTTGCCTATAATTTTCTAATTCTTTAAATACTAAATCATCAATAGATACCCATTCCTCTTTTTCAAAGTCCCAATATATTTCTTTAAAGCTATAACAATATGGTTTTTCTAACTTGCCTAGCATAAAGAGAATTTTTTCCATTGAAAGGCCTGAATAGAAAAGCGCCCTTATAAATTTAGCCTCAGTTATTTCTTTTTCATCAAATTCATTTAGTTTGTCTGCATCAAAGGATAACAGCTTTAGCTCATATAACTTTTTTAAAGTTGTCAGATCTAATTTAGTTTCTTTAAGGAACTCATCAAGTGTCCGCCGAAATAAGGTTCCCTGATATAAACATCCCGCATGTTTTATCATTTTATACTCCCCCTTAATATTTACCCATATTTTTATCCATTATGATCTCATTATTATTAGCAAGTGAATAAATCCCTTTTAAAAATAGTATCTATATATGCTCTTGCTTGGCAGTTAATTACTAAAATTGAAAATTCGCATATTAATTTAGGTTATCGAATTAACTCGCTTCCTGACAGAGCTTTAACCAAGCCTTCAAAATCCTTAACTTCTAACCTATCAAATTCTGCTTGAGGGACCTTAAGGTATTTCCATTTTTTGCCAGAATTTCTTTCTGCGTCCATGCACCATTTTTTTATCGCCTGGTCCTTCCTATCGGTATCTTCAAACTCCCTCCCTTTAGTCTCAATTATCCAATAAATTGGATTTTTCCCCTTTATTTGAACGGCAATAAAATCTGGATAATAAAAACGTATGCAACCTTTGCCGCTTAAATAATCTATTTTGAATAGATTAGCCAGAGCAGCAAACTTTTCTATGTCAGGTGCATTATCAAGGAATCGGGCGAATTCTGCTTCAAAATCATTATATACAGCAACAAAATTAAAAACAGTCTTTTCACATCTTAAATGTTTTCTTCTCCATAAGAAGGGTTCAGATTTTGATAATTTAAATACTCTGAGCTCTTTAATTTCTTCTTTTGTTTCGGCCACTGTCTTTCCTATTTCTTTCGCCAGCAGATCTATTATAGCTTCTTGTATATCAATGTCTGAAAGTGCATTAACCATACGCGGATCTTCAATGGATTCAATTTCGGTGCGAAAACATTTTTTTAACAGATAAAGCTCAACAAGCGGATATAATTTATCAAAGGCACCGGACAATCGAGCCCTCTTCTCAACCGTTTTTACGATTTGGCTGCATAATTCACGACCTGTAGCAGATGCCTGGCATTCTATATCCTTTTCATCAACTACCGTCTCAGTAAAGATATACTCCAATTTAATCTTAATATTTTTATTTTGACTTAAAAAATCGCTTGAGTATAAAGACTTAAAGTCATCGTAGCTTAATTTTTCCAGATTGTTATATTTTTTTTGGTATCTGAATTCCAGTTCTGGAATTTCTATATCATATTTAAGCCTTTGCTTCTCAGGGGAAATGGTTACTGGCAACGGTGGCAGAGTTTTGGTTGTCTCGATTCCCACTCCTTCTTTCTCAAGTTCCCTGACAAAATCTTCAAAGGCTTTCGTTCCCATTACCTCTAAAGTTTGTGTATGATCTGGCCCAATTCCTTTCATAATTCTCAACCCTCTGCCCACAGCCTGCTCAGGAAGAATTTTTGCCTTTGAAGTAAAAGGTCTTAGCCCCAAAGTCACCGTAACATTCTGAACGTCCCATCCTTCCCTGAGCATAAGATTGCTTACTATTATTTTCACTGTATTATCAGGCTCATCTATCTTTCTAGCCAGCTCTCGTAACTTGGGAAGGTCTTTTTCTGTAATTTTAATTTCTGTTTCTCCGGATTCACCATCTCTGGATTTGACATGAATAACCAGAACCTCTTTTTCCGGATTCTCTAAATATTTTCCTTTATAATTCCTTTTTATGGCCTCGGCGATGCGATCGCAATATTCATTCTTCTCACACATAATGAATAAAACTGGTTTTTTATTAACTTTTGAATACTCCTGATAATGCTCATTCCATCTTTGAATCGCTGTCGTAATCCAATCAGAATACTTTCTCACAACGTTATCTTTATTTATATCTTCTGGATCCTTTTTCCCGACAGCCTTAACTATCAATGGAACTTTTACGATCCTATCTTCTACCGCCTGGGCCAGGGGATAATCAACTATTATCCAGGGGTAATATGTTCCATTTTGATCTTTAGGTGTGGCTGAAAAATCTAACCATAAATTTATTCCGGACGGCAAACTATTATGAATATGCATGAGGGTTTTATGCCATTCAAGCTCTTCGTCATGAACATGATGGGCTTCATCATTCAAGACCATCAGGTTGTCCAGAGCTTTAATCTTATCAAGAATCGTTTGCGGAGATTTGGTCAAGTCTTTTTGAGGCTTTCTTCCCAGAATATCATCTATTATATTTTGTGGTTTCCAGACCTCATTCCTTTTCGCATAAAGCTGCTGAATATTATTTACTATTAAATTACCAGATGGATTAAGGGGGGAATCATCATCCCTGGATATTATTTTTATGGACCAATGCTGCTTCCAATAAGGTGGAATTAAAGGCAGAGAATAAAATATAGGCTTCTCCACAAAATCTTTAGCCAATCTTTCATAAACTATTACGTTAGGGGCAATAATCAAAAAATTATCGGGGAATTTTTTATTTCTCTCCAATATCTTGTTGAAATAAGACCAGACAATAATAAGAGCCATGGCATAAGTTTTCCCTGAACCGGTGGCCATCTTAAAAGCATATCTCAATAGCCCCTTATCTGGTATTTCCTGTTCTCCCTCCTGCTCTAGCTCGGGGAAATACCTTATAACCTTCCGCTTGCCATCATTATTCTCTACTATTTTTACCTCATAATCTAATAAACCAATCTTGTATTTATCGCTGTATTTTTTTATGACGGGCTCAAGGTCTGTATATCCTTTTACTTCAAATAGATAGATCAGTGTTTCAACTGCCTCTCTCTGGCAGAACCAATACCTGAAAATTTCTCCATTGACCAGGTGATCATTAAAAAACCAGTAATGTAAAAGTTCTTTGGTTGTTGAACTTACGCCTGGATAATCATCTTTGCGCCACTTTTCTACTGCCTCCCTGAGTTTATTCACCAGCAAAGTGCCGCTTTTTCTTCGCCCGGATTCAATCGTGTAGCTACCGTCTCCTTCTTTAACGAGATAGTTACGAGGCGGAAGTGAAGGATCGCTATCCTCTATATAAGGAATTGGCTGTTTATATTTAATTACGCTTTGTTGACAATGCCTCATTCAGACCTCCTTTATCATAAGGTCATTGTTTATCCAGATAAGCTTATTATTCTCTATAGATTGCCAGTTCTCTGATTCAGTAATTTTTTCTGTTGCTACAATTACAGCTTTCTCATTCCTGGCCTTTTTAATATCAATTAGAGCTTCCGTTTCTTCTGAACTGGCATTTATATTTTCCTCCGGATTCTTATCCAAATAATACAAAGGATTTCCATCCCTGTAAGCATAAAGATTTTTACCATCTGAAAGGATAAAATTTAAACCCCGCCCCAAATATTTTACTTCGTTAGTTGCTCTCTTAATCCCTTCAATTGGGTCTTCTTCTTTTTCTATGGACTGAATTATAAATCTGAAATATAACTCAGAATCAATTGGTTCACTGGTCAAGCCAAGGCTATACGGTTTTTTCAATAAATTTATAATCCTCTCTCTATCAATTGTTCCATTATGAGCAAAGAGCCAGGATTTATAAGAGAAGGGGTGGGCATTTCTTTGACTTTTTTCTGAACCAGATGATTTATTTCTAACATGAGCTATAAATATCTTGCTAATTACTTCTTTTACCAGTTCGTTAAATCGGCTTGAGGCGAAGGCACTTTCGCCATATTTTTCTATTTTGGATTTTCCATCTTGCTCATACCATCCTATCCCCCAGCCGTCAGCATTCACTTTGCCCTGTCTTTTAAAACTGTTTCCCGCTTCCAGCATAGAAAACCTTATATTTACCGGCTTATTAGCTATCAGTCCGAAAAGTCTGCACATTTTATTTAACCTCAATTTCATAAATTTTAGATGAATCTATGCCAAATATGTCTATTAGTTTGATAAATAATTTATATTTCCCCGGTTTTTCATATTTATGTTCTGCTTTTAAAGATAATTTTCTATCTTTCTTGGTCCTATATGAGGTCCATCCGTTATTAAAAGTATCGTTTCTATAATCAAAATCAATCGCCCAATAATCAATCCAGTCCGTCCATTTTTTAATCTTGTCTTTTACATCCTCAGGGATCAGGTCAGTATGAGGAATTACAAAGTCTTTGATTTCAACCCAAACCTTTCTACCATCTTGCTTTATCTCAGCCTTAAAATGAGCGAGCTCAAAGAACTGAATATCCCCTCTTCTAATAGCCTCCTGGTCTAATACGTCCATCGGGATCAATCTCAATTTGAGTTTTATGCCTTCTCTTGAAGCGATCTCCTGTATGGCATCATTTAGCCCCATTTCCCATTCCCAGCCAAGTACATGTAACTCTTTCTGCCCGAGAGATTTGCAGTCGTTTATGGCCTCAATGCAGTCATTAATGGTTACAGGCATATCGACTGCGCCCACATAAATTAAAGCGCTGCCTTTCCTGCCGTGAACATGAGACATTCCAGAAATAGGTTCCGCACCATAGAGCTTAAGAATAAAAGCTAAATATTCATACAGCGCCTGCTTTTCATCTTTATTTGAAAAGGTCTTTACCTGCCAGAGTTGTCTTTCGTATTTACCAATGTTCAAGATTTCGAAGGGTCTTGCTTTTTTGCCGTATCTTCCGCCCTCATGCTCTAAATCTTTTGAATTTTCAATTTCAAGAAGACGTTTTCTGGTTACATGTATCGCATACCTCGATAGGTCACAGCCAATCCACCGCCGGCCGAGTTTCTCTGCAACAGCCAGGGTTGTACCGGAACCACAAAAGAAGTCAGCAACAAGATCACCAGGGTTAGAGGAAGCAAGGATAAACAAATATATAAGGCCTTCTGCTTTTTGAGTATCGAATCCAGTTTTTTCAGAAGAATCTCCAATATTTGGATCAGGAATAAATTCGATAACGCTTCTTGTAAGAAGCAATTCTCTTTCATACTCTGTATATTCATCAAGAACAGCCATTTTACCATTTATCTTTTTCATCTTTTTTCTTTTTATCATCTTACCAGTAGGCGATAATATTGAATTAAAAACGTGACTGCCTTTATTTTTGGCGTAATGAAAGATAGTGTCGTGCATTTTAAAAAATAACTTTTTTGTCTTATCGGGAATTTTATTATATCTATACCAAACTATTTCTCCTAAAAAATTTTCAAACCCGAATATTTCATCGAGTATTAATTTGACATAATGTCCGACACTTTGATCTAAATGCACATAAATAGATCCGTTTTCAGTAAGAAGTTCTTTCATTAAAACCAGCCGCTCATACATCATCTGGAGATAAGAATCTAAACCTCTTCCCCATGTATCCCGATAGGCTTTTTCTTCAATCACCGAATGTTCTTTGATTATTTCCTCATCTTTATCGCCAATCTGAATCCTAAACTTAAAATCTGCCCCTGTTGCAAATGGCGGGTCTATATAAATTAGATTAATTTTTCCAGCAAACCTTTCCAGAAGGGAAGACATAATCAGCTTGTTATCGCCCCAAATAAGTTTATTTTTCCAGCCTTCCTCAAATTTATCTCCTTCATCTCCTTTCCAGGTCTCAAATAAAGCCAGCTCCGGATTCTCTTTGCCTGTCCTCGGTTTATTTATCACCTCCACTATTTGAAAAGGATAAGGTCCAGGTTTTTCAACCGGAACAAGCTTTCCATTCTCATCATACTTACCTAACCAGACAAGTTCTGTTTTTTTGATATCTATTTTACCCATTATAAGACCTCCTAGAATATCTTCCTCAAATTTCCCTATATTTATATTTTATTATTCCATTTTCAGAGCAATAAAACCTAAAATCGCATTCCTTACAGACCTTTTCTACATCCGGTGGTTGCCTGACCTCAAAATCTTCTCGCCTTATTCTCTGAACGAGTTGGTCAAAATATCTTTTAGTCATATCTATATCTTCTTTTTTATACTTGAATTCCATTATGGCATCCTTCCTTCTTTCCTCAGATGTCCAATAAATATATAAATTTCTAACTGGCTTTTTATATCTTTGCTCTATTAAGAAAGCATAATAACAAAGCTGATTATAATACTTTTTAATTATTGGATTTTCCAGCTCAGGTTTTTTCTGCGTTTTGAAATCAAGTATATCAATATTGTCTTCATCGCCAACCAGAAGGTCTATCCTTCCCGTGATTATGTAATCTTCTGTATCTATTGACACCTCAACTTCCGCTTCTTTTATTTTTTCCAGTATATCCCTATTTTGCAAGAAATAATTTATTACTTGATTTTTAGCGTTCTCCAGTAAAGTTTGCGATATAGGTCTTAGACCGGCAAGTAACAGTGCCTTATAATTAGCTTCTAGCCATTGTTCAATATCAGAAGTATTTATAATAGCCTTTTCTAAAAAGGCCCGATGTATATCTTCTATCGTGCTATGCACAAGAGAGCCAAAGAAAATTTGGCCTGAACGGGAAGGATGAAATTGACATTCCTGATAAAAAAGATATTGTTGTGGGCAGGTCTCATAAAAACTAACTTTTGAAAAAGAAAAAGTTTTCCTGGGCACAAATTGTGCCCGTGATTCAAATTTTTGAGCTTTAAGTAATTCTTTTTCTATGTAGGGGTACTGGTCAAGACCCTCCCAGATGGGATAAAACCATGGTTTTGGTTTATCTGGTGTAGTTAAGACAAGTAATCTCTTGGCTCTAGTGAAGGCAACATAATAGTGCCGTATTCTATCGAACTCTGTCATTTGCTTCTCAGATTCAAAAGTTCCTCTCTTTGAAAATGGCAGGAGGTCTCTATCAACTTCCTTTTGAACGGCAAAATTTTTATGTAAAGAGCCGACGATTACTACCGGGAATTCCAGGCCTTTGGCCTGATGAATGGTCATGATTTGAACAAATCCTTTGGGTATCGGATTATCGGGATCTTCGTATTCATCTACACCTGCTGAGAATAAATAATTGAGGTAACTTAAAAAGAATTTTTTCTTAATTATCTGTTTGTTTTTAGCATTTATGATTTTAATTCCAAAATAGGCCTGAAAAATAGATATTAAACGAGATAAAATAGCCAGATTGTATCTTATGTTCTTATCCTTCAGATATGAAGAAAAAGGTTCATAAGCAAGTAGCTGATAGTAATAATCCATCAAGGTAAGATCGAGCGAGCCTTCTTTTAGCTCTGCTAGTTGATTTGCTCTTCTTCTTAAATAATCTTTTAGGGCAACTGATTTATCTGTAGCTTCTTTTAATAATTTTAAGGCTTCTTCTAAATAATTCCTGTGTTCATAATCTTCTGGCATTTCATCATAAAATCCAAGAATAATTCCAAAGCAGGCAACAAATAGTTTGATAGCGGGTTGCTCGGAAAACATCCTGGCTCTCGGCGCAAAATATGAAATATCAGAAGCTTTAAGAGCCTGAATATAATAACCGCTGTGCTCCGGTCTTACACTCTTTAATAAGATTGCTACATCGCTCCATTCTCGGATTATGTTGTTTTTCTTTAAATAAATTAATAGTTCAGAGAGCCTCTGGGCTTCATCTTTTTCATTAGCACCCCATATTGAAAACACAGCCGGATACTCTGGGAATTCTTCCGATGGGTTTGGCTTTATTTCCTTAGGAAATCTGAATCTATCCCAATTGATTGAAGTAATAAACCTGTTATATTTCTCAATTATCTTTTTATGTGACCTATAGTTTATTGTTAATTTTACTTCCTTACAATTATCGAATTTCTGAGCAAACTCCAGAATATTTCTAACTGTAGCTCCCCTAAATCTGTAGAGAGCCTGGTCTTCGTCTCCTACCACGCATATATTGTTTTCCGGTCTGGCGAGGCATAGAAATATTTGTTCTTGTATATAATTTGTGTCCTGATATTCATCTACCATAATATACTTGATATTTTTCTTTATTTCTTCATATACCTTTTCATCATTTAGTAATGATAGGAAAATCTTTTGTAAATTAGCGAAATCGATTCTATTCTGACCGAATTGTATTTTCATGTATTTATCGTAGCTTTCGGACAAATAGAACAAAAATTCATTATCTGAAGCCTTAAGAATTTCCTGATCAATTAACTCTTCTGTTATTTTATTGAAGTACCTTACAATCTCTTCTATAGCATGCCATTTATTTTGCCATTTTCCTAAGTACAAGCCATTTATCTTGGGTACTATTTCATCCAAATTCTCATAAATAAAAAATATTTGTGTCATCTCGTCCAGCACAACATACCCTTTTTTCAAGGGAGTACTCGGCAGGTATTTCATTATGTATTTGTTACAAAGACTATGAACCGTTCCTACCTTAATCCTATTAATATGACCAGAATAGTTTAGTTTCTTTGCCAGCTGGTTTACTCGATCTCTAAGTTCAAATGCGGCCTTTTCAGTAAAGGTAGTCAAAATAATTTCATCAGGTTCCGCTTTTCCAGTAAGCAAAAGATAAACTGTCCTGGCCGCAAGAGTGAGCGTTTTACCGGTGCCCGGGCCGGCTATGATTAATAAAGGTCCTTCTGTTGAAGTAATGGCTTCAATTTGGTCTTCATTTAATGATGGAATTACTTGTTTGAGTTTTACTATGACTTCCATTATGGCATTAATAAGTTTTATTATTTAATTTATCAGTCATATCTAAGGTCTTAACTTTTTTTTACATCTGCCCTATAACTCACTTTATTATTTTTACTTAGTTTCCCAGTTTTTTCAAAGACTTTTTTCTTCCATGTAATGACATAGTATCCAAAAAGAGAATATATGAAAGTAATGCGACGGAAATCCAAACCTTTGAAGGCCGCAAGAAGACCGTAAGGAGAAGGTCTTCCAGTCAGGAGATTGAATGGAAAATATTAGGTAGTTTTGATGGACAAATTACTGTAATACTTGACATGATTGCACCTGATGTGGCAAAAATAAGAATGTTCAGATTGTAATTTTGGAAGGGGCAAGTTCTCAAGATTTAGGGGAATATAACATGGATAGCGAAAAATATAAAAAGTCATTTTATGAATTGATAAAAAGCAGGTTTAATCGGGAGGTGGATTTTGCAAGTATAGAAAAGGGCCTGGAACACTTGAGAAATGGAGATGCCCTAAC
>Ga0334722_10007270_pt1 | contig 10762 bp, 10 predicted proteins | sample C3_bottom_MG_FD_207210 | JGI IMG/M metagenome (GOLD analysis project Ga0334722, IMG submission 207210) | Sediment microbial communities from Yellowstone Lake, YNP, Wyoming, USA - C3_bottom | ecosystem: Environmental > Aquatic > Freshwater > Lake > Sediment | place: USA: Wyoming | collected...
GCGCCACCGCACAGGGCTTCACGTACAACATTGGCCGGCTGGCCAGCGCGGTCGCGCCGTTTGCCGTCGGGTCCCTGGCGGCCGGCCGCGGCTTTGGCGTGGCGTTCTCCGTGGCGGCGGTCGCGTTTGTCGGTGCCGCCGTCTGCTGGGCCTGGATCCCGGAGACGAAGGGCCGCGCGCTCAGCTAGGGTCGTGAAACAATAGACGGCATGCGCGTCGTGCTGCTGTCGACGTACGAACTCGGCCGCCAGCCGTTCGGCCTGGCGTCGCCCGCTGCCTGGCTCCGCCGCGCGGGCGCCGACGTGACCGCGCTCGACCTCTCCCTCCAGCGGCTCGACATCGGCGCCGTGCGCGCGGCCGACGTCGTCGGCTTCTATCTGCCCATGCACACGGCCACGCGGCTGGCGATGCCGGTCATTGACGCCGTGCGCGCGCTCAATCCCGCCGCCCGTCTGTGCGCCTTCGGCCTCTACGCGCCGCTCAACGCGGACTGGCTTGGCGAGCACGGGGTCGCCGCGACGTGTGGCGCCGAGTTCGAGCCCGATCTCGTTCGGTTTGCCGGGCTGGCGATCCCTCCTGATGCCCGCGGCTCGGCCGCCGGTACCGTGTCGGCCGGACCGTCCCGGCTGGCCGTGGCGAAGCTCGAGTTCATCGTGCCGGATCGGACGGGCCTCCCGGCGCCGGCCCGCTACGCCGAGTTGCACGATGGCGGTGTCCGGCGCGCCGCCGGGTACACGGAAGCCAGTCGCGGGTGCCGCCATCGATGCCGGCATTGCCCGATCGTCCCGGTCTACGACGGCCAGGTGCGGCTGGTGCCGGCCGACATCGTCATCGCCGACGTCCGCCAGCAGGTGGCGGCGGGCGCCACGCACATCAGCTTCGGGGATCCCGATTTCTTCAATGCACCATCGCACGCCGATCGCGTCGTGACGGCGCTGCACGACGAGTTCCCGGCGCTGACCTACGACGTGACGATCAAGGTCGAGCACCTCCTCCGGCACGAGAAGTGGCTGCCTCGGCTCGCCGAAACCGGCTGCCTCTTCGTGACGACAGCCGCCGAGTCCGTTGACGATCGGACCCTCGCCATCCTCGACAAGGGCCACACGGCTGCGGACTTCGAGCGCGCTGTTCGCCTGGCCGGCGATCACGGCCTGACGCTCGCGCCGACGTTTCTGCCGTTTACGCCGTGGTCGACGACCGAGACGTATGTCCGGCTGCTCGACACTATCCGGCGGCTTGACCTCGTTCCTAACGTCGCGCCCATCCAACTGGCCATCCGGCTGCTGATTCCACGCGGCTCGAAGCTCCTCGGCCTGCCTGATGTGGACGCCGTCGTTGGTGCGTTCGACCCCGGCGCGCTCGCGTATCCGTGGACGCATCCGGACGCCGATGTCGACGCCCTCCAGCGGGAGGTGATGGACATCGTCGGGCGCCGGCAAGCGGCGTCGCGGGAAGATGTGTTCGAGCGGGTGTGCGAGGCAGCGGCCGGGATGGCGGGGCATGGCGGGCGGGGCGGCGGGATGTCGGCTGCTGCCGACGCTGGCGGCGCCGGCTCTGCGCCTGGCTCGCGCGCGGGCGGCACCGCGCCGCGCCCGCGGACCGCCGTCCCGTTCCTCAATGAGCCCTGGTACTGTTGAGCCGAACCCGCCGAAGGGCAGGTGGCCCTTCTATGAGCGAGCCGGCAAAGCGCGTCCTCCTGTTGTCGACGACAACCGGCTACCAGACGCGCTCGTTCGACGCCGCGGCCCGGCGGCTTGGCGTGGAACTCGTCTACGGCCTCGACCGCTGCTGCAGCCTCGACGATCCGTGGAACGACCGTTCGCTGGTCGTCCGCTTCTACGACGACCCGCGGTCTGTCTCCCGCGTCGTCTCCGCGGCGGCGGAGGGCCCGATCGCCGGCGTGATCGCCCTGGGAGACCGGCCGACGGTGCTTGCGGGACGGTGCGCAGAGGCGCTCGGGCTTCCGTTTCATTCGTCCGCTGCCGCCGGGAGGAGCCGGAACAAGGTCGAGACGCGGCGTGCGCTGAGGGCGGCGGGGCTGCTGGCGCCGTCATTCGTGCTGGCGCGTGCTGACGACGACCCGGAGGCGATCGCGGGCGCGATTCCGTATCCGTGTGTCGTCAAGCCGCTGGCACTCGCGGGCAGCCGCGGGGTGATCCGGGCTGACGACGCGGCGGCGTTCCGGCGGGCGTTTATCCGGCTCCGTCACATCCTGCGCGCGCCCGACGTGAAGACCCTGAAGGACCCCGCGCTGCAGGAGGTGATGATCGACACCTACATCCCCGGCACGGAGTTCGCGGTGGAAGGCCTGATGTACCGGGGCGAACTGCACGTGCTGGCGGTGTTCGACAAGCCCGAACCGCTCGAGGGGCCGTTCTTCGAAGAGACGATCTACGTGACGCCCACGATGCACCCGGCCGATGCCCGCGGGCGCATCGTCGCGGCCGTGACCGCTGCGGCCAGCGCGCTGGGCCTGTCTCACGGCCCGATTCACGCCGAATGCCGCGTGAATGACGCCGGCGTTCACGTCCTGGAGGTCGCTGCACGCCCCATCGGTGGCCTGTGCGCCCGAGCGCTTCGCTTCGAGGCTGCTGGAGGGCCGTTGATTCCGCTGGAGGAACTGCTGCTGCGTCACGCGATCGGCGTGGATCCCCGTCCGTATCGGCGCGAGCCACAGGCGTCAGGCGTGATGATGGTGCCCATTCCGCGTGCCGGTGTGTACCGGGGCGTCAGCGGCGTCGACGAGGCGCAGCGCGTCGAGGGCATTGACGCCGTCGAGATCACCGCCAAGCCCGACCAGCACCTGGTGCCTCTGCCGGAAGGCGCGAGCTACCTGGGGTTCATCTTCGCGCGGGCAGGCTTGTCGGCCGATGCCGCCGCGGCGCTCCGGGCGGCGCACGCCCGGTTGCGCTTCTCCATCGACCGTGAGCTGCCGCTGGCCTGACGGGGCTACTTGCTGCGCGGGGGCACGAACTCGGGCGGCAGCGTCGACGACTCGCCGAAGAAGAATTCGTCCATCTGCCGCGCGACGAGGTCCTGCGCTTCCTTCTGGAACGGGAGCAGGCGGTACTCGTTGAGGATCATCTTCATCCGATCTTCCCACATCTTCCACGCTTCGGCGGACACGTTCTCGAACACCCGTTGACCGAGCTCGCCCGGCCACGGCGGCGCGTCCAGCCCCGGCAGTTCCCGACCCAGCTTCACGCACTTGACCATCCGGCTCATGCTCACTCCTCTCGATTCTTCTCGACCTGCACGCGCGCGTCGTTGAAGCACGCGCCGGCCCCGATGTCCGACAGTGAATCGGGCGCGAGGGCATTGGCCGTCGACCCGTTCTCGGTGCGGCGCGCCCACAGCCCCTTCGACAGCGACACCGTGCCTGGCCGCACCACGGGTGTGACCGACACCAGGCACTTCACCTCGCCGAGCCCGTTGAACACCCGGATCCGATCGCCCTCTTCCAATTGACGCGCGCGGGCGTCATCAGGGTGCATCATCACGGCCGCCGGCCATTCGACCAGTTCACCGAGCGTCGAACTGATCGTCTTCTCGCTCGCCGGCGAAATGAGCGCCAGCGGGAAGTCGGGCGTGGCCGGATCGTCCTGATACGCGTACAGCCCCTTGGGCGCTTCGCGATCGAGCGCGTCGGGGAACAGGCGCACGCGGCGATCCGGCGTGCGCGGGAAGACGTCCACGAACTGCACCGGCGCGCGGCCGAACGGCGGAACCGGCATCTCCTGGCGGCTGAGGGCCTCGCCGATTGGGACCGGCAACTCGCCGATCACCCTCAGCATCATCTCGACTTCGTCCGCCGGGTCGTCGTCTCGCGCAAGGCCGAGCAGTCCGGACAATTCCGTGAACACGTCCACGTTGGGCCGCGCCTCGCCGACGGCATCGACCACCGGCGTGACGAGCTGCATGGAAATCGACCCGTACGCCCGCGCGATGTCGTAGGCCTCCAGGAAGGTCGTCGCCGGCAGCACCACGTCGGCATACCGCGCCGTGTCGGTCATCACCTGGTCGAACACGATCGTGGTCAGGTCGTTCCGCAGCAGGCCGCGCTGCACGCGGTTCTGATCCGGCATCGTCGCGAGCGGATTGCAGTTGTAGACGAACAGGACCTTGACCGGCGGTTCGGCCGGATCCGTCAGCACGCGGCCGAGGTGGTTCATGTTGACCACCCGAGTCTGCGGTTCGTCGGCGCCAATCCAGGTCTTGTCGATGCCCCAGGCCCCTGAGTTGCTCATCGAGTAGCCGCCGCCGCGCACGCCGAACTTGCCGGCCACGGCCGGCAGGGCCAGGATGGCCATTGCCGCGTTGCCGCCGTTCCGGTTGCGCTCGAGCCCCCACCCGCACCGGATCACGGCCGGCGAGGCCTCCGCGTACATCGACGCAAAATGCTGAAGGTCGCCGGCCGGGATGCCTGCGACCTCCGCGGCCCGGGGCAGCGTCCAGGACGCGGCGCGTTCGCGCAGGCGGTCGGCGCCCGTGGTGTGGTCGGCCAGGAAGTCCTCGTCCGCGAGGCCGCCTTCGAACAGGTACCGGTGCAGGGCCAGGGCGACGGCCACGTCGGTGCCGGGCCTGACGGCCAGGTGAAGGTCGGATGTCCGCGCGAGCGGCGTGCTGCGCGGGTCGATCACCACGAGCTTCGCACCGTGCTGTTGCGCCTGCTTGATGTACGGCACGAGGTGAATGCCCGAGGCCGACGGATTGAAGCCCCAGATGACGATCAGTTCCGCGTGCGCGTAGTCCTCGTAGGTGACCGACGGCATCTTGCCGTAGAGCGCCTGGTTGGCCGCGCTGGTCGTCGATGCGCACACGGTGCGCGCCAGGCGTGACGCGCCAAAACGCCGGAAGAGCCTGGCGTCGGCCGTGTCCTGAGTCAGCAGGCCGTTGGACCCGCCGTAGTAGAAGGGCAGGACCGACTCGGCGCCATGGCGGTCACGCGCCTCGCGCATCGATCGGGCGGCGTAGTCGAGGGCCTCGTCCCACTCCACCCACCGGAACGCGCCGCCGCCTTTGGGGCCCGACCGGATGCCCGGCTTCTCGATGCGATCGGCGCCGTACATCCGGTCCGCGAAGTGGCGGACCTTGGCGCAGATGAACCCGCCGGTCACCGGGTTGTCGTGGTTGCCGTCGATCTTCGCGACAGCGCCTTCCTCGACGGTCACGGTCAGGCTGCACGAGTCCGGGCAGTCGAGCGGGCACGCGGTCTTGACGAGATGCGCGGGTCGAGTGGTCATTTGGCGTTCTGCGCGCGCACCGGCGCGCCGTCCATCAGTTCCCGCAGCGCCTGGAACGGCCCGATCACCACGGACGTCCCCTCCGCAATGCCCGTGATCTCGATATCGAGGCCGCCAATCAGCCCGGTCTTGACCGGCCGGAACCGCGCAACGCGCTGTTCCGGGACGAAGATGCCGGCCTGATCCTGTCCCTGCGCCGTGGGGCGAATGACCACGGCCTGCAGCGGGACCGTCAGCACGCCGCTGCGTTCGGCCGTGAGGATTTCGGCATCACACGTCAGGCCAGGCCGTAACTGCGTGCCCGGCTGATCGATCCGCACCTTGACCTTGAATTCGCGCGCGGCCGCGCCCGTGCCCGTCACCGGGAGGGCGCTGGCGCCAATCTCGACGACCCTGCCCGTCAGCGCCGCCCCCGGCAGCGCTTCGAGCGTTACCGTGGCGCGCTGCCCGACCTGCACGCGAAGCACGTCGGCCTCGGCCACCTTGACCTCGGCGTCGATGGCGCCGAGGTCGGACACCGTCATCAGCGTGGTGCCCGGCTGGTTCTGGATGCCGATGACGACCATCTCGCCCACCTGGACGGGGAGGCGTGTGACGATGCCGTCAATCGGCGAGACGATGTCGGTCTTGGCGACGACGTCGCGCGCGCGGGCGTTGTCGGCCCGGGCTTCGGCCAGGTGCCGCTCGGTGGCCTCCCGGACCTGCTGCATCCGGCTGAGTGCCGATCTGGCTCCGGCAGCCTGGGCGCTCGCGGCGTCGGCGGCGGCTTTGTCCGAGTCGAGCTGCGCCACCGGCACCAGGCCGTCGCGCCGGAGATCCTGTGTGCGCTGCAGGTTCTGCTGCGCCTCCTTCGCGCGGGCCGCCGCGGCCGCGACGTCGGCCTCGACGCCGCGCAACTGCTCGACCGCGGCGCGGAGGTCGGCCTCGGCGGCGCTGACGCGGGCCGTGGCGGCCGCGGCTCCGGCCGCGGCCTGGATGCGGTCGATGCGGGCGAGGATCTGGCCCTGCCTCACCGCGTCGCCTTCCTTGACGCGCAGTTCCGTGAGCCGGCCCATCGCGCTCGCGCCGATATCGGCGTAGCGCCGGGCGACAATCTGGCCCGAGGCCGTGACGAACGAGCGGAACGCGGCCTTGCGGGCCACGGTGCCGACATCGACAGGGATGCCCGCGCCATTGCGGCGGGCCATGACCGCGACCGCGATGATCACGGCAATCGCGCTGATGATGAGCCAGACGAGTGTGCGACGGCGCATGAACTTCACTTTACCACGCGGGAATCACACCGCGGGCGGCCCCGGCTTGGGTTTGCCGGTGCGGGGCAGGTAGACTGGGACAGGACCGTTCAACCCGATGACCACGCGCCTCGACACCTACGGAGAAGCCTTCCGGCAGGGCCTGCGATCGATTCTCGGGCAGCCCCTCCGCGCCGGCCTCGGCGCGCTCGCCATCGCCGTCGCCGTGGCGACCATCGTCATCGTGGTGACCGCGATCGACGGGCTCGGGCGCTACGCGCGGACGACGAGCGCGCGGGCGTTCGGCAGCGACACGTTCCTGCTTGCCCAGGTCGCGACGGCCGGCCAGACGAACCGCCGAGAACTGGCCGCCAAGCAGCAGCGCAACCCGGCCGTCAAGCGCGGCGACCTCCGGTTCCTCGAGCGTCACGCCGGCAGCGACGTCCTCTACGCGTCGACCGCCCAGCGTGTCGGCGACGTCACCGCCGGCGGCAACAAGTACGAGAACGCCGCCATCAGCGGCGCGACGGCGACGCTGGCAGATATCCGGGACATCGCCATCGCGCGCGGACGGTTCCTCGACCGGGACGAGGAACTCCGGGGCGCGCAGGTGGCGGTGATTGGCGCCGACATCGCCGACGCCCTGTTCCCGGCCGGCGACCCGCTCGGCAAGCCCATCCGGGTGGCCGGGCGGCGATTCGACGTGATCGGCATCCAGTTGCGGCAGGGATCGTCGGGCGGGACGACGCTGGACCGGTTCGTGTGGATGCCGCTGGGCGCGTTCGAGCGGGCGTTCGGCGCGCCGCCGACGCTCAACATCTTCGCCCGCGCCAGGGACGTGGCGAGGACGACACAGGCCGAGGACACGGCGCGGGGCGGGTTGCGCGCACGGCGGCAGTTGCAGCCGGGTGTCGACGACAACTTCGACGTGCTGACGCCCGAGTCCGCCCGTGACTTCGTCTTTTCGCTGTCCCAGCGCGTGGGCGCCGCGGCCGGGCCCATTTCGCTGATGGCGCTGCTGGCGGCCGTGGTCGTCGTCACGAACACGACGCTGGTCTCGGTGACGCAGAAGACGCGGGAGATCGGCGTCCGCCGCGCGCTCGGCGCGTCGCGCTCGCGCATCATGGGCGAGGTGGTGGCCGAATCGACCCTCGTCGCGGTGGCGGGCGGCCTCGCCGGGACAATCCTGACGACGGCGGCGATCGCGGCGTTGTCGCGATCCCTCGGGCTGGATATCGCCGTCAGCCTGCCGACGCTCGCGTGGGCGATTCTCGCGTCGGCAGCAAGCGGGCTGCTGGCCGGCTACTACCCGGCCCGGCGGGCCACGCGCATCGACGTGATTGCCGCCGTGAGGGCCGAATAGCCATGGACCGCGTGTCGCGCCTGGCGGCCATCGGCGAAGCGGGTTCGCTCGCGGTGGAATCGCTGCGCACCCAGAAGGCGCGGGCGGCGCTGGCCATCGCGGGCATCGTCATCGGCATCACCACCGTCGTGCTCGTGGCCACCGTGCTGGCGGGCGTGCGCAACGGCGTTGCCGGCCTGTTCCGGGAACTCGGCACCGAGAACGTGTTCGCGTTTCACCGGCAGGGTGATCCGTACACGCCGCAATCCGACAAGGATGCCCAGCACAGGCCGCTCGATCCGGGCTTCGCGCGGGTGATCATGAGCCAGGCTACCGCGATTCGCGACGTGGCCGTCGAGATCATCGTGCCGCCGATCGTGTCCGGCCGTCCGCTGGTGGTGCGGGCGGGCGCGAACGAGAGCGACACCGCGCTGCTCGAGGGCGCCAGCCCGGGCTTCTTCGACATCACCGGGACGGAGTTCCGGGCCGGCCGGCCGTTCACCGACATCGAGGACGCGTCGGCCGCGCGCGTGGCGGTGATCGGTTCGAACGTCGCGAAGGCGCTCTTTGGCGCGGGACAGTCGGTCGGCAAGCCAATGAGCGTCGGGGGCGACACGTACTACGTGGTGGGGGAGTGCGCGCCGAGGCGAGGGAATTTCTTCGGTGAGAACCGCAACGACAATGTCATCTCGATTCCGGCGGGGACCGTGGCGCGGCGCTTTCCGGACGCGAAGCTGACGGTGCTGTACGCCCGCGCGAAACCGGATCAACTCGCGTCCGCGCGCGTGGAGATGGAATTCCTGCTGCGCCGGTTGAGGCGCCTGGCGCCGGACGCGCCCGACGACTTCTACCTGTCGACGGCCGAGCAGATCATCCAGAACTTCGATCAAATCGGGGCCCAGATCGGCCTGGCCACCATCGCGCTGGCCGCGGTCAGCCTCGCGATCGGCGGCATCGGCATCGCCAACGTGATGATCATCAGCGTGACCGAGCGCACGCGGGAGATCGGCACGCGGATCGCCCTCGGCGCACGCCGGCGGGACGTGCTGTGGCAGTTCCTGTTCGAAGCCGCGCTGCTGTCGAGTATTGGCGGTGTCGTCGGGGTGTCGATTTCGTCCGCGCTCGGGCTGCTGCTCAGCGTGTGGAAGCCGGCGTTCCCAGCCGTGCCGCCCGGGTGGGCGGTGGCCGGCGGGCTGCTCTCGGCGATGCTGACGGGCCTCGTCGCCGGGTACCTGCCCGCCCGGCGCGCCGCCGGCCTCGATCCGGTCGACGCGTTGCGCTACGAATGACGGGCGGCCGCTAGAACTGCTGCATCCGGCCGGCCTTGCGGTCCCAGAACTCGACGCCGGTCACCGCGATCCGGATCAGGGTCAGGTCCGGATCCTGCGGGCCGCCCGCGAACCACGATCCGCATGACGGATTCCACATCTGCGCGGCGCGGGCCGGGTTGGTGACCATCTCGGCGCGGCCCGACACGGACACGAAGCGGTCTTCGGGCGCCGAGACGTACGTGACGCTCACCGCCGAATGCGCGGCGATTTCCTGCGCCAGCGGCGAATTGGCCCGGCTGAAGAACCACAGCGCGCCGTCGAACGCCTCGGAACTGGCCACCATCGGCCGGCTGCGCAGGCTGCCGTCGGCGGTGACGGTCGTGAACATCGCAAAGGGAATGTCGTGCACCAGGTCCTTGAACCGCTGCACGTCGTACTGGCGCTGGCTCTCCATGCAAATCCTCCCGCGTCGCGTGATTGTCCTGACGCGTCTTACTCAGTCTAACTTGAAGAAGGTGGCGAGGTGCCACCGGCCGTCTTCCTGCAGGCGAAACAGCGCCATGGACGTCCGGGGGACGGCCGTTGCCGCGCCGGGCGCTGCTGGAGCGTCGATCCAGGTGAATTCGACCTCCGTCGAACTGCGCCCGATGCGCCGGACCGCTACCACGGCCACCAGGTCGCGGCCCCCCGGGGACCGCTCGCGCTTCGTGAACGTCGGCTCGGCCTTCAGCGCGGCGGCCGCTTCGTCCGGCCGCAGGTCCGCCGGTTCGCGGCGGCAGCCGGGCGCGGCAGACGCCGCGAGGACCACGACCAGCGTCAGGCGCAGGACACGGGTCATCGCGACCCGCGTTTCGGCCGCCGCGCGGCGAGCGCATCACCGTCGAGCGCGACACCCTCGAGTTCGAGGAGCGCGCGCTTCACCGGCAACCCGCCGCCGTACCCGACGAGGCGGCCGTCGCTGCCGATGACCCGGTGGCACGGCAGGATGATCGGGAGCGGATTGCGGCCGTTCGCGAGACCGACCGCTCTCATGGCCTGCGGGCGGCCCACCCGCTTCGCGACCTGGGCGTACGAGCGCGTGGCGCCGTACGGAATGTCCGCCAGCGCCCGCCAGACCTTCATCTGGAACGGCGTGCCCTTCGGGCTCAGCTTCAGGTCGAACGATGTGCGTGTGCCGCGGAAGTACTCCTTGAGCTGACGGATCGCGTCGCGGAACGGCGCGTCGGACTGCTGCCACTGCGACTCCGGGGCTTTCGCGCCTTTTCCGCACTGGAAGCTGACGTGCCGCAGCCCGTGATCGCGGCAGCCGGCGAGCAGCAGCGTGCCGACGGGCGTGTCGAGATACGTGTAGTACGTGAGGTGCTCGGTCATGCGAGTCCGATTATGCCCGACTTCACGGGCGAACGCGATTGGCGCCCCCCCCGGATCCGGCGCGGCGGCCCCTCACCGAAGGCGATTGCCCGGCCGGGCGGTGTTCTGTACCATACGATACGGCTTCTATGACGAATCCAACTGCCCGGTCCCGCCCGTCCCTGGTTGCCGCCGCGGTGCTTGGCGCAGCTGCGGTGCTGCTGGCCGCCGCGCCGGTGTGGGCGCAGGCCCCGCCGTCGGCGCCGCCGTCCGTCCAGGGCGCAGCCCAGGCCGCGCCCCCGCCGGCGCCGCCGGAAGACGTCC
>Ga0334722_10007271_pt1 | contig 10759 bp, 7 predicted proteins | sample C3_bottom_MG_FD_207210 | JGI IMG/M metagenome (GOLD analysis project Ga0334722, IMG submission 207210) | Sediment microbial communities from Yellowstone Lake, YNP, Wyoming, USA - C3_bottom | ecosystem: Environmental > Aquatic > Freshwater > Lake > Sediment | place: USA: Wyoming | collected...
ATTTGAAAAATAGGCTTGGTTTTTTCTTTGTCTTTATCATGCTGGCCGCAGGTGTTGGGATGAGTGTGCTGTACACCATTTCAGTCACCACCCAGGAGCAGCTCATCTCTGGAGCGAATCAGGCAAATAAAAACATCCAGATTTCCGGAGAGGATGGCATCGACAATGTGCTCCTGGTCCGGGAGCTGCAATCAGCCCTGCTTGAGCAGATGCTGCAGTGGAAGAACTTTCTGGTGCGGGGCAAGTTTCAGGATATGCAGACAAAATATGCAGAGGCATTTGAAAGAGGCGATGCCCGGATTGTTGCCATGCTGGGGGCGGGACAAAAAGCCCTGGCGCAGGATGCGGCGGCCCAGGCGCAGTTGCAGCGGATTGCTGAAGAATATGAGGGTTTTAAGAAGCAGAAGGTCATTGGTCAGAGCATGATCGGATTTCAGGAAAGTTATTATGATGGCATTCGGGCGGCGGATCAGTACACCGGCGACAAGGGCACGCAAGCCATCGCCATGAGCCGTGCGCTGGCAGAGCAGATTGCCAAGCAGGCAGGCCTGCAAACCGGTGAGACCATTGCCGCAGTGGGGACCAACCATAAGGCTTTGTTTCAGAAGGCGAAGAATCTTTCTCTCCTCGCCCTGCTTGGGTCCGGGCTCGGCGTTTTTGGCGTGTTCCTTTTTATCCTTTTCTACCTTGGCCGTAAGGTGATTCGGCCCATGATGCAGATAAAGGAACGATTGCAGGGTGTGGTGGAGCAGGTCTATGAGGAGTCAACCCTGCTATCAGCATCAAGCCTGAGTCTGGCGGAAGGGGCGGGGCGGCAGGCCGCCGGGGTGGAAGAGACCGGGGCCTCCATCGAGCAGCTCCTCGGCCAGACCCAGGCCAACAACGAGAGCGCCCGGCAGGCCAGCGCCCTTTCCCGGGGCATGCAGCAGGTGGTGCAGGAAGGTGGGGCGCAGATGGCCAATATGCTCCAGGCCATGCAGGAGATGGAGGGCCAGTCTTCCGAGGTGATGAAGATCATCAAGAACATCAACGACATCGCCTTTCAGACCAACCTGCTGGCGCTCAACGCCGCGGTGGAGGCGGCCAGGGCCGGAGAGGCCGGGGCCGGTTTCGGCGTGGTGGCCGACGAAATCCGGAGACTCGCCCATAATGTGGCCTCATCCGCCAAGGAAACCGGCGAGATTATCCAGAACAATATCGAGAAGGTGAAGCAGAGCAGCGCGCTGTGCGAAAGCCTGGACAAGGCGTTTATTGAAATCCACCAAGGGATTGCCAGAGTGGATGAAGAGGTGCATAACATCGCCCAGGCCAGCGACGAGCAGGTTATCGGCATCCGGCAGGTGAGCGCGGCCATGGGCGAGATCGACACGGTGAGCCTGGCGGCCTCGTCCGAGGCGGAAGAAGCGGCCCGGACTGCGGCGGAATTGAGGGCTCAGGCGGTGGAGCTGCGTCGCATCTCCGGATCGCTGATTACCCTGATCAATGGGCAGGAGGAAACGGAGGCGGAAGAGGGCCAATGGCAGGAAGAATCCGGTCGGCTCCTCCCTCGGTTGGTGGCCGCATGAACCAGTTAGCGGAGGTTATTATGCCGGAGAAAGAGACAGCGCGCATACAGTTTCAACCCACCAGGATTTCACGGGCAGAGATCCTGGATCTGCTTGACAATGACGGCCTCACTGCCTGGTTTCAGCCCGTCTTTTCTCGGCAGACCGGGGAGGTCTTCGGGTATGAAGCCTTGGCCAGGCTGCGCGAAAGGCGGACCCCTCCCATGGATATCGGGGAGCTTTTTCAGCGGGCCCAGGCCGAAGGCGTTATTTCCAGCCTCGATATGATCTGTCGGGAACATGCCTTCTGCCGCGCGGCGGAGCTGGGTTTTGCCGAAAGGAACGCCTATCTCTATGTGAATATCTGCCCGGCCACCCTCATGCATCCCGACCACCGGGGAGGTGCCACGGACCGGCTGGCCGAGGAATGCGGCATCGCCAAGGAGCGGATTATCCTGGAGATTACCGAGCAGGAGGCGATCCGCAACTATGATCTGTTTAAAAAGTCGGTGGAGTACTACCGGCGGCGGGGGTACAAGATCGCCATCGACGACTTCGGGGTCGGCTACGGCGGGTTGAAGATGCTTTCGGTCATCGAGCCGGATTATCTCAAGGTGGATCGCCATTTCACCACCAAAATCGATCAGGATCCCTTCAAACATAATTTGGTGGATGCCATTGCCACGGTGTGCCACAAGCTCGGCATCACCGTGATCGCCGAGGGAATCGAGCGGCCCGAAGAGCTGGAAACCCTGGCCCGGTTTGACATCGATCTGCTCCAGGGTTACCTGCTGGAACGGCCTGGCCCGGATCTTTCCCGGCAGCGTCTCGCGCCGGTGGTGGTTCAGGAGGATGCCTCGTATTGTTCGGAAGCCCATGGGGAACCCTGTACCATAGGCGACACCGTCAAGTACATCGAGCCGCTTTCTCCCCAGCAGTCCCTGATGACCGCCCACCAGCGGTTCATGGATGATGTCAAGTTGCAGGGCATTCCGGTTGTAGCCGAACAAAGGGTGCTGGGCATGCTGAACCGGATGCATTTCCTGGAAAAACAGATGGTCGGCCCCCATGGCTATGGCTTTGCCCTCTCCGCCCACCGGGCGGTCAAGGATGTGCTGGGGGATGATTTTCTCCTGGTTGAAGCGGCAACGCCCATGGAAGAGGTGGTGCGCCGGATCAAGGCCCGCCGCGGCAGGCATCTGTATGACGACATTTGCGTGGCCAGAAACGGCAAATACCTCGGGACCGTGGCCATCAACGCCCTGCTTGAGGCCATCACCCAGAAAAGCATCCAGCTGGCCAAGGGGGCAAACCCCCTGTCCGGCCTGCCGGGCAACGAATTTATCCAGCGGACCGTGGCGACCTTTTTGCAGCGCAAGGTCAATTTTGACGTCTGCTACATCGATATCGACGATTTTAAACCCTACAACGACTATTATGGCTTTGAAAAGGGGGACATGGTCATCCGGCGGATCGGCCAGCTCATCGTCGATATCGTCCAGCCCGGAGTCAACGACCGGTTCCGCTTTGTCGGGCACATCGGCGGGGATGATTTCATCGTGATTACACGGCCCCATGCCTCCCAGCAGATCTGCCGCCGGATCATCGACGGCTTGCAGGGATTGTTGCCCGAATTTCATGGTGAACAGGAGTTTAGGGAAGGGCATTATTATGCCCGCGACCGGCAGGGGGAACAGCGGAGGTTTGCCTTGCTTTCGCTTTCCATCGGCATCGTCAGCACCGAGGAATGCCCGGTGAACTCATACGCGGAGCTGGCCTTTCTCGCCTCGGGGGTCAAGCGGGCGGCCAAGCAGGAAAAAGGCTCGGCCATCGTTCGTAACAGGAGGAATGCGGTGTAATCGGACTTGCTTGGGGAAACGGGCTGAGTGAGATTGTTAGCTGGTGTTTCCCTGGGGACGGGAATGGTTGGCTTGATCGAGGAAGAACCGTACCCAGCATTCCCAGGCTATGGTGTCCAGGGTGCAGTCGTTGGGGCAGGGATGCTGAAAAACTGCATGGGGACACAGCCCGCTTCTGGCGGTGCAGATGTGTTTGGCTGCCTTTTCCAGAGCGGTGGTCAGGGTGGGGTTATCATGTTGTATTGGTGTTTTCATTTTGTTTTTCCTTATGGAGCAGGATGGTGAAGGTTGAGCCCTTGCCGAGTTCGCTCGTGACTCCTACTTCGCCGCCATGCGCCTGAACAATGTGTTTGACGATGGCCAGTCCCAGACCGGTGCCGCCCAGCTTGCGGCTGCGGGCGGCATCGCTGCGGTAGAAGCGCTCAAACAGGCGCGGCAGGTGCTGGGGCGCGACCCCTGCTCCGAAATCCTGCACCTCGATGGCGATTTCCCCCCCCGTTTGCTCGCGGGCCCGGACCAGCACCTTGCCGCCCTCGTCGCTGTACTTGATGGCGTTGACGATGAGGTTGGTGACCGCCTGTTCGAGCAGGGGGCTGTTGATGCTGGCGGTCAGGTCATCCGGCGCTTCCAGTTCGATGCTGATTTTTTTCCCGGCGGCCTTGAGCCCGCAGGTCTCAATGGCCCGGCGCAAGGGTTTGATGATTTTTTCTTCGGTCAGGACCAGCGCGGTCTGCTCCTGATCCTGTTCCAACCGGGACAGGGCGAGGAGATCCTCGATGATGGCGTGCAGCCGTTTTGACTGCTTGGCGATGATCTCCACAAACCGTCGGGCGTCCTCTGGGGTATCCAGGGCGCCGTCCAGCAGGGTTTCGGCAAAGCCTTCGATGGAGGTGATCGGGGTTTTCAGCTCGTGGGAAACATTGGCCACGAAATCGCGGCGTATGTTTTCAAGCCTGCGGAGGCTGGTGACATCATTGATGACGATGATCGCGCCGCTGGTCAGGTCCGAAGCGTCCTGGAGGCGTGTGCCGTGGGCATAGAAGTATTTTTCCTGCCCTTCCCGGTCGGTGAGGTCGATTTCCCCCTCGATGGGCTTGGCTGAAGCCAGCGCCTGGCTGATAAAGCGTTGCAGAGCCATATTGCGTACCGCCACCAGAGCGTTTTTTCCCCGGAGCTTTTCCGGGGCGATGTTCAACAGCCTGGCCCCGGCCTGGTTTATATCGAGGATACGCTCCTCGGTGTCCACCGTGATCACCCCCTCGACCATGCTGGAAAAGATCGCCTGTAGCTGGCTGTGCTGCCGGGCGATGGTTTTGATCCGGCCGTCGAGCTGGTCGGCCATGGCATTCATGGCCCGGGCCAGGCTGGCCACCTCTTCGGCCCCTTCTTCCCGCAGCTTGGTGGTGAAGGCGCCGTCGGCAAAACGTTCGGCGCCCAACCGCATCTCTTCCAGCGGCCTGCTGATGCGCTGGGCGATGAACCAGGCGACCAGGGCTACGAGCAGAGCGACAAAGAGACAGCCCCAGACGATCTTCAAAAAGATTGCCCGGAGCGCATGGTCGATGAAGGTGACCGGGATCGCGGTGCGCAGCACTCCTCTGGGCTTGCCGTTTTGTTCCAGGGGGACCGCCACATACATCATGTTTTCTTGAAGGGTGTGGCTGAAGCGCATAGAGGGGGCTGGGTGGCCGACAAGGGCGGCGATGATCTCCGGCCGGTCGGCGTGATTTTCCATGCGGTCCGGCTCTTCATCGGAATCGGCAAGAACCTCGCCGTTTGCGGCGATGACGGTTAACCGGGTGCCGGAATTTTTTCCGGCGGTGGTGCAAAAGGCTTGCAGCGCGTGCAGGTCGTTCTTGCCCAGCAGGGCAAGAACATGTTCCTGGGCCAGACGGGCTCGCGCTTCAAGACCGGCGGCGGTCTGGGCCAGCTGAAAGGCGCGGAGGGAATATGCCCCGTAGCCGGCGGTGACCAGCAGGGCGATGATGGTGATCAGAAGCTGGCTTGGGTACAGCTGCCAGATGAGGCGTTTACGATGCATGGCAATTCCCGTTGCGGTTGGAGTTGATCGGGCCAACAGCAACAGAATAGCACGGGATTGTTAGAATGCGATCAGGATATTGTAATGATCCTGTCCCAGTCTAAAAATATCTTTCGGAGAGGCGCAGCCTTGCCCAGTCAGGATTTTATAGGCCCGCGCCCTCAGGTGAGGACGCGGGGTAAGCTCATCAACTTATTCGGAGTAGGGCTTCTTTTTTCCTCGCCGGGGAACGCCCGCGGATGGCGGTCTGGTTGGGGCTGCCGGTCTGGTCGAGGTGGCGGGCTTTGCCGGGGCATACGGTTTGGCCGGAGAATATGGCTTTGTCGAGGCATATGGTTTGGCCGAGGTGGCGGGCCTGGGGGAGGTTGAAGGCTTGTACGAACTGGAGGATTTGTACGGTTTTGCGCCTTTGCGTCCGGGATATGCTGGTTTTGCCGGGCGGCCTTTGGGTGCGTCCAGGGTTTTCACCTCGACGTCACGACCATTGACCTTGAGGCCCCGGAACACATCAACGATCTGCTGGGCGAAGCGGCTGTCCGCCTCAAGCATGGCGGTGTTGTCCAGAATCTCGATGCGACCGATCTTGATCGAAGCCGAGCCGCTGGCATCGTTGATCTGGCCGATGAGTCTTGCCGGGTAAAGTCCGTCTTTCTGGCCGATATTGAGATAGAATCTGCTGAACTGCACGCGCTCGCCGCGATCATCCTGGCGAGCGAATCTGCTGTCCGGTCGGTCTGGCCGGGAGAATCTGCTTTCCGACCGTTTGGAGTCGTCTTCGTATCCCCGCCCTTTGTCCGAGACATTGATGTCCGGGGCATTCTGGTAATGGGCCAGGACGCTGTCAAATTCCAGGGAGACAAAACGTTGGATCAGCTCGTTGCGGTCAAGATCGGCCAGAGCCTCGGTGATGGTCTCCAGGAAGGGGGCCAGCTGAGCGGTGTTTACCTCAAGATTCTTGATGGTCTCGATCTTGTGGAGCAGCTGAGTCTTGCAGACCTCGTGGCCGGAGGGAATCCGGCCCAGTTCGAACTGCCTTTTCAGCTTGCTCTCGATCTCCTTGATGCGGAATCTCTCGCGCATGTGGATGATGGAGATGGAGATTCCGGTCTTGCCGGCCCGACCGGTACGCCCGCTGCGATGGGTGTAGTTGGCGCTATCGTCGGGCAGGTTGTAGTTGATCACGTGGGTCAGGTCGGTGACGTCAAGGCCGCGGGCCGCCACGTCGGTGGCCACCAGCAATTGCACCGACTTGCTGCGGAAACGCTGCATCACGTAATCGCGCTGGCTTTGAGACAACTCGCCGTGCAGCGGATCGGCGCTGTAGCCGTTTTTGCCGAGCTTGTCCGCGACATCGTTCACCTCCTGGCGGGTGCGGCAGAAGATGATGGCGTACATGTCCGGGTTCATGTCCACCAGTCTGCGCAGGGCCAGGTAGCGGTCCTTGGCGTGGACCATGTAGTAGATGTGGCGGATGTTTTCCGAGCCGGCATTGCGGGTGCCCACCGTGATCTCCAGCGGGTTTTTCATGTATTTTCTGGAAATGGAAGCCACGCTTTGCGGCATGGTGGCGGAAAAGAGCAGGGTGTGTTTGTCGGTCGGGGTTTGGGCGAGGATGGCGTTGAGCTCGTCCTGGAAACCCATTTGCAGCATTTCGTCGGCTTCGTCCAGCACCACCGAGCGGATGGCGGAAAGATCGATCTCCTGGCGGCGCATCAGGTCGTGCAACCGGCCGGGGGTGGCCACGATGATCGGCGCCCCTTGCCGCAGGGAGCGGATCTGGTTGTCGATGCTGGCGCCGCCGTAGATGGCGCAGACCCGGATGGCGGGAAGATTTTTGGCAAAGGCGTTGAGGTCGCGGGCCACCTGCATGCAGAGTTCCCGGGTCGGGCAGAGCACCAGAGCCTGGGTCTTGCGGCTGTCCGGCGAGCAAAGCTGCACCAGGGGAATGCCGAAGGCCGCGGTCTTGCCGGTGCCGGTCTGGGCCAGGCCGACGATATCCACCGGTTTTTCGATGAGGATCGGGATGATCTGCTCTTGAACCGGGGTTGGCGCGGTGAAGCCCAAGGCTTCAAGGGCGGTGATGATGTCGGGATGGATGCCAAGGTCAGCAAAGGTGGTCATGGTGCGGTGTTCCTTATTGTAGGGCGTCGGGTGAAGGGGTTGCTGTGCAGGAAAAATGGTCAGCCTGGGGCGGCCCAACACCCCAAAACGAAAAAACCGCACTCCCTCGGCAGAGGCTTTGTGCGGTGCGCTTTTGTACGTTTAACGATTACAGGCAGAGGCAACACAATGAACTGTGCTATTTACCATGATCTGCCAGGGAGCGCAAGCGATATGTTTGGCCGGATCGCGGCAGGTTACAGCTTAGGGGCGGCCAAGTCGGTGGGCAGGTTGGTCAGGTATTGCCGGATGGCGTCGCGCACCGCTCGGTAATGGCCGAGGGTTTCCTCCTCGCTGGTGGCGGACCGGGCAAGCCGGGGAGGGTCGGGAAATTCCCGGTGCAGGATGGTCGTCTTGCCCGGAAACAACGGGCATTGCTCGTGGGCGTGGTCGCAAACCGTGATTACATAGTCAAAGGCGTTGAGCTCCAGTTCGGAGAGCAGCTTTGAATAGTGGCCGCTGATGTCGACCCCGGCCTCGGCCATGACCTTTACGGCCAGGGGGTTGAGCCCATGCTTTTCGATCCCGGCCGAGAAAAATTCGTAGCGGTCCGGATACAGATGTCTGCCCCAGCCTTCGGCCATCTGGCTGCGGCAGGAGTTGCCGGTGCAGAGGAAGAGGATTTTCGGTCTGGCGGTGTGCATGGGGGCCTCAGATGATCAGGTTGAAAAGATAGCCCACCAGCAGGATGCCGCTGCCGACCACGCCGATAAAGGTGGCGATGAGCGCAGGCTTCAAGACCTTGCGGAGGATGACCATCTCCGGCAGGGAGAGGGCGACGACGCTCATCATGAAGGCCAGGGCCGTGCCCAGGGCCGCGCCTTTTTCAAGCAGGGCCTGGATGACCGGCACGATGCCCGCGGCATTGGCGTACATGGGGATGCCGATGAGCACGGCAAGGGGCACGGACCACCAGGCGGATTTGCCCATGATCGAGGCCATGAATCCTTCGGGTACATAGCCGTGGATGCCCGCGCCCACGGCTATGCCGAGGATGACATACACCCAGACCCTGCCCATAATGTCTTGCACCGCCTGCCAGCCGTAGAGTATCCGCTCCTGGGGATTGCTCGGCATGGAGGCTTCGGTGCCGCTGGCCAGCACATGTTTGACCCATTCTTCCACGTATTTTTCCATGCGGAGGCGACCGATGGTCCAGCCGGCCAGGATGGCGATGGTCAGGCCGGTGACGAGATAGAGGGCCGCTATCTTCCAGCCCAGCAGGCCATAGAGCAGAATCAGGGCGACCTCGTTTACCATGGGCGCGGCAATAAGGAAGGAAAAGGTGACGCCCAGGGGGATGCCGGCGGTGACAAAACCGATGAACAGGGGGACCGCGGAGCAGGAGCAGAAGGGGGTGGCGATGCCCAGCAGGGCGGCCAGCACATTGCCCATGGCTTCGCGTTTTCCCGCGAGGATTCTCCGGGTTTTTTCCGGGGTGAAGAAAGAGCGGAGGATGCCCACCGCGAACACCACCAGGGCAAGGAGCATCAGCACCTTGGGCGTGTCATAGAGGAAGAACTGGGTGGCCTCGCCCAGGCGGCTGTCCGGGGAAAGTTTGAGTAGATCGAAGGCGAGGAAATCGGCAAGGGGGGAAAGCCGGTAATAGACGGCAAACCAGACGGCAAAGAAGAGGAGGCCGATCGCAAGATAGCGCATGGTGGCGGCAGCAGAAAGAGATTGCGCCTGCGGTTTTGCCTGTTCCGGTTTTTCCGCAAGGTTAGTCAGTTTTATGGGTTGCATGGCTCTGTTTCCTTGTGCGGTGTTGCGGAGAGGATATAGACACAACTATATTACCATATGGCTATATTTTAATATTGTCAACGGGGTAGAAGGGTGATCGGGGGAATTGCGGCTGGTTTGATGCTTTGGAAGTTGGGAGTAGCGATGTGGTGCGACCAATTTCAGCCGGTGATCAGCTCGTTGGAAAGCTCGTTGGTGTCGTCTGGTTTGATGGGGAAATGGCGGGCCAGGATGACGCCCACCGCCTCAATCTCCCGGCACAGGGCATTGCAGGCCTGCCCCTGTTTTATGCCGGTGGCAATGTCCTTGGCGTGGGTCATCAGGGTGTCCTGGGAGATTTTCTGGTAGATTCCAGAGTCCGCCAGAATCCAGATCTTGCGTTCAAGGAGTGAGATGAAAAAGAGCACTCCGGTGTTGTCGCGGGTGGCGTGGAGTTTCTTTTCGTAAAAGGCGCGGAGCGCCCGCTCAGCCACCCTGGTTTCCAGGCGGCGGTCGGGGATGAATAGCCGGAGCAGCGGGGGAAAGATCTTGGCCAGGCTGCCGATCAAAATGGCGCCGCAAGTCAAAAGGGGCACGAAATAGCCGAGGCTGTCGGCGAGAAAAAAGTCGGTGACGAGCAGGGCGGCCAGACCGCCGATGGTCAGACCTGCCAGGAGGCTTGCCTCGGGATAGGTGTCGCTGGCAGCCACCACCATGGCGACAACCTCGCCGGAGGTTGTCTTTTCGACTCCGGCGATGGTGGCGGCGATCCGCTGTTTTTCCGCCTCTGTGAAAAATGTTTCTGCTTGTGTCATCTACCAGCCCCCCGAGGCGCCGCCGCCTCCGAAACCGCCGCCGCCGAAGCCGCCGAAGCCGCTGTCCCCGCCGCCAAAGCCGCCGCCTCCTCCCATAAAAAATCCGCCCCCGCCTGCATTGGCAAAAAGGATCGGGAGCAAAAGGCCCAGCAGGGCGCCGCCCGGTATCAGCAGGAGCAGGAGCAACCATCCCAGGGGCGAAGAGAGGCCGAGAAAAGCGAAAAGCGGCAGGAGCACCGCGCCGGTCAGGGCGCCAGCCGGCTTGCTCAGCCGCCCGAGGGTGCCGACCAAAATGGCAAAGAAGATGAGATACGGGAGCAGCGAGGATTGGCCGGATTTGCCCGGTACTCGACCGGTGCCCTTGAACTCTCCCCTTGTTGCGCTGATGATCGTGGAAATCCCGGCTTCAAAGCCTTCGTCAAGCTGGCCCGCCTTGAAGCGCGGGGTTATGACCTGATCCACGATGCGTCCGGCCAGCAGGTCGGTCAGCACCCCTTCCAGGCCCCGGCCAACCTCGATGCGGACCTTGCGGTCGCCTTTGCTGACCAAAAGCAGAACCCCGTTGTCCTTGCCTTTCTGGCCGATCTTCCAGGTCTCCACCGTGCGGATGCTGAAATT
>Ga0334722_10007272_pt1 | contig 10758 bp, 8 predicted proteins | sample C3_bottom_MG_FD_207210 | JGI IMG/M metagenome (GOLD analysis project Ga0334722, IMG submission 207210) | Sediment microbial communities from Yellowstone Lake, YNP, Wyoming, USA - C3_bottom | ecosystem: Environmental > Aquatic > Freshwater > Lake > Sediment | place: USA: Wyoming | collected...
TGGTGGCCGGAAGCGGGGAGCGCGGCAAGGCCATCGTCAGTCGCCCGCGTGCCGGGGCAGGTAGATCTCGAACGACGTGCCCTCGCCCGGCGCGCTGGTCACCGTGATGAACCCGCCGTTCTGCTTGACGGCGCCGTACACCATGGCCAGGCCGAGGCCGGTGCCCTGGCCGACCACCTTGGTCGTGAAGAAGGGCTCGTAGATCCGGCTCACCGTGTACGCGTCCATGCCCTTGCCGCTGTCGGCGACGGTGAGTCGCACGAAATCCCCGGGCGCCACGTTCGCGTGGATAGCGCAGTACGCCGCGTCGACCGTCCGGTTGGACATGGCAATCGTCAAGGTACCGACGCCGGCAATGGCGTATCGCGCGTTGACGACCAGGTTCGTCAGGATCTGGTCGAGCTGCGCGGGATCCATCAGGATGGGCCACAGGCCCGATTCCGCCTGCCAGACCACCTCGATGTCCTTGCCGATCAGCCGTTGCAGCATGGTCAGCACGCCCGGCACGGTCTCGTTCAGGTCCAGCCTGCGGGGCGCAACCGGCTGGCTACGGGCAAATGCAAGAAGTTGCCGCGTGAGATCGGCGGAGCGCTCGGCGGCCCGGTGCACCTCGAGGAGATTGGCTTGGAGCGGCTGGGAAGGATCCGTCTGCTTCAGGGCAAGCTCGGTATTCCCGAGGATCACCGCCAGCATGTTGTTGAACTCGTGCGCCACCCCGCCAGCCAGGAGGCCCACCGATTCCATCCTCTGGGCCTGCCTCAACTGTGCCTCCAGCACCGCAGCGCATTCTTCGGCCTGCTTGCGCCCGCTGACATCGCTGATCACGAACCGGAGCACCGGGGTACCATCGGCGACTCGTGACGTCGTGGCAGCCAAGTCCACCCAGAACGGGGTGCCGTCCCGCTTCACCAGCTGCAGTTCCATCGCCTGCGGCTCACCCAACTTTGATAGCTTCCGGCAGAACCGCAGGTAGCCGTCCGCGGCTTCCGGCCGAATGAAGCGCGACAGGACCTGCTTCACGAGCACACCGGGAGCGACGCCGAGCCAGGCGGCGAGGGTGAGGTTGGCTTCGAGAATCAGCCCCTGCTCGCTGAGGGTGCAGTAACCCACCGGAGCCCGGTCATAGAAGTCGATGTAGCGCGAAAGCGACGCGTCCAGCTTCCGCTGCATCTGGCGAAGCTCCTCGTTCTGCGTTTCCAGCTCGATCTGGTGTATGCGCAATTCGAACAGGAGCTTCTGCGCGTCTGCCGGGGGGCCGCCCGCATCTTCCATCCGTGCCGGGGCGGGGCGTTTCTTCTTGCTGGTTGCCGAAGTCTTCTTGCCAGGCACCGGAATCTCGTGAGAACTGGAACCGCACGTGTTACGCATCTATAGGGACTATGGAGCCGCCGCTCGCCGCCCGCAATCCGGCCGCCTGACGCTGCCTCATTTTCCGTGGGTGCCGCTCCCTCCATCCTTCGTTCGGGCCGCGTCACTGGAGTGTCGGGGCAGGTAGATCTCGAACGTCGCGCCCTGTTCCGGCGCGCTCGATACCGTGATGAAACCGCCGTTCTGCCTGACCGCGCCGTACACCATCGCCAGGCCGAGTCCCGTGCCCTGGCCGACCTCCCTGGTGGTGAAGAACGGTTCGAAGATGCGGCCGAGCGTCGCCTCGTCCATGCCGCTGCCCGAGTCGCTCACGGCGAGCTGCACGTACTCCCCCGGCACCGCGTCCGTATTGGTCACGCAGAACGGCTCGTCGACCACGCGGTTGGCCGTGGCGATGGTCAACGTGCCCGGGCTGGTCATGGCGGCCCGCGCGTTGGAGCACAGGTTGGTCAGGATCTGCTCCAGCTGCGCCGGGTCCACGGCAACCGGCCACAGCGTGGCCTGCGGCTGCCAGGCAATCTGGACCTCCGTGCCGAGCGATCGCTGCAACCTGCCGAGCATCGCCGCCACGCTCTCATTGAGGTCCAGTACCTTGGGCGCCACCATCTGCTTGCGGGCAAAGGCCAGCAGCTGTCGCGTGAGGTCGGCGCAACGCCGGGCCGCCGACTCAATCGCCATCAGGTTCGCGTGCAGTGGCTGCGTGGCGTTCACCTGCTGCAGCGCCAGCTCGGCGTTTCCCAGGACCACCGCCATCATGTTGTTGAACTCGTGCGCCACCCCGCCAGCCAGGAGGCCCACCGACTCCATCTTCTGCGACTGCCGGAGCTGGCCTTCGAGGGCCTTCCGCGCCTGCTCCGTGCGCATGCGCTCCATGGCATACCGGATCGAGCGGTTCAGCATCCTCCCGTTGAACTGTCCCTTCACCAGGAAGTCCTGGGCACCGTCGCGCACGGCCGCGACGGCCAGCTCCTGGTCGTCGGTTCCGGTCAGCACGACCACGGGTATGTCCCTTACCGCGCCTCGAAGCGTCTGAAGCGTCGACAGTCCCTGGCTGTCCGGCAACCCGAGGTCCACCAGGACGAGATCGACATCCCTGCGCTCCAGCCGGGTGAGCGCCGCCGAGAGACGCGACACCGACTCGATGTGGAAGCTCACCGATCCGACTTCCTGCAACGACTCCCAGATGAAATCGGCGTCGGCCGGGTTGTCCTCCACCACGAGCAGCCGCAGTCGCTCCGTGCTCATCTGGATTCGGCTCGCGGCAGCTTGACGATGGTGAACCAGAAATCCTCGATGGCCTGCACTACCCTGATGAACTGGTGGAGGTCAATCGGCTTTGCGATGAAGCAATTGGCGTGCAGGTTGTAGCTCCGCAGGATGTCCTCTTCGCTCTGCGAGGTGGTCAGGATCACCACCGGGATGTGCTTCAGGTTCTCGTCCTCCTTGATCTCGGCGAGCACCGCGCGGCCGTCCTTCTTGGGCAGGTTGAGGTCCAGCAGCACCAGGTCGGGTTGCGGCGCGTGAACATACTTGCCCTGCTGCCTCAGGAAGTCCATCGCCGCCTCGCCGTCGCCCACCACATGCAGGCTGTTGCGCAGCTTGCCCCCTTCCAGCGCCTCGCGGGCCAGGTCCACGTCGCCGGCGTTGTCCTCCACCAGCAGTATCTCGATGTGTTTCATGATGGAGTTCCTGCCGTGTCGGTCGTGGAGGTGGTGGGCTGCTTCGGGATGGTGAAGAAGAACGTCGTGCCGGTTCCGGGCACCGATTCAAACCAGATCTTTCCACCGAGACGTTCCACGATGCGCTGGCAGACCGCAAGGCCGATGCCGGTGCCGGGGTACTCCTCGCGGGTGTGCAGACGCTGGAAGATGACGAATACCCGGTCGGCGTGCTGCGGCTCGATGCCGATGCCGTTGTCCTTCACCGAGAACAGCCACTCTTCCGGACGCTCCTGGGCGGACACGTGGATACGCGGCACGTCGGTGCCGCGGAACTTGATGGCGTTGGCGATGAGGTTCTGGAATACCAGCGCCAGCTGCGGCGTGCCGGCGACCGTCGGCAGGTCGTCGTGCGAGACCTTTGTCCGGGTCTCGATGATCAGGGCCGACAGGTTGTGCGTTGCCGCGCGGAGCACGGCCTCGGTGTCGGTGGGCTCGAGAGGCTTGTCCGCCGCACCGGCACGCGAATAGGCCAGCAGGTCGTTGATGAGCGCGTGCATGCGGTGTGCGCCGTCCACGGCGTATCGAATGTACTTCTGCGCCCGGTCATCGAGCTGCGCCTCGTAACGTTCGGCCAGCAGCTGCGTGTAGCTCGACACCATCCGCAACGGTTCCTGCAGGTCGTGCGACGCCACATACGCGAACTGCTCCAGTTCCCTGTTCGATCGCTCCAGGTCGCCCAGCGTGCGCTGCAGTTGCGCCTCGGCGTGCTTCCGCTCGGTGATGTCCTCCACCATGACCACCAGGTATTCCACCGCGCCATCGGCCCCGCGCACGCACTTGATGTCGACACTGGCAAAGACCGTCTCGCCATCCTGGCGAACGAGCCGTTCGTCCACCGTGAATCCGTCGGACTCCCCGTGCGTGATGCGATCGCGGGCTTCGAGGTTTGCCTCGACGTCGTCGGGGTGCACGAGCTCCATCCAGCGCATCGACCCGAGCCGTTTCCGCGAGTACCCGACGATCTCGCACAACCGGTCGTTGAACTGCAGGAAGTGCCTGGCGTCGGGCGAGATGCGGGCCATGCCGAGGAACGGCAGGTCAAAGAAGAGCCGCAGCAATCGCGTCTGCTCCACCTCGCGCTCGAGCGCCGCCAGCCGGCGGGCGCGCTGCTGCCGGCGCCACAACATCGCCGCCGTGGTGGTCGCGCTGGCCAGGAGCGCTCCCAGCACCACGACCGTTACCCACATGCGCTCCTGCAGTGGTGCGTACACCTCGGCCACATCCATGCGGGCCACAAGGGACCACGGCGAGTTGGGCACCGCGCGAATGGCGGCCACCGTCTGCTCGCCGCGGTAGTCATGGCCCTCCTCGACCCCTTCATGTCCCAGGGCCGCCTGCACGGCCGGAATGTCGGTTCGCGACAAGGGGACCCGCAGGCTGAGCGCGGCGTCGGCCTTGAACCGGAGCGAGTTCAGGAACAGCGCGTCGTCGCCGTCGCGGCGTATCAGCAGGGTTTCGGCCGTGCGGCTGGGAACCGGCCATTTGCTGATGAACGGGAAGAGGTATTGCTCGGGGTCGATCCGCATCACCACCGCGCCGATGGGCCGGCGGTCGCCGCCGTACAGGATGGGCGCCAGCACGGCCAGGTGGATGGGACGCGTGGGTCCTTCGCGGAAGAAGTCCACGAAGGTCACTTGTTTCGATCGCTGGACGTAACGCGCCTGTTGCTGGACGGCAGTTTCGAGCGGTTCGCGGGTCGCGGGGACGGAGAGTCTCCGGATGCCCCGGGCGTCGAGCAGCGAGACCCTGTCGTACGAGTAGCTCTTGCGGATGCTCCCCAGCCAGTCCCGCAGCGCACCCTCGGCCTGCCGGTCGGCGGGGTGGTCGAGCCAGCGACGCACCAGCGTGGCGAAAGAGGCGTTGTCGAAGAATGCGTTGGCATCGCCGATGCGCTCCGCTCGCCACGTCGTCAGTTCACTCACCTTCAGCGCCGCGACGGCGGAGATCTCGCTTTCCGCCGCGGCGCGGAAGTGCCGCGCATAACTCTGGTAGTAGAGCCGGCCCCCGCTGGCGACGCCCGCCGCGGCGAGTGCGGCGACGACCACCAGGAGAATCGACGTGCCTTCGTCGGCCTCAGGTGCGCCGGGCTCCCGCCCGTCTCGCGGCCCCCTCACGCCGAGCAGCGAAATGGCCAGGAAGAGGAAAGCCAGGCTGGTAGGGGCGGCCGGTGGAATGAACGAGGTGCTGTACAACACCAGCCCGCCGGCCAGGTACCCCAGTGCGAGATACAGCGCGATCGCGAGCAGCAGTCCGGTGAGCCACCTGACTGCCAGGGCCAGCCACGGCCGCGCGGCGCCGGGCCAGTACGTTGCCACATACGACAGGCCCACCAGCAGGAAACAGGCCGCCGTGACGGTGGACATGTGCCCGAGCGGCGGGACGTTGGATACGTGCTTCAGCACCAGGCCGGCATGCTCGGCATCCAGCAGTATGCCCCACGACGACAGCGCGAGCAGCAGGAGCGCAATGCCCGTTCCCACGACGCTGAGCGCCATCCCCGTGCGCGATGCTCCACGGTGCAAGGGGCGGTGAATGCGGAGGAACAGCGCCACGCCGAATGCCACGAACAGCACCGCCGTGCTCGGCGCCATCGGTACGCCGCTTGCCCCCAGGTTGGCCAGGGTTGGCGTTCCCACCAGCCACCCGAGCAGCGCGAGCAGCCCGAGGCTGGCCACCAGCACGGGGAAGAGGCGAAGCACCAGCGCTCGTAAACGTGGATTCACGGTTGCCCCGTCGGCGGTGGCGACGACCGCCGCGCTCGTCGCCTCCTGATTCTACTGCACGTACAGCAGCCAGTACCCCACCGGCACCAGCGTTCCTGCCGCAGTCAGCCAACCGCCGCGCCGAGTGATGCCCTGTTTCCCCTTCAGCACGAACAACCCGGTGACCGCCAGGAGAATCAGGGAAAGGGCGTACAGGTCCGCAATGTACGTCCAGGCGTTCTTGGGATGGTTCAGGTGGAGCTGGTTCATTTCGTACAGCACGCGCCGCGGCACCGTGGATTCGATCATCACCTTGCCGGTCGGCAGGTCCACGTGGTAGACCCTTTCCTTGTAGAAAAGCTGCAGCGTCTGGGGATCGGGCCGGAAGGTGCCCTTGGGCGCCGCGCTCAGGCCGAGCCGCTCGACGGCGGCGGCGATCATTTCCGGCGTCGTGGTCGCGGTGATGGGTGCGACGGCCACGAAGGACTTGCTGATGCGGTAGTTCGGGTTCCAGTCGGCGATGTGGTTCACGGCGATGCCCGAAATCGCATAGGCCAGCGTCATCGCCACCGCGAGGTAGCCCACGTCGCGGTGGAGCACAATGCTCCACCGCCGCCAGGGAATGCGCACCCCAGTGGTCTGCCCCGGCATTACTTGACCCGCGCGCCTTCTCCCGTAATCTGCACGTCGGTCACTGGTCCCTTGATCTTCGACGGGTCAAACGACCCCAGCGTGCCGCGCTCCTTGGCCATCTCGCGTGCCTGCTCCACCGCCTGCTCGCGCGTGAGGTTCGTGATGGCCACCACGCCTTCGGCCAGCGCCACCTTGCCCTTGGCTTCCATCGGGAAGGTGATGACGCCGTCCTGCACCTTGAAGCGGATGGCCTCGAACTCCTTGTCGCTCGCAATGCGGATCCAGCAGCCGCGCTCTTCGCAGACTTCGACGATGGTGCCCTCCACCTGCACGCGCTTGCCTTCGTAGGCCTTGGGGTCCTTGAGGATGGACGAGATCGGTGTCTTGACCATGAGCGTGAGCGGCTTGCCGTAGTCCTTGGTGGACTGGGCCAACGATGCCGATGCGGTCAGCGCGGCCACGGCCAGCGCGACGACGGATGAGCGAATGATGTTCATGGCACGAGAGTGGAATGGTGTTGATGAGCGACCGCTGATCGATTGTCTCCTGAAGATATCATGGACCCTTGCATCCGGTTGCTGGCGCATGACGCGGCAACCCCCGCGACGTCCGCCGAATCCCCAGGGAATCTGTCGGAGAACACCGTACACGCCACAACCATTGATGGGGTTGTTGCCGCGACTCCTGCTGCGGCTGCACTGCTGGATGGCGTCGGGGCAGAATCGGGTGTAGCGTGTTCTCAGGCTGAGTATCGCCGCGCCAAGTGACACGCGGCGTGAACAGCCTGGGAGATGTCTGCATGGAGAAACGTACGTTCTGCCAGAGTTGCGGCATGCCGCTCAAGAAGGACCCCAAAGGCGGCGGCACGAACGCCCATGGCACGCACAACCTCATGTACTGCAGCTACTGCTACGTGGACGGCCACTTCGTGAGCCCCGACATGACCCTGGACCAGATGAAGACGCTGGTGGTCACGACGCTGCACAAGAAGGGCATGCCGACGTTCGTGGCCCGCCTCGTTGCCGGCAATCTTCGCCGGATGGAGCGCTGGCGCACGGCAGGCTGAGGCCTTCGGGTTCCGCGGGTCCGCGGGGTAGATTTCCCCTGATGACCCGAGCATCCAGGTACCGGCGCGACGCCCGTGGTTAGTCAGGCCACGGCGCTCGTGTTCAACATCCAGAAGTTCTCGCTGCACGACGGGCCGGGAATCCGGACCACCGTGTTCCTGAAGGGCTGCCCGCTATCGTGCGCCTGGTGTCACAATCCGGAGAGCATCTCGGCCGGGCGCGAGTTCATCGTGGCGGAGAATCGTTGCATCGAGTGCGGTGCGTGCCGCGAGGCGTGTCCCTTTGGCGCCTCCATATCCGGCTCCGGCGCGCTTCCCGCGCGCAATGACGAGTGCGACTACTGCGGCGCGTGCGTGGAGGCCTGTCCCACCGGCGCGCGAGCGCTGGTTGGACAGCGGATGACCGTGGGCGAGGTGGTGGCCGAGGTGCTCAAGGACCGGGTCTTCTTTGAGGATTCGGGCGGCGGAGTGACCTTCTCTGGCGGCGAGCCACTGCTGCAGCGCCGGTTTCTCGTCGCGGTGCTGCCCCTGCTGCGCGAGCAGGGCATCCACGTGGCCATCGACACGTCAGGCTTTGGCTCCACCGAGCACCTGCTCGAGGTGGCCCGCCTCGCCGACCTCGTGCTCTACGACCTCAAGGCCTTCGACGACGAGCGGCATCGCGAACTCACCGGCGTGTCGAACCGGAACATCCTGGAGAACCTCAAGCGGCTGGATGCCGTGCACCGGAACATCTGGATCCGCGTGCCCATCGTGCCAGGCTTCACCGATGATCCCGCGGAACTTCGCCGCATCGCGGATTTCGTCGCGACGTTGCGGCACGTCACCCGGGTGAGCCTGCTTCCCTTCCATCGCGCGGCCGGGCTGAAGTACGAACGCCTCGGCCGGGTGAACGAGGTGATCGCCGTGGAGGCGCCGTCGGCGCAGCAGATGGACCGCGCCGAGCAGTGTTTCAGCCGCCTTTCGTGTCCTGTGCAGTTGGGCGGCTGAAGGGCGGCGTTGGTAGATTTCCCACCATGACAGAACGCAGCGACCGCCTTCGCCGCCTCAGCCTCGACACGCCGCCGAGCCTGTCGGCCGAACGCGCGGTGCTGATGACCGATTTCTACGAGCGGCATTCCGGACGGCATTCGGTGCCGGAGCTGCGGGCGCTGTCGTTCCTGCACCTGTGCGAGCACAAGACCCTGTACCATGGCGACGGTGAACTCATCGTCGGCGAGCGCGGGCCGGCGCCCAAGGTGGTGCCCACCTACCCGGAGCTGAACTGCCACAGCGTTGAGGACCTGCGCATCCTCGACTCGCGTCCCAAGACCTGGTACCACGCCGACGCCGAGTGCATCCGGTTGTACGCGGAACGTGTGATCCCGTACTGGAGCGGGCGTTCCATGCGCGACCTGATCTTCGCCGAGTTGCCGCGGGACTGGCACGACAGCTATGCCGCGGGCCTGTACACGGAGTTCATGGAGCAGCGCGCGCCGGGGCACACGGTGCTCGACGACAAGATCTACTCGCGGGGCATGATCGACTTCAAGCGCGACATCGCCCGGTCGGTGGCCGCACTCGACGTTCTCGATGATCCGGAGGCGCTCGGCAAGCGCGAGGCCCTCCGCTCGTTCGACATCGCCTGTGATGCCGTGATGCTGTTCGCCCGGCGTCACGCGGCGCTGGCCCGCGAGCGCGCCGCGGTGGAGACCGACCCGGGTCGCCGCTCTGAGCTCGAGATGATTGCCGGCGTGTGCGAGCACGTCCCGGCCAACGCGCCGCGCAATTTCCACGAGGCGTTGCAGTACTACTGGTTCTGCCACCTCGCGGTGATCACGGAACTGAACGGCTGGGATGCGTTCAACCCGGGCCACCTCGACCAGCACCTGCTGCCGTTCTACGACGCCGGCCTGGCCGACGGCACGCTGACCAGGGAGTCGGCGCGCGAGCTGCTGGAGTGCTTCTTCATCAAGTTCAACAACCATCCGGCGCCGCCCAAGGTGGGCGTGACGGCGGCCGAGAGTGGCACGTACACCGACTTTGCCAACATCAACATCGGCGGCTTGCTGCGCGACGGCTCCAACGGCGCCAACGAGGTGTCGCACATCCTGCTCGACATCGTGGATGCGATGCACCTGCTGCAGCCGAGCACCAACATCCAGCTGTCGCGCAAGAGCCCCGACGTGTTCCTCAAGCACGCGCTGCGTGTGCTGCGCAAGGGCTACGGCTTTCCCAGCGTCTTCAACGCCGACGCGGTGGTGCAAGAGCAGCTGCGCCAGGGCAAGACGCTGGAGGACGCGCGCGCCGGCGGCTGCAGCGGCTGCGTGGAAGTGGGCGCGTTCGGCAAGGAAGCCTACATCCTCACCGGCTACTTCAACATGCCCAAGGTGTTCGAGCTGGCGCTGCACAACGGCGTCGACCCCAACACCGGCGTCCAGCTGGGCCCGCGCACCGGTGATCCGGCATCGTTCGCGAGCTGGGACGACCTGTTCGCCGCGTACCGCGCGCAGTTCCGGCACGTCCTCGAGGTGAAGCTGCGCGGCAACAACATCATCGAGCGGCTGTACGCCACGCTGATGCCGGCGCCGTTCCTCAGCGTGCTCACTGACGATTGCGTGCAGCGGGGGCGCGACTACAACGCCGGCGGCGCGCGCTACAACAACAGCTATATCCAGTTCGTCGGGCTCGGCAGCCTCACCGACAGCATGAGTGCCGTGCGGAAGACGTGCTTTGCACCGGGCAGCGCCGGGGGGGCCCGGATGCCGCTGCCCGAGCTGGTGGCGGCGCTCGACGCCGACTTTGCGGGGTGCGAGCCGCTGCGCCAGCGGCTCGTCAACCGCATGCCCAAGTACGGCAACGACGACGACGAGGCCGACGACATCATGGTCCGCATCTTCGATACCTGCGTCGAGGAACTCGACGGGCGTCCCAACCTCAAGGGCGGCCAGTACCGGGTGGAGATGCTTCCCACCACGAGCCACGTCTATTTCGGCAGCGTCACCGGTGCGCTGCCCGACGGCCGCAAGGCGCGGGCGCCGCTCAGCGAAGGCATCTCGCCGGTGCAGGGGGCCGATCGCCAGGGCCCCACGAGCGTGCTCAAGAGCGCGTCCAAGATGGACCAGCTGAAGGCGGGGGGCACGCTGCTGAACATGAAGTTCACGCCGTCACTGGTGGCCACCGAGGACGGCGTGGACAAGTGGGCGCATCTCGTGCGGAGCTACTTCAGGATGGACGGGCACCACATCCAGTTCAACGTCGTCTCCGCGGCCGTGGGGGGCGGGGGGCC
>Ga0334722_10007273_pt1 | contig 10757 bp, 10 predicted proteins | sample C3_bottom_MG_FD_207210 | JGI IMG/M metagenome (GOLD analysis project Ga0334722, IMG submission 207210) | Sediment microbial communities from Yellowstone Lake, YNP, Wyoming, USA - C3_bottom | ecosystem: Environmental > Aquatic > Freshwater > Lake > Sediment | place: USA: Wyoming | collected...
TCACAAATCACCAGCCCGAGACGTTAACCATGAACCTCTTGCGCCCGTTATTGCTCCACTTTGCGCAGTTCCTTTTGGCGATCGACAGCTAGATCGGTGCGGGCAACATGGGGAAGCGCAATATGGAGGGCATCACGATGAAAAAAACATGATCGGATCGCATGGACGCACCCGACCCAAAGCAGTATACTTCTGGTGTGGGGAGACAGGGATACGGTTGGACATGAGCCGACCTACGGCTCCAGAAAATAAAAAATACAAACTGATCCCTGAGCGAGAAAAGAACGTCTCCCAAAGCGAGTGGAACGGTGTCAGGCAGGTTGATCACAGATATCGTTCCGATGAGAGTGGAGCGGCATCAGGCAGGCAGATCACAGATGCCGCTCCCATTATTTTGCAGCAGTCATCATGGCCATCCCCAGCAATAACCCGCAGTTCCGTCCCCCTGCGGAAGCCGACAGCCTCATCCTCCAAGTCGATCAAGGCTGCCCCTATAATCACTGCACCTTCTGCGGCATGTATAAACAGGTTGAGCCACGCCGCCTCACCCTCATCGACATCCGCCTCATGATCGCCCATGAGGCGCGCCACGCCCCCGATACCCGGCGTGTGTTTCTCGCCGATGGCGATGTCATGAGCCGCCCGTTCGAGGACCTGCGCACAATCCTGGGGCTCCTCAACGAGCACTTCCCCCACCTCGCCCGCATCAATCTCTATGCGGGCGGCACGGGAATCCGGGCCAAGTCCGACACCGAACTCCGCGCCTTGCGGGACCTGAAACTCCATACCCTGTATCTCGGATTGGAAAGCGGCGATGAATCAACCCTGCGGGCCGTGCGCAAGGGGGACACTGCGGAGCGAATGATCGAGGCCGGGCGGCGCGCCCAGGCGAACGGACTGCGTGTGTCGGTGATGATCCTGCTCGGACTCGGCGGCCAGAGCCGGCTCCGCGAACATGCCCAGGCAACCGCACGAGCCCTGAACGCCCTGCAACCCCGACTTCTCTCAGCCCTGCGGGTCGTGCCCATTCCCGGCACCGAACTTCATGCGGACGTGAAAGCCGGCCGGTTTCTCCCGATTACCGAGCGGCAGGCCGTTGAGGAATTGCGCCTGATGGTGCAAGCGCTGGAGTTCACCAACACGGTCTTCCGGGCCAACCACACCTCCAATGTCATCCCCCTGGAAGCGCGGCTCCCGCGCGACAAGGAGCGACTGCTCAGGCAACTCGATCTCCTGCTGGCCTCCGGCGCATTGGACGCCCGCTCTCCCGGCCCTCAAACGTTGTGGCTGTGACGATGTCACGCCCGTCTTCCGGGGGTCCGTTGACTCCACGAACGACAGGTGGTACAAAAGACCCCGTGACGACACCCATTGAAATCGAGGGATTGGAAGTCTCGTTCCCGGCGCGGGGCGGGACCGTTCACGCCCTTCACTCCCTGACGCTCAGGGTTCCCCAAGGGTCCGTGGTCGGCTTTCTCGGCCCCAACGGGGCCGGCAAAACCACCACCATCCATGTCCTGCTTGGCTTCCAGGAGCCCACCCGGGGAACGGCCCGGATTTTCGGCCAGCCGGTCGGGGCCACCATCGCCCGCGAACGCATCGGCTACCTCCCTGAAAACCCGGACACCTACGGGTTTCTGACCGGCCGTGAATTGCTCGCCATGGCCGGACGCTTATTCGGCCTCGCCCCCGCTGAAATCCGGCGGCGCTCGGATCAGCTCCTGGAGGAAACCGGCCTCCAGGATGCGGTAAACCGCCGCATCGCCACCTACTCCCGCGGCATGAAGCAACGCATCTGCCTCGCCCAGGCCCTCATCAACGATCCCGATCTATTGATTCTGGATGAACCCACCGGCGGGCTTGACCCGCTCGGGCGGCTGGACATCCGCCGCCTCATCGCCGCCCGCAAGGCCGCCGGCAAAACCGTCTTCTTTTCGTCCCACGAACTGTCGGAAGTCGAACTGGTGTGTGACCGCGTTGCCCTCCTCGCCGGCGGACACCTCCTCGCCGAGGGGCCGGTTCACACCCTGGTCCCCGCCGGTCAAAGTCTGGAACGCTATTTCATCGACACCGTGGCCCCGCATACCGCCGACAGGACGTCCCCCTCATGAGCCGCATCCTTACCTTAGCCGCCATAACGTGGATCGAGATGCTGCGCCGGAAAGATCTCTACGTCCTCCTGATCCTGCTCGCCGCCCTGCTGGGCGCCCTGTTAACCATGAATGTCTATGGTCTGGCCGGCGTCACCGGCTACGTCAAGGACACCGGCCTGCTGTTCGTCTGGCTGCTCGGCTGGATCCTGGCCCTGAACACCTCAGTCCGACTGCTGCCCGACGAGGAACAGAAGGGAACGCTCTTCCCGCTGCTTGCCAAGCCCGTTTCACGCGGCGCCCTGATTGTGGGTAAATGGCTCGGGGCGTGGTCGGTCTCCGGGGCCGCGCTCCTGTGTTTTTATCTTACGGTCGGCCTTGGAGTGCTGCTGAAGGGCGGGGCGTTCAACCTCCTGATCCTGACCCAAGCCATCCTGCTTCATCTGGCCGCCCTTGCCGTGCTCTGCTCGATCGGGATCGCGCTTTCCACACGCATGAACCGTGATGCCGCGGCCGTCACCGCCTATGTGGTCACGGGTGCCGCATTCGTCCTGATGCCCCGGATCCCTGCCATGCTCACGGACACCGAGGGGGTTGCCGGCACCGTCCTCTCGGTTCTCTATTATGGCTTCCCCCATTTCGAGCTGTTTGATTTACGCCGCCGGCTGATTCATGAGTGGGGCTGCGCCCCCTGGCTGATTGTGGCTGAAGTCCTGGTGTATGGCGCGCTGCTCACCACCGGTTTCCTCGCCTTGGCGTGGCTGGGGTACCGGAAGCGCCAGTTCACGCGCGGGGCCGCCCTGTGATCTCGCCCTCGCCAGCCTTCCGGGTCCGGCTGTTGGCGGGCACGACCTTCGGCGCGGCCTTCACCCTGGCCTGCGGCTTGGCCGGTGTGCAACCCAACGCACCTGACGATCTGGGGGTGGCGGATCGGCTGCTTGGGGGAACGCGCCAGGCCGTGAGCCTCAACCTCTTCAACACAGCCGACCTGTATTTCCATAAGGGGGTGGCACATCAACACTCCAAGGCCTTCACCGGCCGACTCTTCCAACGCCTGCAGGCCGGCATCACCCCGGAGGCCCACGCGCATGCGGAAGGGCAGGACAGCGCCGAAATCCTCCCCTGGCTGAAATTGGCCTGCCGTACCGACCCGCACAACGTCGAGGCGTTCCTGGTCGCGGCCTTTTGGGCCGACACGGGACTCCATCGCGGTGATATTGCCGATGGCATTCTCCGGGAGGCTCAACGCCTCAACCCTTCCGACTACCGTATTCCCCAGGAAAAAGGACGGTACGCCATCCGGCGCAATCGACTCGATGAGGCCACCCTGGACGTCTCTGCCGCCCTGACACTCCTGCTCCAGAGCGGTGCCAGCACCGACCGGCAAGTCCTCCTCGATAAAGCCGAACTCCTCACCTGCCTCGGCTTCCTCAGCGAGGTCAGGGGCGATAGTCCCCACGCCCTTCACTGCTTCAAAAACACGCTGGCCATTTTCCCCGAGCGGGCCTACATTAAAGAACGTGTCGCCGTGTTGGAGGCCGGGCAGAAGCCGGACGTCTCGGCGCGAAGTCTGCTCGAACGATTAACCCGGCAGTCCACGGACGACGCCTGTCAGGATCATGATCACGAGCAGGGGCACGAGGCGGATCATGACCGTGACGGCGACACGGACCACACGACAAGGAGCATGCCGTGAGCCTGATAGAAGAAGCGTTGCGAAAACAGCGGGAAGAAACCGAAAAAGCAGGAACCGGTCATGTGGCCCTCGCGCTCACACCGCCGCCGATCCCTGAATCCCCGTCTCCGGACGAGGGAGCCTCCGAAGACGCCAGCGCCGAGCCGGTCAAACGCAGTCTCCCCCTACTCATAGGCCTCGTGGTGGGGGGGCTCATCGCCGTGATCGTCATCATCTGGCTGCTGTTCTTCGGACTGCATTTATGGAACACCACGCCGCCGCCCCAGGCCGCCGCCCGGAAACCGGCCACCACCACCCCGGTAGTGGCGACAAACGCGGGGCCCACAGCGGGCAAGACCGCTGCCGTGCCGGACGCGGAGCCCGCTGTGAAAACACCCCCGGGTGCGCCTGCTCCCGGCGGCACCCCGGTGGCACCCGCTGTCCCCCCGACATCCCTGGAACCCGCATCGGGCAAGCCCCCCACGCCGGCACCCGCCGCCCCGGCCGTCACCCCGCCGCCCGCCAAGCCCCCTGTCGCCGTGGCAAAGATTTTCATCCCGGTGGCATGGCCCAAGCTCTTCATCACCGGGATTATCGGGAGCACCAAAAGCGGACACAGCGCCGCCATCATCAATGGACAGATGTACAGCCCGGGAGACTCTGTGGAAGGGGTCAGGATCGAGGCGGTCGAACACCAACGAATCCGACTTTCCTTTAACGGGGAAACAAGGACCGTAAGTATCGGCGCGATTACGGAGTAATGGCGACCGGGAGTTTCTCACTCGGCTTCGGGCTGTCACGCTTCACGCGACGCTCCAGCATCGCATCGAATTCGGAGGGCATCGTCAGATAGAAGTGGCACCGGCGCCCGATGAGGGATGTCACCTTGTCACGCAGGGACTTATTGAACGGGTTGAGCAGCGTCACCAGCACATCGTTGCCCATCATCTCGAACGCCATCACGCCGTACCGGATCATGAACTCGCGCGGAATGAGGTTAACCGTCGTTTCCGGCACCTCGAATAAAGACAACGGGATCACCGGGATCCCGGAGTCCCGCGCCGCGAAGGCCGCGATCCGCTCCAGGCTCCGGCTACCACGGTCGTGAAGGGTGTGCAGAACCGATACCGTCACCTCGGCGGGGTTGGCGGACACGGTACTGAGATCCTGGGCAACCGAGGCGTATTCCTCCTGGCTTAGCTCGCCCGCCTGGAAAAGCGTCCAGGCAAAGGACAGTTCAGAGGCCACGTGCGCCCCCCGTTGTTCGGCATCGTCCGCCTTCTGGGCATCCTCGTCCCTCTTGGTTTTCGGCCCGAGGTCGAACTCCTTGGGCGGAGTCCCCGTGCCCAGGAAGGTGTCAAGCCGTTGTTCAGTATCCCGTGCGGCGGAGTCTGAGGCGGAAAACTTGCCCAACCGATCTTTGAGCATTACGGCGGCATCCCGGTCATTTTCCTCGATGACCACGTTGGCCAGGCGCGTCAGATATTCGCGGGCACGGGTCAGGTCGCCGACCTGCTCATAGGCGTGGGATAACGCTTCCAACGACACACGATCGTTGGGGATCATCTCGACGATTTGCTCGAACGCGGCAATGGCACTCCATACCTGGCTTTCCAGATCTTCCCGCTGTTGAACTGTCGTGTCCGTCGTCGGCATAATCGCTCCGCCAAACCACTGGCTTCAAAGTGAACGGAATCCTAGCGCATCCGCCCGCAAAAGTCCATATGCGCCCCAAAGAGTCCAAGAATTCAGCAGCAGAATGTCTAATAGAAATATCCAACGCCAACGTCCAGCCTTACTTCGAGATGGGCGCATATCACTTCCGCAGGGGCTCCTGCATCACTCGAAAGAGAAGACCTCACCACCAGCCTTCGCTCGCAGCGGAGCGTAGAGCTGGCTGTCACGCCGCAGGTGGAATTGCCGCAACATTGGATTGGGGGTGTTTTCCGGAATTTCTTAATCTTCCCCATTAGTGGTGAAATCTTCTCTTCCCCGACAAAACTCATATGCACCCCTGCGCTATTCTACGGTTTCTTATTGGACACTCTGCTGTTGCCTTTTCTTTCTATTCTTTCACTAACATTATGCTATAGTTAGTGAGTCATGACCCGAAATCCGCCAATCCCTGCCGAGACGCTCGACGCACTGCTGTCGAAACACTTCGGCTTTCCCGGCTTCCACCCCGGCCAACGCGACCCGATCGACGCCGTCCTCGCCGGCGACGACACCGTGGTCGTCATGCCCACCGGCGCCGGCAAGTCGCTTTGCTTCCAACTCCCCGCCCTCGCGCTCGAGGGCGTCACACTGGTCGTCTCGCCCCTGATTTCCCTGATGAAGGACCAGGTCGATGGAATGAGGGAGCGCGGACTTCCCGCCACCTGCCTCAACTCCTCCATCTCCATGGAGGAAACCGCCGACCGCATCGCCGCACTGCGCCGGGGTGAAACCAAGTTGGTCTATGTGGCCCCGGAACGGTTCCGCAACACGCGCTTCCAGGAGTTGCTGCAGTCCCTGCGCATCTCCCTCATCGCTGTCGATGAGGCCCATTGCATCAGCCAGTGGGGTCATGATTTCCGCCCCGACTACATCCGCCTTGGCGCCGCCGTGGCCGCGTTGCCCAAGACGCCGATCATGGCGCTCACCGCCACCGCCACCCCCGAGGTCCGCAACGACATCGCCAAGCAACTCGGACTGGGAACCAACGGTCGCAAGCCACCCCGCGTATTCGTGCGGGGGTTCCGGCGTGACAATCTCCGGCTGGTCGTCGAACCCTGCCCCTCACACAACGCCAAACTGGCGCGCATCCGCAAAGTCCTGGCCGAATTTCCCACCGGGATCATCTATTGCAGCACCCGTAAGCAGGTCGAGCGCGTCGGGACGCTGCTGGCAGGCGCCCGGCTCAAGCACATGGTCTACCACGCCGGCCTTCCCGATGAGGCCCGGTCCCGCGCCCAGGACAAGTTCATGAACGGCGAGGTGCCCCTTGTGGTCGCCACCAACGCCTTCGGCATGGGAGTCGACCGCGCCGACCTGCGCTGCGTCATCCATTGGGATATCCCGGGCAGCCTTGAGGCGTACTATCAGGAAGTCGGCCGCGCGGGCCGCGACGGGCACCTCTCCCATTGCGAACTGCTCTACAACTACGCCGACATTGGAACTCAGCGCTTCTTTCTCGACGGTTCCAATCCCGACCCCTCACTGGTAACGAAGCTGTGGCTTGAAGTGAAGGCCATCCTGGCCAAGGGACCGCAAACCCGCCCGCTCGACGAGTGGAGCGAGCACGTGCTCGCCACCGACAACAAGATCACCGTTCACACCTGCATGGGCCTGTTCGAACGCGCCGGGCTGATCGAGCGCACCATCGAGGCCGGGAACCGCTGCTACACCACCCGCCTGTCCGAATCGGGTGACATCGGGAAACTCAAGGCCCTGCTGCCCTCTATCGAGGAGAAGCGGCTCCGCGACCTGCGCAAGCTGGACCTCATGTTGAACTATGCCCACGCGCACAAATGCCGGCACCAGTTCATTCTGGATTACTTCGGCGAAGTCGCCGTGAAGACTCCAACCGCCTGCGGCCGGTGTGACTATTGCGGCATCGACACCGCGCCTCCTCCTCGCCCGCCAACCGAGGATGAGTGGCCCGTGGTGCAGAAACTCCTGAGCACGGTGGGACGGATTGACGGCCGGTTCGGGAAACCAATTGTGCTGGCCGTTGCCGGTGCCGTGCCTTCCAAGACCGTCACGGAACACCGGCTCAGCGGGCTGCCCGTGTATGGCGTCCTGAAGGGGGAACCTGAATCCTATCTGGGTGGCGTGTTCGATGAACTCGCCAAGGCCGGGGCCATTGTACTCGGCCCCGCTCCCGCACATGCCGCCAGCCTGACCGCACTCGGGAAGGAGACGGCATGGCGCCGGAACACACCCCTGCTGCGTTGGCCGCTGCGACCCGTTTACGAATCACCTCACGGCGCCACGGAACCGCACCGGTGGCAGGCCGGTAAGAAAGCCGGGAAAGCGGCCACCGGCAAGCGCTCCGCCGCGCCCGTTGCGGAGAAACTGGTGCTGTCAGCCATCGAGGAACGCGTGTTCGAGGCCCTCAAGGACTGGCGGCGGGATGAGGCCGCGCAGAACGGGACGCCGGCGTTCGTCATCTTCAGCAACCGGACCCTCAAAGCCATCGCCATCGCCCGCCCCGACTCCCTGTCGAAGCTGGAACGACTCCCCGGTGTCGGCCCGGCCAAACTCGAAGCCTACGGTGACGCCATCCTGGACGTACTGGACGATTGCCGGTAAGAGACAAACCCCAATATCGATAAGGTTTCGCAACGTGTTCGATGACGCCATTAGCCAAGCACGCTGAAGCCTTCAATTCGGGCGGCTTCAGCCAACCGCGTGTCGAGACAAACCATTTCTAGCCGTTCCGGATCATGCTCGCAGGCCGTCAGCGCGGCCGCCAATTGCAGCGCATCCCCAGCCCGCAGAGGATGAACACGCAGCAAACGCTCGGAGGTCCGGCGGAGTGTCTCGCCGGGCAGAACATCATCCCAAGCCTGTCGCAACACTCGCAGCCGGTTTTCGGCGGACAGCAAATCCTTGGGCGGGAGGGTCCCTTCCCTCACAAGCCTCATCAAGGCTGAACAACATTCCACCGAAGACCCCCACCAAGTCACAATAGATGAATCCTGGTCAAGGACATGAACCATATCGGCACTCCGGGCTTGCTCCAAAATCAGAGGGACCAGAGCTGACGAATCCCAGTATCTCATCGCCCGCCCTCCCGATCCGCAAGAAGCGCACCAAGGATGTCCCCCGCTTTGCCCGGCTTGCCCTGTGGCATGGCGTGGAACGCCTTCAGATCCAACCCTTGCCGGGCCAACCGGAGAACACCCCGCCGAACCAGAGAAGCCTTCAACTCGGAGCCTTCCACGTCAGAACTCATAGCCGGCTCAATCCGGGCCACCGGCCGATTCCGATCCGTAATCAGAACCGTCTCCCCCCCCTTGACCCGATCAATTACCTCACTGAAATGATTCCGCGTATAGGATATGTTAGCCGTATTCATGACGCCATAATAGCCATGTTAATATAGCCAGTCAACGCCAACATTGCTCTTGTCGTAATTGAATTACCCCGCTTCAGTCAAAATACCGGATCGACACTGCGAGCGGCCGCTTCTTGGGCCCATCCGATACCCGTGCCGAATATCCCACCGGGATCACCGCCATGAACTCACCTTCCGGCTCCTCCAGGAACGTCAGCACCTCTTGCTTCATCAGGTATAGGATTCCCAGCCACACCGTCCCGATCCCCAGCGAGGTCGCCGCCAACAATAGGTTCTCCACCGCCGCCGCTGAACTCTGGATCTCCATCGTCCGGAAGAAATCCACCGCCGCCGTCTTATCCACCTTGAACAGGTCGGATCCATGCTTGATCAGTTCGCCAGTGTTGGCGACCGCCACCACCACGGGCGCACTCTGGATGGTCCGCGACGCCATGCGCAACAGGGCGCAGGACGGGCGGGGAAAGTCATTCGCCCGGGCATTGACCAATTCCGCCAAGCCCTGTTTCTTTTCCCCACGCAGCACGATGAACCGCCACGACTGCTGGTTGTGAGCCGAGGGTGCCTTGTTCGCCGCCGCAAGGATCGACAGCAAGTCCAGCTCCGGCACAGGCGTGTCGGTGAACTGGCGGACACTCCGCCGGCTGCGGATCGTGTTCAGGGTTTCATTCTGGGATAGATCGTCGGGGGGGGGCATACGTCATACTCCTTCAATCGTTGTTCCAAATTCTTCTCGCTATCGCCTAGGCCGCCCGGGCGGCTACGGGCCAGCCAAAGCCGCCGATGTTCGATGAGACACATGGTCATTTCATGGCTCAGGATTTCCGGCGGCAATGCTGCCGGGGCCGAGAGACGGTACAGACCGCGGTCGCACCCCGCAGCCAACAAGTGCGCTGCGTGCTTGAACTCATCCGCGACCAACCCTGCCTCCGGGCCGCGCATCCGGGCCGCGCCGATCCGCCCGGCCACCTCCACCACCCTGTCGCGTGTAGCCGCCAGTGTCTCGCCTGTCACCGTCGGCGGAATCACCCAGGTCGGGGCTTCATTCAACAGCCGAAACGGAATCGTGGCATTCGCCATAACGGCTCCGCTCTCGAGATAGACATTGCCAAGATCGCAAGCCACTCCCCCCATGACTCTGGCCTCATCCTCAAACACCTGAATATCCAGTACGGACGCCCAATCACGGTCACGATTGCCGCTGAAACACCACGCCAAGGCCGCCCCGGCGGCGAACCCGAGATAACTCACCGGTAGCGGCTGCCAGTGTCCGTTATCGCCCCAGTCGGTGATGAGGAATCCCCGGGCCCCATTCTTGAGTCCGTTTTCAGCTGCACTGTGAAGGTTCGCCAGACAGTTGTCCGTGCGGCCTGCGAAGCTGTTCCACGACGAGGTGCCGGGGCAAACCCAGAACGGAATTCCGGAAGCGCCGAACTGCACACCGTGTTCGGCGAAGGGATGCTCGGCCTCGTAGCCCCATTCCAGGACAACGATATCTCGTGGTAATTCTGAAATGAGTTCAGGGTGCTTGATGACGATATCGCCCCAGAAAAGCATGGTCCGGCCGTGCCGCTTGGTCAGGTCATAAATCTTGAGCAGGAAGTCAAGGTAGACCCGCCCCTTGCCCTTCTGCTGGCAAAGTTCACTGCACTTCCCCTGCCCCAAATCCCAGGTTTCGTCACACCCGACATTGAACGTATGGCTGGTGAAGTTCGGAAGGAGTTCCTCGCAGAGCCCGGCGATCAAGGCCAGACTTCGGGGATCGGCGGGGTTTAGGCTATTCGGGAGCGGGGAACGCGTTCCCCAAGGATAATTGAACCCATCCGGACACTCGGCGAGATCACGGTAAGCCGGGTGTACCAACCAGCGGGCCATATGCCCGAAGGAATTCTGGTTGGGTGCGAGTTCAACATGGCGTTCCCGACAATAGGCG
>Ga0334722_10007274_pt1 | contig 10755 bp, 6 predicted proteins | sample C3_bottom_MG_FD_207210 | JGI IMG/M metagenome (GOLD analysis project Ga0334722, IMG submission 207210) | Sediment microbial communities from Yellowstone Lake, YNP, Wyoming, USA - C3_bottom | ecosystem: Environmental > Aquatic > Freshwater > Lake > Sediment | place: USA: Wyoming | collected...
CCGCCGGAGCCGCCCCGATCATCGTGGTCTCGGGCGAGAGCAGCGAGGCTGCCAAGGTACGGGCGCTCGGCATCGGCGCGGATGACTACCTCGTCAAGCCCTTTGGGCGCGGCGAGCTGCTGGCGCGGATCGCGGCGGTCATGCGACGCGCGGGACGATCGGAAACGGACGACCTCGGCGGCCCGTCTGCGTTCGACCAGCTGGCCCTGGACCCGGGACGCCATGAGGCCAGGGTAGGCGGCGAGCTTCTGACCCTCACGCCGACGGAGTATCGCCTGCTCGAGACGCTCGTCCGAGCCGGGGGCGACCTCGTTCCGCACCTGCGCCTCGCCCGGGCTGGCTGGCCTGCCGAGAACGACCCCGATCTCCTCTGGCTCAAGCCGCACCTGGCGCGCCTCCGCGCCAAGCTGGACGAGACCGGCGGCCCGGCAATCGTCGCAGTGCGAGGCGTCGGCTACCGGGTGGAGGTGCCGGGCAAGCACTGACCTCGGGGCGCAGGGCGGCGCATCCCGAGCCGCTGATCCGAGCCGTCAGGCAGGAATCGCGGATCGTCCGAGTGCGTCGTGGGGCGCATCGACGCACGCAGTACGACAACCGCGTGCGTCACGACCGCCGATCGCTCCGAAGTGGCGCCACGACCCGTCCATCGACGGGCTGAGCTCGAGCCGGCAGCCGCACGCGGCACAGGTCACGACGGCGATCTGGCCGTCGCGGACGGCCATCAGCCCTCGCAGTTCTTCCGATTCCTGGAGCATGGCCTGCCCTCCGGCGATTCCGCGGACGCGCTTGGTTGCCAGTCTCCGCGGTTCACGCCCTGGCCGCGATGGCCGGCCGGGGCCGAAAGGGTTGCGAGGCGGTTGCGAGCACCAGGCCCGCTCCCGGCGCGGACGTGCCGGCCCGGTCGGCTTCATGGACCGCGCCCGGATCCGTCGGCAGAGGCTCGACGGCCCAGAACGAGCGCAGCGCGGCGGTTTCGTTGGCCAGCAACTCGGCGGCCCGGGTCGAACCAGCGTCGCGGTGCAGGCGAAGGAGGCGTCCGATCTCCGTTGCCTCCGCCGAATCGAGCCCATGCCGGAGCGGTCGGGCCGCCACGCTGGTGGCGTCCAGGTGTCCGCGAACCGTCCCGCCCGGGTCGAACACATAGGCCCGGCCGCCGGTCATCCCGGCCCCGAAGTTCGGCCCGATCGGGCCCAGGATCAGGAGGGTTCCGCCCGTCATGTATTCCCCGCCGTGGGGACCGATGCCCTCGACGACCGCGTCGGCGCCGGCGTTGCGAACGGCAAAGCGCATTCCCGCGCGACCGACGACGTGGAGCCGTCCGGCTGTGGCGCCGTACAGGCAGGTATTGCCGGCGAGCGTCGGGCCGGAGGCAGGCGCGATTGTCACGTCCGCTGCCATCACCTGGACGGGTTCTCCAGGCCAGTAGCTTCCGTCGGGGCGGCCCATCTCGGGGTCGGGAGCGACGATGACGGTCCCGCCGGCAAGGCCCTTCGCCACGTAGTCGTTGGCCGTCCCCGCCAGACGAACTTCGAGGCCCGCACCGAGGAACGCCCCGAACGACTGACCGGCCGACCCGTGCAACCCGAGCGAGATCGGGACGTGGAGCGCGCCCCGCTCGACCTCGCCGGTAAGGGCGGCGCCGAATGATCGCTCGGCCGTCGAGATCCGGAGTCCATCGAGGCGGCCGACGGCGTGACCTCGGAGCACGCTGACAAGGCGCGCCTCGAGCGGGGACGATGGCAGCCGAGCCGTTGCCGCCCCGGCGAGTTCTGGGGCTGCACGCCGCGCCGGGCTGGCGGGCCACCGAGGAGCGGAGACCAACCGGCGCAGGCCGGAATCCGCGGCCTCGGCCGGGCGGAGCACGGCGGCGGCCTCGCCCACGATCTCGCCCACGGATCGGGCGCCGATCGCCGCCAGCTCGCGGCGCAGATCCTCGGCCAGCGCGAGAGCGAACCGCTCGACCTGCTCGGGGGTGCCCGCGAACTTCGCCCGCAGGTCCTCTCGCTGGGTGGCGATTCCGGTCGGACAGGTGTCCAGGTGACACTGCCGGGCCATGTCGCAGCCGACCGCGACGAGCGCCGCGGTCCCGAGCGCGAATTCCTCGGCGCCCAGGAGCGCTGCAATGAGGAGGTCGCGACCCCGCTGCAGGCCACCGTCGGTTCGAAGCGCCACCCGGTCGCGGAGGTCGTTCCACAGGAGCACCTGGTGGACCTCGGACAGCCCGAGCTCCCAGGGAACGCCGGCATGCTTGATCGAGCTGAGCGGCGACGCGCCCGTGCCGCCCGCGCCGCCGGCCAGATGGATGTAGTCGGCGCCCGCCTTCACGACACCGGCCGCGACCGTGCCGACCCCCCGCGAGGCCACCAGCTTCACGCCCACCCGCGCGCTCGGGTTGATCGCGCGGAGATCTGCGACGAGCTGGGCGAGGTCCTCGATCGAGTAGATGTCGTGGTGGGGCGGCGGGCTGATGTAGGCACGGCCGGCCTGTCCGCGCCGAAGCGCGGCAATGTAGGCGGTCGCCTTGCGGGCCGGCAGCTGGCCGCCCTCGCCGGGCTTGGACCCCTGAGCGATCTTGATCTCGAGCTGATCGGCTCGGGCCAGGTAGGTTGCGGTCACTCCAAATCGCCCCGAGGCGACCTGCTTGATCCCGGCATCCCGACGTCGCCCGTCGTCGCCTGGCGTGTACCACGCCGGGTCCTCTCCCCCCTCGCCGGTGTTCGCGGCGCCGCCGGCGCGCTGGATCCCAATGGTCAGGACCTGGTGGGCCTCCGGCGAGAGCGCGCCGACGCTCATGGCGCTGACGACCAGCCGACGAGCGATCGCGCGGGCCGGCTCCACGAGGTCGAGGCTGATTTCCCGGCGGCGAGCCGCGGGGCGGATCTCGAGGCGGTCGCGGACGACGGCTGGTTCCGTACGCTCGAGGGCGGCACGGTAGGCCGGAATGGGGTCGGCCGGCGGTCCTGCGCCGTTCGTCCGGACCACGCCAGCCGCTGGGTTCGCCGTTGGGTCCGCCGCCAGACCCTGGATCGCGGCCACGATCCGGGGCGCCGGGTTCGCGCCCGCATCTGCCGTCGGGTTCGCCGCCAGACCCTGGATCGCGGCCACGATCCGAGGCGCGAACAGGTGCATCTCCCCATCGGCCCGGAAGCGGGCGAGCCCGGGGTCGGGCAGGCGCGGCTCACGGGCGGGCTGGTGCGCTGCCGGTGCGGACGCGCCAGGGCTCGTCGTCGCGATGTCCACGACGGCCGAAGCCGGTGCGGCCGGGGCGGCCGGGGCGAGCGGCCCTGCGACGAGCGCGACGGCCGCATCCCGGCGGGCGATGGCCCGCCGGGCGAGATCCCGGAACCCGACGCTCCCCTCCCAGGCGAGCGCGGCCGGGAAGCAGCGAGCCGTGACCTGCGGGGCGAGATCCAGCGTCTCGAAGAAGGCCCCGCCGATGTACGAGGCTGCCGCGCTGATGCCCATTCGCGCAAGGGTCTTGCGCAGCCCGGTCTCGAAGCCGTCGAGCAGGTGTCCGGCTGCCGTCGTGACGTCCAGGTCCTCGGCTCCACGCGACCCGGCTACCTCGGACGCCATGCGCAGCGCCAGCCACGGGTGGACGGCCCTTGCGCCGGCGGCGAGGAGCATCGCCATGGCGTGGACGTCGAGCACGTCGGCCGCTTCCGCGACGATGTCGGTCCGACCTCGCAGCCCGGCGTCGGTCAGCGCGGCGTGGACCGCCCCGACGGCGAGGATGGAGGGAAGAGGCAACCGCTCGAGGTCGAAGGTGCGGTCCGAGACCACGACCGCGACCGCCCCCCGGCGGGCGGCCGTCACGGCGTCCGCGGCCACCCTGATGATCGAAGCCTCCATGCCATCGACGCCGGAACCTCCCGCCCAGGTGGCCTCCAGGCCCACGATCGGGCCGGCGCGAAGCGAGCGGATCGAGCCGAGCAACCCCTCGATGTCGGCGACCATCGGCCGGGCGAGCCGAACCGATTGTGGACGGCGCGGCAGGCCGCCGAGGAGCGCCGAGCGGCGTCCGACGTGGACGCGAAGATCCACGACCAGGCGCTCGCGCTCCGGGTCGATCGGCGGGTTCGTCACCTGCGCGAAGGCCTGCTTCAGGTGGTCGGCCGCGCGACGCTGAACGCGTCCGTGGCCCGGGGTCGGCGTGTCGTCGCCCATGCTCCAGAGCGGCTCGTGAGCGTCGATCGCCATCGTCCTGAGGTCAAGGCGGAGCCGCTCGGCATCGAGGCCCGCGAGGTAGCGGCGGCCGGATGAGGCCTCCGGTGACCCGAGCTCCGCCGCGCTCGCCGGGAGGCGATCGGCGAATGCCGGCCCAGGGCGGCCGTGGACCGTGCGGGACGTTCGAATGAGCCGGCGCCTGGCGGCGGCGTCCCCGAGGATTCGGCGACGGCCAGGCTCGACGACCAGCATCTCGCCCGGACCGAGGCGGGCAAGCGTCTCGATCTCGACGGGTGCCAGCGGGACCGCACCGGCCTCCGATGCCGCGGCGACGAGCCTGTCGCGAGTGATCGCGAAGGCGAGCGGGCGGAGTCCGTTTCGATCGAGCATTGCGCCGACCGATCGGCCGTCGGTGAAGACGAGGGCGGCCGGACCATCCCAGGGCGCGAGGAACCCGGCGGCCCGGCGCGCCAGCGCGGCAGAACCGGGTGAGCCGTCAGGCCGCAATGCGGCTGCCTCCGGGATCAGCGCGGCGAGGGCACCCGCAACCGTCCAGCCCGAGGCGACGAGCAGCTCGACAGCCTCATCGAGCGAGGCCGAGTCGGAGCCGCCGGCGCGTAGCAGCGGGCCCCGCTCCGCAAGCCGCGCTAGGAGGCGAGACCGGTCCGGATCGCCAGCGCGCCCACGGATCTCCTCGCGATTCCCCCGAACGGTGTTGATCTCGCCGTTGTGCGCGAGGTAGCCGAAGGGCTGGGCAAGGCGCCAGGTCGGGTGCGTGTTGGTGGCGTAGCGCTGGTGGAAGGTGGCGAAGGACACGCGGACCGGGCCGGCCAGTTCCGGGTACAGCCGCGCCAGCCGATCGCCCGCGACGAGACCCTTGTACACGATCGTCCGGCACGATCCGGACGCAACCGCGACATCGGGGAGGCCCGCTGCTGACGCCGCACCGGCGATCCTCCGTCGCACGAGGAGCAGGCGCTGCTCGAAGGCGCGGTCCGGCAGGGGCCGGCCCGGCGGCGAGGTCGGACGCGCCACGAACACCTGGGCGAATGCCGGTCGCGTCGCGAACGCTGCCGGCCCGAGAGCGGACGGATCTGTCGGCACGGTTCGCCAGGCCGTCGCCGCGAGGCCTACCTCAAGGAGGGCTGCCTCAACAAGCGGCCGGGCCCGCTCCTGCCCGGCGCGCCCGCGCGGGAGAAAGAGCTGGAGCACGCCCGGCCGCGGGCCGATCGTCTCGCGCGCTCGCAACGCACCAGTCAGCCGTTCGAGCAGCGCGGGTTCGAGCGGGAGGGCCACACCTGCACCGTCCGAAGAGGCGCCATCCGCCCCGAAGGCCCCGCGGTGACCCAGCGACGCAAGGCCGGCCAGGGCGAGCGGCAGGACGCGGCCCGCGGATCGACCCCCGGCGTCGGCCACGAACCCGACGCCGCACGCGTCGTGCTCGGTGGAGGGGTCGTACAGCGGCGGGGTCGCCGGAACGCGGCGCATCTTCGGTCCTCAGAAACCGTGGCTCGTCAGGCCTGGTAGGCGACTTCGCCGTGGACGGCAAGATCGATCCCGATCTCCTCGTCCCGGGCCGAGATGCGGATCCCGAGGATGACGTCGACTACCTTGACGATCACGAACGTGGCCACGACCGCGTAGGCGATCGTGGCGCCGACCGCGACCAGCTGGGTGAGGACCTGGCCGGCGTTGCCGTCGATCAGGCCCTTGTAGCCGGCCTGGACGGCGCTCGTGGCGAGGACCCCGGTCGCGACGGCTCCGAAGACGCCCCCTACGCCGTGGACAGCGAAGACATCCAGGGCGTCGTCGACCCGGACCCGCTCGCGCAGGAGGGTGGCGCTGTAGCACAGGCCGCCGGCCACGAGGCCGATCAGGATCGCACCGCCCGGCGTGACGAAGCCGGATGCCGGCGTGATCGCGACGAGACCGGCCACCGCGCCGCACGCGGCGCCGATGACGCTGACCTTGCCCTTGTGGAGGTAGCTCGCCCCGACCCAGGTCAGGGTCGCGGCCGCCGCAGACGTGTTGGTAACGATGAACGCGCTGGCGGCGAGTCCACTGGCAGCGACCGCCGAACCGGCGTTGAAGCCGAACCAGCCGAACCAGAGGAGACCAGCGCCAAGGACGGTCATCGGCACGTCGTGGGGTTCCATCCGGTCGCCGTTCACGACGCGCCGGCCGATGAGGATCGCAACGATCAGCGCCGAAAGGCCGGACGAAGCGTGAACGACCGTGCCCCCCGCGAAGTCGAGGGCGCCCAGCTTGAACAGCCAGCCGTCGGTCGCCCAGACCCAGTGAGCGATCGGCGAGTAGACCGCGACGGACCAGAGGACGGTGAACAGGACGAAGGCGGCGAAGCGTTTGCGCTCGGCAAAGGCGCCGGTGATGAGGGCGGGGGTGATCGCCGCGAACATCAGCTGGAACGCGGCGAAGAGCACGAACGGGATCGTCGTGGCGTAGACGATGCTCGGGGCCAGTCCCACGCTGGAGAACCCGACGTAGTCGAGGTTGCCGACCAGACCCCAGCCGTTGGCGTCCGGCGCGAAGGCCAGGCTGAACCCGACGAGCACCCACACGACGCTCACCAGGGCCAGGCCGAAGAAGCTGTGCATGATCGTCGAGAGGACGTTCTTGCGCCGCACCAGGCCGCCGTAGAACAGGGCCAGGCCGGGCAGCATGATCATCACGAGCGCGGTGGCCGCCAGCATCCAGGCGGTGTCACCGCTGTTGACCTCCGCGCCGTCGGCCGCGAAGGCAACCCCCGGCACGAGGGCGGCGGCGATAAGGGCAATTGGCAGGGCGGCCGCGAAGCGTCGCATGCTGGTCCCCTCTCTCCGGCCCGAGTTCGATCACGGGCCGTGAGCGGAGTCTCTGGGGCTGCGCGTGCTCGGCGCGCCATCACTGCGGCGGCGCCCGCGCGTCGCTTGGGAACCGGACCGGGTTGCGACGTGGTGCCACGCGCCCATGGGTTGGGTGTCGCCGGACGCGGCCGCGCCCATGCTCAGCGGGGCGCGCGGACGGAGGGCCCGGTGGGATTCGAACCCACGACACGAGGATTAAAAGTCCCCTGCTCTGCCGCTGAGCTACGGGCCCGCCGGGACGGTAGCACGGTTCAGATCGACCAACCGGGGCCGCGGTGGCCACGGCGGGTCGTCAGTCGGGCGCCACCTGGTAGGCGATCCCCAGGTCGTCGAGGATCTCGATCAGGGTGCCCGCATAGACGGCCATCCCAAGGTTGATGAACTGGGGCACGGTCGATGTCTTGCCCGAGATCTCGATCTCGGGGTTGAAGCCGAGGGCGAGGTGCTGGGTCCGGCTCTGGATGCCCCAGATGCGCCCGTCGACATCGAAGAGGGGGCCCCCGCTCTGCCCGCGGAGGCCCGGGCTCGAGGTCTCGATGAATCGGATGCCGAACTTGCCGTCCTTCGTTCGGCCCGCATCGAGGATCCGGGTGAAGATGCCGTCAAGCGGGAAGAAGGGGATCTCTCCCTGGACGTGGAAGGCGTTCCGCGAGGCGTCGAACGCGGTCTGGACCTTCGGGAAGGCGTACCCGAGCCGGCACAGGCTCCGGCCCGGGTTCAGCTCGCTCGCCGGATTCTTGAGTACCGGAAGCGAGGCCAGCATGTCGGACGGAGCCCCATCAAGGCGCGCCAACGCGATGTCCGCCTCGTCCACGATCCGAATCTCACGCAGGTTGACCCCGTCCCGGCCGCACCAGTACGAGTGGTTGGTGATCCACTCGGGATCGGCGGTCCGTTCCAACCGGCTGACCTCGGTGGCCCTTCGTCCAGCGGACAAATTCGAGTCGGCCTGGACGGCGGCTATCCGGGCGGTCAGGGCGGCGACATTGGGCGCATCGGCGCCGGCCTTCCGGCCGATCTGGAAGACGTGGCCGGCGGTCACGATCCAGCCGTCGGCATTGAGCACGATGAATGCGCCGACCGACGCGTCGACGTGGCCGTTCCACTGTCGGAATGACACGACGATCGGAAACGTGAACTGCCGAGCCAGGGCGTTTGCCGTCGCGAACAACTGTCACCGCCGGATGCGTCGCGTGGTCGGAGGACCAAGGATCCGAAGTCTACGGGGGCGCCGCCCATCCGGGGCCCGGCGAGATCAGCGACCCGTGTACACCTCGGGGTTGACCGGCGTCGGGAGGCGCTCGCCGCGAACGCCGGCCAGGAGATTGGCCGCGGCCATGGCCGCCATCTTGCCGCGCGTCGCGCGCGAGGCGGACGCGATGTGCGGAACGACGAGGCAGTTGTCCAGGGTCAGGAGCGGCTCGTCGGTCGGGATGGGCTCGGGATCCGTGACGTCGAGAGCCGCCGCGAAGATGACCCCGTCGCGGAGGGCCTCATACAGAGCGCGCTGATCGACGACCGGGCCGCGCGAGGTGTTCACGAGGACGGCGCTCGGTTTCATCCACGCCAGCCGGTCGGCGTTCATCAGGTGCCGCGTCTCGGGCGTGAGGTTGACGTGGAGCGATACGAAGTCGGACCGGGCCAGCAGGTCCTGCAGCGGCACGAACGTCGCCCCGTAGGTCGCCTCAACGACGGGGTCGGCCCGCGCGACGTCGTGATAGAGGACGGTCATCCCGAAGCCCACGGCGCGCCGCGCGAGCGCCTGGCCGATCCGCCCGAACCCGACGATGCCGAGTGTCGATCCATGGACATCCGGGCCCAGCAGGAGCATCGGTCCCCAGGTTTTCCACCGGCCGACCCGGACGTAGCGGTCGCCCTCGGCGAGCCGCCGTGCGGCGGCCATTAGAAGCGCCCAGGCGAGGTCCGCGGTCGTCTCGGTGAGGACGCCGGGCGTGTTGCCGACCGGGATCCCCCGGCGCGTGCAGGCCGGGACGTCGATGTTGTCAAAGCCGACGGCGAAGTTCGAGACGACCTTCAGCTGCGGCCCGGCCCGGTCGAGAAACTCGTCGTCGACCCGGTCGGTCAGGAGGGTCAGGACGCCGTCACAGCCCTCGATGGCCCGCAGGAGCTCCGCGCGCGGCGGCGGCAGTTCGTCCTCCCAGACCCGCGCGTCACAGGCCTCGACGACCGGGCGGATCCCGTCGTCCGGGATGAGCCGCGCCACGAAGACCTTCGGCCGCCAGGCGACACCACCTCCCGGCATCGGATCAGCCCCGCGCCGCGACGAGCGGCTCGACGACCGACCGGATCCGGCCGAGGGCCTCGGTCAGGTTGGCTCGCGAGTTCGCATAGGAGATCCGGATGTGGCCCCGACCCACCTCGCCAAAAGCCGTCCCGGCCAGCACGCAGACGCCGGCGTCGTGGAGCAGCCGATCTGCAAGCTCGGCGCCGTCGAGGCCGGTCGCGGCGATCTCCGGGAAGACGTAGAACGCAGCATGCGGCCTGAGGCAGCGGACACCGGGGATCGCGTTCAGGCCGTCCACGATGAGGTCGCGCCGGACCTTGAACTCGGCGACCATCGCCTCCACCTCGTCCTGCGGCCCGTTGAGCGCCTCGACCGCGGCGATCTGGCTGAAGGCGGACGTGCCGGACACGGAGTTGATGATCAGCCGGCCGAAGGCATACAGCAGCACGTCTGGCACGACCGCGTAGCCCATCCGCCAACCGGTCATGGCGTACGTCTTGGAAAAGCCGTCAAGGATGATGGTTCGCTCGAGCATGCCCGGGATCGAGGCGATCGAGACGTGCTCGCCCTCGTACACGATCCGCCCGTAGATCTCGTCGGCCAGGACCACCAGGTCGTGGCGCAGGGCAAGCTCGGCGATCCGGACGATGTCCTCGCGAGTGAACAGGCCGCCCGTCGGATTGGCCGGCGAGTTCAGGACCAGCATCCTGGTCCGCTTCGTCACGAGCGACTCGAGCTCGTCGAGGTCCGCCCGGAACTCGTGCTCCATCCGGATCGGCAGCGGGATCGGGGTGCCACCGGCGAAGCGGGCCATCGACTCGTAGATCGGATACCCGGGGTCGGGCACGATCACCTCGTCGCCCGGCTCGATCAGGGCGAGCATCGCGTAGTACATCACGGGTTTCGCGCCGGGCGTGACCACGACGTGGTCGGCCCGGACGGGGACGTCCTTGCGTGCCGAGACATCGGCGGCGATCGCCTCGCGCAGCGCCGGCAGCCCGAAGTACGGCGGATAGTGCGTGTAGCCGTCGTCGAGCGCCTGCTTGGCCGCCTGCCGAATGTTCGCGGGGGTGTCGAAATCGGGTTCGCCGATCTCCAGGTGGATGACCGAGCGGCCGGTCGCCTCCAGGGCGCGGGCGCGGGCTGCGGCCTCGAAGGCGGTCTCCGTACCGATGGCGTCCATGCGCGATGCGATCCTCATGGCCCGAATGATAGGGGCCTAGAATCAGGGACGATGACCCGGTTCTACTCGATCGACGAAGCGAATGCCGCCCTGCCGGATGTCGAGCGCATCCTGGTGGCTCTGCGCGACCAGCGCGAGGAGCTCATCCGCGTCCGCGACCTGGTCGTGACGGCCCAGTCCGCCGGCCCGGCCGGCGGAGGCGCGGCGCCGGCCGACACCCGGACCCTCCGGCTCCGGATGCAGTTCCTCATCGATCAGATGCAGGCCGGCGTGTCGGGGCTTGTCGAACGCGACGT
>Ga0334722_10007275_pt1 | contig 10755 bp, 21 predicted proteins | sample C3_bottom_MG_FD_207210 | JGI IMG/M metagenome (GOLD analysis project Ga0334722, IMG submission 207210) | Sediment microbial communities from Yellowstone Lake, YNP, Wyoming, USA - C3_bottom | ecosystem: Environmental > Aquatic > Freshwater > Lake > Sediment | place: USA: Wyoming | collected...
TGCCCCAGGCGTTGACGGCTCCGACGAGGATCTCTTCTCTGGTCATCGTTCTACCTCTCCACCCTTCCGTACGAGTCCGACGCCAGCCTTCACAGCATCCGAAAGCGAACCTCCCTTCGCCAGCACCTCGGCAGCGGCGAAAGCTCCGCCACCTCTCTTCACTTCCTCCTCGGCGTAGACCTTCGAGCGCGTCCAGAAGTAAACGACGCACAGAGCCCCCAGCTCCCGCTTGGAATTCTGGTGAGAGACTTCGAGCCCTGCAAGGCTCCACCCTTCGCCCGGCGGCCGGGGCGCAAGCGAGCCAGGGGGCGCGACGGTGGCGAAGAGATCGGTGGACGTTGCGACGATGAGGTTCACGGCTCCGTCCTTTCCTGCGTCTGAGCTACTTGAGTCTGAGCTTGAGCTTGAGCTTGAGCCTGAGCGCGAGCCTGAGCCTTCTTCTCTCTCGCAAGATCGCTCTTACGCTCCGCCCGCGCGTTCGCCTGCTCACGAGCGAGCAGCTCGTGCCCGATGGCGCCCTTGCCGGAGAAGTGGAGCATGGTCGTCAGATCAGCATAGAGCTGACGGATCTTCGGTGATTTTCTGGCCGGGAAGTCGCCCAGCTCTTCGAGGAGGATGAGCGCCTCGGCTCCGGACAGCTTCACCGAAAACCCGTCTTCATGGATCCCAACCTTCATGACGACTTCTTCCTTCCTCGCTCCCGATGCTGATCACGGATCTGCTCGGCCTGGTCGTAGGCGAATTCGAGGAGCCCCACGAGCGTCTCTCGCTTCACGTCGTAGTCGAGCGCAATCCGGCAAGCGAAGCCGAGCGCCGAGCGAATGTCCTCGGTAGCCTCCGCTCCCGTCTTGCCGTGGAGAGGAGCGCTCATCGGAGATCCTCCGTCACCAGATCGATCAGCCGTTGGAAGTCTGCCGGAGAGAAAACAGTTTCCGTGGATGTGAGCTTCGAGAGAAGGCCAACGAGCGCCGTATCCTTCCGCTGCTCTCCATTCACGTTCCCGCTCGTGTTCCTGCTCGCGGCGCCCAGCGTCTTGGCAGCAAAGAGCGCCGCGATGACGGGCGAGCACACGTTCCGGTGACCGTGGGGACCATCGTGGGGATCGAGCATCGAGAGGCTCCATTCGCGCCGGAGGTACCAGAGCGCCTTCTTGCGATCCTCGCGCTCCTTCTCGGGGCCTCCCTTCTGCCCGGCACGCCAGAGGTACTTGAGCGCGTTGCCCAGGTTGAACGAGAGGTGCTCTGCGATGTCCACGCACTCCACGCCCGAGGGATGCGAGGTGTAGTGCGCCGGGTGGTTGATGTTCTCGCTCATGGAAGATCCTTCAGGTTCGAGGACGAGTCGGATGGTCGCCTGGCTCGGGCATGTAGCGGACGCGCATCACGATCGAGACGATGGCTCTCCCAGCCTTGAGGAGCCCAGGCAGGATGTCGTCCCGGGCGATCTGAAAGGCGTAGGCCGCGTTCGTAAGGTAGTGGTAGTTCGTCGCCACGTTGTAGGTAGCCCGCGCTGCGGACACTCGGATGGGGTACTTCGGATCGGTGCCGCTCCGGGCATCGACACGGAAGAGAATCGAGATCCAGCACTTCCAGGGAGCGGGGATGGCGCTCCACCCGTCCAGCTCTTCGAGCGTGATGAGAAGGAGGCGCACGTCCGACTCGTTCGTGCCTGGGGGCGGCACGGGCACGACAATCTCGCCTGAGATCGAGCCGTCGCCCTCGGAGTGCGTGCGCACCTGGCAGACCAGTCCCTCGTCACGCATCCGTCCGCACGTCGAGTGGAGCACGTCGGCGAAGTAGTGCCGCACGAGCGCCGCCTCGTTGCGGATCTTCCTCGGGATCTCCTTCGGCTTCGGAGGCTTCTTCTTGACCGCTCGGGGAGGTTTTCGTGACGGAGGCTTTCGTCGCGGCGGGGGCTTCCGAGGTGGGGGCTTCCGGGGCGGGGGCTTCCGGGGCGGGGGCTTCCGAGGCGGGGGCTTCCGAGGCGGGGGCTTCCGGGACGGGGGCTTCCTGACCGGCTTCGCAGGCTTCCTGGCAGGCTTCCTGACCGGCTTCGCGGGCTTCCTGGCAGGCTTCCTGACGGGCTTCGCGGGCTTCCTGGCAGGCTTCCTGACCGGCTTCGCGGGCTTCCTGGCGGGCTTCCTGACCGGCTTCGCGGGCTTCCTGGTGGGCTTCCTGACCGGCTTCGCGGGCTTCCTGGCGGGCTTCCTGACCGGCTTCGCTGGCTTCCTGGCAGGCTTCCTGACCGGCTTCGCAGGCTTCTTCCGAGGCTTCTTCTTGGCCTCCTCTCGCGCTCTCTTCTCAGCCTCCTTCGCCCGAGCGAGCTTCTTCTCCCTCTCCTTCCGCCGGGTCGCTCTCTGAATCTCTCTCGGCGGGAGCTTCTTTCGAGGAGCGCGCTTCTTCAGCGGGGCCTTGCCGGCGCGGCGCCGCTGCCAGGCTTCCTTCGCCACACGCGAGCGGCGGAGAGCGCGGAGCTGCGCGAGCGCTTCGCGGAGCTTCCGCGCTTCGCTTCGAGTCGGCCGCTTGGGCTTCCTCGAAACCTTACGCTTGCTCGTCGCCACCGGCCTCGGGAGCTTCGACGGTGACGGGCACCGTGACGGGAGGAGCATCGGCGTCTTCGACTTCTCCGTCTTCGACCTCGGACGACTCCGCAGGCGAGTCGATCGAGGCCAGCTCAAGAGCCAGGAGCTTCTTGATGGCCCGGTGCAGATCCGAGACGATGCTCTCGCGCGTCTCGGTCGCGAGCCGCTCGTCGCGCTTCACCGCTGTTGCGATCACGTTCAGGGATGCGATGTCGCGAGCGTAGTCTTCGCGAGCCTTGATCGGCCTCATGGCAGAATCTCCGGGGAAGAAGAGAAGGCCCCCTTACCGAGCAGAGGCGGGGCCGTACCTCTATCCGCCGAACCGAGTACACGGTCGCAGCGCTCGAAGTCGGATCAGGAGAAGGGGATCTCCGAGTCGCCCTCGCCGTCCGCCTCGGGCGGTGCCGGGAGTGCCTTCACCGTCGCCCCGCCCCGCGGGAGCTGCGGCCGGAGCATGTCGGTGGGCTTCGCGTGGATGTCGAAGAGGACGACCGAGCCCTTGCCGCCCTTGATCTTCCCGCGGCTGATCACGTACAGCTCGACCATCTTCGGCATGTCGAGGAAGTCGGCGATCGAGGCGAGCTGCACGCGCTCGTCCACGATCACCACGTCGCCCACCTTCTGCTCGTGGACCACCTTGTCGCGGTCCACCGTGAGGCACGGCGCCGTGAGCTTGAAGGTGTAGAAGTGCCCCGGCTTCTCGGGCGTGCTGTCGTGCCTCTCGTAGCGAGCCAGGGGGAAGCCCTGGAGGGGGTTCACCTTCCCCTCGTGCTCGTGGAACCAGTAGCGGCGCTCCGCCTGCTGGACCTGGGTGAAGCCCGCGGGCGGCTGGGGAGCGGCGGCGGGGGCGGGGGCGTTCTTGGGGGATGCTGCGGCCATGTTGGTGATTCTCCGTTCGGACTTGCTTTTGAAACAGCCCGACCGGCATGGCCGAGCCTGAACGCATCTTCTCCCAGGCAGAAACCGAATGCAAGCGCTAATAATCTTGAGCTGTTTCGAGCACTTAGGCTAGAATTGGAAAACTACTCGCCATCCCGGTTGTTTTTTACTTGCCCGCTTTGATGGGGTGAGGGAGGATGTGGTTGCCGGTGCCGGCTTGCGTGCAAGCCACCTCCAAGCCGCCCGCCCCGGTCGCTACACCCAAACATAGGAGAACGGGATCATGACCACGAGCACGACACGAAACTGGAACGAGTATCAGCAGGCGATCTTCTCGGACGTGGAGGGTGGCGAGGGCCACACCTTCGTCTCCGCTCGTGCTGGCACCGGCAAGACGACCACGATCGTCGAGGCGCTCCGCCGCGTGCCTCCGGGGAGCCGAACGCTCCTCATGGCCTTCAACAGCTCGATCGCGACCGAACTGCGCGCCCGCGCCCCTCGCGAGGCCAACGTCCTTACCTTCCACTCGTTCGGGCTCCGGGCGCTCGGCGCCGCCTTCGGGCGGCCCGAGGTGGACGGCGACAAGGTGATCGGAGAGGTGGCGAGGCGCCTCGATTTCGAGAAGGGCGAGGAACGCGCCATCGGTTACGCCGTCTCCCGCGCGACCTCCTTGGCCAAGGGCACGCTCGCCCAGGACGAGAAGGAGATCGGCGATCTCCTCGACGCCTTCGGGATCCTCGACGCGAGCGAAGTGGACGAGCGCTCCTTCGATCGGGTCGTGAACCTCACGGCCGACATGCTCATGTGGAGCCGGAGCGTCACGAACGTCATCGACTTCGACGACATGATCTGGTTGCCCCTCACGCTCGGCCTCAGAATTCCGACGTATGATCGCGTTTTCATTGACGAAGCTCAGGATCTCAACGCGGCTCAGATCGCGATCTCCCTGAAGAGCATCAAGAAGGGCGGTCGCATCGTCGCAGTCGGTGACGAGCGACAAGCGATCTACACCTTCCGAGGCGCCGACTCTCAGGCGGTCGGCAGGATCGTCGGCGAACTTGCAGCCAAGACCCTCCCACTCTCGGTCACCTACCGCTGCGGCAAGAGCATCGTGAAAGAGGTGCAGTCGATCGTCCCGGACTTCCGCGCCGCCGACTCGAACGCTGAGGGCGTCGTCCGATACGAGACAGGCGACAACATGGTGAAGCAGATCAAGGGCGGAGACTTCCTCCTCTCCCGCACGAACGCTCCGCTCGTCGGCTACTGCCTGGGCTTCATCCGGGCCGGGAGGCGAGCCAAGATCGCTGGCAAGGACGTGGGCACGGGCCTCGTCAGCTTCGTCAAGAGCCTGAAGGCCAAGGGTGTGGACGGGCTCGTCGAGAAGACGCTCGCGTGGAAGGAGAAGGAGGTGGTCCGCCTCGCGAAGCGGAACAAGGACGTGAGCGCTGCCACCGACAAGAGCGACACGATCCTGGCCTTCTGCGAGGGTGCCGAGAGCGTGCCCGCCGTTCTCAGGAGGATCGAGGATCTCTTCTCGAACATCACCGACGACAACGCGATCGTGTGCTCGACCACGCACAAGGCCAAGGGGCTGGAGAGAGAGAGGGTCTTCATGCTCAAGGACACCTACAAGCCGGGCAAGAGCGTCGAGGAAGATAACCTCTTCTACGTCGCAGCGACCAGGGCGAAGAACGAGCTGGTCTACGTGTCCTCGAAGGTGGTGGCGTCGTGAGCCGCACGTCGGACACGGACGCCGCTCGCTGCCCCGGCTGCGGCGCCATGGTCAGCCTCACGGACGGCAAGCTCAGGGAGCACGGGAGCGTCGTGAGCGGGCCGTGCTCCGGCAAACTCCCTCCCTTCTCGAACCATCGGAACGAGACGGAGCGGCAGATCATCGTCCTCTTGGTCGAGGATCTCCTCCGGGCTGGCTACAAGCTCGGCGTCAACGACGGCGAGGAAGTCGTGCTCGAATCCTGCGCGGACCCTGAGCGGATCTTCGCCGTCATGAGCACGACGGACGAGGACTACCTCCTGACCGAGAGGGAGGAAGACGAGAGGACCGGCTGGGTACGCCTCATCTACGGCAACGGTTGCGACGTGATCAGCGACTACACGGTGAACATCCCGGACAGTGTGTTCGAGCGCGCGAACGCCCTCTCCGAACGCTTCTCGTCGGGAGGTGCATCGTGATCTACAAGAGCTGCCCCTGCGGCCACGATCTCACCCTGAAGGAGTGGCTCGCACTGCCGCTCGTCGGCGAGCACAGGTGGCCCGGAGAGCCCGTGCTCGAACTTCGGAACCACACCCCGGGGTGCGACTCCACCATCGCCGTCGAGCTTCCCAGGCGCCCCGGCAAGAGCGCTCACGGACAAAAGGGAGGCGCACTGTGAACGCGGTGAAGACGATCGCGATCCAGCTCCCCGCTTCGGAGGAAGCCTTCGGTCGCTGGCTCGAAGAGAAGCACGGGCGCGTGGAGATCGTGTCCATGCTCGGGCGGTACGCGCTCACCATCACCCTCCATCACCTCGAAAGCTACAAGGACGAGGGGAACACTTCCATCAGGGTATCACGCGAGATCGAGATCGCCGTCCACGCCGCCACGATCGCCGAAGCGATGAGCGAGGCGATGCGGATTGCGGACGCTCAGAAGGCGAGGGGCTCATGAGCGCGCCTCTCGCAGTGGACAACGCTCTGAAGAAGAACGCGGCGGCGGCGAGCTACGACTCCGACGCCCTGGAGATCGCTCGCGTGCTCGTGCGGCACTACGGCGACGAAGCCGAGGCTGTCCTCGACCGGATCCCGAGCTGCCTCGTTCACGTCCGGCTGAAGAAGGTGCCAGCGAAGCGAACGAAGCAGACTACGAGGCGCCCGTGAAAAGCAAGAAGACGGCAGGGCCGGCAAAGGCGAGGGCGAAGGCGAAGAAAGCGAAGACGAAACCTCGCTGCAAGCTCTGCCGAAGACTCGCAGACGCCTTCACGGAAAACCCGTACCAGGCCGAACTCTACGGCGACCACAAGCGCGCCTGGTACTGCAACGCCTGCCTTCAGGAGAGCGCAAATGAAGTCTAAGCTCTGGCAGCACCCCCTCGACTTCTGCGACGTGCGAGCGCTCCTCGCCGCCCTGAAGAAGCTCCCGGTCTTCTCCGACACCCCCGAGAGCCTCCGAGGCGTCCACCTCGACCTCGGACGCGGAGGGCGCGGAGGATGCTCAGGGCGGGCATTCTGCGGGAAACGTCGCCTCCGGCTGGTCGTCGGCCTCCGGGCGAACGGAGCGCAGCTCGCGGAAGTGCTCCTGCACGAGCTGGTTCACCTGGCGCTCCCTCGGAGCGTCATGCACGGCGAACGCTTCCGGCTCACCCTCGCTCGCGCCGCCCGGGAGACGTGGGACATCGAGATCGATCCGAACCCGGCCGCGCTCTCTCCGAGCCCGTCCAGGCCCCGAGGGCTCCTGGCAGCCTACGTCCTGGACGAGCAGATCCAGGCGGCGCTCCTGCCCCTCCTTGCCAGCGGGGCCGTCACGCTGCCATCCTTGGCCCCCGGGAAGCCCAGGCGCGAGAAGCTCGCCGGACTCATCGAGAAGCGTGCCGAGCACTCCGCAAGGATGCTCCTGCGGGCAGAGCGTCGGCTGAAGCTCGCACGAACCATCGCAAGAAAGTGGAAAGCGAAAGTGACCTACTACGAGCGCGCCGCTGCCAAGCGGGGAGAGAGAGGAGGAGCCTCGTGATCGTCCGGGATGCAGTCTACCGGCGTCCGACGCGCAGGCGCCCGGCGCCTCCGACGCCGTGCTCACTCGGCACGAGCGGCGCGTACAGGCGCGACAAGGGCGGGAGCGTCGCCATTCGCTTCAGCATCCTCGATACCGAGGGCGAAGCGCTCGGCGGATCCATCGAGCTATCCGCCGAAGATGCTCGGGCGCTTCAGGCGCAGCTCGTGGAGAAGCTCGCGTGGATCAGAGAACAGGAAGCCGAGAAGGTCGCCGACGAGAAGGCCATGCGAAACCTCATCATCGCGCACGCAGGAAGGACGGCGCCGTGAACATCAGAAAGAAGAAACCCGTCAAGAGGCTCATGAAGAAGCCCCTGAAGAAGTCCGCGAAGAAGCTCGTGAAGAAGCCCACAAAGAAGCAGCGCTCCGTACCGAGCCGATTCGACGAGCGCGATCAAGAGGAAGCCATCGCCAGGGCAACCGAATTCTTCCGTCAGCTCACCGAGCAGCACCAGGCGAGCGAGCGCCAGGCGAGAAGAGAGATCCACCATGTAGTGATCTGGAACGCGGTCGATGGGAGCTTTCGGATCGAGGGGATCGATCCGGAGAACTCCACCGTCTGCACCGGCTCCGCTGGCTGCTTCCACGAGGCCGTGGAGATCGGAGCCAGGCTCGCTCGGGAATTCGATGTGCCGTGCTACTGCCTCCGCCTTTCGTGGATCGCCGCAAATGGGAAGCTCACCCACCTGCCGAGCGCCATGAAGCCGCTTCACGTCGCCGTCGCAACAACCGACTTGCATCACGTCTGGAACTGAAGGGAATCGAAGGAGAGAACATGACGAAGCCGAAAGAATCCAAGGGAAGAGTCAGGAAGATCCCGAGCCAGAAGCTCGTGAAGGTCACGAACAGGGGGAGCAGCGAGAAAGCGAAGGAGGCCAAGGACAAGGAGGCCAAGGAAACCGCGGCCAAGAGCATCGCCGCCGACAAGAAGTACCTCCCGAGCACCTCCGGCGCGCTCGCCCGAGACATCCTCGGCCCCGAGAAGGCCGCTCAGGAGCCGAACGTCCTGCCAGACGACATCGCACGCTCTCTCAGCACGATCAAGATCGCCTTCACGAGCATCGTGCTCGACAAGGACTTCAATTCGAGGAAGGACTACCGCGGCATCGAGGCGCTCTCGCAAGACATCGCCGAGGCAGGGCTGATCTCCGCTCTCGTCGTGTACGCCGATCCGAAGCGGCCGAACTTCTACCACCTCATCGCTGGCTTCCGCCGGACACTCGCAATTCTGCGACTCCGCGAGGAGGCCAAGAAGAACGGCGCCGATGTTCTCCCCTTCGAGGAGATCGAGGTGAAGGTGTACGAGGGGCCGGAACTCGGCCGGTGGATCCTGAACCTCCGGGAGAACATGAGCCGGGTCGATCTGCACGCCTGGGAGATCGGCGATCAGTGCGTCCGCATCCGGGAGCGCTTCCAGCTTTCAGGGGCTCAGATCGGCGAGCGCCTGAGCTACCAGAAGAGCCACGTCAATAACTGCATGAGGATCGTCGAGCGGATCGCCAAGGACGTGCAGGACGAGTTCCGCGCCGGCAAGGCCGAGCCTCCGTTCAACTTCCTCATCACCCTGGCCGCCCTGAACCTCGCCGATGGCAAGCCAGACCACGAGCGACAGCGCGTGAAGTGGCAGGAGTACGTCGGCGCCAAGAGCGGCGATCCGGACGCCGGGGGTGCGGGCGGAGACGGTGATGAGGGTGGGAGCGAGGAGAACGCCGGCAAGATGCGGAAGCTCCGCGAGGCCGAGAAGTGCCTCACGAAGCTCGAAGAGAACCTCAAGGAAGCTACGCGTGAGGAAGAGCGCCAATACTTCCGGGGCGCCATCAGTGTAGCGAAGTACCTGATGGGGCTCACGCAGAAGATCAAGCACGTCAGCCTCGCCAAGAGCAGGAAGTGAAGAACGTGGCAGAGAAGAACGTGGCGGAGAAGAACATGGCGGAGAAGAACGTGGCGGAGAAGAACGTGGCGGAGAGGAAGGAAGGAAACATCATGAGCAAGAAGAGCCCCAAGAGAAGCCGCAAGAAGAAGGTCATCATCGCGAGCGGCGAGGAAGTCGTAGACGTGAACGCCGACACGAGCCCTTCGCCTGGAACAACGGGCGCTATCGAAGCTCCCAGGGAAGCCGAGGAGGCCGAGAAGGCCAAGGAGGAGAAGGTCGAGGCCAAGCCCATCGAAGCCTCGGAGGCCGTTCTGGCTGCCACCTTCGCGATGGCGCAGGCCGCCTCTCAGAGCGGCGAGCAAGCGCTCGCACTCGGCGATCAGATCAGCCGAGAGATCCTCATCCAGACGATCGCTTTCCAGCTCCCGAGGGACTGGATCACTCAGGAAGTGAACGAGCGCCTCCTCAAGTTCGAGACTGAGGGCCTCTCGCTCGTCCTCACCTGGCTCGCCCTGAACTGGTGGGCGGGCTACGAGATCGGCAGGAACGACACGATCGACGCGCTGAAGAAGGCAGCAGCGAAGGGGATGGGCGGCACTCCAGAGGGGAAGGCCGCACTCGCCACCGTGGAGAACGAGATCAAGGAAGATCGCGAGCGCGTTGCTCGCGAGGAAGGTAACCAGCAGTCATGACCAGATACCCCAACATGTTCAAAGTTCGAGGTTCGGGAAGCCCGAACATCGTCACGCTCGGCTTCGCCCCGCGAAGCCTCGCTCGAAGCCAGGCTCTCACACTCGCAGCCTGGCTCGTCGCGTTCGTGGGCGACTTGCCCACCTTCGCCCGCGTGATGCTCGACGTGTGGGTGAGCCGCTACGGCCTCGACCAGACGCCACAGTGGCTCATCGATCTCACGCCCGACTGGAGGCCCTACGAGCCCCCGGCGAGGCCCGTCGCCCCGGCGCCCGTCAGCGCCCGGGTCGCCATTCCCCCGGGCATCGCGCCAGGGCCAGACATGCCCGTGCCGGTGCCTCGCCAGGGCAGCGGGCCGACCGCTCCGAGATTCACACTCCCGGACGGCGCCCCGCTCGATGGTGACGGGATCCGGGCCATCGCGGACGAGGCGACTCGGACGCTCACCGGAGCTGGTGGCGGTGGCGGTGGGAACGGCTCTGCCGCTCCTCGGCCCGTCCCTCTGCCCACTCCGCTTGCAGCGGCTCCTGCCACCTCTCCGGCAGCTCCTCTCATGACACCCGCCCCGAGCGCTCTCCCTGTCCCTCTCCCCCTCTCGGAAGCGAACGAAGGGAACGGTGAGCCCAATGTCTGATGCCTCCTCTGACGCCTCCTCCGACGCCTCCGATCCAAAGAAGGCCGAAGCGCTCGCCGCGCTCACGATCGCGTGCATGAGCGCGCTCGACGAGGGCGTGCCCAGGAGCGACTTCCTGGCCGGCCTCGGGCGCGCGTACCGATCCTCGAACCGTGCGGGCGACGAAGCTGAGACGTGCGAGCTGGCCGCGACCGTCGCTCACGAGGCGAACGTCTCGCTCGAAGACCTCGTGGAAACCGCCGTGCTCACCTGGGAGGCCATCGAAGCTACGCGAGCCTCGAAGGCGAATGGCGAAGACAGTGAGGAGAACGAAGCCGGCTGATCCGAAAGGCCG
>Ga0334722_10007276_pt1 | contig 10754 bp, 11 predicted proteins | sample C3_bottom_MG_FD_207210 | JGI IMG/M metagenome (GOLD analysis project Ga0334722, IMG submission 207210) | Sediment microbial communities from Yellowstone Lake, YNP, Wyoming, USA - C3_bottom | ecosystem: Environmental > Aquatic > Freshwater > Lake > Sediment | place: USA: Wyoming | collected...
GCCCGCCTGATCAACATCGCGAACGCGCTCACCGCGTTCAGGCTACTCCTGGTCCCCGTGTTCGCCCACCTCATCATCACGGGGAGGGTCCGGCGGTCGCTGATCGTGTTCGCCATTTGCGGAATAACCGACGCGCTCGACGGTCTCCTGGCCCGCCGCTTGAAACAAAGGACGGTGGTGGGGTTCTACCTCGACCCGATCGCCGACAAGCTATTGATGGCGACAAGCTTCATCGTGCTCGCCTACGTGAAGATAATCCCCGTCTGGCTTTCGGTCCTTGTGATCAGCCGCGACCTCTTCATCCTGACCGGCAGCGTCCTCATCCTCCTTCTCCACGGATCCGGGAAAATCAGGGCGACGGCCATCAGCAAGATGAACACCCTCGTCCAGATCCTGACTGTCATCTTCTTCCTGACCGTTCGCGCGTTTCCGAGCATAGGGCAGCAGCTGCCCGCGGGATGGGATCACAGGGTTACGATCGCGGTCGTTTGGATGTGCGCCGCGACCACCTTGGTGTCCGGGCTTCATTACCTATACTTGGGCATGCGCAATATATCCAATGCCTGAGCGGGAAGGTGTACGGGTCGAATCCGTGGCGGCCGGCAGTCCCGCGGCCCGCGCAGGGTTAACGGCCGGCGATCGTATCCTGTCGGTATCGGGGCAGCCGGTCTTCGATCTGCTGGACCTGCATTTCCTTACAAGCCGGAAGCGATTCCGGATGCGGTGGGCGACTACTTCCGGAGATCTCCGCGAGAAGACGTTCAATCCAGGAAACACGGGGCTCGGAGTTTTCCCCGAGCCGATCAGGGTAAGGAGGTGCCGGAACCGGTGCATCTTCTGCTTCATCCATCAACTCCCCCGCGGCCTGCGCCGCAGCCTCTACATAAAAGACGAGGATGTGCGCCTTTCGTTTCTGCACGGGCAATACGTGACCTTTTCGGACATCTCCGGGGAGGAGCAACGCAAGATATTGCGGTACCGGCTTTCCCCGTTGTATGTGTCGATCCACACGACGGACCTGGAACTGCGCCGCAGGATGCTCGGAAATCCGGCGATCGCCGATATCATGGGCGTGATGAAGCGCCTCATCGACGGGGGGATCGTGCTTCATGGGCAGATCGTCGTCTGTCCGGGGATAAACGACGGCGTCGAGCTTGAGAAGACCCTTCACACGCTCCTTGCCCTGCACCCTGGGCTTGCCACCGTAGCGGTTGTGCCGGTCGGACTCACGGCGCACCGGGCGGGACTTCCGCCGCTGCGGCCGGTGAGCAGGGCGGAGGCGATTTCCACCCTTAGGCTGCTTAAGGAATTCGGGCAGGAGTTGGGGAAAAAAGACGAAGAACCGTTCGCGGTCGCAGCCGACGAATATTACCTGATCGCGGGGAAAAAGATCCCGGGAACGAAGGCGTACGGTTCGTTCGCCCAGATAGAGAACGGCGTGGGCCTCCTTCGCAGGTTCGACGACGGCGCCAGGGATCTATTCCGACGGAAGAGTTGGAAACCCGCGCGGTTGGGGGGAACGGTCGTCACCGGGTTCTCACCGAGGGGGCGGGTCGAACCTTTCCTTGCGGAATTCTCGCGCAGGTCGGGAGCGGCGTTCGAACCGGTGATGGTCGAGAACCGCCTCATGGGGAAAACCGTCAATGTGACGGGGCTCCTCGGGGGACGGGACATCCTGCACGCGTTGAAGCGGCGGGGCGTAAAGGGGCGGGTTTTCATCCCGTCTGTAACCTTGAGGGACGCGGGGGACATGTTCCTCGACAACTTTTTACCGGAGGACGTTTCCAGGGGGACGGGCGCGGAAATAACGATCTTCGACCCGACCCCGAAGGGCTTTTTCGAAGCCGTCTATCGACATGAAACATCCACAATATAATTGACATCTTACGGTATATTTTGTTATTAATATCGATTCGATGTCCAGGGGGCGATTAGCTCAGATGGTTAGAGTACCTGCTTGACATGCAGGGGGTCACTGGTTCAAGTCCAGTATCGCCCACCATTTCCTCTCCCAGGCACCGTGGATAAGGAACCGGGATGACGCTGCAGGAGCTTGCGAAAACGAAGGGGAAGGCGAAGGTGGCGATCGCCGCGAAGGTCGGCGGTGCGGTGTTGGACCTGTCACGTACCGCGCCGGAAACCGGGGAGGTCACGTGGGTCACGCCGGGCGACCCGGAAGGGATCGAGATCGTCCGGCACAGCACGGCGCACGTCATGGCCGCCGCGGTCAAGGAGCTGTTTCCCGAGGCGAAGATAACCATCGGTCCCTCCATAGAAAACGGCTTCTACTACGATTTCGACGTCGAAACGCCTTTCACCCCCGAGGACCTCGCCCGCATCGAGGAAAAGATGGCGGAGATCGTCCGCGCCGATCTTCCATTCACGCGGGAAGATGTTGAAAAGGAAGAGGCGCTCTCCAGGTTCCCGGGCGAGCCGTACAAGGCGGAGCTGCTGGCTGACATACCCGACCCGACCGTATCCCTGTACCGCGTCGGCGATTTCCTCGACCTGTGCCGAGGGCCGCATCTGCCTCGAAGCGGGAAGGTCGGCGCATTCAAGCTGATGAGCACGGCGGGAGCGTACTGGCGCGGAGACTCGAAGAACCGGATGCTCACGCGCATCTACGGGGTCGCTTTCGCCACGAAGAAGGAGCTCGACGCGCACCTCGCCCTGCTGGAGGAGATCAAGAAGCGGGACCACCGCCGGATAGGGAAGGACCTCGACCTGTTCAGCGTGAACGATGAGATCGGGCCGGGCCTGATCCTCTGGCATCCGAAGGGCTCCGTCGTGCGGCGGATCATGGAGGATTTCTGGAGGCAGGAGCACGCGCGGGCCGGATACGACCTCGTCTTTTCACCCCACATCGCCAAGCTGGACCTTTGGCGGACGAGCGGGCACCTCGACTATTACCGCCAGAACATGTTCGGGTCGATCGAGGTGGAAGGGCAGGACTACCAGCTCAAGCCGATGAACTGCCCGTTCCACATCCAGATATACAACTCGAGGATGCGCTCTTACCGCGACCTGCCGGTCCGGTACGCCGAACTGGGAACGGTCTATCGGTACGAGCCGTCGGGGACGCTGCACGGTCTTCTCAGGGTGCGCGGGTTCACGCAGGATGACGCCCACATCTTCCTGCGTCCGGACCAGCTCGACGACGAGATATTCGCGCTTCTCGACTTCACGCTGTTCGTCCTGCGCAGTTTCGGATTCGACAGGTACGACATCTTCCTCTCCACGCGCCCCGAAAAGTTCGCCGGGCAGATCGAGGACTGGGCCAAGTCGGAAGCGGCTCTCAAGAAAGCGCTGGAGCGGAAGGGGCTCCCGTTCGAGGTGGACCCCGGCGAGGGCGTTTTCTACGGCCCCAAGATCGACATCAAGATAAAGGATATGCTGGGCCGCTCATGGCAATGCTCGACGATACAGGTGGACTTCAACAACCCCGAGCGATTCGGCGTGGTTTACACGGCCGAGGACGGCTCGTCGAAGCGGGCGATAATGATCCACAGGGCGCTCATGGGCTCTCTGGAGCGGTTTTTCGGGGTCCTCGTGGAGCACTACGCGGGAGCGTTCCCGTTATGGCTCGCACCAGTGCAGGTCGATGTGCTTCCGGTCACGGACCGCCAGAACGATTACGGGCAGGAGGCGGTTGGAATCCTGCGCAAGGCGGGATACCGGGCGGAGGGCGATTTCAGGAACGAGAAACTGGGATACAAGATACGCGAATCCCAGATGCAGAAGGTCCCTTACGCGCTGGTCATAGGGGACCGTGAGGCGGCGCAGCGGCAGGTGGCGCCGCGACGAAGGGGAGGGGAGCAGCTTTCCCCCATGTCCCTCGAGGAATTCATCTCGATTCTTCGGGACGAAACGGACCGAACCACAAACTAAAGGAGGGAGCCATCAGCAAGGAATCCAGAATCAACGAGCTGATTCATGTACCGGAGGTGCGGCTGGTAGGGGTGAACAATGAACAGTTGGGTGTGGTTCCGATCCACGATGCGTTGACCAGGGCGCGAGCCCTCGATCTCGACCTTGTGGAGGTGGCGCCCGCCGCGGCGCCTCCGGTTTGCAGGATCATGGATTATGGAAAGTTCAAGTACATGCAGAGCAAGCGGGAGCAGGAGGCCAGGAAGAAGCAGACCGTCATCCAGGTCAAGGAGATCAAGGTCAGGCCGAAGACCGACGACCACGACCTGAACACGAAGGTAAAGCACATCCGGCGGTTCCTCGAGGACGGCGACAAGGTCAAGATCACGGTGCGCTTCAGGGGACGGGAGCTTGCGTACGCCTCGCAGAGCGGATTCGAGGTTCTGAAGCACGTATTGGACGCCGTGACCGACCTGTCGAAGGTCGAGTCCCCGCCGAAGATGGAAGGAAAGACGATGATGATGGTAGTCTCACCCACGGGGCAGAAGAAAAAGCCCACAGTGGCCCAAGCCCCCGCCGCACCGAAGCGGACGGCGGCCGATGCCGGGGCGACGTCGAAGAAGCCGCAGGAACCCCCCGGGCCGGCGGAAAAACAGGAGGGGAAATAATGCCCAAGATGAAATCGAACAGGGGCGCCAAGAAGCGCTTCAGAGCCACCGGAACAGGCGGGATCAAGCACGCCAAGTCCGGGAAGAGCCACATCCTCACGACCAAGAACCGCAAGAGGAAGCGGGGGCTGCGCAAATCCGCGCTGGTCCATTCGACGAACGAAAGGTCGATCCGGCGCCTGCTGCCCTATCTCTAAGAGAAAAAGAGAGGAATACCGAAGATGCCACGCGTAAAAAGATCGGTCCATTCGCAAAAGAAGCGCCGCAAGGTCCTTAAGGCGGTAAAAGGGTTCCGGGGGGGGCACGGCCGTTTGCTCCGCACGGCCAAGGAAACGCTCGCCCGCGCGCTGCGGTACGCATACCGCGACCGCAGGAACAAGAAGCGTGAGATCCGCTCCCTGTGGATCGTGCGGGTCAACGCCGCGGCGAGGGAGAACGGGCTTTCATACAGCCAGTTCCTCTTCGGGCTTAAAAAGGCCGGAGTCGAGGTCGACCGGAAGATCATGGCGGACCTCGCGGTCAACGACGCCGCCGGATTCCGCGCCCTTGCGGAGACCGCCAAGGCAGCCATCGGGTGAAAAGGCGGCTCTCGGTTGACTGACCCGTCCGACCGTTTGAAGGAGCTGCAGGAAGCGGGATTGCTCGCCATTTCCGCTGCGGGGAACGAAAGCGCCCTCCTCGACGCCAAGGGGAAATATTTCGGAAAGAAAGGCGCGGTTTCCGAAATACTGAAAACCGTTGCCTACCTCCCGGGCGAAGAAAAAAAGCGGATCGGGGCGGCCGCCAACGAGGCGAGAGGGGCGCTCGAGTCCGCATTCAACGCGCGCCTCGATGAGATCCGCGAAAAGGAACGGCTTGCGAGGGAGGGGAGCGATAGGCTGGACGTGACCCTGCCCGGCAGGGCGCCGGCAGTGGGCCACCGGCACCCGATTTCCCGGACGATGTTCGAAACAGTCTCCATATTCCAGCGGCTCGGGTTTTCCGTACGTTGCGGCCCTGAGATCGAAAAGGATTACTACAACTTCGAGGCTCTGAATATCCCCAAGGACCATCCCGCCCGGGACATGCAGGACACCTTCTACATGGACTGGCCGGGGATGGACCTCGTGTTGAGGACGCACACATCTCCCGTTCAGATCCGGACGATGGAAGCGATGCGCCCGCCGGTGAGGGTTATCGCTCCCGGAGCGGTCTACCGCTGCGATTCCGACGTCACACACAGCCCGATGTTCCACCAGGTGGAAGGGTTGGCCGTGGACAGCCGCGCAACCATGGCCGATCTCAAGGGCCTTCTCACCGAGTTCTGCGGGATGATGTTCGGTTCCGGCCTGCCCATCCGTTTCCGGCCGAGCTTTTTCCCTTTCACCGAACCGTCGGCGGAAATGGACATCCGCTGCGTGATCTGCAAAGGGTCGGGCTGCAGGGTCTGTAAAAGTTCAGGATGGCTGGAAATCCTGGGGTGCGGGATGGTCGACCCCGCCGTGTTCGGATTCGTCGGGTACGACCCGGAAGAGTACACCGGGTTCGCATTCGGATTGGGCATCGAGCGCATCGCGATGCTGCGCCACGGGATAGCCGACATCCGCATGTTCTACGAGAACGACATCCGCTTCCTGTCGCAGTTTTAGCCGTACGCACAGCCGTTATAACAAGGGGCACGCTTGAAAATCCTGTATTCATGGCTGAAAGAGTTTGTGGATACCCGGCTTTCCGCCGCTGAGATCCAGGATGCGCTCACGATGGCCGGTGTCGAGGTTTCCTCCTGCAGGTATTTAGGCGAGGGGCTGGACAACGTCGTCGTCGCGAAAATCCTCTCCCAGACGCAGCACCCGAACGCGGACAAGCTTTCGCTCTGCAGGGTGACCGACGGCTCACGGGAATACGCCATCGTCTGCGGCGCGAAGAACATGAAGCAGGGCGATATCGTGGCGCTCGCCCGCACGGGTGCGAAACTGCCCAATGGAATGGAAATCAAAAAGGCGAAAATCCGCGGGGAGTCCTCTGAAGGAATGCTCTGCTCGGAGATGGAGCTTGGGCTTTCGGAGGAAGCGGCGGGGATCATCGTCCTTCCGGCGGATACTGAGATAGGAAAGCCGTTGTCCGACGCCATCGGGCTTGCGGACTGGCTCCTTGAAGTGGAGATAACGCCGAATCGCGGGGATTGCCTTAGCGTCCTGGGGGTAGCCCGGGAGATCGCGGCCATAACCGGCGAAAAGGTCGTGATCCCTGAGGCGGTCATCCTCGAGAACGGTCCCCCGGCGGCGGATCACGCCACGGTCGATGTCACTGACGCCGATCTGTGTCCGCGCTATTCCGCGCGCGTGATCACAGGGGTGACCATCGCTCCATCTCCCGACTGGATGCAGCGCCGCCTCTCGCTCTGCGGCGTCAGGCCGATCAACAACATCGTCGATATCACCAATTACCTCCTGCTGGAGCTCGGCCAGCCGATGCACGCGTTCGACCTGGACCGGCTTAAGGGGAAAAAGATCGACGTGCGAAGATCCGGGACCCCGCGAGGGTTTACGACGCTCGACGGCGTCACGAGGGACATTCAGCCCGATATGCTTCTCATCTGGGACGGCGACGGGCCGGTGGCGATCGCGGGAGTGATGGGAGGGCAGAACACGGAGGTCCTCCCGACGACGCGGCGCGTCCTTTTCGAAAGCGCGCACTTCTTGCCGGCGTCGATACGCAGGACCTCGAGGCGGCTGGGGCTGTCGACCGAATCGTCATACAGGTTCGAGAGGGGGGTCGACCCTGGCGCGACGATGTACGCCGCCGAGCGGGCGGTTTCCCTCCTTTCGCGCTTCGCCGCGTTTTCGGTTGCAAGCGGGACGTTCGATATCGGGGGGGAGAAGGATTTCACCCGGCCCGTGCCTTTCCGGCCGGTGAGAGCGAGCAGGATACTCGGCAGGGAGTGCCCCGGGGAGGAATGCGATGGGGTATTCGATCGCCTTGGGTTTTCGGTGCGCCGCGAAGGAGAAGGGCCGTGGAGCGTCGCTGTCCCGCCGCACCGCTTCGACATCGAGCGAGAGATCGACCTGGTGGAGGAGGTCGCCCGCATCACCGGGTACGACAGGATCCCCACGACATACCCCGAATCGGATGCGCCGGATTTCTCTCATGACGACCGTTTCGCAAGGATCGTGGAAGACGCATCCGAGTTCCTTAAAGGGCATGGATTCACCCAGGCGATCAACTTCTCCTTCGTGCCTGAAAAGGAATGGGAGAAGCATGCAACGCTGCTGGGGTTCGACCCCGCGGACGCGATGCGGCTTACCAATCCGATTTCCGACGACACCACGATGATGCGCCCCCACCTGCTGATGGGCCTTCTTCACAACGTCTCGTCGAACCTTCGCAGGTTCCAGGAGGACATCCGGCTTTTCGAGACGGGAAAGGCGTTCGGGAAGTCGCTGGAAGCGGGCCATTTCGAGGAGCCGCGCATCGGATTCGCATTATACGGGAAACGGCTTCCTGAAAGCTGGAGCGGCGGGCCGGCCGGAATTGACTTCTATGACGCGAAGGCGACCGCGTCGTCCCTTCTCGATTTTCTCGGGACGAAATCGGTCCATTACGTCCCCACAGTTTCAAAGCCGTTTCTCGCGCAGGGGAAAGCCGCCGAAATATTGATGGATGGCGAGACCGTGGGTTGGGTGGGAGCGGTCCGGCGGGAACTCGCCTCCGCGCTCGAGATTCCCGGCACGGTATATTACGGCGAAATCAGATTGGAAGCGGTGTCGAGGGACATTCGTCCCGCGGCACAATTCAAGGCTCTTCCGAAATTCCCCCCCGTCGTCCGGGATTTCGCCTGTGTTTTGTCCGACCAGGTGCCCGTCGGAGACGTGCTGGCAATGGTTTCCGCGCTATCCCCGGAAATAGAATCCGCAACTGTTTTCGATGTTTACGAGGGTGAGAAGATCGAAAAAGGTAGCAAGAGTGTGGCGTTTCGTGTGAAAATACAACCGTTTGACAGAACCTTGACTGATGTCGAAGTTAATAGTATACATACCAAGATAGTAAAATTATTGGAGAATCGCTTCGGCGGCAAAATTCGCACGTCGTAAGACACGCCGGGAGGGAGGAATGAATGACGAAGGCTGAGCTGGTGGAGATCGTCTACGAAAAGGTGGGCGGGCTTTCGAAGAAGGAGTCGCAGGATATCGTGGAAGCGATTTTCGATACCATGAAAACGAGCTTGAAAAGCGGTGAGAAAATCAAGATATCCGGCTTCGGCAACTTCATCCTGCGCGACAAGCGTCCGCGCAAGGGGCGGAATCCCCAGACGGGGGACGACATCCAGATCACGGCGAGACGCGTTCTCACTTTCAGGCCGAGCCAGATCCTGAAAGCGCATATCAACGACAAGAAATCCTGAAACGTACACCAGGGGCGCCAGTGACGAGGCCCGCGGTTCCGGACAAGTTCTACTTCAAGATCGGAGAGGTCAGCGAGATCCTCGGGGTCCAGCCCTACGTAGTGCGTTTCTGGGAATCCGAATTTCGCTTGACCCCCTCGAAAAACCGTTCGAAACATCGCGTTTACAATCGACAGGAACTGGATACCCTTCTTGAAATAAGGCGCCTTCTCTACGAAGAGCGGTTCACCATCGAAGGGGCGCAGAAGAAATTAAAGGAAGGGTTGAAGAGAAAGACGAAACAGCTTGATCTTGGTCTGGAAGAAAAGACCCATAAAGTACTCCTCCAGCGGTTGAAGAAAGATCTGGGCCAGATCAGGGAAATCCTGAAGAATTGACCCTCCCGCCGATTCCAAAGAAACGTAAATCAGTGCGCCCCTGGGGCAGTTTCACTGTTCTGGCGGACGAGCCGGACCACAAGGTCAAGCGGCTCGTCGTTTCGGCCGGCTGCAGGATGAGCCTGCAAAGGCATCGTTTCCGCTCCGAGCACTGGCTCGTGGTTGCAGGAACGGGTCTCGTGACGCGGGGGAAGAAGCAGGTTCAGGCCGAGGAGGGGGCTTCCGTCGATATCCCGGCGGGGATGCTGCACAGGGTCCAGAACGTAGGCAGGAAGCCCTTGGTTATAATAGAGGTGCAAAGGGGAGAGTACTTCGGCGAAGACGACATCGAACGTATCGAGGACGATTTCGGACGAGTGCGGTGATAACATCTTTGTGAAGGCAGATTTGGCGTGACAACGGAAGTCCGGACGGGTAATATGCTTCCCCTGGGTCGGGGCGTAGCGCAGCCTGGTAGCGCACTTGCATGGGGTGCAAGGGGTCGCTGGTTCAAGTCCAGTCGCCCCGACCATTTCCTTCCATAAGCGATCAATCGAGCAATATTGAAGCAACCATCTCCCATAATCCTTGTATGCAACGACGACGGAGTTCGTTCGGAAGGACTCCTTGCCCTTGCCGATGCGCTTCGCGAGCTCGGGACGGTATACGTCGTCGCACCGGACCGTGAGCGCAGCGCCGCAAGTCATGCCCTGACGCTTGCGCATCCCCTTCGTTACGAGAAGCTTGGACCCCGCGTATACGCCGTGGACGGGACTCCGACCGATTGCGTATACCTTGCGGTGAACGGAATCCTGAAGAAGAAGAAAATCTCCCTGCTGGCGTCCGGAATAAACAAGGGGACTAACATGGGGGACGACATCACCTATTCGGGGACGGTGTCCGCCGCGATGGAAGGCACTATCCTCGGCATTCCGTCGATCGCCGTTTCGCTGGCGTCCCGCAAAAGCTTCCAGTTCCGCGACGCCGCGGAGTTTTCGCTTCGCGTCGCACGGAAAGTGCTGCGGCAGGGGCTTCCCAAGGACACGCTGCTGAACATCAACCTGCCCAACATCCCGAAAGATGAAATCCGCGGAGTGCGGATCACCCGGCAGGGAAAGAGGATCTACGAGAACTCCATTATAACGAAGAAGGATCCCCGGGGCAGGAAGTACTACTGGATAGGCGGAGACAACCCGAGCCGGGTGGATATTCCCGGGTCTGACCTCGAGGCGGTCGAGCAGAAATACATATCCGTGACCCCGGTTCATCTCGACTTCACGAACTACGGTTCCATGGGTGCGCTCCGGCGCTGGAAATGGTGAAAGATCCGTATTCGGTCAAGCGCCACCGCATGGTGGCGGAGCAGATCCGCGCCCGCGGGATACGGGACGATCGGGTCCTCGCCGTGATGCGCGAAGTACCGCGGCACCTTTTCGTCCCCCAACATCTCGAAGCGCGTTCGTACGACGACGGGCCTCTTCT
>Ga0334722_10007277_pt1 | contig 10752 bp, 12 predicted proteins | sample C3_bottom_MG_FD_207210 | JGI IMG/M metagenome (GOLD analysis project Ga0334722, IMG submission 207210) | Sediment microbial communities from Yellowstone Lake, YNP, Wyoming, USA - C3_bottom | ecosystem: Environmental > Aquatic > Freshwater > Lake > Sediment | place: USA: Wyoming | collected...
GTCAACGAGCATCCTCGACACGAGCACTGTCGCCTGGATGATTGTGGAGCCTGCATCCTAATGCCGCGCATCCGACTCGCCCTGTTCCCCAAGGGCCTACACTTGAACAACGACCACACACAGCAGCCGGAAGGCTCGCTGCGTAAGGCGCGCAACGCGGCTAGCTTGGCGGGTCAGGGTACGCTGCGCTCGGCGCCGCCGAACCGGACCCTCGCTGGGGCGGGACCGTCGCGCGCCCGGTCGATCACAACGTTCAACGGCCGCTTCATCACGCACGGGGAGACGGGCGCTGCGCCGCGCTTCGAGCGCGAGAACGCGGCCGGTGGTGGCGTGTACACGGTTCTCAACCACACGACCCTCACAGCGCCGACGGTCAACCTGCGTACAGGCGTCACGACCCCGGCGCTATTCGCTACCGCGCCCCCGACCCCCGACAAGGACGAGTACCTGTTCGCCCTCGATTCGGGCAATCAGTCGGGTGACAACGCCGCGCTGAAGCTGAGCAATGCGGGCGTGCTGAGCCACTGGGGCATCTTGCCGCCGTCCCCGACGGACGTGTCCGGCATCACGGGCGCTGTGCTCACACAGGACGAGAAGTTCATCAACACCGCGGCGGCGGACCCGCTGGAAAACTCCGCGGACTGGACACTCGCCACCGGCGACGAGTCGGCCCTGTCCGCCGACACAGCGATCAGCACGTCGGCCAACCCGGCCGTGGACGGCAACTCGATCAAGTTCATCGTGGGCAAGGACGACGTAGCGCAGATCACCCGCGCGTTCGGCGGCAACATCGACCTGACGACCTTCGGCGCCAAGGCGTCGTCGGACGAGGACTTCGTACAACTATGGGTGCGCGTGCGCCGGCCGAAGCACATCCAGTCGCTAGAAGTCGCGTTCGACACGACCGCCGCGGGCGACTTCAAGAAGGACTTCTTCAGCCGCGAGGTCACGTTTCGCCTGGTCAAGCGCAAGCAGCGCAAGAAGCTCATTGGCATGGGCGACCTCGTTCCCGTGAACAAGGTGCAAGACTTCCTAAAGAACCAGTCGAAGACGAACGACCTGACGTTCGCAGAGGAGCAGGGCAACCAGAAGGTTCCCGTAGCGAAGAACACCTGGAGCCGGATCACCCTGCCCAAGAACACCTTCGATCAGTCGGGTTCGCCGTCTTGGGCTACCGTGCGTGCGATCCGCTTCACCCTGCACGCGAACAAGGAAGGCAAGACCGCCGTGTTCCTCGACCGCCTGACCATCAACGGCGGCGCGGGCATGCATGGTGACTACGAGTACACGATCACCTACAGCAGCGAAGACGGGACGCCCGCGTCCGCAGGCTCGCGCTCGAACCCGGCCATTGACGACGACAAGGGCACGTCGAGCGGTCTGCGCAACAGTTTGATTACCGTCAAGGTCCCCAACGTCGAGCGACAGGGCGTGCGGCTGACGTTCCCGGCGCTTGCGTTCGATCCGCAGACGACCCGGCTAGAAATTTGGCGCACGCTGGGCAACGGCAAGGCGTTCTTCCGCTGCGGATACATCACGGTCACGGGTGGAGCGCTCGGCGGCGGCACGACCTTCGATGACACGGCGGCGGATTACTACGGTATGAACAGCACGTCGTCGCAGGTCGTCGCCGGCAACAACACCAGCTTCGCGGTGCTCGATCCTACCGTTGAGCTGCCGCTCGATAACACATCCCCGAACGACCCGTCGTTCGCGTTCCAGACGATGGCAGATCGGCCACACCTAGGCCGCATGTGGTGGGGACGCGGATTCGCTTCCGCCACCGAGACCGGCGCAACACAGGCGTCCATCGGCAACCAGGGCCTCGTGTACTACTCGCCGCCCGGACGCATGGAGTCCGTGCAGGGCACCGTGTTCATCACGTCGGGCGTCAGTGACCCGGTGCAGTCCATGGTCGTCTGGAACGACCGTCTGTTCGTGTTCACCAAGTCGGGGCTGTACGAGATCGTCGGCACGAACGAGCCGTTCGTGGCACAGAAGATCGAAGCGGCCCCTGGAACCCTGCTCCCGTACACCGTCACGCCGTCTGCCATCGGCATCCTGTGGGTGGCCGAGGACGGCATCTACAAGTTCAACGGCCAGTACGCGGAGAACATCACCGACCCGATGCTCATGCCGGTGTACCGTCACCGGCTGGCGACCGAGGAGCTGGCGATCTCTCGGCTCACCGCCGGCCGAGGCGTCGCCGGGAAGAACGCCTACTACTTGGGGCCGGACGCCGGCACCACGTTCACCATGGTCTACGACTTCGAGCCGGGGACCTGGCGCTACCTAGACGCCATCGGTGTAACGGGCATCAACAGCGGGGCGCTGATGTACGATCCGCTCACCGGACAGATTCTCGGGGATTCGACCGGCGGCGGGCCGGACGTGACCGAGTTCGACACACAGACGTACCCCACGTCGAGCACCGTCGCGTTCTTGACCATTCGCGTGTTCCTGTGGCGCTCGGGGCCGGGGCGCCAGGGCATCCTGCGCAAGGTGTGGATCGACGCAACTCGCATGACGAACGGGGCGTCTACCAGCATCGCGCCGACGACCGTCATCGACCATGTGTCTACGGCGCTGGCGACCTTCAACCCCGCCGCGACGAACGACGACTCACGCACGATTCAGGAGTACAACTTGAATTTCCCGGGTGAGCTGTTCGAGTTGGACCTGATCGTCAATAACTGCCGGAACGTGCGGATCAACGCCATCGAGGCGGACATCTACGCGCCCGAGCAGACGGACGCAGCGACCTAATGCGAATCTACCAGCCGGGGCAGAACGGTGACGCAGAGCTGCTGCATTGGTATGCCCAGCTCGTCGCGGGCGACGACTTGAACAAGCTGCTCGGTTCGAGCGTGTGGTCCATGGCGGCCTTCATGCGGCATTTCACCGAGGCCGGGGCGCTAGTATTCTACGAGTCCGACGCACAGGGCTGGTGGATCGTCGCGTGGACGTTCCCGCTAATGGGCGGGGGGACGTGGGGACTTTGGGTACGCCCTGACAAGCGCGGCTCTGGCTCTCGCACGGCGCTCGCCTTCATCATGGAGACGCTGAACGTGGGACTTCAGCAGTACCCCGTGCTGGTCAACACCACGAAGCAGAACGAGATAGTGGCGAAGACGGTACGCCTGGGCTATACCTACCTGGGACGCATCCCCCGCCTGTTCGAGGGCGAAGACTGCCACGTACTGCACCTGACGCGGGAAGCGTTCGAGCCGATCTACGAGAAGTGGAGCAAGTACAATGGGCGCAGGCAAGACTAGCGTACCGACCGAGTTCAAGCAGCTCGGTCAGCTCGCGCAGGGCATGATCGCGCAGACGAACAAGCCCCGGAAGCTACTCCTTCAGCAGATGACGGAGGCGCTCCGCACGGGCGGCGTCCATGCCAAGATTCCGATGATCCAGCAGGCCGTGTCGCGGGCGAACCAGGCCACGGCGACTTCCATGGCGCAGACGGCTGAGCAGCTTGCCTCGCGCAACATCGGTGGACCGTTCGCCGGCCGTATCCTCGCCGGCCAGCGCCTCGCGGGCGAGCAGGTATCCGCCGCGATCCCGACGCAGATGGCGCAGCAGATGATCCAACAGACTCAGCCGTTCCTCTCGGCCACCCAGTCGCTCGGAGCCGGCGCGCTCGCGCAGACCGGGCAGGCCGTCTTCGCCAGTGATGCGTTCAACGCGCAGCAGTTCAAGGCGTTCATGGAAGACCTGAAGGACAGCATCATGGGCGGCGCACAGATGGGCGCGAGCTGCCTGCACCCGGACTCGCTGGTTGAGACGCCCGATGGCGCCGTGCGCGTGGTGGACATCGTACCTGGCATGATGGTGTGGAGTCAGGGCGCCGCCGGGGCGCGCGTGCCAGCGCGTGTAAGCATTACGGCGTCGCGCTATGTTGGGGACGACCACCCATTCATGGAGATAGAGGCCCTCGGCGGCCGAGTGCTCGTCTCCCCCAACCATCCAATGCCCGACGGGACGCCGCTAGAGCGTGTGCTGCGTGGGAAGTACGTGTTCTCTCGCCAGGTGTTCGCGGATTCCACGCACGACATCTTGGTCGATAGCCCGACCGGCATCTACTTCGTCCGCGGCCTGGCGCTCGGTAGCACGCTCGACACGCGCCACCGCACGTCTCGGTGGGCAGCGTGAGCGCACAGAGCGGTGTAGGCGCAGGCGGCTCCCAGGCGGGGGCCGGATTCGCTGGTGCCCCGCAGGGCGAAACGCAGGGCGGCCTGACTCAGGGCATGTCGCAGGGTGACATCGCTGCGCTGAACAAGGCGGGCATCCAGCTCAGCGGTCCCGATACGGCGGTGTCCCCCGCAGAGGCGGCCGTCACGCGCCCCGAGTCCATGGGCGGCGTAGGCGAAGGCGGTCAGGGCCGCGCGGTCGCCGTAGCCGGCGGCAGCAACGCCGCCAAGGCGCCGACGCAGGCGACTCCGCAGGAGAAGTATTCCAAGGCGGCGCCCACCGAGCCGGTGCCCGAAATCGGCAACCTGTTCTCGATCATCGCCGGGATGGGCGGAACGCCGACCATGATGGCCGAGGGCGGCGAGCTGGCCCCCGGTGCCACCGCGATCACTGGAGAGGCCGGACCGGAAGCCGTACAGGCCAAGCCCGACGGCGGGGCGACCGTGACGCCGTTGAAGGCGGCCGAGTCACCCCCGCAGTCCACCCTGTCGAAGATTGGCCACACCGTCGGAGACATCGCACTCGGGCTAGGGCTCGGACAGAAGGGCGCTGCTAACGTCCTTGCCGGCCGCGCCGAGGCCGCGAAGACGCTAGCCGAGTTGGGCATCAAGAACCCGACACTACTGCGAACGAGCCCAAACGTCGTGAAGGCAGTAGATTCGATGTTCGGCGCCGGGGTCTCACAGCAGCTCGTCGAGCAGGGCGACCCGAACGTCCAGGCACGCATGCTCGCGCAGATGTACGGCATCCCGCTCGCACCCGGTCACGAGATGGTTCAGCTCACCGACGAGATGCACAAGCGCGGCTGGGGCGCCGTGGTCACGTCGAAGGGCGAGCTGCGGTTCAACCAGGCGGCACGACCCACCGAGCAGATGGACGCCATCAAGGCGCTCGGGGACTACAACAGCGTCCTGGACAACCTGCTCGGGCAGGGCGTCAAGGAGTCGGTCGCTGCGCAGGCCGCTGCGAAGCGCGTGCTGGCCGTGGCGCCGCACGCCGGCTACCAACCGCCGAAGTTCATCACCGACCTGGCGAACGCCGGGACGCAGCAGGACATCCAGGCCGGGATCGTGGGCGCCAAGCAGGCCGCCGTCGAACAGCAGAAGCTACGCTACGCGGAGCCGTTGGGCGCAGCGACCGAGCGCGGCAAGCGTTCTGCCCGGTTCAACATGCCCATGAGCCAGGACGAGATTCGCGCCGCAAACGAGATCGTTGCGCAGGACGTGGGCGGCGTGGCCTTCGGCCGAGAGATGAAGGACGAGGACCTTATCAACGCCGACGAACAGGGCCTCATGCTGAAGCAGCAGCCGAGCGGCACGTACATCGGCATCCCGAAGAACAAGGTGCGCGACGACGCCGGGGTGATGGCGCCCCGCGAGTTGCTCACCCGCCGAGTCGCGCATAAGATCGCTGCCAAGCGCACGACGCAGAACGAGAACGCGCAGATCGTACTGGAAGGTCTCGATGCCGTGGACGACACCCACGCGCTCAACCTGCTCACCCCGGCTGCGCAACAGGGCACTGGTCTCGGGTCCGCGGTCGCTGGCGCGATCAAGACCGAGGTCGCCGGCCAGACCTCCGGCCGCTTGGGGCTGTTCGCCGCACGCCGATCTCCCGACAACCAGACCCGCGAGTCGGCCATCGCGCTTATCAACTTGAAGACCCTTGCGACTAGTGTAGTGAAGGCGCTAGGTGACGTGGGCGCGATCTCCGAGGCCGACAAGTCGGTGATCTACGAACGCTTCAATCGCATCTCGGGCGGCATCGCCTCGCGCGAAGAAGCGTCGAGCCAGCTACAGCAGCTCCGCTCGATGATGCTGCACATAGCCGCTGGGCCGCAGAACCTCGCCCCGGGCTCGCACGACGCCGAAGCGATGAAGCAGACCGTACACGAGATCGTTCGTGGTGCGGTAGTCGCCAACCAGGCGCCGCCAGGGTTCGCCCCTCTCCCGGGAACCGGAGCCTTCTGGCGGCTTGATGCGGACCCGCCGAGTCAGTAATCTACAGTAGCTAGAGGATTAAATGCCGATACTAAAGTTGCTCACACCTGATGGTCAGATGCGCCAGCTCCCGATCCCGGCAGGAATGAACCCCACCCCCGAGGAGGTTGGGGAGATGGTGCGCAATGCTGGCATCCAGACCGTCAGCGTCACGAAGCAGACCCCCGACGCCGACGCCGGGGCCGGGGCCAGCGGCAACCCGCCTGGGACCCCTACCACCCCCGGCGAGGCCGCCCGGAAGTCCCTCACGTCCATATATCGTGCTATAGCAGACCGCACGGTGGACCCGGCCAAGGCCCTGCTGGACCCGTCGACCTCCATAGGGGGCCGTGTAGGGGCCGGCGTGCAGCTCGCCAGCCTCCCGGCCAGCCTGCCCTTCGCCGCGGCCGGAGCGGGGCTCCAGGCCGCCACAGAGGCCGCTGGTTTCTCCCCTGGCGCGGCTCGGATGGTCGGGTCGGCCACCGAGATCGGGGCCGGGATCATGCGCCTCGGCCACTCGGTGTGGAGCGCCCGCAGCCGAGCCACGGAGATGCTTGGCGCGGTGCGTCAGGTGTTCCAGCCCAAGGAGGGCATGGGGCGCGCGGAGCAGATCGGCAGCGAACTACAGGGCGCGGCGCGGGCGCACTTCGCGGAGCTGAACAAGACGCTCGGATCGGAATTCGACCGCCTCGAAGGCGAGATCACCCGGACCACGCCCAAGGTCCTGCCGGGCACCCCTGCCTACGGCGACCTGGATCACATCCTGCACTACGTGGACGACGCCCAGGCAAGCGCGGGTCCGCGCGCCGAGACGATCCTACGGCGCATCCAGGTGGCGACGCACCCGGCCCCGGGCGACCCGCAGCAGCCGATCAACATGAAGGACCTGCTGAGCCTGCGGAAGCTACTGCACGAGCGTGCCGGTGTGGCGAACATCTTCGACCCCGACGCGAGCGTAGTCGGCAAGAAGGCCGCCGAGATGCGAGACCTAACCATGGACGTGATCCGCGGCAGCGCGGACGAAGGGCTCGCTGGGCAGTACGACATGGCTCGCAACGCCTGGAAAACGCAGCTCGTGGAGCCCGAGACGTTTCTCAAGGCCGTAACCCGGGACAACACGACGCCCTTGTCGGCCTTCAAGTCGGTGTTCGCCAGCGACGATCCGCAGCGGTTGCGCGTGATGTCCGAGGCCATCGGGAAGAACCCCAAGGTAGCGATGAAACTCAAGCTCGGGTTCGCGGAGGCGATGGGCGACGTGCTGTCGGGGGACGTAACCTCGAAGGCTACTCTAGCTAGGCTGGAGAACTTTCGCCCGCTGCTGGAGCACACGGGACTCTACACAGCGCGTGAGATGGAGGACCTCAAGTTTCTGGTCGAGTCGAACCAGATTCCCTCGCTCATTAGCGAGCTGACCAGCACAGCGCGGTCGAGCCAGGTCATGCTGCGGGGTGCGCTAGGCGCCTCGATGGCGACACACATCAGCTCGCACCCACTAACGCTGCTCGTGAGCGCATTGGCGTCCGGTGGCATCCCGCAGATGCGGCGCGCAGCCATGCTGCCGGCGGGCTCGATGGCGCAGAAGCAACTACTGTCCATCGTGGCGCGGAACACGGCCTCGGGCCTGCGGCGCCTGTTCGGTCCGCAGGACGAACCCGGCGTCAGTGGCTCTCGGGCGGCGGTTCGCTGAGCGCCCTAGCTAGGCCGCGCAGTAGCGCCCGGCGGTAGAGACGCCGCTCCACTGGCCTAGCTAGGAGCACGCAGATCAGCGCGAACAACGACGCGCCGACCTGGAACGCACCAACAGCGGTCTCAGTCATTCGGGCGCAGGTCCGGATGCACGGGACAAAAACACCCGCAGGGCTGTCCTAACGTGTTGTGGCAGGCGCACACGGGGCTTGGTTCCACCGCGGGCGCTGCGTAGTGGCGGTCGTCGAGGTCCGCTCGCCCCGTCTCGATGAAGTGGATCATCGCCGCTGCGCCCCACATGACCGCCGCAAGGTTCTCGATGTCCGCGTCCGTGTAGACGAACGAGGAGCTGCCGTCCTTCGGTGTGATTGTGCGCTGGTCAACTCGTCCTTCCTTGAAGCGTTCCAGGTGCTCCTGCATATGGTAGATGTTCGCGCTGAACGGGATGCCCTTCTGCCAGTTGACCTCGCCGTGGATCACCGCGCCAATGCCGTAGCGTTCTGCGAGAGCCCGGAGAGCACTAGGCGGGATCAGGTCGTAACGCAGGCGAGACGCTGTGCGAGTCGCACCGCTGGCAAACGTCTGTAGCTTGTCGCTCATAGCCATCCTTTCTCCTTCGCTAGCCACTCGGGGATCACGAGTATCCCGATGTCGCCTTCGTGTTCGATCTCGTTCTCGTCTTCGTGGAGCATGAACTTGGGGACCCACTCCTCGGCCCGCTCGAACTTCACTAGAAGCGCCTTGGCCGTCTCGCGCACGCAGGCCACAGGGCCGATCAGCGCCCACTTGTGTTCGTCGTCTCTACGCCAACCCATATAGACCGCCCGTTGTTCGTCGGCGTCGTATAGTTGCGGTTCTTCGCGGTGGACCTTCATCAACTCCGAGATAAGCAGGTCCGTGAAGCTAACCTGCTTACCTCTCGATGGCACAGAGCAAGTCCAGCGACGTGTAGACTGGGATGCCGTTCTTCTGCGCGAACTTGACCTCTTCGTCCCCGCCGTGCGATTCGCCCGGCATCCGGTACAGCGCGTCGCAGCACAGGATGATCCGGAAGTCGTAGTTGAGCCACTCGTCGTAGCTCATGGGGTGGAGTATCTCGGTCAGCAACTTCTCGTGCGGAACGACGACGGCGTAGCCACGGTCGATCAGCGCCTTGCCGATGTCGAGCGCTGCGCGCACGTTGGCCGTGAGCTGGCCGGTGGTGAGCGGTCCGCTAACGTAGATCAGCTTCGGCCGCTTGGCGCGAGGAGTCGCGGACAGTATGGGCGTCGGCGCCCGAGGATCGCCTCCGACTGGGCAGGTCGTCGGCCCGCCTCGCTCGACCCACTCCTTGATCGTCGCAAAGCGTTCACCGCACTTCTGACAGCGCATCGCCCAAATGTCCATGTCGTGACCGCGAGCGTTGGCCCACTGCACGTCTAGTACGAACTCTCCGATAGGCTTCATCAGTCCTCCTAGTGTAGGTTTCGCAGCTCTAGTATCTCGGCGTCGGTCGCGTCGGCTTCCCGCAACACCGCTGCTAGCTCGTCGGCATCCGGCCCCGCTAGCAGCCACACACGGCCGTCCATGATGCCCAGCGCGACGTAGCTCACGCCCTCGACCCCGTGACCGTGGTGGCTCATGCGCAGGAACGCCTGGACCTCTTCTCGGCCCCGGCCGCCCCCGACCATGACGGCCTCAACTGGCCCGGCAGGCATGAGGTTCATCGAGGGCTCACGAACAGCATCACACAGGAGCGGCTGTAAAAACCCCACACGTCGTAGGTAACGCGATCCCCCTCGACTACACCCTCGGCAAACGGGACAACTAGCTCACCTTCGGGAATCTGCTGCTCGAAGGCTTGCTGAACAAGCGCCTCGTTATTGGGCGTCCGTTCCAGCTCGGGGAGCCAGCTCACGGTTCGGTGATTCATCCTATCCTCCTGTTCTCGATTGTACTTGCGCCAGCGGGCGCCCCACGACTCGAACACCCGCAGCACTTCGTCTGCGAGGTCTTGGTCAACTAACAGACGGGAGCGCACGATTCTCCCGAATCGCCTGCGCGGTCAGGTGGAGCGAGATACGCAGAGCATCGCTCACGTTGACGCCGAAGTGTTCTCTCACAAGCGCCACGTCTCCCGCAACGGTCGGGATTTCTGTCTTTCGGAATACCTGCAACGGGAACTCTCGCTTGTTCTCTTTTATTCGGTGGCGCAAACGAGGCACGCCACCCCGGCGCGCGTCTCCTCGACCGTTAGACCTCAACACCGCCAACCGTTTACCGTCTGCCACAATCGGCATGCTAGACCTCGACCCGAATAGCGGTCTTGCTGTTGATGCGAATGAACGGCGCGCTGAGCGGGCTTGGCGTCATCATTCCCTTCTCGGCATAGTCGCCGCGCGGGATGCGGCCGATCTTGTGCCCCACGATGTTGCTCTTGCTGAAGCCGCCCGTGTTCACGAGCAGCACGTCGGTGTGCGTCAGGTCGGGCGTGTCCTTGTCCCAGTTGGGAGTTGGGCGCGACAAGCGCGTCACGCCTAGCTTGGTGTTGTGTCCCATGAGGTACACGTCTGCGCCGTGTAGCCCGGCGCTGTGATGGTACAGCTTGTTGAGGCCGCTCGCCGGCAGGATGCCGCCGCCCTGCCCGTGATGTGCATAGATCACGACACCGGACGGCGTTAGCTTCACGTAGGCGCTAGTGCCCAGGAACGGGCACTCCAGCATCACTGCTAGCTCCATGTCGCTAGTCGAGCCCTGGAACTCGAAGAAGTGATGACCTTCGAGCAAGCCCAGCCAGCGGCCAACGGTCGGCTTGAGCATCGTCTCGAATACCTCTTCCACCAGCTCGTGCGCCTTGGCGTCGATCACTGCGTCGGCGGTGTCATAGAGTCCAGCAGAGGTCAACCGCTGGCGG
>Ga0334722_10007278_pt1 | contig 10752 bp, 16 predicted proteins | sample C3_bottom_MG_FD_207210 | JGI IMG/M metagenome (GOLD analysis project Ga0334722, IMG submission 207210) | Sediment microbial communities from Yellowstone Lake, YNP, Wyoming, USA - C3_bottom | ecosystem: Environmental > Aquatic > Freshwater > Lake > Sediment | place: USA: Wyoming | collected...
AGTTTAAATCCAGCAAGTTAGACTCTCAGGACAGAAAAAATGAAAATTTCATATATGAAAATCCAAGAGGCAATGTAAGAAAATGGCTCGTCTTCGTAAATTCCTCTGTTATAGAGACTACAAAAGGGCGTACACGAGATTTTCAAAGTATAAGAATTTGTGTTATATTCGGGCTCGTCCTCCGAATCGTATTTCAAGGTATACGGGTGGGACTCAGGAGAAGTATCAGTATAATGTTCATTTGCTTCCGCGGGTGAATTTGCAGATTCGTGATGCTTCGCTTGAAAGCGCGCGTCAATCGGCGAATAGGACTTTGGAGAAGGTTCTTGCAAAGGCGGGTTATTTTATTCAGATGCGCGTGTATCCGCATCACGTTTTGCGTGAGAACCCGCTGGCATCTGGCGCGGGTGCGGATCGTTTGTCAACGGGTATGGCGCATAACTATGGCAAGCCAATTGGTATTGCGGCTCAGGTGAAGAAGGGTCAGCCGATTTTCACGGTGAAGACGACGAAAGAGAATATTGCTTTGGCTCGTACTGCGCTTAAGAAGGCGTCGTATAAGATTCCGTGCACGTGTTCGATTATTGTTGAAGAGATCGCAAAGGCAGGGCAAAAGAAGGCGCCGCAGTCGATGCGTTCGATAAAGGTAGTGAAGGTAGAAGCAAAGGCACCTGTTGCGAAGGCTGCAGCAAAGGTTGCCGCGTAAGCATGTCTGAAGTTGAGTTCTTAAGTGGTTCGCAGAATATTCCTGCGTATCAGATTGGAAAAGGGGATAAGGGCGTTATTCTGATTGCGGATGTGTATGGATATCGGTATGATGAAATGCGTCGTATTGCAAACTTGCTGGCAGGAGAAGGTTTTATCGTGCTCTTGCCTGATTTGTTCCGGGGCGATCCAAGAAAAATCGGAGAGGATAGAAGTTCTTTTCAAGAGTGGCGGGAGAAGCATCCAACAGAGCGAGTGATGGCTGATATCAAGGCAGCAGCCGCATTTATGCGAAAGAGTGTGAAAAAGCTTGCAGTTCTTGGTTTTTGTTGGGGCGGTTTACAATCATTTAATGCTGCTCAGACGGGGTTGTTTGATTCTGCGGTTGATTTTTATGGTGCGCGTATGGACGTGACGGGCGCAAGTAAAATCACGTGTCCGTTTTTGGGTATTTTCGGGGGCAAGGACCCAAGTATCTCTTCTGAGGAAATAAGCGCGCTTGAATCTGAACTCAAGAAAGCAAAGAAAGTGTATCAAGTCAAGGTGTTTAAGGATTGTGGGCACGCGTTTGTGCAAAAGCGGGAAAATTATAACGAACAGACAAGTAAAGAAGCTCTCGCTCTTGCAATTGACTGGTTGAAGAAGACGCTCGCGTAACCTTTTTATATTCTATTCATTGGCGTGAACGTATAACGATAAACGAGGTGGAAGTATGGCTTCAAAGAATGTTGCAACTAAAACAGGCGTGGCAGAGTCGCGTGATGCGGCAAGTGCATTGCGTGATGTGAAGAATTGGCTTGCGGTGTTTAAGACCGAGTATGATATTTCTGAAGAGGCGCTTGAAGTGTTGCATGGAAAGCTTGACGAGCTTGGTTCAAAGCTTGGCGAACCGGGGAAAGGTGCAGCAAGTGCGCTGCGTGATGTGAAGAACTGGCTTGCAGTATTTGCAAAAGAGTATGACATTGCAGGCGAGGCAGTGAGTGTTTTGCACGAGAATTTGGATAAGGTTGGCGATAAGCTTGCCGCAATGAAGAAGTGAGTTGGTCGACGTGAGTGAAGAATGTTTTGAAGCACTGCTAGAGCGCCGCATGTCTGATTTTCGCAGCTACGCGTTTAAGTTAACGAGACGCTACGCGGATGCAGATGACGTGTTGCAAGATGCGCTTCTTAACGTGTGGAAAGCGTATGGAGCGCTTCGTGGCGATCCGACAAACTATATTCGTTCTGCAGTGCATAATGCCTATGTTGATTTGGTGAAGCACAGAAAACGCAGGCCTGCAGTAAGTCTTGAGCACGAGCCGTGGTATTATGATAACGAGCGTGTGAGAGCGGAAGTGCGCGAGCATATTTGTTCCGAGCTTGCGAGGGCAACCAAGATGCTTGCACCGCGTAGGCGTGCTATTTTTGAGGATTATGCAAACCAGATGGACTATCAAGGGATTGCGGTAAAGCAAGGGGTGTCTGTGGGTACGGTGAAATCTGCAGTGCATCATGCGAAGGCAACGTTGCAAGAGTTGCTTTGCGATCGGTTGTGATTAGCAATTGCTTTTACTGCGATCAATGGTAAATGCGCCATTGAAGAGTGTTTTTGTTCGCAAGGGAATGGTGAATCCGTAGTTTCCGTCAGCGCTGTAGGTTCCAATGGTGCCTGCGTAGTTGTTGAGGGTGAATAAATAGTTTTGAATTTGTTCGGGCGTTTTCTTTCCTTGTTGGACTGATCGAACAAAGAGCATGAATGCATCGTAGGTGTCAAAGGTTCCTTGGCTTGCGCTGTGGCCGTGTTGTGCAAGGAATTTTTGTTCGAGTTCTTCATTCGTGCATGGTTCGGGGTAAAATCCTTGTTCATAAAATGCAGGAGCGGTGCTGTTTGAAATTTCCGTAACAAGGTCTCCAAGGCCGAGTTGAATCGGATTTTTGAAGCGAAGCTGTTGTTCTTGTGCGGTTTTTGCAAAGGGGAGGAGTTGTCCTGAATGGAGGCAGATGAGTGCAGTGTCTATTCCTGCTTCTTTCATTTTTGCAGCGTATGTTCGTAGGTCTTTTTCTTTTGAGTCGACGCGTTCAGAGTAAACGATGCGCAGAGCAGGGTCTTGTTCAGCGAGTCGTTTGATTTCTCCGCACATTTCTGTTTTTGAGCTGTAGTCTGCGATGAGGAATCCAAGGTTGTTGTATCCTTGTTTTTTGATAGTTTCAAATACGTATGCTCCGGTGTTGGTGTAGTCGATGTAGTGTCTAAATGTGTAGGTTGTTCCGTTGGTGACTTTGCGCGCCCCGCTAATAGCGATGAATGGAATGTGGTCTGCGTTTGAGAGTGGGCTGACCGCACTCGAAGGTCCTGATCCCCATACGATAAGTACGTCAACGCCATCAACATCGTGCAGTTTGTGGTATGCAGTAACTGCATCTGTTGAAGAGAGCGAGCTGATAGGTTCGATGATGAGTTTGATGTTTTTTTGCTCTTCAGGAGAAAGGGCGGCATAAGCAGAATCAAGCGCTTGTTGTGCGTCTTGTCCAAAGCGCGCGCCATCTCCGGTGAGGGAGAGAATTACTCCTATTTTGAATGGCGTTGATGTCGTGTTTGTTTCCGTGCTGCACGAAGTGAGTACGAGCAGTGCGATGATGAGTGCAAATGGTTGTTTCATAGTGTGAAAGCTCGATTTCAGAGACTATAAATATCTTTGTTGTCTAAAAATAGAGACAAAGCTTATATAGGGGAAAATATCAGGTACGTTCATGAAGACAACTCCTCTCAAACGTCTTGGTCTTTCCGAGTCTGAAATCAAGGTATACGTTGAATTGCTCAAGCTCGGGAAGGCAAGTGCCTCGCAGCTCGCAGAGTCGTCAGGGATTCATCGCACGAACATTTACAGTATTCTCGATAAGCTCAAAAGCATGGGTTTGGCAAGTGATTTTAAGGAAGAGGGAAAGTTAACTTTTCGTGCATCAGATCCGCAAAATCTGCTGAATTATCTCAAGGAGAGCGAGGTATCGATTCAGTCGTTACTTCCGGATTTGAATAAGATAAAAGAGTCAGTTAAAGAAAAGGTTGAAGTGGAAGTTTTGCGCGGGCCAAAGGGCACGAAGTCTGCGTACAATGGGATTTTGCGGGAGCGCAAGGAGTTATTGGGTTTTGTTATTACGGGACAATTGCGTAAGCATTTGCCGGTGTACGCAAAGCAGTGGATTCGGGAGATGGTGCGTTTGAAGATAAAGAATCGTTATATCTATGTGGAAGGAACGTCGCTTGCGCATCCCGAGTTTGAGGTTCGCTGTTTGCCAAAGGAGTTCACAACTCCGAATTCGACGTTGATTTACGGCGATAAGATTATGCTTTCTTTGTGGGAGCCGTCACTTATCTCAATAGTGATCACGAGTAAGCAGGTTGCAAATGACTATCGCAGGTATTTTGAACTCTTGTGGAGTATTGCAAAAAAGTGTTAAAAAAGAGTTTAATCGAGTCCCCAGTCATCTCCCGTTGTCTTGTGTTCGGGTCCGTGTGCGTGGATTTTGATTTCCGATCCTGCGTGGGTTGCGTGGATGACGCCTTCAAGTTCGGGTGCGTCTCGTTGTGCGACGGGTTCGGGGCGAACAAGTGGTGCGCCTTGTTGTCCGACGTATTGGACTTCGAGGAACATTTTGATTTCGCTTTCGACTGCCCGAAGTAATTGTTCATCAATTTGGGTGACAAACGTGATTGCGTCTCCTTCTTTTCCTGCTCTGCCGGTTCGTCCGATGCGGTGGACGTAGTCTTTGGGGTTTCTTGGGATGTCGTAGTTGATGACGTGGGTGACGCCTTCGATGTGTAGGCCTCGTGCGGCGACGTCGGTTGCGACAAGGATGCTGTGCCTGCCGCTGTTGAATTCGCGAATGACGAGGTTGCGTTTATTCTGACTGAGTCCGGAGTGGATGCTGGTTGCTTTGAATCGTTTTTTCCAGAGTAATAGTCCGAGGCGTTCTGCCCAGTCTTTGGTGTTGACGAATATCATGACTTTCTTGGCTTCTTTATGCATAAGGATGTTCAGCAAGAGGTCGATTTTTTGTTTGCGATCAACTCCAAGGACTTGTTGCCTGATTTTTTTGACGGTGATTTCGTCTTGTTGGAGCATGAGTGTTTGTGGTTCGTTCATGTATCTGGTTGCGAGTTCTTGGATTTTTTCTGGCATGGTTGCGGAAAAGAGCATGGTTTGGCGAACTCGTGGTATGGCGCGCATGATTTTTTCGACGTCGTCGATGAATCCCATGTCGAGCATGCGGTCTGCTTCGTCAAGGACTGCGTAGCGTACAAATCCAAAGTCGATGGTTCTGCGTTCCATGTGGTCGATGATTCTGCCCGGTGTTGCGACTGCGATTTGTGCTCCGCGATCAAGTGCATCGATTTGTGGTCCGATGCCAACTCCGCCGTAGAGGAGCACGCTTTTGATTCCGCGGTTTATTTTGTGGATTTCGGCGTCGATTTGGACGGCGAGTTCGCGCGTAGGAGCGAGTACGACTGCTTGGAGGTTTTTGTCGGATGTGATGTTGTTGAGAATGGGCAAAAGGAATGCGAATGTTTTTCCGCTGCCGGTTTTGCTGCGAACAATCAAATCTTTTCCGGTAAGAAGGATAGGAATGGCTTTTTCTTGGACTTCGGTTGCGTTTTCAAGTTTGAGCGCGGCAAGGGCGCTAACAAGTTCTGGCTTGATGTTTAATTCACTGAATTTCATGTGATATACTCCGAACCTTTGTACGAGGGTTCCATCGCGGGACAGAAAGAAAGACCACGAAACCCGCATCAGTTAAGAACGAGTTTCAACATCAAGGCGTTGGGCCTTGCTCACTTTCTATCTCAATAAACTAAATAAGGAGATTGATGGTTTATAAAGGTTACTATTTTGGCAGGGGTGTACGTTGAGTTGTTTCTTGATGCAAAAGTGCCCCAGAAGGGTTTTTATAGACGCACGAACAAAATGAGCGCATGCCCAAAGCGATCGAATGCCTAACCGAACGCATCGCGCAGCAATACATCGGAAGAAAGAACGCGAATGCTATCGGGATCGTGGTAAAGGTGGAAACGCTTGAAGTGTTCATGGTTCCGCAAAACATCGAGCATATGGATTTTGTGCCCACGCTCTTTGGCACGACTCGGGATGACTTAATTGAAAATCCGTTGATTGCAGAAAGGACTATTCCCTCGATTATCACGCTCGAGTATGGGTCAAATGGTTTTGAAGTCAAGAGCGTTCTTACAGGTATCAGCGGAATCGAGATCGGGTTGGGTGTTCGCCACCAAAGAGCGGATCTTGAGATCGCGCACAAGCGAGTTTTGGTGTTTATCGATGAGGGAGACTTTGCGCGCGCTGCCGATTTTGAAGCAGTGATTAATTACAAGTACGCAAAAAAGTAGAAATATTTATAAATGAACGTCACTGTTCAGTGTCAAATGGCCTCTTCACTCATTGATCTTGTGGAAAAGTACTCGCCTGATTTCATAAACCAGCAAACGGAACGTTTCGAGCGTGCTGCAGAAAAGATGGCAGGAAATTTGAGCGATTCTGAGTTGACACGTCTCTATCAGTTGATAAAAGATCTTCCGATTCCAATCCGAGAAGAGGTGAAGCGGATTGCATTTGAACTCCATTTGAAGGCATTCTCGTACACCCGTGATCGTGCGGATGAATATACGCGAATCGAAAGACTCTATGTGAACGCCGCAAGGTGATATATCATGAAATCAAGCGATCGGTTAACCTATGCACTCATTTCTGAATATGGTGACCGCAAAGTGCACGGGCGCATAAGCGTCATTATCGACACCAAGAGTAATTCCGTTTACGTAGTGCCGCGCGAGGAGGAACATATTGAATTTATTTCGCGCCTGCTCGGGACTGAAGAATTGGATCCGATGAGTTGTCAATATTTAATTCCAAGTCATATTCAGATCGGTATAAATGAGCAAACGAGCGAACAGGAAGTTCAGGGTTTTTTTACAGGAGTGTGTGGTCTTGAAATAGGTCTTGGTGCAAGGCATCCTAAAGAGGCATTGCATGCAGCGCACGAACAAGCGAAGTGCTTTGTGCGCAAAGGAGAGCTACCACTGGCAAGCCCCCTTCTCGAAGACAAGGTCAATGAGAAGTACGCGCTGAAGTGAACCACATAGAAACCTTTTTAAATACTCCACTGTCCTGTGAATAATATGGTCAAGGCAGTGTTCTTTGATTTTTGGGGGACGTTGGTGGAGAATGGTACGTATTCTCCGCTCAAGCAGAGCTACAAGATACTGCGCGTGCGTTTGCCCTTCAGTCAGTTCGTTGAGCAGTTCGAGCGTGTTCTGATGACAAAGCAATATGATGATCAGGCGTCTGCGTTTGTTGAAGTGTGCAAGAGTTTCAACGTGAACCCGATCCCTATTGTAATCGATCGCCTCATTGGCGTTTGGAACAAGAACCGTTTGTTGTCAAGCATCTATCCCGATACTATTGAAACGCTTAAGGCGCTTAAAGACAAGAAGATCAAGATTGCGCTCATTAGTAACGCTCCGCAAAATAATGTCGAACCGGTTCTGGAGCGGTTCGCGATGAATGATTTATTTGATGGTATTTTCATCAGCCACGAGCAAGGAAAGCTCAAGACCGAAGGTTTGTTCGAGGCTGCATTAAAAAAGCTCAAGGTCAAGAAGGAGAACGTGATTGCGGTTGGCGATAGTATTGAGACCGATATTAAGGGTGCGGAAGCCGCGGGGATTAAGGGCTATCTTTTGGACCGCAGGAACACAAGGGAATTTGAGAACAAGATTGTGTCGCTTAAAGAGATTCTAAAATTGGTGGAGGAGTGAACATGGACGTCATGGTTGTGCATGGAGAGCAAAAGAGGAAGGGCAGAGGGTTTAGTTGCAAGGAGATTGAAGAAGCGGGTGTGTCGTGCGAGCAGTTTGATAAGATGAAGTTGCCCTGGGATTCACGCAGGCGTACGAGTTATAAGGAAAACGTTGATATGCTCAAGAAGATGGAAAAGCCAAAGATGGCGCCAAAGCCTGCAAATGCTCCGAAGGCGGCAAAGCCAGCTGTCAAGCAATGAGCGAGTGCATTTTCTGCAAGATTATCAAAAAGGAGCTTCCTGCTGATTTCGTGTACGAAAACGACAAGATTGTTGCGTTTCTTGATATTATGCCGGTGAATGCAGGGCACACCTTAGTTGTTCCCAAAGAGCATCATGTTGACGTGTTAGAAACGCCTGATGGGGTTCTTGCGGAAATGATGATGAAAACAAAAAAAATTGCGCAAGGTATCATGAAGGCAACAAAGGCGGATGGGTTTAACATCGGCGTGAACACAAAGCTTGCTGCTGGCCAGGCGGTGTTTCACACGCATTTTCACATCATTCCGAGATTTTCAGCAGACGGTTTGAAGCATTGGCCGCATAAGAAGATTGAAAAGCAGGAAATGCAAAAAGTGAGAGACGCGATTAAGTTGCAGTTATGAAAGTGAGTGATCAAGTTTATGGTGAAGTGGATATTCGGGAGAAAGTTCTTGAGGAGATGCTCGATTCTGAGGCGTTAACGCGTTTGCGCGCAAGTCCTGTTCCTGGGACGAATCCTCTCGTGAATGCGTATCGGCATGCGCTGGGAACGATGATTCTTACGCGTCGCTTCGTGGGAAGCATTCAGTGGCAGGTCGCTGCGTTGCTGCACGAGTCAGCCCCCCGTGATTACGGAGGCGTGATTGAACTCGTGTTGGATAAATTTGTGCGCGTTGCGTATGATGCAAAAAAGTTTGGTGAGTACGTGCGAGAGAAAAGAGTTCCGTCTTTGCTCGAACGGTATGGGTTGAATCCGGCTTTTTTGTTTGAGGAGGCTCCGTTGATAGGGGGAGCAGGGTTTTCACTGCACACAATTGATCAAACGTTGCGAGCAGCAGTTGAGCATGGTTATCGGAACGTGGTGCAAAAGTGTTTGGATTCACTCACCATGCGCGATCATCTGATCGTGTTTGACGCGCGAGAGGGCGCAGAGCAATTTTTTGAATGCGGTAAGCTCGTTCAAGATGATAAGGCGGATCGGGTTCAGCGAATGGCAGGGACGTATGTGCTTGCGCGGGCGGTGAACGCTGCGCTTGATGCGAAGATCATCTCGATGAAGGATTTGATGAATGGAACGCAGGGAATTCGTGGAACGCTCTATGGTGCAGGAACAGATGATATTCGTAGCGCACTTGATTTGCTCGACGGTGGTTTTGAAGTCTCTGTATCGCCTGAAAATCCAGAATATTTGATCAATTTGAAGCGCGAGGTTCCTGATCCGTTGTTTGTTGATGTGGATGATAAGGTGAAGCGTCTTTCGGATGTTTCAACGCAGTATAAGGCGTGGTCTGCGCAGGTGCAAAAGGAGAATGAAGTTCCGATTGTTATTGTTCCTGAACGCTAAATCTTTTTATATGTCTGTTGTGCGCGTGTCGTTATGCAATTGATTGATAACGTGTATGGTACGTTTGATGTGTGTGAGCCGGTGCTTATCGAACTACTCGAATCTTCTGCAGTGCAGCGCATGAAAGGCATTAGTCAAATGGGGATTTTGCAGGAGTGGACAACAGATAACACGTTCACGCGCTACGATCATTGTGTGGGGACGATGGTGCTCGTGCGTAAACTGGGTGGGTCGCTTGAAGAGCAAGTGGCAGCACTGAGTCATGATTTGTCTCATCTTGCGTTTTCGCATACTGCTGATTGGGCGCTTGGCGATCCGGATAAGGAGGATTTGCAGGACGCACATCACGAGGAGTATATTTTGCGTTCGGAAGTTCCAGGGATTCTAAGAAAGCACGGGCTTGATGAGCGGTGCGCAATTGATATCGCGCGTTTTTCGTTGCTTGAACAACCCGCTCCCGCGCTGTGCGCGGACAGGATTGACTACACGCTTAGGGAAGTTGCGGCAAACGGAAGAAAGAGCGCGCTTGAGTTCTGTCTTCCTGCGCTAAAGGCGTATGAGGGAAAAATTGTTTTTGACGGGTACATTGCCGCGCAGTCCTTTTGGAACGCGTACAATGAGTGTCAAGAGAAGTGTTGGGGTTCTCCAAAGAATCTTGCGTATCATTATTTGGTTGCAGAGGCGTTGAAGGGCGGGTTGGAAGATGGGACTATTACAAAGGCCAATTTTTGGACAGATGATCGCACGGTGGTTGAGAAGTTGAAGCGATCAAAGAGTCAAAAAGTGGTGGAGGCACTGCGAACGCTCGAAAAAGGGTTCACGGTGAGTGAGAAAGACCAAGAGCATACATTGCGGGTGAAGTTTCGGCATATTGATCCTGAATATCTTGAAAGTGGCAAGCGCTACAAATTGTCTGAAACAATGCCCGGGCACGCGTACTGGCTCGCTCATGCAGAAGAGCTGCACAAGAAAGGAACGCAAATCCGCATCGTTCCTAACACATAAGCTTTTTAAATGGGTACGCACGAAGTTCTTAACTATGGCAGTGTAGCTCAGCCTGGCAGAGCAATGCTTTCATAAGGCATGGGTCGGGTGTTCAAATCACCCCACTGCCAGTTAAACAGGAGGGGTCGGGTGTTCATCTTCGAGGCGTAAGCCGAGAAGAACTCGGCAAAACGCACTTGCGTATGACTTTTGCGTTTTGCCGCGTAATCACCCCACTGCCACATTTTTATTTTGCCGTGATCGCATAACCTGGTATTGCACAGGCCTGGAAAGCCTGACCCGCAAGGGTATCCCGGTTCAAATCCGGGTCACGGCGTATTCCCGCCTTTGGACCCTGATTCCAAGGGCGGACTTTTTCTCGTCTATAGAAGACACTATTTTGAGTGTTTTTTGGAATGTGGTTTGTTGGGAAATGTTGAGTTTCTGCATGGTTTTTGCCGGAATTGCGCTTTTCTTGCTTGTTCCGGGAGTGGTTTAGCTTTGAAACTCATAAATCTTTCGTCGACATTCTGGATTTGAACCGGTATTCTTGGCAACTCAAAAAGATACATGAGAACTGACTTTCGGCGGTGACGGGGGTCAAAAAGGGGGTAGAAAAGGGGGTAAGAACCCGCGTGCTCGTTTTATCTCTTCGTAATGCTTGATAA
>Ga0334722_10007280_pt1 | contig 10751 bp, 9 predicted proteins | sample C3_bottom_MG_FD_207210 | JGI IMG/M metagenome (GOLD analysis project Ga0334722, IMG submission 207210) | Sediment microbial communities from Yellowstone Lake, YNP, Wyoming, USA - C3_bottom | ecosystem: Environmental > Aquatic > Freshwater > Lake > Sediment | place: USA: Wyoming | collected...
CGAAGACCGTCGTCACGATCGACGGGTTGGGCGTGTGGCCGCGCGCGGCGTCGATCGATTACTTCGACTCGCAGTGCGGCGGCGACATGCCGCCCGGCATCCTGCGGTCCGTCGTCCCCGCGGCCGTGGCCGCGTGGACCACCGCGCTCGAGCAGTACGGCACGATGAGTTTTGCGCGCGTTGCGGCGCCCGCCCTCGAGCTCGCCGAACACGGGTTCCCCGTGTACCGGTTCTTGCACCGCAATCTCCTCCACGACCTGGCGGGGTATCGCCGGTTTCCGACGACGTCGCAGCTCTTGCTTCGAGACGGCGCGCCGCTCCCTGTGGGGACGCTGCTCGTCCAGACCGACCTGGCGGCGACCTTGGGTCGTATGATCAAGGCGGAGGAACACGCGCTGTCGGGCGGCCGCCGCGCCGGTCTGGCCGCGGCGCGGGCCGAATTCTACGAGGGCGAAACCGCCGACCGCATCACTCGGTTCATGGAATCGGAGGGCGGGCTCCTCCGCGCGCCCGATCTGCGCAACTATCGCGTGCGCGTCGAGCCGCCGCTGCGCACGACGTATAAGAGCTATGAAGTGCTCTCGTGCGGGCCCTGGTGTCAGGGGCCGGTGCTCCTGCAGACGCTCAACCTGTTGGAAGGCGACGACCTGGCCGCCTTCGACCACAACGGCACGGACTATCTCCATCTCGTCGTCGAGTGCTTGAAGCTGGCCTTCGCCGATCGCGAGGCCTACTACGGCGACCCCACGTTCGTCGACGTCCCCATGGACGCGCTGCTCGCGAAGGCCTACGCAAAAGAACGCCGCCGTCTCGTCCGGAGCGAGGCGTCTCCCGAGATGCCGGCGGCCGGCGAGGTTCGGGGCTCCGCGGCGAAGGCGGCGGGCGGGCCGACGCGCGCCGCATCGTTTAGAGAACCCGACACGAGCTACGTGGCCGCCGCCGACCGGTGGGGCAACGCGTTCTCGGCCACACCGAGCGACAGCGCGTCGAGCGGCCCGATCGTGCCCGGCGTCGGCTGCATCGTCTCGTCGAGAGGATCGCAGTCGTGGCTGACGCGCGGGCATCCAAGCGCGCTGGCCCCGGGCAAGCGCCCGCGGCTGACCCCCTCCCCCGCGATGGCGTTCCGCAACGGCCGCCCGGCGCTGGTGTTTGGGACGCCCGGCGGCGACATCCAGCCGCAGGCCATGCTGCAGGTGCTGCTCAACGTCGTCGACTTCGGCATCGAGCTGCAGACCGCGATCGAGGCCGCAAGGGTGCACACGTACAGTTTCCCCAACTCGTTCTGGCCGCACACCTATCGCCCCGGCGCGCTCGACGTCGAGCCGGGCCTGAGCGAGCAGGTGGCGGCGGATCTCGCGAGCCGGGGGCATCGGGTGAAACGCTTGACCACGTGGGATCGTCACCGCAGCAGCGGGGTCTGCGCTATACAGTTCGGGACCGAGCCGGGTCTGTTGATCGGCGCCGCCGACGACCGGCGCGAGTCGTGCGCCGTGGGCTGGTAGACAAGAACCACAAGGAGGCAGCGTATGTTCCGCAAGATGATCTTGCTCGCAACAGTCTTGGCCCTCGTTGTGCTCAACGATCTCCCGTCGGGGCGGCGGGCGGCCACGGTGGCCGCACCCGCCGCCGCGGCGCTATGCACCGAGCATGGTGGGACGATCCGCGTCGGTCTCGATTCGGATCTCATCAACCTCGACCCCGACGCGTCGACGAGCCGCCCCGACCGTCAGGTCTGGAAAGAAGTGTTCAACACCCTGGTGGGCCTGACGGCCGAGCTCAAGGTCATCCCGGAGCTCGCCGAATCGTGGGAGTACAAGTCGCCGACGGCGATCGTGTTCAAACTGCGTCAGGGCGTGAAGTTCCATGACGGCACCGACTTCGACGCCGACGCGGTCAAGTTCAACATCGAGCGGAAGAAAACCATCGCCGGCCCACGGGTGAGCGAGCTCGCCAGCGTCGAGTCGGTCGAAGTGGTCGATCGCTCGACTGTGAAGTTCAACCTCAAGGAGCCGTTCGCGCCGCTGCTGGCGATCTTGACCGACGGATCGGGCATGATGTCATCGCCGACCGCCGTGCGGCGTTTGGGAGCCGACTACGCGCGGAACCCGGTCGGGACCGGCCCCTTCCGCTTCGTCGAGTGGCTCAAGGGCGACCACCTGACCGTGCGGCGGTTTGACCGCTATTGGGAGAAAGATCTTCCCTGCGCGGATGAGATCCGCTTCATCCCCGTCAGCGACGAGGCCGTCAAACTGACGAACTTGAAGACAGGCGCGCTCGACCTGGTCGACAGCGTTCCGCCGAAGGACGTCACCGGTCTCAAACAGGACAACAAGTTTAAGTACTTTGAAGTGAGCGACCTCGGGTGGCGCTCAGTCGATATCAACGTTACGCGTCCACCCTTCGACACGAAGGCCGTGCGGCAGGCGATGGCGTGGGCCATCGACCGCGAGGTCATCGTGCGATCGATCCTCTTCGGCACGGGCGTCGTCGCCCACGGCCCGATCTCGCCCATGCACCCAGGGTATCAGCGGGCGTTTGCGCCCTACCGCCGGAACGTCGAGAAGGCCAAGGGGCTGCTCTCCGAAGCCGGGCGCGCGGGAGGCTTCCGCTTTACGGTCATGGTGCCGCGGTTCGAGGTGCGCGAGCAGGTGGCGCAGGTGCTCAGAGAGCAGCTCTCCGAGATCGGCATCCAGATGGACATCCAGCTCGTCGATTTCGGCGACTATGTCGGCCGGCTGCGGACCAAAGATTACGCCGCGCAGATGGGCGGGTGGAGCGGACGCCCCGATCTCGACGGCAGCCTGCACTTCATGTACCACGGCCGCGGTTCGCAGAACGTGACCGGGTACGACAACCCCAAAGTGAACGAGCTCTTGGATCGCGCGCGCGTCGTCACCGAGCCCAACACGCGCGTGCGACTGTATCAGGCCGCGCAGGCCATCGTCGCCGATGAAGCGCCCAGCGTGTTTCTCTTCTATCTACCGCAAAACGAAGCGGCGATCGCGCGGGTCGACGGATATCGAGCGAGCCCGGACAACATCCTCAGACTAAAGTACGTGTCGATCCGCAAGTAGCCGGGGGCGTGGCACAGTACCTCGTCAATCGCGTCTGGGGGATCCTCCCCGTATTGCTGGTGCTCAGCATCGTGACGTTTGGCGTCATGCGGCTGATCCCGGGGGACCCCGTCGAGATCATGTGGGGGGGCGAGGTGAGCCGGGAGGCGGTGCAGGCGGCCCGCACTCGGTTGGGTCTCGACAAACCGCTGGCTTTGCAATACCTGTGGTGGCTCTCGCGTGTGGCGCGCGGCGATCTCGGGTTCTCGCTTCGCACCCACCAGCCGGTGACCGAGGCGATTGTGCAGCGGCTCCCGGTCACCGTGGAACTGACAGTCGCCGCCATGGCCCTCGTGCTGGTGGTGGGGATTCCGCTGGGTGTGCTGGTGTCGGTCCGCAATCGGACCGCCGTCGACACCACGACGTCGGTGTTGTCCCTGCTGGGATTGTCGATCCCGAGCTTCTTTCTTGGGATCGTGCTCATCGATCTGCTGGCGCTGCGTCTTCACTGGCTTCCGTCGCTTGGCTACGTTTCGGTGACCGAGCGCGTGATCGACAACGTGCGGCACATGATCCTGCCCGCGGTCGCGCTCGCCACGGGGCTGGCGGCCGTGATCCTGCGCATGGTGCGCGGCAGCATGCTGGAAGTCCTCTCGCAGGAGTTCATCCTGGTGGCGCGGTCGAAGGGGCTGCGGGAGCGTCACATCATCTTCAAGCACGCGCTGCGGAACGCGCTGCTCCCGGTGGTGACGCTCGCGGGTTTGCAGATGGGCACCCTGCTCGGCGGGACGGTGCTGGTCGAGACGGTCTTTGGGCTGCCCGGTGTGGGGCGGCTGCTCCTAGACGGCATCCTCGCCAGAGACTACCCGATCGTCCAGGGGACGGTGCTGCTGCTGGCCGTCGCCCGCGTCGGGACCAGCCTCATCGTCGACGGTCTCTATGCGAGTCTCGATTCGCGCATCAGGTTCGAGTAGCGATGGGCGCAACGGGCGCGGCCGGGGTGGTGCTGTTGTTGGTCGTCTTTACGACGGCCATCTTGGCGCCGGTAGTGGCGCCCTACTCGCCCACAAAACAGGACCTCGATCACGTGCTCGCGCGGCCGAGCCGGCAGCATCTGCTCGGCACCGACGACCTCGGGCGCGACCTGCTGACGCGGGTTATGTACGGCGCCCGCGTCTCCGTAACGGCCGGGTTTGTCTCGGTCATCGTCGCGGCGCTGCTGGGCGTACCGTTGGGTCTGGCGGCCGGGTACTATCGCGGGGTCAGCGACACCGTCATCATGCGGATGATGGACGGGCTGTTGGCGTTCCCGGCACTGGTGCTCGCGATGGCCATCACTGCCGCGTTGGGTCCGGGCATGCGCAACGTGATCGTGGCCGTGGCGGCCGTCACATGCCCTGCATTTGCGCGGCTGGCCAGGGGACAGGTCCTGCTCCTCAGGGAGCTCGAGATGGTCTCGGCCGCCAGGGCGATCGGGATGGGTGATGTGAGAATCCTGCTGCGCTACATGGTGCCAAACATGACGTCGGTACTGATCATCCAGGGCGCGCTCAGCGTCGGACAGGCGATTTTGACCGAAGCGGGGTTGAGTTTTCTTGGGTTGGGCATCCAACCCCCCACCCCCGCGTGGGGCTCGATGATCGAAATCGGCCGCCGGTATCTCGAGCAAACCACGTGGATGAGCGTCGGGCCCGGTGTGGCGATCCTCGTCACCGTGCTGGGGTTCAACTTCAGCGCGGACGCGCTGCGCGACGTCCTCGATCCGCGGCTGCTGCGCGCGGGAGGATAGCATCATGATGCGAGTTCACGCGCACGCACAGCCGCCGGCCGCCGATCTCCTCGAGCGCGCGCGCCGTGTCGCGCCGGCCACCATCGGCCACCTGAGGGAGATCGGCTTTGCGGACAGCGGTCTTGTGCCCCTCGTCACACCGGTATCGGTCGTCGGCCCGGCGCTGACCGTGCGGATGGTGTCTCCCGACGGCGGCGCCGTCCACATGGCCATTGATGCGGCGCAGCCGGGCGACGTGCTGGTCATCGATACCGGCGGCGACCTCTCACACGCGTGTTGGGGCGACGGCACCACGCTGGCCGCCCAGACGCGCGGCATCGCCGCGGTCATCATCGACGGCGTCGCGACCGACGTGCAGGACATCCGGCGGCTGGGATTCCCCGTGTTTTGCCGCGGTCTGTCGGTCTTGACGGTGAAGGCCGCCTACAACGACGGCGAGGTCAACGGGGTCGTCACGTGCGGGGGCGCGACCGTCTCGCCCGGCGACATCGTCATGGCGGACGATAACGGGATCGTCATCATCCCCCCGGCAGAGATGCCCGCGCTCCTGACCGCCGCCGAACAGTTCGAGGAACACGAGGTGCGCATCCGCGCCCGGATTTCCGCGGGCGAATCGCTCGTCGACATCGTGCGGGCCATGGCCCGCGAACACCAAGGAGGCAACCGTTGAAGGTCTATATCTCGGTGGACATGGAGGGCATCACCGGCATCGCCGTCAAAGCGCAGGTGGTCGAAGGACACCCGGCCTATGAGCGCGCCCGGCGCTTCATGACACATGACATCAACGCCGCGGTGGCCGGGGCGTTTGACGCGGGAGCCACTGAAGTCCTCGTGAACGACGGTCACTTCACCATGACCAACATCCTGATCGAGGATCTCGACCCGCGGGCGAGGCTCATCACCGGCCGCAACAAGCACCTGTCGCAGATGGAAGGGCTCGACGCGTCGTTCTCAGCCGTCTTCTACATCGGCTACCACGCCAGCGTGGGGACCGCCGGCGCCGTCATCAATCACACTTATCTGGGGAAGGCCGTGCGCGAGGTCCGCCGCAACGGCCGCGCGGCAAGTGAGGCGGAGATCAACTCGGGCATCGCCGGGCACTTTGGGGTGCCGATCGTCTTGATCACCGGCGACGACAAGGCGGTCGCCGAAGCGACGGCCGTCCTCGGCGCCATCGAGAGCGTGGTCGTCAAGCGTGGGATCGACCGCTACGTGGCGAACTCCATGACCCTGGCCGCATCCGCCGTCCTGATCCGCGAAGCCGCGAAGCGGGCGTTGGGACGCGTGAAGGAGATTCCGGTCCCGCCCGTGCCGTCGCCGGTGACGTTTGAGATCGACTTCATGTCGACCGCCGAGGCCGCCATTACCACGCTCTTCCCCACGGTCGAATTACGCGGGCCGCGGACCGTCGCGGTCACGGATCGCGATTATCTCAGGGCGTTCAAGGCGTTCAATGGGTGTCTCCTGCTCGGGAACACGGTGGCCGATGACATCTTCGGGTGACCCACGGCCATGACGGCGGATTGGCGGCGAACGCTCGACCAGTGGCCGTTGCCCATTCCGGTCTTTGACGTCGATCCGGCGCACACGGCCCTGCTCGTGATCGACATGCAGCGGTTTTGCGCCGATCCCGCCTACGGGCTCGGCAAGAAACTGCGGGAGTCGCTCCCGGACGTCGCGCGCGATTATGAACGCCGGCTCGGTCCGGTGATCTCAAACATCCAGCGCCTGCTCGCGTACTTTCGAGGGCAGGGCCGCCGGGTGATCTTTACGACCTTCGGTCCGGAGCTCGCCGACGGCGGCGATCTACCCTGGTACCGGCGGCGCACCGACGGCAATCGACGGTACAACAACTTCGCGCGGGGGACGCCTGAGCACGGCATCCTGCCCCAGGTCGAGCCTCAGGCCGGTGAGATGGTGATCAACAAGACGACCACGAGCCCGTTTACCTCAACGGGGATCGCGAGGACCCTTCACCACCTGGGGGTTACGGGGCTGGTCATTGTGGGCGTCTCGACCGACGTGTGCGTCGAAGGCACGGCGCGAGACGCCGCCGACTTCGGCTTCCGATGCGTCATCATCGACGATGCCTGCACGTCACTCTACGACGCCGATCATCACGCGAGTCTCGCGGCGTTTGCCCGCCTCTTTGGCAGGGTGACGTCGACTCAGGAGATCATTCGGGAGCTGGGCGCGGTAACGACAACCCGCTAGAGAGTCGCCCGGTCAGCGAGTCCTGACTGCCAGGCGCCGCCGAATCCTCGCCACGTCCGTGCTGTCGAGCGGGAGCTCATAAAAGGTCCGCCACAACCGTCCGACGAACGCCTGCCAGACCTCTCTCCCGTCAGGCAAGTTTGGGAGGCGGCGAGTGCCCGCATAGTACGACAGTGTGATCGTCAGCCCGGACGCAAGCGATCCTTTTCGATCCGCCTTGGCCACGCCGCTCGTTTCCATCGTTGGGTCCTCCACAGGACACTCCACCACGACTCTACGGGCCTCCCATTCCTGTCATGAGAAGGGAAGCCCCATAGGTTGAGAACTGGGACGATCCGGGCGCAACGGACGCGCTGGAAACCTTAAAAGGGAACCGTTCGCTGGAGGATGATGCTACGATATCTATACTAGCACATTGACGCGCACCGCGTGAGAGATTTGGACGGACCGGAGCGAATCGCATGCGCATCGGGATCGGCGTCGGCGGCACGGTAGGCCAATCCGCGGGTCTCGAAGGGCACATCCGCGAGATCGAGGCCGCCGAGCGCGACGGCTTCGACTCGGTCTGGGTTCCCCACATCAGGGGATGGGACGCCCTGACCGTGATCGCGCTCGCCGGCGCGCGCACGAACCGGATCGAGATGATGACAGGCGTGGTGCCCGTGTACACGCGCCACCCGGTGCTGATGGCCCAGCAGGCCCTCACCACGCAGGCGGCCACCGTGCGCAACGGCGCGGGCGCGCGAAGGGGCCGGTTGGCCCTAGGCATTGGTCTGGCGCACCCGGAAACCGTTGTCGGCTGGTGGGGTCTCTCGTACGAGCGACCCGCCCGGTACATGCGCGAGTATCTTGCGGTCTTGCTGCCGCTGCTCGCCGGCAAACCCGTCACCTTCAAAGGTGAGATTCACCGTGCGTCGGCGTCGCTTGATCTCGCCGGTGTGCCCGCGCCGGCGGTGTTGCTGGCGGCCCTCGCGCCGAAGATGCTCGATCTGGCGGGGGCCGTGGCCGACGGCACCCTGACGTGGATGGTGGGCCCCCGCGCGCTCGAGACGCACATATGGCCGCATATCAGCACGGCGGCCCAGCGAGCCGGGCGGCCGGCGCCGCGAGTGTGTGTCGCGCTCCCCGTGTGCGTGACGGATGATGCGGCGTCGGCGCGCGCCGTGATCGCCGAGCGGTTCAAACGGTACGGCCAGCTTGTCAACTACCGGCGCGTCCTCGATATCGGTGGGGCGGCGGGACCGGCCGACGTCGCGATTGTCGGAACCGAGCGCGACGTCGAAAAGCAGATTCGAGGTCTTGCAAGCGCGGGGGCGACGGAGTTTCTGGCGGCGGTGACCCCGGTCGGACCCGACCCGGCCGCGTCGGAGACCCGTACGCGGACGCTCATGAAAACGCTGACCGTTCGGCGCTAGCGGCGCGCGCAGCGCCAGGCGCCCCGGCAGCACCGCGTCTCGGACCGCCGATCGGCGGGGCATGAATGATGTGATGAAACGCTGGTTTGGCAGTTGGTGGTTCCGGATCGGCGGGGGCCTCGTGCTGCTGGTCCTCATCGCCGCCGCCGTCTCTTTCCTCGCTCCAGTCGAGCGTCTCCGACCGGTGCTGGTGGGTCTGTTGGAGAATGCCAGCGGCCGCAAGGCGGACATCGGCGCGCTCCGGCTCCACCTCTTCCCGGCCGTCAGCGTCCGAGCGTCCAATATCCGCATCAAGAACCCCGCGGGAGTGCCGGAAGGCGACACGATCACCGTGAAATCCATCGATTTCGGCGTCGTCCCCCGGGCGCTGCTCTCGCGCAGGCTCGAAGTGACTCGTGTGGCCATCGACGGCGTCCGGATCCAGATGCTGCGCGCCGGCGGCAGGACCAACTTTGACGCGCCGCCTTCCCAAGGGGCGCCGTCGCAACGGCCCGCGTCGCGGCCATCTTCGCCGGGACCGCCCGATGCGCCGTTCATCACCTTCGACCGCATCGGCACCACGTCGATCAAGAACATCGTCTTCGTGTACAGCACGTACGATGCCCGGCGGCGCCAGACCGTTCCATCGCTCACCGTCAGCGGTTTGAGCGCGAGAGTCGACAACTTTCGCCCAACCGCGACGGACATCGTGAAGGCGATCGAGCTCGTCTCCGATCTGCGCGGCGTGACGATCTCGATGCCGTCGCTCGTCAAACCGCTACAGGTTCAAAAGGGCAGCTTCACGTTCAAGACGGGATCGGGGCGCGGCTCGGCGACGATCGCCCTCGACAAGATGCACGGCGACGCGACGGTGACCATCGCTGGTCTCGACCCGCTCTCCGCGACGTTCTCGATCGTGATCCCCGAGATCGACGCGGCGGCGGTCGAAGCCTTGATGGCGAGTGGAACGTCGGGCGGCGCAGAGGGCGAGGCGACCATCGAGCATCGTCTTCTGGCGCGCGGGAGTGTTCAGATCCAGCGGATCGTGGTGGCACCCATCGACGCGCAGCGGTTCACGGGGACGGTGAGCGTCTACACCAACACCGTCGAATTGGACTCCTACTCGGTGGATCTCCAGGGCGGCGCGGTGCGCGGCAGGGCGAGTCTGGACTACTCGGCGCCCACGCTGCCCGCGCAGGCGACAGCGCAGGTCAGGGGCGTCGACCTCGCGCGCGTCGTCAAACGCGCGGCGCCCACTGCGAGGCGGATCACCGGCACGCTCGACGCGGATCTCCGTGTCGCGACGGCGTTTGCGGTGAACGCGAAGGCCGCGTTCACGGGCAGCGGGTCGTTTGCGGTGCGGAACGGCGTCTTTCAAGGTCTGGATTTGCAAACGAGCCTGGCACAGATCGTCAAGAGCCTGCAGCTCAACGTCCCGGCCGGTGACACGCGGTTCAGCTACTTTGGCGGCGATCTGCGCATCGCCGGGCAGCGCGTCTACAGCGAGGCGCTCAAACTGGACGCGGACACCATGGAGGGTACCGCCCACGGCAGTCTGGGTTTCAACAAGACGCTGGACTATGCCGGGATCGGCGTGTTGAAACGATTGGCCGGCGGACCCGGAAGCGGGCCGCTCCCCTCATTGGGACAGACGCTCGACAACACCGTGAAGACGATCGGCGCGCTCGGCGTGCGGGTTCCCTTCTCCCTCAAGGGCACGTTCGACGATCCGAAGTTCGCCCTCGCCGGGACGCCGCAGCCTGTTCAGGGACCGGGATCGGGATCGGGACCGGCGCGGTCGCCCTCCACGAAGCCGAATCAAAATCCGCTCGATCTGTTGAACCTGCTCAAGCCGAAAAACTAGCCACGCCCCGAAGCGCGAGCACGTATCGCACGCCCGTGTAGAAGAAGTACACGCTCATCAGGATCACAAACGCGCCGCAGACCCCCAGCACGACGCGATAGGCGCGGGCCGGCACCCGTCCGCGTCCGGCGCCGACCGCAAAGGCCAGAAACGACATCCACCCCAGGTCTAGCACCAGATGCCCGGTGAGAAATAGGAGCAGCAGGGCGGCGACGCCAAACCGGCTGAACGCGACGAAGTACGTCGCGCCGACCGTCGCCCACCACAGGAGCCAATAGGGATTCCCAACGCTGGCCAGCAAACCGGCGCGCACCAGGCTTCCGCCGCCGGCTCGCGGGGCAGCGCCGGCCGGACCCGAGCCGGCCGGTGGGCGCGGATCGAGGTGACCCGCGCCCGCCGCCTTCAAAACGCCGAGGCCCATCCAGAACAACACGAGG